>ERZ761607.5542-NODE-5542-length-10306-cov-5.896888_pt1 | contig 10306 bp, 4 predicted proteins | sample MGYA00511164_ERZ761607 | MGnify/ENA primary metagenome ERZ761607 (study PRJEB28899, sample SAMN02445080) | bioreactor sludge metagenome | biome: EBPR sludge | place: Australia: Brisbane, Thorneside Wastewater Treatment Plant | collected 2011-06-22 ...
TGGTCGCCGGATCTCAGGAGATTCGCTTGCAAGAGGCTGAGGGGCCGCTGCTGGCGGTGCCTGCCCAATGGCAGCAAGATGGCGAAGATGGCCCTGAGGGCTATCTCTTCCTCACCGATCAGCGCCTGCTGTTTGAGCAGCGCGAAGAGGTGGTTACCAAAAAGCGTTTTGGCCTGTTTAAGGCCGAATCGGAAATGGTGCAGAAGCTGCACGTTGTCGTGCAGGTCCATGAAATTGATCAAATCAGCCACAAGGAAGAAGGCGGTTTCCTGGGCATGGGCAAGGCTGACATTCTGGAACTGGTTTTTGCTGCCACCGCTTCACTCTCGCGGGCGCGTTTTCACCTCAAGGGCCAGGACTCTGCTGACTGGGCGGCCATGATCAACCGCATCCAGTCGGGTGAGATTGACGGCGACCGTTCTGATGAGTACGTGGACGAGTTGGAAGCGGCGGGAATCACCAGCGCCAGTTTCCCGCAGCAGTGCCCGAATTGTTATGCGGCCGTTCCGCCGCAGCCGCGTGGTGTGACTGTCTACGAGTGTGCCTTTTGCGGGGCGACGGTGATGCCCGTAACGTCCGAATAAGTCGGTTTTAAGTCGTGATTTTGTCTCAAATAGGACTTGGCAGAAACGGCCGTGTTTTGTATAATTTTCCGCTTGCACATGCTTACGTAACTCTTATGTATAAGCGTTGAATTATAAACGGAAACCGATATAATCGCCTTACATATATAAAATTTGCCACGACGTTTTAAGAGCGTTGGTCCTGATCAGACCATACGCTCTTTTTCCGTGTTTACGAATCCTTGTAAGCGGACCCCCGGTTCTCGTGCGCAAGCACTGTGCAAGTCTGTATGTCTAGACAAACTTATTTTGGGTTGGAGCTTTATTCATTTTGGGAGGTCATCTGGTGGAGACAACCGAATTCCGTTCGTTACGCATAAGCTTAGCATCCCCGGACCAAATGCGGTCATGGTCATATGGTGAGGTGACCAAACCGGAAACCATTAACTATCGCCGTTTGCGACCAGAAAAAGATGGTCTATTTTGTGAGGCAATTTTTGGCCCCACGCGTGATTGGCAGTGTTACTGCGGCAAGTACAAAAATGTCCGGTATAAGGGCATTGTTTGCGATAAATGTGGTGTAGAAGTGACGCGTTCGGCCGTACGGCGTGAGCGCATGGGGCACATTGAACTGGCGGCCCCCGTCGCCCACGTCTGGTATACCCGGCGTGTGCCCAGCCACATGGGCTTGCTGCTTAACGTGTCGCGCCGTAACCTGGACCGCGTCCTCTATTTTGCGCAGTATGTCATCACCAGCGTCGATGAAGAAGCGCGGCAGCGTGCCCTGAAACGTCTTGAAGAAGAACTGGCCGAGGCCGAACTCCGCTTTGAAGAAGATTTGCAGTCCAATATTGGCGATGCCACCTCTGATGCGCAGGTTCGTTTGCGTGAACTGGAAGGCCGCTTGCAGTCGCTTAATGAGACGTTTGAAGACCGCCTGACTGAAGTCACCGATGATGTTGTGAAAGAAGCTCAGTCTGTGGAACGTCGTCTGGAGAATTTGAAGGGTTCGTCTGCCAGCGATGACATTATCCTGGGTGGCACGATTATCGTAAAAGCGGGTGAAACCGTTGGGCGTGAACACAGCGTGTTGGTCCAGGAAGTGACCTCCGAACGTCTGAACGAAGTGCAGAAGGAAAGCGAAGAGGATCATCAAAGTGAAGTGGCCAGCTTGCAGAAGGAAATCGAAGAGCTGCGCACCGAAGCGGACGCCGTGGGTGGCGATCTGCGTGATGAGTTGGCCCAAAAGCTGATCCGTCTGCGGCAGCAGGCCCAGGCTAACCGCGAACAGTTGGAAAACCTGGAGCCGATGGTTTTCCTGAACGAAAACGATTACCGCGAATTAAAGAGCAAGTTTGGCAACGTCTTCCGTGCCGACATGGGTGCCGAGGCGCTGTATGACATCCTCAAGAAGATGGACCTGGACAAGCTGTCGCGTGAGCTGTGGCGCGAGGTGCGCACCACACGTTCCAAGCAGGCGGCCAAGCGGGCGACCAAGCGTTTGCAGGTGGTTGAATCGCTGCGCAAGAGCGGCAACCGTCCCGAGTGGATGATTTTGACCGTTTTGCCGGTGATCCCGCCCGACCTGCGCCCAATGGTTCAGCTGGACGGCGGCCGTTTTGCCACCTCTGACCTGAACGATTTGTATCGCCGCGTGATTAACCGGAACAACCGTCTTAAGCGTTTGCTGGAGCTGGGTGCCCCGGACGTGATCGTGCGCAATGAAAAGCGTATGCTCCAGGAAGCCGTCGACAGCCTGATCGACAACAGCCAGCGCGGTAAGGCGCTCAGCCGCCGCGGCCGTCGCGAGCTGAAGTCGTTGTCGGATATGCTCAAGGGTAAGAAGGGCCGTTTCCGGCGCAACTTGCTGGGTAAACGTGTGGACTACAGCGGCCGTTCCGTGATCGTGGTTGGTCCGACCCTCAAGCTGGGTCAGTGTGGTTTGCCCAAGACGATGGCCTTAGAGCTGTTTCGGCCGTTTGTGATTAGCAAACTGGTGGAATACGGCTATGCCAGCAACGTGAAGGGTGCCCGCCGCTTTATCGAGCGTCAGCCCCCGGAAGTATGGGAAGTGTTGGAAGAGGTGATTCAGGGACGGCCGATTTTGCTGAACCGTGCCCCCACCTTGCATCGTCTGGGTATCCAGGCGTTTATGCCGATGCTGGTCGAAGGCAAGGCTATTCAGCTGCATCCGCTGGTGTGTGCCGCCTTTAACGCCGACTTTGACGGTGACCAGATGGCTGTGCATGTGCCGCTTTCGCAAAAAGCGGTTGATGAAGCCAAAAGCTTGATGATGGCCACGCGTAATTTGCTCAAACCATCTGATGGCCAGCCGATTGTGGGTCCATCTAAAGACATGGTGTTGGGCGTGTACTACCTGACGCTGATGGTAGACGGCCGTAAAGGTGAAGGCAGCATCTTTGGCAGCATGGAAGAAGTTGAGACGGCTTACGAACTCGGCTACGTGGATATCCATGCCAAAATCAGGCTGGAAGTAGAAACGTACTTCAAGGAAGACAATACCCGCTACGCGGATGGCAAGGCCCGCCGTCGCGTCGTTGAAACATCGCCAGGGCGTGTGTTGTTCAACATGACCTTGCCCGAGGATTTCCACTTTGTCAACCGCGTGTTGGACAAAGGTGGCGTAAACTCCCTCATCAACCGGATTTATCGTCTGGTGGGGGATGAGGCGACGATTGATATGGTGGATGCCATCAAAAATATTGGCTTCAAGTACGCCACCATCTCTGGTACGACTATTGCGGTGGCCGACTTGACTATTCCCGAAGAGCGCCAGGGCATCCTGGACGAGGCGCTGCAGCGGGTGAACGAAATTGACCGCCAATATCGTCGTGGTTTGCTGACGGAAGAAGAACAGTATCAGCGCACCATTGAGCAGTGGAATGATGCCAAAGACAAGGTAGAAAAGGCAGTGCGTGATGCGATGGATCCGGCCAGTCCCATTGCCGTTATGGCTTTGTCTGGCGCGGGAAAGGGTGGTTTCGGCCCGATCACGCAGCTGGCTGGTATGCGCGGGTTGATGGCTGATCCTCAGGGTAAAATTATCCCGGTGCCGATTCAGTCGAACTTCCGTCAGGGGCTGGATACGCTGGAATACTTCATCTCCACGCACGGTGCGCGCAAGGGTCTGGCCGATACGGCGCTGCGTACGGCCGATGCTGGTTACCTGACCCGTCGTCTGGTGGATATCGCCCAGGAAATGATCGTCATGGATGACGATTGTGGCACCACCAAGGGCATCTGGGTGCGCCGCGTGGACAACTTTGGCAAGCAGACATTGGCCGAGCGTATTCTGGGCCGGGTGGCTGCGGAGACGATTGCCAATCCAGAAACGGGTGAGATTGTCATTGGCAAGGATGATTATTTCACCGACCAGATTGCCGATGAGGTAGACGCCCTGGGTGTGGCCGAGGTGTATGTTTACTCGCCCATGACGTGTGAAATGCGCCGCGGTATCTGTGCCAAGTGTTATGGGATCGATCTGGCTCGTGGAAAGCCGGTGGAGCAGGGAACGGCCGTTGGTATCGTTGCCGCCCAGTCCATTGGTGAACCCGGTACCCAGCTGACACTGCGTACCTTCCATACCGGTGGTACCGCCTCGGCTGGTGGTGACATCACCCAGGGTTTGCCCCGTGTGGAGGAACTCTTTGAAGCGCGCCAGCGGCCCAAGGGTGAAGCGGTTATTACCGAAATTGGTGGCCGGGCCGATATTCGCGTTATCGACGGGGTGCGTCACGTCTTTGTGACCGATGTACGCCTGGTAGATGATATCTACGAAATCACCGACGGCTGGGATGTGAAGGTTGGTAACAACGACGTCATCGAAGCTGGTGGGGTGCTGGCCGAAAACGAAGATGAAGTTGTGGTAGCCCGCCACGGTGGTCGGGTGACCCGCACTGGCAGCGCCATCAAGGTAACCTGGGAAAGCAAAGATGAACGCGATTACGAAATTCCCGCCGGTATGCGCTTGCTGCTATCGGACGGGCAGGACATGAGCGCCGGTGAGCAGCTGACGGAAGGGTCTAAGAACCCGCACCGCATCCTGGAAATTTTGGGACGTGATGCCGTCACGCAGTACCTGCTTCGCGAAATGCAGCAGGTTTACCGCCCACAGGGTCAGAACATTCACGACAAGCATTTTGAGGTGATCATCCGCAAGATGCTGAGCAAGGTGATGGTAACCTCTTCTGGTGATACCGAAATGCTGCCTGGCGAACTGATCGAAACGTCGATCTTCCAGGCCAACAACGAGGAAATCATGGACGAAGGTGGCCAGCCGGCTCAGGCCGAGCCTGTTTTGTTGGGCATCACCAAGGGTGCTTTGAATACCGACAGCTTCCTGTCGGCCAGCTCCTTCCAGCACACGATTAAAGTGTTGGCCAGCGCCGCTATTGCGGGTCGCGAAGACGATTTGATCGGGCTGAAGGAAAACGTGATCATTGGTAAGCTGATTCCGGCCGGGACGGGTTTTGCCATGCACAACCGGCAGCCAGAAGAACTGGAGGCTGGTCTGGATGAGGTCGAAGAGATTTTGGAGGAGCCGGTGGATTACTCTGGCGCTTTGATTGACGACAACACCGATGATGCGGTGTTGGAGGCGATTGCAGCAGCGGCGGCCCTGGAAGCAACCCGGGAACACATGGAACTGCCCGATCTGGACTTGGATGAGGATGAAGATTAAGGCTTCGGCCTTGTGACATAAATCAAAACGGCGACTCAGCAATGGGTCGCCGTTTTTTGTTGCGATGGGTATGAAAAAGAAGGAGTGCGACGCGTTTTGTTAGTTGCGTCGCACCTGGGGAAATGCTAAAAATCGCGCTGAAGGAGCATGGCGGACAGCTGGTTGAGCGCTGTATAGGCGGGGCCGGAGGGTTCGGCCGCTTCCAGGTGCTGGAGGGCATTATCGGAGTAAAAGGTGGCCCGCTCAATGGCGTAATCGCGTGCGCCGGTGGTATTGAGCACCTGGATAGCCTGTTGGACAAACGCCTCGTCGGTTTGTGGCTGCTGGTAAAGCTGGCGCAGTGCGCCGTTGTGGTTAAGGCCGTACAGCACGGGCAGGGTCTTCTTTTTGGTGAGAATGTCGGTGGAGGCGGATTTACCAATGACTGCTTCATCGCCCCAAATGCCCAGGATGTCATCGATGACCTGGAAGGCAAGGCCGAGGTTGAGGCCGAATTGGGCGTAGTGATCGACTGTCTGGCTGTCGGCTCCGGCGATAAGTGCCCCGAGTTCGGTGCAGAGAGAGACAAGCACGGCCGTTTTCCCCCTAATCATCGCCAGGTATTCATCCACACTGACAACCTCGCGCCGCTCAAAATCCATGTCAGCGTGCTGCCCCTGGGTTAAGGCGAGACAGGTTTCATCAAAGCGGCGCAGGGCGATAACGGCCGTTTCTGCTGACACGCCGCGATCTACCAGCCGGGCTAAAGCCAGATGCGCCAGGGCAAACATGGCGTCCCCAACGTTGAGCGCCTGCTCCATGCCCCAAATGGTCCACAGCGTTTTTCGGCCGCGCCGGGTCGGGCTGGCATCCTCGATGTCGTCGTGGATGAGCGAAAAGTTGTGCAGCAGCTCAATGGCGGCGGCGGCAGGCACCGCCTGCTGCCAATCGCCCCCAGCCGCCTGGCAGGCCAACAGGCACATGACCGGGCGAATTTGCTTGCCCGCGTTCACATCAGCGGGTTGTAGATTTTCGTCGCGCCAGCCCATGTGGTAGTGCAGCATGCCGTAAAACGGATTTGGCGTCTCGTGGGTGGCCTGGAGAACCGCTTTCATTTCCGCGTTGACCGCCTGGCGCATTTGTTCAGAAAATTGGTGAAGTTCGTTCATAGCAGGAGATTGGCGATTGGCGATTGGCGATTGAAAAGTCTCCCAATCTCTAAGCGCCACTTACTTGAAATAAGCTGTGTGTAAGGCAGTCTTGCCCAACGCGGTGATACTTTCTGCCCCGGCGCAAAACATGGCGATGCGCAGTTCGTCGGTGAGCGTTTCCGCCAGTTCAACCACGCCAGCGACCCCATTTTTGTCGGCGGCGCGCAGGAATTCACCCGCGAAGCCCACCAGGTTGGCCCCGAGGGCGATGCATTTGGCCACGTCGATGCCGTTGCGGATGCCGCCGCTGGCGATAATCGGCAGGTGGGAGGCGGCGCGGCGACAGTATTGGATGGATACGGCCGTAGGAATACCCCAGTCAATAAACGCTCCAGCTACCCGCGCATGGCGTGCTGTTGGGGCGCGGTACATTTCTACCTGGCTCCAGGAGGTGCCGCCGGCTCCAGCCACGTCAATCGCCGCCACGCCCGCGTTGACCAGCTGGCGGGCCGTTTCCTCGGCAAACCCCCAGCCGACTTCTTTGGCGATGACCGGTACGGGCAAATCGCGGCAGATTTGCTCCACTTTGCCCAGCAGGTTGGCAAAGTTGCCATCACCCTCAGGCTGGACCGCTTCTTGCAGGGCGTTGAAGTGCAGGATCAGCGCATCGGCCTGCACCATGTCCACGGCACGACGGCATTGGTCCAGGCCGTAGCCGTAGTTGAACTGCACGGCACCCACGTTGGCAAACAGCAAAATGTCTGGGGCGACCTGGCGCACATGGTAGGTGTCGGCCAGTGTGGCATCCTCGATGGCGGCGCGCTGCGAGCCAAGCCCCATGGCGATGCCCACCGCCTGGGCGGCTTCGGCCAGGGTGCGGTTGATGAGACCGGCTTCCGGCGTGCCACCCGTCATGGACGAGATGAGCAGGGGGGTGCGCAGCGGCTTGCCAAAGAGCGTGGTGGTGGTGTCCACCGCCGCCAGATCAATCTCGGGCAAGGCCTGGTGCATGAAGAAGTAATTTTCCAGGCCGGTTGTTAGTTTGTTGAAGGTGACGTTTTCTTCCAGATTGATACGAATATGATCTGCTTTGCGCCGTTCGTGGATGTTGGGTTCGCTGTGGGCGAGAACGGCCGTTTCGTTTTTGGGCATAGACCTCTCCAATTCCTTTTGCTACAAAAGAGTATACATTGACCAGTTTGGTTTTGCGAGGGTAAGCTGAACTTTGCTTGGGTGTTCAGACGTGGTGTAAGTAATGGCGGGGTAAAATAGCTCGGTTTGGCCGTACGCATCTCGTATGCCAAATGTTTGACGATTGTACGGCCGTATCGTTCGTCACCCCATTCTGGCTAAGATACAATAGCCGCCACCTGAACAACTTCAATACCAGTGCCAGCCCAAAGACGCAGCCCCAGGTTGACGAACGGCCGTTTCCCCCTTTATTTTGGCAAGATTGCGCCTGGCCCGGCTGGTGAACCTGCCCAACTCCATCCGGTAAGTGGGCAAACAAGGAGACACGATGCGCGTTTTAATCACTGGAGCTGCGGGCTTTCTCGGCTCCCATTTATCCGATCGCTTTATTGCGGAAGGCCATACTGTGGTGGGTATGGATAACCTGATCACTGGCAATATGGATAACATTGCTCACCTGATTGGGCACGAGCGGTTCAGCTTCATCAAACACGATGTGAGCAACTACATTTACGTTCCTGGGGAAATTGATGCCGTGCTGCACTTTGCTTCCCCGGCCAGTCCCAACGATTACCTGGAATTTCCTATTCCTACGCTGAAAGTGGGTTCTTTGGGCACACACAACACCCTGGGCCTGGCCAAAGCCAAAGGGGCGCGTTATCTGTTGGCCTCCACCTCTGAGGTGTATGGCGACCCGCAGGTAAATCCGCAGCCAGAAACGTACTGGGGCAATGTGAATCCAATTGGACCGCGTGGGGTTTATGATGAAGCTAAGCGATTTGCTGAAGCGATGACCCTGGCTTACCAGCGCTATCATGGCCTGGAAACGCGTATTGTGCGCATTTTTAACACCTACGGGCCACGGATGCGGCTGAACGACGGCCGTGTGGTGCCCAACTTTATCCACCAGGCGCTGACCAACCAGCCGATTACCGTGTATGGCGATGGCAGCCAGACGCGCGCCTTCCAATATTACAGCGATCTGGTAGATGGCATCTACCGCCTGCTGCATTCGGATGAGACATTGCCGGTGAACATTGGCAACCCCAACGAGATGACCATCGTGGAGTTTGCCCGCGCCGTGGTGGAAATTGCCAACAGTAAGTCAGAGATTGTGTTTGTGCAGCCGACCGATGACCGTTTTACCGATGATCCCAAACAGCGCCGCCCGGACATCAGCAAGGCCCAGCGGGTGCTGGGCTGGGAGCCAAAAGTACAGCTGGCCGAAGGGTTGAAGCAGACGCTGGATTATTTCCGCGACAAGGTGTAAGCGCGATTTTGCAGGAGATACGGCCGTTCCCCCGCACCTTCTTTCACAGGCTGGTTAGCCACTCGCCCTGGCAGCCAGCCTGGTTTGTGCTGCTGGCCCTGCTGGTTGGCGGGGTGCTGGCCGTACTGCCCCCGGCGCAATTGGGGCCGCTGCTGCTGCGAACGGCCGTGCTCCTTCTCACCCTCATCGAGCCAATGGTGGGCTTGTTTGCCGCCTTGCTAACTGGCCCGCTGGGCGCGACGGAAACGGGCCTGCTGGACAGCGGCCAGTTTTACCTGTTGTTTAGCCTGCTGGCCTGGCTGGCCCACGGGCTGCGCCAGCGGCGCTTGGTTGTGCCGCGCACCTTTTTGGCCGTGCCCCTGGCGCTGTTCACCGGCGTTGCCGCCATTACCGTGGTGGACGCCCCGTCTTACAACTTTGGCCTGAAAGAGCTGCTGAAGTGGGGCGAGATGTTGGCGATCATGCTGCTGGTGGTGGACCGGGTAACGCTGCGGCAGGAACGCCGCGCGAAAGGTGGTGTGAAGCCCATCATCTGGCTGCTGGCAGCGCTGTTTGCCGCCGGATTGAGCCAGGCGGCGTTGGGCATTTACCAGTTTGGTCTGCGCGGCGATGGTCCAGAGCACTTCTTGGTGTTGGACCGGTTCTACCGGGCGTATGGCACGTTTAACCAGCCCAATCCGTATGGCGGCTTTATGAATTTAACGGCCGTCCTTGGCCTGGGAATTTTGTTCAGCTATATGCCTGGTTTGTGGCACTCGGTGCGGGCGCGGCGCTTCTTGTGGGCTGATTGGCTGCCGGTGCTGGGGGTAGGCTCGGCAACGGCCGTTGCCCTCATGGCCGTCATCTTTTCCTGGAGCCGGGGGGCGTGGTTGAGTTTAGGGGCGGCCGCAGCGATGCTGGTGCTGTTTTGGCCGCGTAAGGTGTGGCACGGGGCGCTGCTGCTGGCCGTGGGCGCGGGGCTGCTGCTGGGCGGCAGCCAGGTGGGGCTGGTGCCCGCCTCAGTCACGGAGCGCATTACCAGCTTCAGCGAAGATTTGCGCTTTGGCGACGTGCGCGGCGAGGACATCACCGATGAGAATTATGCCGTGCTAGAGCGGTTGGCTCACTGGCAGGCGGCGCTGGGCATGGCCCAGGATCAGCCCTGGTTGGGGGTGGGTTTTGGCAATTACGAGCCAGCTTATGCCGATTATGCGCTGCTTAACTGGCCGTATCCACTGGGCCACGCCCACAACTACTATTTGAACCTGCTGGCGGAAACGGGCCTTGTGGGGTTGCTGGCATATGTGGGGTTGTGGACGGCCGTTTTCTGGCAAACCATCCGCGTCATCCGGCGCAGCGACGGCTGGCGGCGCGGCGTGGCGCTGGGTTTGCTCGGCGTCTGGACGGCGCTGACGGTGCATCATTTGGTTGATAAACTGTACGTGAATAACATCTACATCCAGCTGGGGGC
>ERZ761607.5544-NODE-5544-length-10301-cov-3.051240_pt1 | contig 10301 bp, 6 predicted proteins | sample MGYA00511164_ERZ761607 | MGnify/ENA primary metagenome ERZ761607 (study PRJEB28899, sample SAMN02445080) | bioreactor sludge metagenome | biome: EBPR sludge | place: Australia: Brisbane, Thorneside Wastewater Treatment Plant | collected 2011-06-22 ...
TTTATGAGCTCCAAGACCCTCAAGATTGCCGCGCTGGCCGGCGATGGCATCGGCCCCGAAGTGATGCGCGAAGCCCTCAAAGTGCTGGGTGCCGCCGCGAAGAAATTTTCCCTGAATCTGGTGATCACCGAAGCCCCCGTGGGCTGGGCGGGCATCGATGCCGGCGGCAAGGCGCTGCCCGACGACACGCTGGCATTGTGCCGGCAGTCGGACGCAATTCTCTTCGGCTCGGTCGGTCTGCCGGATCGCGATCCCACGATTCCCAAGGATCAGCGGCCCGAGCGTGCCGCGTTGCTGCGCCTGCGGAAAGAGTTCGGCCTGTTCGCGAACCTGCGCCCCGTCACGCTCCCCAAGGCCTTGTCGCACGCGTGTCCGCTGAAGGCCGACCGCCAGGGCGACGGCTTGAACCTCCTCGTGGTCCGCGAGCTCACCGGCGGGATGTACTTCGGCCAACCCAAACTCACCGAGGAAATCGTCGTTCCGGATCGCAAGGACGGCGACCTGCACCCGGCTCATCGCGCGATTGATACGATGGTTTACACCACGCCGGAGATCGAGCGCATCGCGCACGTCGGTTTCAAGGCCGCCCAACTGCGCCGCCGGAAACTCACCAGCATCGACAAGGCGAACGTCCTCGAAAACGGCGTGCTCTGGCGCGAGGTCGTCACCCACGTTCACCGGCAGTACCCGGACGTCACCCTGGAACACATGTTCGTGGACAACGCGGCGATGCAGTTGATGCTCAAACCAACACAGTTCGATGTCGTGCTCTGCGAGAACTTGTTTGGGGACATCCTCTCCGACGAAGCGGCCGCGCTCGCCGGTTCGCTCGGCATGCTGCCCAGCGCCAGTCTCGGCAACACCACGGGCGAAATCACCTTCGGCCTGTATGAACCGGCTGGTGGCACTGCTCCAGACATCGCGGGAAAAAACCTCGCCAACCCGATCGCGCAAATTCTTTCCTCGGCGATGATGCTGCGCTACAGCTTTGGCTTGAACGACGCCGCGGCGGCCATCGACAACGCGGTGGCCAAAGTTATCGCCGACGGCCTCCGCACAGGCGACATCTTCAACCCCGAGGACCAGTCCGCCCGCAAGGTCGGCACCACCGAGATGGGCGACTCCATCGCAGCGGCGGTCTGATCGGGCCGCGTGACCTTTGGCTCAGGCCGCAGTTGCGAACGCGCAAGTTAGCATGGCTCGAAGCCGTCCCTTTATTCCACGAGCAGCACTCGATAGAAGCGCTGGCTGGGCAGATTCGGGCCAAACACGGGCGTATCAAGAAATAGTGTCGAGGTTGAGCTGGCGGTCAGGATGTCGGATTGGTTGAACCAGGTTGATTGAATGAACCCCCTCGCCTGAACGACATACCGCTTGCCAGGAACGCTGCGCCAGATAATCAGGCGCTCTTGCGTGCTGGGAATTCGGAGATCGGTGACGCTCAGCACCGATGTCGAATTGATGGGTACGGTTCCCGCCCGGAACTCCGCGAGATCGGACAGGCCGTCACCGTCGTAATCCTCCGAGCCATCGCGGTCCAACGTGTCAAAGTAGGCCAGTTCCCAGCCATCCTCCAGGCCGTCCTCATCCGCGTCGGCCACGACAAAATCAACGTGGAAGACATCCCGCGCGAGGTTGGTGTCGCGGGTTACCGCATCGGGTTCGGTAGTCGAAAAAATGACCCGCGAGGCGTTGCGGGGGATCGTGAATTGCAGGGGTGCCAACGCCGCCGGCAAGTCATCATAGAGATCGCGATCCAGGATGGTGATCGTGTCATTGACGCGGTCCCAAAGTCTGAGGTGGAGTTGTTGCTCCGGCGTGCGATACCAGTTGGCCGAACTGGAGTGCAACAAAGTGCGGCCAGCGATGAAGCGGCCGTCGAAGGAAATCGCGGTCGCTCCATATCGCAACCTATTGTCCACCAGGAATTGTTGATTCGCGGCTTGATGGAGTTCCCCGGTCAAGACGTCCCAAACCGTGAGATATGCCGAATCAAAAGAGATCATGTCGAAATAAGCCACATAACGTCCCTCTGGATTCATGCTCAATCCAGCGGCCTTACCGTCCAAAAAGCTTGGCGTCGTGACCGAGAAATTGTCTGCCAGATCAATGTGATAAAGGCGCCGGGAAATACTGAATCCTTTCTGGGCAATAACCGCCAGCCGATCCCCGGAGCCATCCCACGCCAACTCGACGACATCCCCATCCAGTTCGATTTCCACAGGCTGTGGATCGTCCCATAACCGCACATAAAAATGATAGGCCAAGTCACCTGCAGGTCTCGCTGAGAACGCGATGCGGCCTCCATCCGGGCTCAACCTGGCCAGCCGGACTTCACGCAGCGCCGGTTCATTTCCGGGCCGGGCTTCCATGCGGCGAATGTTGTCCGTGGGGCGATCCCACAGGAACACGCCGGGGCTGCCGCCGCCATCCGCAGTCAAATTCGTGGCGTGGCTCAGGAACGCCACGCGGTTCCCGTCCGTGCTGATGGAGAGCGCGAAGGCATTGGCGGACCCGTCGAACAAGCCCGTCCGGCTCGCGGTGACCAGGTGGGCGAGCCCCGTTTCCAGATCATGAACGAAGAGGTCATCCCAGGCGGCGAGGGCGAGCCCGTCCGGCGGCAGGTTGGTGCGTTTGGCCAGATACGCCACGTAACGGCCGTTGCCGCTGATCACCGCCTCCGAGAACGGCCGCAAGCCCGAGCTGCGGAAATGATCATCATACTGCGCAACGAGGATATTGGTGCCCTGAGCAATGTCCCGAACCCACAGCGCCTCGTATGCGGCCGGTTGGTTCGGAATCAAATTCCTGGCCGCGCTCAGAAAGACGAAACGATTGCCGTCATCGCTGACGCCGTCGTTCGCCAGCCGCGTGCTGGCATCCGGCAAGGCCCGGTCGTTTGCGGGGTGCCGGCGTGTGATCAGTTCGGTTTCGTCCGTTTCGCGGTCCCACAAGTAAACATTCCGGGCCTTCGTCGGGCTGGCGGGGTTGATCGAGTTCGCCGGGGCGGTGAAGACCACCAACCGACCATCCGGAGTCATGCTGCCGGGGTCGTTTTCACTGTCGCTTGTGATCCGTACACTGGTGTCGAGCGAGCGTTGATAAAGGAACAAACCGGAACCGGGGGCCTGGTACAGAACCCATTCTCCGTTCTGGGAAATGACCGGTTTCAAGGCGTTGTGAACCACCAGCCCGTGCCATGCCTCATGGCTGCTGATCCGTTTGATCTCGCCGGAATCATTGTTGCGCAGAAAAACATCGCCGGTGCCGTTGTCGTCACCGGGCACCAGATCCGAAGCGTAACTGAAGAAGACCGTCCATTGGCCGTCGCCGCTGATCGCGGCTGCGGTCGAGAAACCGCCCACTGACGAAACGCCCGCCAGGTTGGTGCTCACCAACTTCGTGCTCTGCGTGAGTTGGTCGTACAGGAACACATCGCGGCCGGGACCATTGACGTCATTGCTCACCAGATTGGTGCGGCGGCTCTCGAAGATCATCCACCGGCCGTTGTCACTGATGCCTGGCCGCGAGGAATCACCGAAGTTGTCTGCATCATCGGGCGCGGGCGTGGTCACCTGGGTGAGCGTGCCGGCCTCCGCATCGTAAAGAAAAATCTCGTCGCGCAACCGCTTTCCAACGGAGGTGTCAAACGGCGTGATGGCCAGTTGCCAGGCGGCAAACCGTCCGTCCGGAGTCGCCACGATATGGGCATCATTGGGGAGGGGCGGGGCAATGGTTTCACCAGCCAATACGGGGAGCGGTTGCCAGATATTGGTGGGGGTTCGTTGGCCCGGAGCATGGTAACGAAGCACTGCGAAGTAATTGGTGTCATCCGGATTGATCCATGGTTGGCGAGAGGCAAAGAAGGCGCGGGAGGAACTGACGGTCGCAGCCAGATCGTGGGCCCAGGAATAATAGGAAATGTCCCCGTCGGGGAGCAGCTCCATGGGAATGCTGTGGGCGTTTCCGGTCAGATCGCGCAAGACCATGGCCACGGTCGGCGCGGGATAGCCAAAGGGCGCGATTTCCGACACCGCTGTGTAGGCGATCAGGTTGCCATCCGCCGAAGAACTAATGCGCCGAACCTCCCCCTTGCGTCCGTAAGGTGGCAATTCGACATCGCTGACCAGCCGCATTTCGCCGGTCTGGCGGTCGAAGCGAAAGACATCCAGCGCGTTGTCGGGCGCGTCCGTGGTCAGATCGTCCGCGAGGCTGCCGAAGATCACATATCGTCCGTCGGCACTGAGCACGGGCGAAAAGGCATCTCCCACCGATTCAACGGATTGCGGGATTTCGGGGTGCGAGCCGCTGCCCAGCCGCGCCGCGCCGGCAGCCGGCCTTGCCAGGCTGAGCAGGCCGACACAGCAGAGGGCGACTAGAACTGAGTGTGTCCTTGAATTCATTGGAGTTATCCTTTCTTGCAAGTCCATTGTCTTGAGCAGCGGAAATCTTACAGGGTTTTTCCAGTTCCCGATTTTTTTCAAAAAAATCCCGTAAGGTTTTTCCTCCTGGCGACAATATACACAGCGAAAGGATCCTCATGAAAACGGTTCAAAGTGAAATCACCCGCAGTTCCAACGGAGCCGGCTTTGCCCGGCAAGACCTGCTGGCCGGCGCGGCGGTGCTGCTTTTGTTGCTCGCCATTCAGGTGCCCCTGCTGGGTGGTGGTCAGGCGGCGGATGCCAGCGCCACCTGTCGCAACAATCTGCGTCAGCTCATCCAGGCCTGGCTCATGTACGCAGATGAAAACCAGGGACGCCTCGCCCCCAATAATGGATCGAGTCCCAATCACCCACTGGGCTCCTGGGTGGCCGGGTGGATCGATTATACCTCCAGCTTCGACAACGTGAACACCGACTACCTCGTCAACTTTCAGAAGACCGGGAATTACGGAATGTTGGGGCCGTACCTGAAGGATGTTTCAGTCTTCCGCTGTCCGTCCGATGCCAGCCAGGTGACCATCTTTGGCCGCAGGCTAAATCGCGTGCGCAGTGTGGCGATGAACAACTGGATGGGTGGTTCGGCATATTGCGGGCAATCCAACTTCCGCGAGTTTCGCAAGCTGTCCGACATCATCGGACTCGCGCCCTCGGATGCGTGGGTCATCATGGACCAGCGCGAGGACAGCATTAACGACGCGTGGTTCGCCGTGAACATGCTGGAAAATCTGGTGGAACACCCTGGCAGCTATCACCACGGCGGGGCCAACCTCGCCTTCTCCGATGGTCATGTTGGCTACCGCGCCTGGCGGGACAAACGGACCAACCCCGAGCTGGTTAAGGGCACGCTGCTGGTGTTGCAGGTGCCGTCGCCCGACAATCCTGACTTGGTCTGGTTGCGGGCGCGCAGCACGGTTGAAAAGTAACTTGCAACTTCGCGCACATCCGTGCGCCCGACTTCCTGGCCCTGGCCGGTTCAAGTCTTGTCGGCGAGCAACTCCTTCCGGCGATAGCAGTCGAGCGCGTGGTCGTTCACCATGCCGGTGGCCTGCATGTGCGCGTAGATAATCGTCGAGCCGACAAACCGGAAGCCGCGCTGCTTGAGATCCTTGCTGATTGCGTCCGACACCGGCGTGCGCGCGGGATAATCCTTCAACGTCCGTAACCGGTTGACGATGGGTTTGCCCTCGACGAAGCGCCAGATATAGGTGTCGAACGAGCCGAACTCTGCCTGAACTTTGAGGAACTGCCGGGCGTTGTTCACCGCCGCCTCGACCTTGAGCCGGTTGCGAACGATGCCCGGATCGAGCAGCAGTTTTTCGATCTTCGCCGGGGTGTAACGCGCGACCTTATCGGCGTCGAAGTCCGCGAAAGCGCGGCGGTAGTTGGCGCGTTTGCGGAGGATGGTGTACCAGCTAAGGCCGGCCTGCGCTGCTTCGAGCGTGAGGAACTCGAAGAGCCGGCGGTCGTCATGGACGGGAAGGCCCCACTCCTCGTCGTGATACGCCACGTAATCGGGCTTCGAGAGGTCCACCCAGGGACAGCGTTTCAATTCGTCATTCATATTTGGCGGTAGGGGGAGGCTCCGGCCGGGCCGTGGCTTTAAGCAGGCCGTTGAGGCTAGTGCGAATCACATTTTCAAACCCACCAGCAACAGCCAAGACAACAGGCAAAGAGCGGGCCAGATGCAAAGCATGATTCCGGCGACTTTCTCTTCGGACTTGCCCCGGATGATCACCTGAATCGCTGCGACGGTGGTAATGCCGATCAAGCCTCCGAACAGAAGTTTACCCCAGAGCGGACTGTCACGATCGATCCATTTTCCGGATTGGCTTTCGAGTAGCATCAGCAACCCAGTTCCAATCAACGCAACGCCGATGCGAATGACAATCTCAACGCGCACGGGTGGAAGAAATCGCGTTTCGGGTCAGAAAGCAAACCCTGGCTTCGTCGGTTGGTGGCGCAAATTTCCGCTCTCGGCAAACGCCCGGCCCTGCCGCCCACTCGCCGCCGCATGAAGCTCGAACTTCGCAAGACCTTCCAGTTTGAAGCGGCGCACCTGCTGCCGCTGCTGCCCGCCGCCCACAAGTGCCGGCGGTTGCACGGCCACAGTTTTCAGGTCGAGGTCGTGGTCGAGGGAGAGAACGATCCCCGGCTCGGCTGGGTGATGGACTACGCCGACATCTCGGCCGCGTTCAAGCCGCTTTGGGAGCAGCTTGATCACAATTACCTCAACGAGATTCCCGGCCTAGACAACCCCACGAGCGAAAACGTCGCCGTCTGGATTTGGAACCGCCTGAAACCCGCGCTGCCGTTGCTCAAGGAGATCGTCGTGGCCGAAACCTGCACGGCCCGCTGCGTGTATCGCGGCTGATCGTCGGCGCTCAAGTCAGCGGCCCGATGCGAACCAGTCGCAGCGCCGGTTCGCCCGACGTACGGGACGCCGTGAGGTCCACCGTGAATTCCGCCACCCAGTCGTTGTGTTCCTCGGGATCGACGAGCATTTGCTGCACGCGCCAGTGCAGTTTGTCCTCGTTCGGCGTCACGTAGGTGTGCCGGACATTGCGCGCGTTCGGGACAAGGCAGAGCGTTTCATGTCCGGCCAGATACGCGTCCAGCGTGGTTCGCAATCGCTCCGCCGTCCAAGGCTGAGCATCGGGATCATCGGGTGACGCGAGCTGGGCCAGCACTTGTTCGGCATCGTCATTCACCAGGCCGCGCAGGACGTTGAAGATGCGATTGCGAATGGCGGCGGTGAAGGCTTTCGCGTCGCGTGTGATGTCCGCGGCGGCGGCTTCCGCGCCGGGTGGGCGAACTTCCTTCGATTCGGTCGCCTGATAATTGGGGTCGCGCATTTTCTCCCACTCATCAAGCAGGCTGGAATCGACCTGCCGCAGCATCGTCGTCAGATACAGTTCCATCTCGCGCACGGCATCGTTCTTGGCGGCCTCGGGCACGGATTGGGCGAGCGTCTTGTAAACGCTGTTCAAGTGGCGGAGCAACACGCCCTCCGCGCGCTGAAGTCCGTAGTCCTTGATGTAATCCCCGAACGACCGGAACTGCTCGAACATCTCGCGCGCGATGGATTTTGGTCGGATGTTTTCCTGACCCACCCACGGATGCCGGTTCGCGAACTCGTTGAAGGTCGAGTAGATGAACTCGCGCCGGGGCTTGGGATATTCAAGCTTCTCCAGCTCTTCCATGCGCTGATCATACTCGATGCCCTCCTGCTTCATCTCCGCCATTTTCTGGTCCTTCACGCGGTCGAGTTGGCGGCGGAGGATGACGTCCGGATTCTCCAGGATCGATTCGACGAGCGTGAGCAGATCGAGCGCGTAGTCGGGTGCCTGCGGATCGAGCAGCGGGATTGTGTCGTGCAGGTAGAGCGACAACGTCTGGTCCATCGAGAAGTCGTCCTGCAATTCGACGTTGACGCGCAGGTAAGCCCCCTCGTCCGTGCGCGGAATAAACTCGATGATTTTCCGCTCCAGCAACGCGCGGAACAACTGCCACGCGCGTTTCGTATGCGCCTGTTTCTGCCTTGGCGTCTCGTGGGAATCGCGGATCAGCTTCCGCAACGCGCGGCAGCCGTCGCCCGGCCGGCTGAGCACGTTGAGCAGCATGGCGTGCGTGACCTGAAACCGCGAAGTCAGCCGCTCCGGCGGCGCGGTGATGAGCCGCTCGAACGTCTGCTTGTCCCAGTTCACGAAATTCTTCTCCGGCGGCTGGCGCTTTACGACCTTCTTGCCGTCACGCGCCGCCTTCTCGGCCAGCTTGAGATTCTCGATCACATGCTCGGCTGCCTGCGCGACGACCCAGCCGCGATCATCAAAACCCTTGCGCCCGGCCCGGCCGCCGATCTGATGAAAATCCCGCGCGCCGAGGATGCCGGTCTTCTGCCCGTCGAACTTGCACAACCGCGAGAACAGGACCGTGCGAATCGGTACGTTGATACCCACACCGAGCGTGTCCGTGCCGCAGATGATCTTGAGCAGGCCCTTCTGCGCGAGCTGCTCGACCAGTACACGATACTTCGGCAGCAGCCCCGCGTGATGCAGCCCGATGCCGTGCCGCAACCACTTCTTGATGTCCGGCCCGTACGGACTGTTGAACTTTACGCCTTCGAGTGCGGTGGCGATGGTCGCCTTTTCCTCGCGCGAGCAGACGTTGAGGCTCGTGAAATCCTGCGCGCTCTGCGCGGCGTCGAGCTGCGTGAAGTGGACAACGTACACCGGGCTCTTACCCTCGGCCGCCAGGCTCTCAACCGTGCGCGCCAGCGGCAGCTCAGAATAAGCGTGCTCCAACGGCACGGGCCGGTCCGTGGAGGACACGGTGACCGTCGGCCGGCCATTGAGCCGCGTCAGCTCATCCTCGAAGAACTTCGTGTCGCCGAGGGTGGCCGACATCAGCAGAAAACGCGTCTTCGACAACGTCAGCAATGGCACCTGCCAGGCCCAGCCGCGGTCGCGGTCGGCGTAATAGTGGAACTCATCCATCACCACGTCCTGCACGTTGGTCTGCTCGCCCTCGCGCAGCGCGAGGTTCGCGAGAATCTCCGCCGTGCAGCAGAGAATCGGCGCGTCACGGTTCACCGAGGCGTCGCCCGTGCTCAGACCGACGTTGTCCGGTCCGAACTCGCGACAGAGCGCCAGAAACTTCTCATTCACCAGCGCCTTGATCGGGCAGGTGTAGATCGAGCGCCGGCCCTGGGCGAGCGACTTGAAGTGCAACGCGGCGGCCACGAGCGATTTGCCCGAGCCGGTGGGCGTGTTGAGGATGACGTTGCGCTCTTCGAACAGTTCGAGAATGGCGGACTCCTGGGCGGGATAAAGCTGGAGCCGGCGGCCTTCGAGATATTCCAGAAAGCGGCCCAACAACGCATCATTGCCGGGCCGGTCATCCTGCGCGATCAGATCGTAAAGCGTCTTCAAAATGAGGGGGAAAACCGATAGTGCGCCCGAGAGGACTTGAACCTCTACTCCTTGCGGAACCAGATCCTAAGTCTGGCGCGTCTGCCAATTTCGCCACGGGCGCAACCCGCGCGGGCCGGAACATGCCCGCACCACCGGCGAAGCTCAAGCTTGGTTTCGCTGACGTTAATGTGTGTGAGGTTCCGTAATGGTGGATGAGGTTTAATCCGTCATGAGGAGCTATCCGGTCCGGGTTCCCTGCAAATCAAGCCACGCGTCCAAGGATGTCACGGGCAGAACAAGCGGTTGATCACGCGCAAGCGGAAAGCATACGCTCGTGAACCTTGTAGGATCGAGAAAGGCTGCCCAATGGAGTAATCAATGCAGTCCAATCGTTCTGTTCACGTCACAGATTACACAAATCAGCGACTTTGAAAGTCACTACTTCTTAGCTGGTGGCGGCTTCGCCCCTTCGGTGAGTATTTGAGTTGGAGGCCCTGCTGGAGGGAGGGGCTGATTAGTTGAACTATCACGATTTGGCAAGCGGGGCCCTTCGTTTCCGATTGCAACCCATGTCGGAGGTCCCTGCGGCACCGCTGGCGCTGGGCTCGGCGTTGAAGGTTGAGAAGCCGGGCCGGTTTGCGCAGAACTGTCACCCGAGGACTCACCTCCGGCCCCAGTCTGCGTAGTGGAGTCATTTTCGCTCATACTCGTAACGTGTATTGGGTTAACGATTGAAACACCATGTACCTCTTGTTTCTGGCCGCACCTAGCAATCAAGTACGGTACAGAAATCAAAATACAAAGAGCAGCGGCCCTGACTAGCTTTTTATTCGCATAAGAAATGCAGACCGATCTTGCTTGGTTGGATTCCTGATTTGCGGTGGCGGCCTGCGACAGCAGCCTGCACAGGTACTCGTCGAATAATTGCTCAGCGGTCTTGCTCGGATAC
>ERZ761607.5547-NODE-5547-length-10289-cov-12.493942_pt1 | contig 10289 bp, 9 predicted proteins | sample MGYA00511164_ERZ761607 | MGnify/ENA primary metagenome ERZ761607 (study PRJEB28899, sample SAMN02445080) | bioreactor sludge metagenome | biome: EBPR sludge | place: Australia: Brisbane, Thorneside Wastewater Treatment Plant | collected 2011-06-22 ...
CAACGCCGCCGCCGAGCAGGCGCTGCGCCGGCGATCCGGTTCAGCGGAAGCGCCCCAAGGCTGAGCGTTTTGGCTTAGAATTCCAGATACGAAGAATAGCTTCCGGGGTTCGAAATGGACATCAAGAGAGTCTTGCTGCTGGGGGGTAGCGGTTTCGTCGGCACCTATATCGCCAACCGGTTGTCACAGCGCGGTGTCGAGGTCACCATCCCGACGCGCCGCCGCGAGCGTACCAAGGCGCTGATCATCCAGCCGAACGTGCTGATGCCGGAAGTCGATGTCAATTCCGAAGGGGCTCTCGTTTCGCTGATGCAGGGTCAGGATGCGGTCATCAACCTCATCGGCATCCTGCACAGCCGCGACGTCGTTCTGCCGTACAGCAAGGATTTTGCCGAAGCGCACGTCGAGTTGCCGAAGAAGATCGTTGCCGCCTGCGGGAAGGCCGGCGTCCGCCGGCTGGTCCACATGAGCGCACTGGGCGCCAACCCGAAGGGTCCGTCGGAGTACCTCTGCTCGAAGGGCGACGGCGAGGCGATCGTGATGGCGGCCAGGGGCGATCTGGACGTTACCGTCTTCCGCCCGTCGGTCATCTTCGGCCTTGGCGATTCCTTCCTGTCGATGTTTGCCGGAGTGCTGCGCAAGATGCCGGTGTTCCCGCTCGGTTGCGGCCAGGCGCGCTTCCAGCCGGTCTGGGTGGCCGATGTCGCCGATGCCTTTGTCGATAGCCTGGGCGATCCGGCCACCTTCGGACAGGCCTACGACCTCGTCGGCCCGACGGTCTACACGCTGCGGGAACTGGTCGATTACACCGCGACGCTGGTCGGCAGCGGTGCGCGGATCATCGCCCTGCCCGAGGGCCTGGCCTACCTGCAGGCCGGCCTGATGTGGCTGTCGCCGAAGCCGCTGATGTCCCCCGACAACCTGCGCTCGATGGAGGTCGACAGTGTCCGCGGCAGCGATTGCCAGTTGCCGGCGAACTGGAAGCCGACGGCGCTGGAAGCCGTCGCCCCGACCTACATCGCCCGCAACACGCCAAAGGGCAAGCTCGACGGGTTCCGCTACCGGGCGGGACGTTAGGTCTCCCGGCCGCCGATGGAGATCTACATCGTCGGCGGCGCGGTCCGCGATGAACTGCTCGGGCGGACGGTCGCCGACCGTGACTACGTCGTCGTCGGCGCCACCCCGCAGGCCATGCTGGAAAAGGGCTTTCGCCCGGTCGGCAAGGATTTCCCGGTCTTCCTCCATCCCGCGACGAACGAGGAGTATGCGCTTGCCCGCAGCGAGCGCAAGACCGGGCGCGGCTATCATGGTTTCGCCTTCCACGCGGCGCCCGATGTCACGCTCGATGACGACCTCGCACGGCGCGACCTGACCATCAACGCGATGGCGAAGGCGCCCGATGGCACGCTGGTCGATCCCTTCCACGGTCGACGCGATCTGGAGGCCGGAATCCTGCGCCATGTCGGGCCGGCCTTCGCCGAGGATCCGGTGCGCATCCTGCGCCTCGCCCGCTTCGCCGCCCGTCTTGCCGACTTTTCGGTCGCCCCGGAAACCATCGAACTGATGCGCGGCATGGTCGCCAGCGGCGAGGTCGATCACCTGGTCGCCGAGCGCGTCTGGCAGGAACTGGCCAAGGGTCTGATGGAGGCCGCGCCCTCGCGGATGTTCGAGGTGTTGCGTCAGTGCGGCGCGCTGACCCGCCTGCTGCCCGAGGTCGATGCGCTGTTCGGCGTGCCGCAGCGGGCGGATTACCATCCGGAAATCGATACCGGGGTGCACACGCTGATGGTCGTCGAGGAGTCGGCGCGCCGGGGTTATTCGTTGCCGGTTCGCTTCGCGGCATTGACCCACGATCTCGGCAAGGCGACGACGCCGGCTGACCTCCTGCCGCGCCATCATGGCCACGAAGCGCGCGGCGTGCGGCTGGCGACCGCGCTCTGCGAACGTCTGCGGGTTCCCAGCGACTGCCGCGATCTGGCGCTGCTCGCCGCGCGCTACCATGGCGACGTCCACCGCGCCGCCGAACTGCGTTCTTCGACTCTCGTCACGCTGCTGGAGCGGACCGATGCGCTGCGCCGGCCCGAGCGCTTCCAGCGGCTGCTCGAAGCCTGCCAGTGCGATTTCAACGGCCGCCTGGGTTGGGCGGATCGGCGCTATGAGAGTGACCGCCGGCTGCTGGCGATCCTGGCCGCCGTGCGGACGGTCGATGCCGGGGCGATTGCCTTGGCCTGCGCCGACAAGACGAAGATTCCCGCGATGGTTCACGCGGCGCGGGTTGCCGCGGTCAAGCGCCTGCTAGATGAGACGCCAGACGAACATGAAGAGCAGTGAAAGGATGATGGTCGACGCAAAAGGCAGATAGTAGGTCCGGCCGCGAAAGCGGAACGCGATGTCGCCCGGCAGGCGGCCGAGGCGGATGAAGCGGGCGACGTGCGGGGCGGCGATGCCGAGCAGAAATATGGCGATTACCAGGGTCAGTACCCACTTCAGCATGTCGACTAGCGCCACCCTCGTGAATTGCGCATTTAAGCATGCTTCAACGGATGACAGGGCAGCAATGATGAAAACCGAAATGATCAAGGGTATCGAGGTCTTCTCGTGCCTGCCGGCAGATGCGACCGATCGGGCGCCGTTGCTCTTCGTTCATGGGGCGTTTGCCGGGGGCTGGATGTGGGCCGACACCTTCATGCCCTTTCTGGCCGATGCCGGTTACCCGTGCCACGCGGTCTCGCTGCGTGGTCACGGGGGCAGCCACGGGCGCGAGCGCATCGACTGGCATTCCATCGCCGACTATGTCGAGGACGTCGCCACGGTGATCGACTGGCTGGAGCGGCAACCGGTCCTGGTCGGGCACTCGATGGGTGGCTTCGTCATTCAGAAATACCTCGAGCGCCATGCCGTGCCGGCGGCCGTGCTGCTGTGTTCCGTGCCCCCGCAGGGCTTGATCGCGGCCCAGTTTCATCTGCTGTTCCGGAAGCCGCACCTGTTCATGGACATCAACCGCATCATGGGCGGCGACTACGCCGATACCGGCACACTGCGCGAGGCCCTGTTCGCCGGCGAGGTGGACGAGGCGATGCTGGAGATCTGGCTCAGGCGCATGCAGCCGGAGTCGCACCAGGCGCTGTGGGACATGTCGATGTTCAACCTGCCCCGCCTGCACGCGATGAACCGGCCGCCGATGCTGATTCTCGGAGCCGAGCACGACGTCCTGGTTCCGGCTTTCCTCGTGCAATCGACGGGGCGAAGCTACGGTCTGCCCGTGCATATCTTTCGCGACATGGGCCATGCCGTGACCCATGAGCGGGAATGGCGCGTGGTCGCCGGCGCCGTGAGCGCATGGCTCGAGGCCCTGGGCGCCTGGGTGCGACCGGGGTCTGCCGTTGTCCGGTGACACCGGGGCGCGGCTGGCGGCCGATCTTCCGGCACTCGTGAAGTATTTCGCAGTCGTTCCGGGTGCGATCGCGCTAGCCTGTGCGCTTGGGAGAGACTGCCAGGGTAGGCCGGGCAAGGCGTGACGGTCGTCCCTGTTTCGGGCAGGCGATCCGCACACGGGGACTCATCCGCCGGGGCGCGTTTCGCATGCGGATTGCCGGCGGCAGGCGGGGCGGTCGTGGCCAGGCCGAAGGATTGCATTTCGCGTTGTTTCGTTTCACCATGAACCATTTTCAGCAGAGATTTGCCGACGTGATGACTACACACAAGAAGACGGAAGACTCCAGCCGGATACTCGATGCGATCCGCGCCAAGCGGGAACACCGGACTTCGCAGGCGGGCGAACTCGAGCAGCTCGAAGCCTCGCTGCTGGCCGATATCGATTCTTTCGATCTGAACGAAGCCGAGCGCAAGGCGCGGCGCGAGCAGCTGGCAAGCATGCAGGGCGGGATGAGCAACCTGTCGATGGTGTTTCCCGAGATCGTGCCGGCAGGCGCCGTCCGCCATCTCGATCTGCGGACCCGGGATGGAGACACCCGGGAGGATCCGGAATGGATCGCCAGGAGCAGCGATTTCCTCGGCCAGCTGCGGCAGCGGGCCGAGCTGCGCCAGCGCGAGTTGCACGTCGAGATGGCCGTGCGCTCGGCCAGCAACGACGTGCTCGAACATGCCCTCAAGACGCTGTTCTTCTTCCTGCACGATGTCGTGCAGCAGCTCAATATCGTCAAGCCGGCAATCCAGCGCGAATATGTCGCGGCCGGCGACGTGATGTTCAGCGGCCTCGTCTGGCAGGAGGGCTTCGCCGACTATCGCACGCAGTCGCAGAGCCGGGGGGCGATGGTCGAGCTGGTCACCCTTGCCTACCAGCTCGAGTCGCCGCTCAGGTTTTCGATCAAGCGGGAGGGCCCGGGCGTCGAACGGCTGCGAATGGTCCTTTTCGATTACGGCCTGCAGTTCACCTGCAAGGAATTCAAGAACGAACGCAGTTATGTCGAGCGCGCCGAATTCGAGATCGGCGGCCGCGTCGGCGTCAGTGCGCGCTGGAAGGCCGACTTTGCCAACGGTGTCCTGATCCTCGAATCGCGCAACCTTGAACGCCTCGGCAGCGTCGCCCATACCCTCAGGCCCGGCGCCATCGACCAGGAATTGCTCGACGAATTCGGCCGGCTGCTTCTCGGCATGCCGAACCATTTCCGGGAGCTGGCCAAGCGTTAGACGTGCCGGCCGCTTGCCGACCGTCCTGTCTTGCGGGATCGATCAGCCACCGGCGCCGAAGCTGGAAACCGACTGGTCGAGGCTTTCGATGACGCTGGTCGCCAGGGCGATCTCGCGCAGGAAGCAGACGAGCCCGGCAATGAGGGCGAGCATCGCGGTGATGAACAGCCCGGCGATCGTCCCGGGCAGTTCGACCTGGAACACGGCGCCGACGAAGAGCGCGGCGATGACCAGGCACACCAGCAGGTCACAGAACGTGCACAGGGTGATCGCCCAGTGAATCAGCCGGGCCCGGCGCGCCAGCGAGGTGATCGTTGTCCGGGCCTTCTGGCGATAGTCGGGTGACGGGTTCTCGGCGAGTTCGCGTTCCAGTACATGAAAACGGTCGATGACCCTGGCCAGGCGACTGGTCAGCACCGCGAGAAGCGCCCCGACGCCGGCGAGCAGGAAGACGGGAGCGACCGCCAGCTGGATGACGTGGGCGACGGAAGAAACCTGGCTGACGAGCTCGTTCATGACGTGGCCTCGGAGGGAATTGGCGGTCGCGACGCGGCGCCGGGTGTCGGGGAAATGGCCCGGTTGCGCGGGCAATCAGAACTATCCCACGGTTTTCCACTCTACCCAACTCCCGGGGCGAGATCATGGCGCTCCCGCGAACGCCCAATCCTCAAGATTCCATCCGACGATGTCATGAACGCACCCGAGCCGCACCGGCGACTGGTTCGCCTCGAAGACCTTGAATTCGCCAACGGCTTTGCCGGCCTGCCGGAAGCGTTTTACACCCGCCTGGCTCCCCTCGGGCTTCCCGCGCCCTATCTGGTGGGCGCCAGCCGCGAGGTGGCGGAACTGATCGGGCTCGACCCGGAGGAGATCGGGCGTCCGGAGTTCTGCGAGATTTTCGCGGGGAACCGTCTTCCCCCTGGCAGCGCTGCGCTGGCCGCAGTCTATTCCGGGCACCAGTTCGGTGTCTGGGCCGGGCAGCTGGGGGACGGGCGGGCGCATCTGCTCGGTGGTCTGCAGAGCGCCAGCGGGCAGTGGGAAGTCCAGCTCAAGGGCGCCGGGCGCACCCCGTACTCGCGCGGCGCCGATGGCCGCGCGGTGCTGCGCTCGTCGATTCGCGAATTTCTCTGTTCCGAGGCGATGGCCGGCCTCGGCATCCCGACGACGCGGGCGCTGTCGGTGGTCGGCGCCGACCTGCCGGTGCGCCGCGAGGAAATCGAGAGTGCGGCGGTCGCCGCCCGGGTGGCGCCGAGTTTCGTGCGTTTCGGCTCCTTCGAACATTGGGCCGCGCACGGACGCGGTGACGAACTGAGGCAGCTGGCCGATTACGTGATCGCCACCTTCCGTCCCGAATGCCGTGATGCCGCCAATCCCTACGCCGCCCTGCTCGCCGATGTCAGCGGTCGCACCGGTGAGCTGGTCGCGCGCTGGATGGCGGTCGGCTTCATGCACGGCGTGATGAACACCGACAACATGTCGATCCTCGGCCTCACCCTCGACTACGGTCCGTTCGGTTTCATGGAGGCCTTCGACGCCGGGCATGTCTGCAACCACTCCGACCATCAGGGGCGCTACAGCTACCGCAACCAGCCGCATGTCGCGCAATGGAACCTCCATTGTCTGGCCGAGGCCTTCCGCCCGCTGACCGGCGGCCGGGCGATGGTGCAGGCGGTGGTCGACGACAGTTTCGGCCCCGCTTTCGAGGCGCGATTCGAACGGCTGATGCGCGCCAAGCTCGGCTTGCGCGAGGCGCTCGCCGACGACGAAGCCTTCATCGGCGAGACCTTCGCCCTGCTGCAACGGCATCGTCCCGACTTCACGCTGTTCTTCCGGGCGCTGTCACAACTGCCTGCCGCGGTCGACCGCGAAAATCGGGCAAGAATCGATGCCCCGCTGCGCGACCTGTTTGTCGACCGCGCCGCCTGCGACGCCTGGCTGGCCATCTGGCGCGCCCGTCTGGCGCAGGCTCCTTGGGACGATGCCGCGCGCCAGGCTGCAATGCGCGCCGCCAATCCGAAATACGTGCTGCGCAACTGGCTGGCCGAGGCGGCCATCCGCAAGGCGCAGGACAAGGATTTCTCGGAAGTCGACCGCCTGCTCGCCTGCCTGCGCCAGCCCTTTGCCGAGCAGCCCGAGTTCGAGCGGTACGCCGCGCCGCCTCCCGACTGGGCAAGCGGGCTCGCCGTCAGCTGTTCCAGCTAGGCGGGGACGAACCAGCGCCGGCCGGCCTGCTCGCACTGGCGCAGCGGGTAGCCGTAGAGCGCGCTGAGCTTTTCGGCGGTCAGAACGGCGTCGACCGCGCCCAGCTCGCAGTGGCCGTCACCGTCGATCAGCAGCGCCCGGTCGCAGAAGCGGTGCGCCAGCGCCGGGTCGTGCAGGACCATGACGACGCCGGCGGTGTGGTCGCGCGCCGCGCCGGCGAACAGTTCGAGGACGGCCATCTGATGGTTGAGGTCGAGGTGGGCGAGCGGCTCGTCGAGCAGGTAGAGCGGCGCCGCCTGGGCGAGCAGCGTGGCGATCGCCAGGCGCTGGCGCTCGCCGCCGGACAGGGTGTGGATCTGGCGCCGTTCGAGTCCGCCGAGACCGACCGCGGCCAGGGCGTTGCGCGCCAGTTCGGCATCGCGGGTGGTTTCCCAGTCCCAGCGGCCGAGGTGCGGATGACGGCCGGTCAGCGCGGTTTCGAGTACCGTCGACCCGAACGGGTCGGCCTGCACCTGCCCCAGCCAGGCGCGGCGCAGCGCTGCCTCGCGGGGGCCGAGTGCGGCGTAGGCGGCGCCGCCGAGATCGACGCTGCCGGCGATCGGCGGGCGGAGTCCGGCCAGCGTGGCGAGCAGGGTGGACTTGCCGGCGCCGTTGCGCCCGAGAATGGCCAGACGCTGGCCGGCCTCGATATCCAGGTCGAGGGCGCGGGTGATGCAATGGCCGGCGATTTCGACCGCCAGCCCCCTGGTGGTCAGCAGCGGCGCGCTCATTTCGCGTGCCGGGAGAGCAGGAAGAGAAAGATCGGCACGCCGATCAATGCCGTCAGAACGCCGACCGGCAGCTGCTGCGGGGCGATCAGCGAGCGCGCCAGCGTGTCGGCGAGCATCAGCAGGGCGCCGCCGGCCAGCGCCGAGGCCGGCAGCAGCAGGCGCTGGTCGTTGCCGATGGCCAGCCGGACCAGATGCGGGACGACGAGGCCGATGAAGCCGATCGAGCCGGCGGTCGTCACCGCCGCCGCGGTGGCCAGCGATGCCAGCAGATAAACGGCATGGCGCAGGCGGTCGACCGCGACACCGAGCGACTGTGCCTGCAGCAGGCCACGCGCGAGCAGGTTGAGTTCGCGCGCGAACGGCATCGCCAGCGTCAGCGCCACGGCGAGTACGGCCAGCGGCGGCCAGGCGGCGCCGGACTGCGCAAGATCGCCCATCAGCCAGAACAGCATGCCGCGCAGGCGATCGTCGGGGGCGATCGCCAGCATCAGGGCGACCAGTGCGCCGCAGCCGGCGGCGACGATGACCCCGGTCAGCAACAGCCGGGTCTGTGTCCAGCTGCCGTCGCCATGGGCCAGCCCGAAGACCAGCAGCATGGCGCCGAGGGCTCCGGCGAAGGCCAGCCCGTCGATGGCGAGCGCCGGCAGGCCGATCAGGATGGCGAGCAAAGCGCCGGCGCCGGCGCCGCCGGAAATGCCGAGAATGTACGGATCGGCGAGCGGGTTGCGCAGCAGCACCTGCATCAGCGCGCCGGCCAGCGCCAGCAGGCCGCCGCAGGCGAAGCCGGCGAGGGCGCGCGGCAGGCGCAGTTCGCGGATGATGTCGGCGCCGGGCGCATCGCGCCCGAGCAGGGCGGCGCCGATGTCGCCCGCCGCGACCGGGATGCTGCCGGCCGCCAGCGCGGCCCAGAAACTCGCCAGTGCCAGCAGCACGAGCAGGGCGAGGATCAGGAGGGCGCGGCGGCGGGTCGGCATCAGCGGAAGTCGTAGCTCGCGGTCATCAGGAAAGTGCGCCCGTCGGCCGGGTAGTAATAGTAATCCGACTGGAAGGTCGAATAGCCGGCGTAGGGCGAGTACTTCTTGTCGAAGGCGTTGAGCAGGCGCGCGGTGACCGACCACGGCCTGAAGTTCCAGCCGGCCATGAAGTCGACCGTGGTGTAGCCCGGCAACTTGTCACGGATGTTGGCGAAGTCGCCGCTGTAGTAGCGCTCGCCGACGTAGTTGACCACTGCCGTGTATTGGCCGATGGCGGCGCCGTCCCAGGTGAGCCGCGCCGACGCCTTGTTGTGCGGGACGAGCGGCACCTGCTTGCCGTCGTACACGCCCTCGCGGAACGTCGAATCGGCGTAGGTGTAGGTGGCGCGGGCCAGCAGCGAGGGAACGATGCGCCAGTCGGCTTCGAGTTCGATGCCCTGGCGGCGGGTCTTGTCGAGGTTGACGTTGGCGAAAACCGAGCCGTCGTAGGCGATTTCGTCTTCCAGATCCATCCGGTAGAACGCGGCGCGCGCCTTGACCGGGCCGGCGCTCACGCTGCCGCCGATTTCGCCGAGCCTGCCGGTCTGCGGCTTGAGGTTGCCGGCAAAGGTCGGGTTGCCGGTGAACGGGTCGTAGCCGAACAGCTCGTCGGTGTTGGCGAAGCGGAAGGTGGTCCCGCCCTTGCCGTAGACACGCCAGCCCTCGCCGCCATAGCTGAGGCCGAGATCCCAGGCGTTACGCGTGTACTCGGCGCTGCCGTGCATCGCCGGCGTCGTGCCCCAGAGTCCCGGGTAGGCATCCTGCCAGGCCGATTGCTCCATGCGCTGCCTGCGCGCGCCGAGCGTGCTGGCCAGCCCGGCGACCCATTCGGTGACGTTCTGGAAGTAGAAGCCGGTGCTGTCCTGCTTGGCGCCCTGCGTCGCCGCCGTCGTGTAGGCGGCATCCACCTCCCCGGAGTAGTAGTCGAAGCCGGCCACGGTCTCGCTCTTCAGACTGCCGAGGCCATGCTCCCAGCGCAGGCGCGGGGTAAGCGACCAGTTGTCGCGCGTGCGGTCGGCCCGGCTGCCGAAGGACACGTAGTTGCTGTGCTGGTCCTGCTTGTCGTAGGAAACCTCCGCCTCGAGGCGCAGGGTGTCGGTGAGCGGCAGGGCGACGCCGGGGCGCAGGCGGTAGCCGTCGCTGCGCTGCGAGTCGTTGGGGGTCGTCGAGCTTCTCGGGTTGGCCTGGTAGGCGGCGCTCAGCAGGTAGCCGGGCAGGCCGGAGCGGTCCTTGTACACCGCATAGTCGAGAAAGGCCTCGCCCTTGCCGATGTAGAGTCCGCCGCGGCCGCTGAGGGCGGCCTGCTCGGCATGCGAGTTCTCGCGCCAGCCGTCGGTATGGGCGTAGCGGGCGAAGGCGTTGGCGTAGCCGGTCCCGTTGCCGATGGCGCCGTTGAGGTCGACGGTCTGGGTGTCGTGGCTGCCGATGCCGACGGTGGCGCCAAAGCGCGGTGTGCCGGACTTGTCGGTGATGATGTTGACCACGCCGCCGGTCGCCTTGTCGCCATAGAGTACGGTGCCGGCGCCGCGCATGACCTCGACGCGCTGCACGCTGTCGAGCGGGATCGCCGACCAGCTGACGCTGCCCATGTCGATCGGGTTCATGCGCTGGCCGTCGAGCAGGATCAGCGTGTTGCTGCCGGCGGTTTCGCCGA
>ERZ761607.5552-NODE-5552-length-10286-cov-3.315121_pt1 | contig 10286 bp, 8 predicted proteins | sample MGYA00511164_ERZ761607 | MGnify/ENA primary metagenome ERZ761607 (study PRJEB28899, sample SAMN02445080) | bioreactor sludge metagenome | biome: EBPR sludge | place: Australia: Brisbane, Thorneside Wastewater Treatment Plant | collected 2011-06-22 ...
AATGGGAGAGCAATTTTGTCGGCGGCCCCAACCCAAGGCATAGGGTCTACTTCCAGATGTTCTTTGCGCGAATAGGCGCACCGACGGGGGCGACCGAAACTTGCGCCCGCTCGACGGCATCCGCTCGCCCCGGCTTGCATCGGGGCAATCACGTGTCCCCTGCGAAATTTTTCCCAGACGCGCGGAGAACTCAGCCCGACATTGCGCATGAGCTAGGCGAAGGACGTCGATGACCGCGTCCGCAAATTGCCCAAGGAGATTCGCCATGTCGCGCCACCTGACCCTGATCGCTTCCTCAATCGCTCTTGCATTCGCCTCGGCCGCATCCGCGCAGCAGGTCGTCTACAGCCACGATTTCGACAGTGCTGCCGGCTGGCCGGACTCCGACGTCAGCGGCGACCTCACCGCCGTCTACACCGTGGTCGGCAGCGAGTACCTGATCAATCCGCTGAAGAACATGGCCTACGCGCTGGCGCCCGCACCGGCGAGCAGCCCGTCGCCGAACATGGTGGTCGAGAGCGATGTGCGCATGGCCGCCTCGCAGGCGCAGTCGCGCGCCGGCATCGCCTGTCGCGTGGGTCGGGATGGCAGTTTTTATGCCTTCAACATCATTGCGAGCGGTGGCTACGAGATCGTGCGCGTGCGCGGCAGCGATGCCGATGTGCTGGCCCAGGGCGCGATCGATTTCGATCCCTACGACGGCGCGCGCCTCAAGGCCGTATGCAGCGGCGCCCAGTTGAGCTTCTATGCCAACGGCAACTTGCTCGACGAAGCCAGCGACAGCGAAATCGGCGCCGCCGGCGGCGCCGGACTGTTGTCGGTGTCGCCGGTAGTCGCGGCCACCAATGCGGCTTTCGACAATTTCTCGATTGCCAGCCTGGGTGGCGCATCGGTGTCGAACGTGACCTCGAGCACGCGGCCGTCCGCGCCTCCGGCGATGGACGCCGGCGATGGCGGCGGCGACGGTGGCGGCAGTTACGGCGGCGACCTGCCGCTGATCGAGGAGATGGCGCTGTACGCCGACGACGGCGCCGGCAAGCCCGGCAGCAAGCGCTCGCTGTTCGACACCGGTCGCCAGCGCGTGTACCTGGTGATGGACATGGATATCCCGGTCCCGGCGAACTTCCGCGCGCAGTGGATTGCCGTGCGCGGCAGCGAAGAAAGCACCGTGCTCAACGGCAAGTACGATAGCCCCGGAAACAACCGTCGTGTCTGGTTGTACGCCGATCGCGACTGGACCGCCGGCCTGTATCGCGTCGACGTCTACGCCAACGGCCATTTGCTCGACCAGCGCGAGTTCTCGGTTTATTGAGGCGGTTGCCGGTTGCCGGTTGCCGGTTGCCGGTGGCCGGTGGCCGGTTGTTGGTCGTCGGTTGTTGGTCGTTGGAGGGCGGCGCGCCTGCGCCGCCGCTTCCGCTTCGGTGGGTCCAGACTTGTCTGGACGCCGTTGCTCGGGAGGGGCCACCTCTGCTTCGGTGGTTCCAGACGTGTCTGGACGCTGTTGCCCGGCGGGAGCCGCCTTTGCTTTGGTGGGTCCAGACTTGTCTGGACGCTGTTGCTTCTGGTCGCGGGAAAGCGTCCAGACAATTCTGGACCCACAAGAGCTGGAACTCTGCGGGCCTTTCCCGATCCCCGAGCTACACCCACCCCGTCAGGTAATACGTCGCGATGATCACGAACACCGCCAGCGTCTTGATGATGGTGATCGCAAAAATGTTCTTGTAGGACTGCCGGTGGGTCAATCCGGTCACTGCCAGCAGCGTGATCACCGCGCCATTGTGAGGCAGCGTGTCCATGCCGCCCGACGCCATCGAGGCGACGCGGTGCAGCACTTCCATCGGGATGCCGACCGCATTCGCGTTGGCGATGAAGGTCTCGCTCATTGCCGCCAGCGCGATGCTCATGCCGCCCGATGCGGATCCGGTGATGCCGGCCAGCGAGGTGACGGTGATCGCTTCGTTGACCAGTGGGTCGGGAATCGCGCTGAGCGCCTTGGCGACGATCAGGAAGCCCGGCAGGGCGGCGATCACCGCGCCAAAGCCGTACTCCGACGCCGTGTTCATCGCCGCCAGCATGGCGCCACCGATGGCCTGTTTGCTGCCCTCGGCGAAACTCTTGATCACCGGCGTCCACGCGAATGCGAGCACGCAGGCAATGCCGACCAGAAGTGCGCCCTGTACCGCCCAGATGGCGGCCACTTTGGAGACTTCCTGCACCACCGGGGCAGCGTTGCCCATCACCGTCGGCATGAACTCATGACTGCTGCCGTAGACCTCGGGAATCCAGATCGTGAAAAGCTTGTTGCTGACCCCGACCAGCACCAGCGGCAGGATGGCGATCAACGGGTTGGCCAACTGGCCGCCGCTGAACGGCGCCGGCTCGTTGAGCAGGTTGTCGCCGTAGCCCTCGCCGGCGGTCGCGGCTACGCGGCGCCGCCATTCGAGGTAACTCATGCCGCAGATCAGAATGAAGATCGCGCCGACTACACCCAGGATCGGCGCGGCCCAGGTGTCGGTGCCGAAGAACGAGGTCGGGATGATGTTCTGGATCTGCGGCGTACCCGGCAGCGCATCCATGGTGAAGGTGAATGCGCCGAGCGCAATGGTGCCCGGAATCAATCGCTTGGGGATATTGCTCTGACGGAACAGTTCCGCAGCAAACGGGTAGACCGCGAACACCACGACGAACAACGAAACGCCACCGTAGGTCAGGATGGAGCAAACCAGCACGATCGACAGCATCGCCCGTTGTGCGCCGACGACACGTATGGTGGCCGCGACGATCGACTTGCTGAAACCGGAAATCTCGATCAGCTTGCCGAAAACCGCGCCGAGCAGGAACACCGGGAAGTACAACTTGAGAAAGCCGACCATCTTGTCCATGAACAGGCCGGTGAACATCGGCGCCACCAGTTCCGGGTCAGTCAGCAGCACCGCGCCCAGCGCAGCCACCGGCGCGAACAGGATCACGCTGTAGCCGCGATAGGCCACCAGCATCAGGAAGATCAGCGCCGCCAGGACAATCAGCAGGTCCATATGTCATCGATAGCCAGGATTCCAGACCTGAAGCATCGTCGATCAGGCGGGTAGTCCAACAGCGTACGAAAGGGCAGGGGGCCGTGGGTCCGAACTCGTCTGGATGCTCCTTGCCTTTGCTCATGTAGGTCCAGACTTGTCTGGACGCTCCCTGCCTTGGCTCCTGTAGGTCCAGACTTGTCTGGTCGCTTCCTGCCTTTGCTCTCGTAGGTCCAGACTCGTCTGGACGCTCCCGGCCTTTGCTCTCGTAGGTCCAGACTTGTCTGGACGCTCCCTGCATCTGCTTTCGTAGGTCCAGACTTGTCTGGACGCTTCTCGCCTTTGCTCTTGCAGGTCCAGATTTGTCTGGATTCCTCCCCTGTGGCCGACCAGAAGCGTCCAGACAAGTCTGGACCCACAAAGGCCGACAACCACAGCACCCGCCGCCCCCAACCCACAATGCTAGAGTGCAGCAATAACGCAATATTCACGAGGTAGCGCCCGATGCCGCATCGCCCCGCAAGCTGGCGTGACCGCCTGCGCTACCGCTTCGAGAACACCCTCGCCCGTGGCACCGTCGCCATCATCGGCTGGCTGGCGCTGGTCTCGCTGGCCATCGTGCTGATCGCCGCGGTCGTGCTGGCGATCACCGGCATTGGCAGCGACCCGGCCGATCCAAGCTCGAAGCTCGGATTCGTGGAAGGCGCCTGGCAGAGCCTGATGCACGCGATGGATGCCGGCAACCTCGCTGGCGACAGTGGCTGGGCGTTGCGCATCCTGATGCTCGTGGTGACCATCGGCGGCATTTTCATCGTCAGCAGCCTGATCGGCACCATCACCGCCGGCCTCGACTCGCGCCTGACCGAGTTGCGCAAGGGTCGCTCGCGTGTGATCGAACAGGACTTCACGCTGATCGTCGGCTGGTCGAGCAAGATCTACTCGATCATCGGCGAGCTGAAGGCCGCAAACGCCAACCAGAAGAATCCGCGCATCGTCATTCTTGCCAATCGCGACAAGGTCGAGATGGACGACGACATTCGCGCCAAATTCCCCAATACCGGCAACCTGAAAGTGATCTGCCGCAGTGGCGATCCGCTCGATCTGGACGATCTCGCGGTGGTGTCGCCCAACGCGGCGCGCGCGATCATCATTCTGGCGCCGGACGACGAGAATCCCGACATCCACGTGATCAAGTCGGTATTGGCGCTGACCAACAATCCGGATCGCCGCAGCGATCCCTTTCATATCGTTGCCGAGATTCGCGACCACCGTAATATCGAGGCAGCCGAACTGGTCGGCGGCAAGGAAGCGATTTACGTGCGCGGCGACGAGCTGATCGCCCGAGTCACGGCGCAGACCTGCCGCCAGTCCGGCCTCAGCGTGGTCTACACCGAACTGCTCGACTTCGACGGCGCCGAAATCTACGTCAAACCGGAACCGAAGCTGGCCGGCCAGACTTATCGCGCGATGATCGATGCGTACTCCGATTCCGCGGTCATCGGCCTGATGCGCGCCAGCGGCGAAACCCTGATCAACCCGCCGATGGACACCCGCTTCGAAGCGGGCGACAAGGTCATCGCCATCAGCGAGGATGACGATACGCTTGTGCTGTCGGGCGACGATCTGGCGCGTGCCGACGCCAGCGCAGTGCTCGAACCGCCGACGCGCGCGGCGAAACCCGAACGCACGCTGGTGCTCGGCTGGAACCCGAAGGGCGAATCGATCCTGCGCGAACTCGACAACTACGTCGCAGAGGGCTCCGAAGTTGTCGTCATGTGCAAAAGCGACGGTGTGCGCGAGAAGTTGCTGCAGTTGTCGAAGTCGATGACCCACCAGCGCCTGCGCTACGCCGAGGGCGACATCGGCAGCCGCGCGATGCTCGATGCTCTGAAGGTGGCGAGCTACGACCACATCATCCTGCTCAGTTACAGCGACCTGCCGGTGCAGCAGGCTGATGCGCAGACGCTGATCACGCTGCTGCACCTGCGCAACATCGCCGAACAACAACAAGTCGATCTGAGCATCGTCAGCGAGATGATGGACCTGCGCAACCGCACGCTGGCCCAGGTCGCGCGCGCCGACGATTTCATCGTCAGCGATCAACTGGTCAGCCTGATGATCTCGCAGCTCGCCGAAAACAAGGCGCTCGACCAGGTCCTGAGCGTGCTGTTCAGCGCCGACGGCTCGGAGATCTACATCCGCCCGATCCAGGACTACATCAAGACCGACCGCATGGTCGATTTCTACACCCTCACCGAAGCCGCCGGTCGCCGCGGCGAGACCGCCATCGGCTACCGCCAGATGGCTTTCAAGGACGACGCCAGCCGCGGCTTTGGGGTCAAGCTGAATCCGAAGAAGACCGAGAAGATCCGCTTCGGCGTCAGCGACATGATCATCGTGCTGGCCGAGGACTAGCCCGCATTCCTCACCTGGGCGCACGTCGCGACCGTGAGCTACTCCGCCGTAGGAGCGACGTGCACGTCGCGACCGTCAGCCACGGAGCTGTTGTACGAGCGACGTGCACGTCGCGACCGTCAGCCACGGAGCTGTTGTACGAGCGACGTGCACGTCGCGACCGTCCGGGTATTCGCGTCGACCAGGGTCCGCCGTGGCCGAGTGCTGATACGCGAGATGCCCGGCGCTCTTTCGCGTGCGCACAAAGGCCGCGGCCGCCGGCGCGAACATGCTTCAGGCACGATCCAGCACCACGCCCGCCGCATCCGCGCGACCATGAACCCGCGCTGCGCGGCCACTGACCGATGATCGCTCGACCCCATTGACAGAAATCCGGTCCCTGTCTAATCTGCGCGGCTCACGGTTCGAGCCTATCGCGTCGTGAAATGCCGAGGTGGCGGAATTGGTAGACGCACTAGTTTCAGGTACTAGCGGGGCAACTCGTGAAGGTTCGAGTCCTTTCCTCGGCACCAATTGAACATCCGGACGGGTCCAAGACGTCCGGCGCAACACCAGAAACCCCGCTTCGGCGGGGTTTTTGCGTTATCGGGGGTGCGATGGCATCCGATCGCAGATGGGGCAACTTTGGAGGTACATTCCGCGACGGACTTCGATCACGCCGGTTGCTCAGTCAGTGTGCTCCTTCGGTGAAAGCACGGCCGCCGCTACCGGTGCAGGTTTTCAGCGCCGGCTACTTGCCCTGTCGATCCGCCGCGATTAATCTTGGCAAAGATTGCCAATAGGGGGGGTCTCCATGACCACCACGATGAACGTGTCGCTTCCCGAGCCGCTGAAGGATTTTGTCGATGAGCAGGTCAAGCGCGGCGGATACAGCAGCACGTCGGATTACGTTCGCCAGTTGATTCGCGAGCACCGCGCGCGTGTGAGCGCCGACGAGATTCGCCAGCGCATCGCGCAAGGAGTTGCGGCCGAGGTCCAGCCGGCGACCGGCCGGCCGAAGTCTTGGGCCGACTTTTTCGCAAAGGCGCCGCCGGTGAGTGATGACTTCCTCGCCGAGCGCATTGATCCACCGCCGCAGGATCGGGCGCTCTTCTGATGGCACTGTATCTGCTCGACACGGACATCAGTTCCTATTTGATCCGCAAGCGGCCGGTCGCAGTGCTGGCGCGCATGGACGCGGTGCCGCTGAGTCAGCAAGTGATTTCGGTGGTGACCTACGCCGAGATCATGTTCGGCCTGCATCGAAATCCCTCCGTCAACAACGAGCGAGCTGCGGCGCTGTTTTTCGGCACCGTCGGCGCCGTACTGGACTGGAACCGCGCTGCGGCGGATGCCTATGCCGTGTTGCGCTCGACGCTGGAATCCATGGGTCGGCCAATCGGCAGCATGGACACACTGATCGCGGCCCACGCGCTCAGCCTGGGCGCCATTCTGGTCACCAACAACGTCCGGCATTTCAACCACGTTCCCAACCTCGAAATCGAGAACTGGGCCGCATGACGTGAGCAAGACGGCGCCCGCGCGCCAAGGACGCAACGCCCGTAGCGACCAGTGGCTCGCGGTGTCACCGGCAACTTGCGCCGCCGTCGACTTCGTACGACCCATTTGAAAACTCGAATCAGTTTGGCTTTGTCGTCAATTCACGGACCAATTTATGCACGCCTGCCATTGCTTCCTCTCTGGAATCAAAGCTCCCCTGGTAGATCGAGCGAGGACCGAGCCTGACGCCATCAGGCAATGAAACGAAGACGTCATCAACAACGTATTGCTTGCCACTGAAACGATTGAGTGTAGCCGTCCAACGATACCCGTCGAGCACACCGGTGATAGTTTCAGATTCTGGTTTTGGTTTCTCGTTCATGAGCGTTCCCTTCAGAAGTATCTGTGTTTGAGGATCTTGCAGCGATAGTGACGCGGGTTCAATCCGATGCAAGTTGCTCGCCGATGGTGGAATCCCTGTCATCGACATTGGTGCTCCGATTTGGCCTTGCGCGACAGGGGTTCCACCCGATGTCTGTCTTCGGGTCGGACATGCTGCCTGGAATGACAGTCCTCAAGGAGCAGGAGCCGTAGTGTCATTGAGTGAGCCGAACCACTTCGTACCTTGCAAGCAAAACCGCCGCGCGAGGTTGTCCCAGATAACAAACTGCCGCACAAGTTATTGAATTATATTGAAACTTCTGTCTTTCGACAGGTTGTTATCCAAGTCCTCGGAAAACAAATCGATTCCCTGCGAATCCTGGCCGTCGGCTTCCGGTAGACGATGTTGCGCTCGCCTCGGGCTGGGACGGTGACCAGCTGGCCTCCGTCGTCAACCTTCCGCGTAACCTCGACCGAGTGCATGGGCGATTCGTTCGGAAATTTCGAGTGACTTGACTGCCGTCGCCTCATCCGGGAAGGCCCCACGATGAGCGACCTGATTTCTCGGTTTCACAAGACAATCCTTGAGATCGCTTTCCGATATTGGAAGACCTACGAGCTTGGCCAGCTCGATTCTACCGTTGAGCGTTCGGAAATTTTCAAACAGCCCCCTTCCGAAGGTGATACCCATTGAATCGAATTTGCGCTGAATGGCGTCAGTAAGCGTTATCTCGACCGACGACGCCGACTCAATGATCACCTTTCGATAGTCATTGCCAACCAATGCCCGCCGGGCGTCCAGAATCAGTCGCCATTCAATGGCAGGTGGAATCTTCGAAGAACACCACCTGCAAATGCTCTCGACGTCGTCGACTGATAGGTCGCGACCTGATGAATGGCCGCGAAGAACCACTGGTTTACTTGTGGGTCGGGCTTGCTTCGTGCCCTCCCACCAAAAAACATCGAGCCTACTCAAATCGCGTCCAGTTTCACGCCTCGGCTGAGTCGTCAGAATAGACATGTAATCCTCAAAGCTGGTCCGCCATCGCTCTGCGTCGTCGCGAATATGCGCTGTTGACGCAGCAAGCTGAGCTTTATCAAGTTCAAACGACATGAGCGCGCAGGTCACGCCAGAATGTCCGGCGGGCGAGCAGTATGGATGCCCCCAAAACATCAGTTCCGGACCCCTGCGCCAAGTGCGCGCAGCCGGTGGAGCCAGCAAGAATTCCCGCAGGGGATCCTTCGTTTTCGGCCAGCCAGGCTGAAGCGCAGGAAATTCCAGCGTTCCCACGTGGCCACCAATTGCGATCTCGAACGAACGCCCGAGAACCTCTCGCGCACAGAGAATTCCGAACTCTTCGAAATCCAACAATCCTTATGCGAAGCATTTCTCGGCGATTTCCATGAACCTGAACCCTTCGTTCCTTAATTCTTGTTGACTACGCATGGAACCAAGGCGGCCGCGGAAGGTGCGAACAGCCAGCGCAGAGACTCATGAAGTTTCCCCTTCGGTGTCGATGATCAGGCAGGGTGACTATGCGACAAGAAAGTGCCAGGCGTGCGCCTTGCCAACGGGAGAACCAAGCCTTACATCAGAGTGAATCACCGGGATCTTGCGGGACGAGTTCGCCGCGGAAGGCCTTGGCGAGCAGGGCTGGGGTCAGGCGGTCGATGTGGGTGCGGGCGGTGGTGTAGCGGGCTTCTAGCTGATCGGCGAGGGCGAACAGGGAATCGACTCGGCGGACGATTTCGGCTTGTTCGGCGGGCGGTGGGAGTGAAATTGGCAGCGCACTGAGCATCGATTTGTTGATGGAGGCAAGGTTGGTCGTCTGTTTTCCGCTGCGCAAGAAGTATTCGAGCCCGCGATAGTTGCCCCACCAGGACACGTAGTTCGGGTGGTTCGCCTTGTCGCGCAATCGGGCGCGGAACACGTGGTTCTGGAAGGTGCAGCGGGTGATCTGGCCCTCCCAGACCCACCCGCGGCCTAGTTTGTCGATATCACCGCCTTCATTGAACAGCACGTCGCCCGGTTCGAGCAGCAGTTCGGTCAATTTGTTTGCGGGGACGCGAATGGTCTTGATTTCGGTGAGGTCGAGATGACCGCGTTGGACATTGGCGACGCGTAGATAAGGCACTTCCTCATCAGCAGCGGACTGTTTCTTTGCGTCTTTGGTCACGCCGCCGGTGATTTCAGCGATGCGTCCCAACTGTGTTTCGGTCCATTTCTCGATGCAGTTCGTTTGATCGCGCCAGTCCTGGGTCAGCTCGCCACTGGTCGCGGCGGCGAGGACGGATTGGCGGAAGCGTTTTAGGATGGCGGGGACGCGGGCGAGGTGGTTGCGGCAGGTGTCGACGCGCGCGAGCAGGGTGTCGAGTTTGTCGGCGATGCGTGTTTGTTCGGGGAGCGGTGGTAGTGGAATTTGCGAATCGCGCAAGAACTGGTAGTGCCTTGCATAGCCTCGATCGGGCAGACGGATCGCTCGCAGAAAATGAAAGAACAATCGCGGTAAAAATGCGGGACTGGGTCGAAGGATCTTTATTCCGTCCGCGCCGGCGGCGAAAGGAAAGTCGATGAATTTCAATGCCCTGGTATGGTCACCGAAAACAACCACTGGCAGTGAGGTAGCTACGGCTATGCTTTGATCATTCGTGTAGCCACCAATCAGCGCTTGGCCTTGGTCAACGACGGCAAGAGCGCCTGCTTTCACATATGCTTTCGTCGGAATTTTGTCGCGGACTGTCACGGGGGCTGCGGCGTCGCCAACTGCGATTTTTCGCCATCCCTGTGAAATTCTCAGAGTCGTAACTCACACCCCCACCTCATCCAGATCCACATCCTCACCCAACCCTTCCAATATCCCGCGCAGTTCCGCAAACGCGCCTTCCAGCTCCGCCATCGCTTCGCGCGCCAGCAGGGCGGGTTCGGGGAGTTCGTCATTGGCGCCGGGGCTATCGTCCTTGAGCCAGCTGATGTCGAGGCTGTCGCCGCGTTCGGCT
>ERZ761607.5555-NODE-5555-length-10281-cov-7.406513_pt1 | contig 10281 bp, 10 predicted proteins | sample MGYA00511164_ERZ761607 | MGnify/ENA primary metagenome ERZ761607 (study PRJEB28899, sample SAMN02445080) | bioreactor sludge metagenome | biome: EBPR sludge | place: Australia: Brisbane, Thorneside Wastewater Treatment Plant | collected 2011-06-22 ...
TAAGCGAAAATTTCCGCCCCCACCCCTGAATCAAGGGCGAATCCGCTAAGTTGGGTTAGATCGTGATCGCGGAGCGAGCCACGATCTGGACCGGTTGTTGAACAAGTCCGGTTCCGGGTTCCCTGCAAATAGCTTTTTGAATTCCTGCCCGAAGGTGGGCGGGTTGCCCGATTCGGTGATCGGGCGGTGCCGGCATCAGCGCTCGAAGCGGGCTATCCGGCATCTCCTGCGGTCAACACCCAATTTTTGGGTGATTTCCGGCCGAGCGCGGCCGTGGCGCCGGCCGGCGCTCCATCTTTCCTCTGGCCGTGGCTTACCCGGCCGTCTCCGCCATCAGTGCCGAACTTCGTCGACCTGACCGCGCCAACCGGAATCCGCCGCCGGATGATCGCCATCGGTGTGCCGAATCAAACGGGTCAGAGACATTTGGTTTCCTGAAAAAGGAAATCTCTTTGCCCCCTTCGACCTGAGTCGAAGCAATTAGGGCACCAACAGCCCTCGAAAAAAACGACGATGGTTTCCCTCACCCCACCCGCATCAGCCCGCCCTCACAAGCATATCCACACGCTGCGGCACGAGGAAGGTGGCGCCTTCGGGGCCGAGGAAGGACTCGAATTTCTCCCGCACCTGCCGGTAGAGCTCCGGGGCGAGCCGGTGGTCGGTGTGGGTGACGCGGATCATGCGCCGGTCGAACTCGTCGAAGTTTTCGAAGAAGCTGCGGGTGTTGAAGAAGAGTTGCTTTTCCAGGCACAGGCGGCCGTCGGCGACGGTCCGGCGCTTTGGGATTTCAACAGCGCAGCGTTATACTCACTTTGTTAGAACATGAGTATAACCACCATGCTGGTCACCCCGCTTTCGATGAGTGCCCAAACGGCCTTCGCCCAGGTGCTCGAAGCCGCATTGGCAAGCGAGCATCTGCGCAGCGTTGCCTCCCTGCCCGGCACCTTCACCTCGAAGCGCGTCAAAGGGCACAAATACTGGTACTACCAGTTCTCTGAGCCCTCGGGCGCACGGCGGCAACTATTCGTCGGGCCGGACAATGCCGCCGTGCAGGCATTGATTGCCAAATCGGAACAGCCCGCCGACCGCAATCTCCCTGCACTGGCCCGCGCCGCGCTGGCGCTGGGTTGCGCCGAAATCCTGCCGCGCCATTTCAAGGTGATTCGCCGATTGTCGGAATACGGTTTTTTCCGCGCCGGCGGCATCCTGATCGGAACGCATGCCTTCGTCGCCTACGGCAACATGCTTGGCGTTCAATGGTCGGGAAGCGATGCCTCGCGCACTCTTGACATCGATTTCGCACATGCCGGAAAGAACATCTCGCTGGCGCTTGCGGCAGACCTTCAGGTACAACGTCTTAAAACCAGCGAGTCGCTGGAAATGGGTTTTCTGCCCATTGTCGGCATGGCGGGCAAAACCGGCGGTGCCTATCTCATTCCCAACGAAAAGGAATTCCGTCTGGATTTCCTGACCACCGTCGGCCGCCATGGCGAAACCCCCTACGAACATGCCGACCTGCACCTCACCCTGCAACCGCTCAAATTCATGGAGTATTCACTGGAGAACGTCCAGCAGACGGCACTGCTCTCCGGCACGGGCAGCGTCATCGTCAATATTCCCCACCCGGCGCGCTACGCATTGCACAAGCTGATCGTTGCCGGCGAACGGGAAGGGATGTTCGCGACGAAATCGGGCAAGGATCTGATGCAGGCGGGCCTGCTGCTTGATGTCCTCAGGGAAATCAAGCCCTGGGAAGTCGAGGAAGCCTGGGCGGATTTGCTCGGGCGCGGTCCCGGCTGGCAAAGCCGGGCGTTGCGCGGACTCGCCATGCTGGAAAAGCGCTTCCCCGAGGCCGCTTTCGGCAAATGGCTTCAATAATCCGGGGACGGACACCGCAGCATCGGTTCGCCCCTCACCCCGCCTTCCGCAGCAAATCGACGCGCTGCGGGGGGTGAAAAGTCGCGCCGTCCGGCGTCATGTAGGTCTCGAACTTCTCCTTCACGTGCCGGTACAGGTCGGGGGCGAGCCGGTGGTCGGTGTGGGTGACCTGGATCATGCGCCGGTCGAACTCGTCGAAGTTTTCGAAGAAGCTGCGGGTGTTGAAGAAGAGTTGCTTGTCCAGGCACAGGCGGCCGTCGGCGACGGCCCGGCGGACAGCGGCAAAGGCGGCTTCGCGCACCGTCTTCTCGTCGTGGAACAGGCGGAAGACCTCGTTGAGGTCGCCGGCGTAGACCGGCTCGGAGATCCAGGCGAGGCCGCCGGGGCGCAGCACGCGGGCGATTTCGCCAAGGGCGCGATCCATGTGCGGCACCGGCACGTGGTGCAGCGACTTGAACATCAGCACGATGTCGAAGCTCGCGTCGCCGGCCGGGATCGCCTCGGCGCCGCCGGCGACGAAGCGCACGTTCGGCAGGTCGGCGATTTCGAGGTTGCGGGCATGCTGGATGCGGTCGACCTCCAGCGCGACGATTTCCCGCGGGCGGCCGGTTTCGGCCAGCGTCCGCGTCTTTTCGGCGCGGCCGCAGCCGAGTTCGAGCACGCGGGCGCCATCGAGCGGGAGCGTGTCGAGCATCAGGGCGACTTCGTTGACCAGTGTCGTCTGGCCGGGGTCGGCGATTTTCATGGCGGTGGCGGGACGGGTTGTGCCCCGCCATATTAACCGATGCCGATATTCCCCGCAGCGGCGCGGCCGGAAATCGGCCGTCTGCGGGCTGTCGACCGCAACAGGCTGCCGGCGGGGCGCCAGCGCCCTCGCCGCGAAACCGCCCCGCGCCCCCGCTGTGGGTCCACCGATGCCGCCGGAATCCGCCCGGCCCGCCGCCGCCGCCCGCGACTGATTCCGCCCGCCTTGGGCAGCGGCCGCGGCCGATTCGATGACCGTCGGCAGTTCTTCAGCTCTGCGCGTAATACGATTACACTTGTTTTCATACACTTCGTCGAAGGGATCCACCATGCACATGGCCGATGCACTCCTTTCCCCTCCCGTCGCAACGACGCTCTGGGTGGCATCGGGCGCCACGCTCGGCTGGTGCTCCAGGCGGATTCGCTCGGACCCGCGGGAACACCTGATCCCGCTGATGGGGGTGCTCGGCGCCTTCGTCTTCGCCGCCCAGATGATCAATTTCTCGATTCCCGCCACCGGTTCCAGCGGGCATATCGGCGGCGGGCTGCTGTTGTCGATATTGCTGGGCGGGCCAGCCGCCTTCATCGTGATTGCCTCCGTCCTGACCGTGCAGGCGCTGCTGTTCGCCGACGGCGGGTTGCTCGCCTTGGGCGCCAACATCTTCAACCTCGGCTTCTTCCCGTGTTTCGTCGCCTATCCGCTGGTCTATCGCCCGCTCCTTGGGCTCGGCGGGGCCACGCCCTCCCGGAGCCGGGTGCTGACCGTCACCATCCTCTCCGCGGTGGTCGGATTGCAGCTGGGGGCGCTCGGCGTCGTTGTCGAAACGAAACTGTCGGGGATCACCAGCCTGCCCTGGGCAACGTTCCTCGCGCTGATGCTCCCCATCCATCTGGCGATCGGCATCGTCGAGGGCCTGGCGACTGCTGTCGTCATCGCCTTCATCGGCAAGGCGCGCCCCGATCTGGTGGACGCCAGGGCGGAGACGGCCGCCAGCCAGCGTGCTGGCTCCCCGACACGGGTCATCGCCAGCGTCGCAATCCTGGCGGCGCTGACGGCCGGCGTCCTCTCCTGGTTCGCCTCGTCGCATCCGGATGGCCTGGAGTGGTCGATTTCCCGCATCACCGGCAAGGGGGAGGTCGATGAAGGCGCCAGCGCAGCGCATCAGGTGCTGGCGGAGATGCAGCGCCAGGTTGCGCTCCTGCCGGATTACAAGCCGGCATCCGGCGACGAGAAGACGTCGCCGGGGAACACCGGAGAAGCGTCCGAAGGCGAAGCTGCATGGCCCGCCGTCGATGCCGGCACCTCGCTGGCCGGAGTGCTGGGCGCGGCGGTGACGCTCTTCCTGGTCACGGCGATCGGCTATCTGCTGCGCCCCCGGCGCGGTCGCACTCCGCCACGGACCTGATCCGGACCTGTGGCGGACCCGACGCCAGTGAGTAAGCCAGCGTGAGCGGAATCGAAGCACTGCTGCGGGGCATCGACGCGACGGATGCACTGAGCAGTCAGGACACCTGGCTGGCGCGGCGCGACCCGCGCGCCCTGATCCTGACGACCCTTGCCTTTCTCGTCGTCGTCGTTTCCTTTCCCCGCCACGAGGTCGCGGCGCTCCTTCCGCTGGCCCTCTATCCGGTCGTCTTGGCGCGCCTTGGCCGGATTCCCTTGCCGATGGTCGGAAGCCGGGTTCTGCTGGCCCTCCCTTTCGTGCTCATGGTCGGCCTCTTCAATCCCCTCTTCGACACGAGCCCGCGCGCCGAATTGCTGGGACAGTCGATTTCCGGAGGCTGGCTGTCGTTTGCCTCGATCATGGTTCGCGCCGCCCTTGCCGTGGCAGCGGCAACCGTGCTTTTCGCGACGGCGGGGATGCCCAGGATCTGCGCCGGCCTGAACCGGATGGGCGTGCCGGCCGTCCTCACCACGCAGTTGCTGCTCCTGCAGCGCTATTCGCTGGTTCTTGCCGGCGAACTGGGGCGGATGAATCTGGCCCGGGAACTGCGCTCCGCGGAGCGTGGCGACATGTCGCTGGCGGTCTACGGCCCGGTGCTCGGCAACCTGCTGCTACGTGCCGTCGAGCGGGCCGAGCGCATCCATCAGGCCATGCTGTCCCGCGGCTTCAGCGGATCGCTGCCGATCCCTCAGGGCAACGGATGGCGCGGTGCCGAAACGCTGTTCGTCGTCTTCTGCGGCGCGGCATTCCTCGCCATCCGGGCGACGGACCTGCCGATGCTCCTCGGGCGCGCGCTGCTGGCCATCGCGCGATGAGCGGTCATTTCGTCGAGGTCAGCGACCTCCACTTCAACTATCCGGACGGCCAGCCGGCGCTGCGCGGCGTCAGCTTCCGGATCGACCGCGGGGAATCGGTCGCCGTCATCGGCGGCAACGGTGCCGGCAAGACCACCTTGCTGCTCCACCTGAACGGCGTGCTCAGGCCGGGTTCCGGGGTGGTGCGCGTCGCCGGCCTTGCGATCGCCCGGGAGAGTCTGCCCGCGATACGGCAAACCGTCGGATTGATTTTCCAGGATCCGGACGATCAGCTGTTCATGCCGACCGTGTTTGACGACGTGGCCTTCGGCCTCCGCTCGCGGGGACTCGCCGAGGCAGAGATCGCGGCGCGAGTCGAAAGCGCCCTGGCCACCGTCGGTGCCGGGCATCTGCAGGCACGCCCGCCGTACCGCCTGTCCGGCGGCGAAAAACGGGTGGTCGCGATTGCCGGGGTGCTGGCGATGCGCCCGTCCGTCCTGGTGATGGATGAACCCAGCAGCGGCCTGGACCCCGCCGCGCGGCGCCGCCTCATCAACCTGCTGGCGGAACTCGAACTCACGAAAGTCGTGGCGACCCACGATCTCGATCTCGTCCTCGATCTCTGCCAGCGCGTACTGGTCATGCACGAGGGCATGGTCGCCGGCGATGGCAGGCCCGCCGAGATCTTCGCCGACACGGCCCTGCTGCAGCGCTGCAATCTCGAACCCCCGCTCAGCCAGCAGCGGCGCCGGAGCTGATGGCGGACCGGGGCGCGGGTGACGCAGCGAGTAGCGTGAACCTGTCACGTCAATGCACGCCCCGGAAGAAATCGCCGCTTTCCCAACGTCGACCGCAACCGGCACCGCGGCGGCAACCGCCACGCCGAATCATCGCCGGCGACGGCCTGCGCTATAGTTTCGCTTTCGCTTATTGCGACGCGCCATCCCTTTCGCGCCATATCCCTATGAAACCGACGCCCTGCCCTTCCTGCCGGCAAATCATGGTCAAGCACCGCTTCGAGCGGCTGCAGCACGGCGAAGTCGTGCTCGACCTGTGCTTCCCGTGCCAGGGCATCTGGTTCGACGAGTTCGAGAGCGCGCAGATCACGCCGGGCGGCATCATCGAACTCTTCAAGCTGATCCACGAACACCGCGACGCCCCGCGGCTGCCCTTGCGCGATCCGCTGCACTGTCCGCGCTGCAACGAAAAGCTGTTGCACGGCCTGGATGTCGCGAGGCCTGGCGGCAAGTTCAATTACCACCGTTGCCTGCAGAAACACGGGCGCTTCACCACGTTTGCCCAGTTCATGATCGAAAAGGGCTTCGTCAGGCAGTTGACCGCGGCAGAGATCGGCCAGCTGGCCGTCAAGGTCGCCACCATCCGCTGCAGCGGTTGCGGGGCGCCGGTCGATATCCGCAAGGATCACGCCTGCACCCATTGCCGCTCGCCGATCGCCGTCCTCGACCCGGCCGCCGTCGAGCAGGCACTGGCCCGATACCAGCAGGCCGAGGTCAAGCGCACGACGGTCGACGTCGACGCGCTGGGTGACGCCATCGTCATGCGCGAGCGGGACAAGTCCCGCCGCCAGCGCGAAAGCAGGGCGGATGCCCTCGATTCCCTCGACATCGGCGACCTGCTCGTCTCGGGCGTCGAAATGGCCTGGAAGCTATTCCGCCACTGATGGCCGGCAGATGCGCAACGCGTGGCCGCCACCGGCGACGCTGACGGAGTTTTCCGTTCAGGGTAACGCCGGCACGGCGCGCCCCGTCAAAAGCGCGGCGTCCGCTGGCGGGCCGGGCTGACGGGAGGCAGGAAGCGGGAAATCACCCGCGAATCTCGAGCAGGCTTTCGTCCCAGGCGGCGTGCTTTTCCAGTCCGACCAGGTTGGCCACGGTCGCCGCGATGTTGGCCAAACCTGCCGTGTCGGTCTGCTTCAGGCCCAGCCTGCCGCCGCTGACATTGTCGTAGAGGATCAGCGGCACCGGATTGAGCGTGTGCGCGGTCTTGGCCTTGTATGAGCCGTCCTTGTTCCGGGCCGGCCCCCTGGTCTTCTTGTCGATCTCGTACATTTCGTCGGCATTGCCGTGGTCGGCCGTGATCAGCGCCACCCCGCCGGCCGCATCGATCGCCTTCAGCATGCGCGCCAGCGACAGGTCGACGGCCTCGATGGCGATGCGCGCCGCCTCGAAGTTGCCGGTATGGCCGACCATGTCGCCATTGGCGAAATTGCAGCGCAGGGTCTTGTATTGCCCCGACTGGATGGCGGCGATCATCGCGTCGGCGATTTCGGCGGCCTTCATCCACGGGCGCTGCTCGAAGGGAACGACGTCGCTCGGCACTTCCTGCCAGGTTTCGCCGGCGAACTTGCCCGAGCGGTTGCCGTTCCAGAAATAGGTGACATGGCCGAACTTCTGCGTTTCCGAACAGGCGAACTGCCTGAGGCCGGCCTTGCTGAACCACTCGCCGGAGGTGTCCCGGATCGCCGGCGGCGCGACAAGGAAGCGGGCTGGCAACTTGAGGTCGCCGTCGTACTGCAGCATTCCGGCGTAGGTCACGGCCGGCACCCGCACCCGGTCGAACTTGTCGAAATGCGCCTCCTCGAAGGCACGGGTGATTTCGATGGCGCGGTCGCCGCGGAAATTGAAGAAGACGACCGAATCGCCATCCTCGACGGTGCCGATCGCCTGGCCGTTCTCGCCGATGACGAAGGGCGGGAGATCCTGGTCGATGGTTCCGGGATTCTGCTCGCGCAGGGCGTTGACCGCGGCAGCCGCATTGGCGAACTGCTGGCCTTCGCCCAGCACGTGCGTATGCCAGCCTTTCTCGACCATCGCCCAGTTGGCGTCATAGCGGTCCATCGTGATGTACTGGCGGCCACCGCCCGAGGCGATGCGGGCATCGAAGCCGGCGTCGCTGATCCCGGCGAGGAAGGCCTCGAACGGCACCACGTAGTCGAGCGCACTGGTTTCCGGAACGTCGCGCCCGTCGAGCAGGGCGTGGATGCGCACGGCCTTGACGCCTTCGGCCCTGGCCTGGACGACCATCGCCTTGAGATGATCGATGTGGCTGTGGACATTGCCGTCGGAGAACAGGCCGATGAAGTGGATCACCCCGCGGCCGGCCTTGGCCCCGGCGACGATTTGCTGCCAGGCCTCGCCCTGCCAGATGGATCCATCGGCGATGGCATCGGCGACCAGCGCCGCGCCCTGGCTGTAGACCTGCCCGGCGCCGATGGCGTTATGCCCGACCTCGGAATTGCCCATGTCGTCGTCCGACGGCATGCCGACCGCCGTGCCATGGGCGCGCAGACGGATGTTCGGATACCTGGCGAACAGACGGTCGAGGGTGGGCTTGCAGGCAGCGGCGATGGCGCTGCCGACGTCCGATTGCGGCAGGCCGTAGCCGTCGATGACGATAATGACGACCGGCCCCTGAATTCCGGCGAAAGAGGAGAGTTTCTGCAGCATGTGAGTGAGTCCCGAAGGGAAGAAAAGTGGCGCCCCGCAGGGCATAGGAGGAAGTATCCCGCCCGGCCCGGCCGGCGTCAATCCGGTGACGCCCGGCCCGGCTATAATCGTGACTTTGCAAACTACCGGGAACTGCCTCATGGAAGCCGAACAACTCAACAGCATCTCCTACAAGCTCGACGACCTGGCGCAGCGCGCCGCCGAACTGCGGAGGTACCTTTGACTACGACCACAAGCGCGAACGCCTGACCCTTCTCGACAAGGAACTGGAGGATCCCCGGATCTGGGATGATCCGCAGCACGCCCAGAATCTGGGCCGCGAGAAGAAGACGCTGGAGGATGTCGTCCTCGTTCTCGAGGCTGTGCAGGGCGGCCTCGACGACGGCCGCGAACTGTTCGAGATGGGCCGCGAGGAAGGCGACGACGCCACGCTGCGCGCGGTCGAGGCCGATGCGGCGGCGCTCGAGGGAAAGATCGCGACCCTCGAATTCCGGCGCATGTTCAACAACCCGCAGGACCCCAGCCCCTGCTTCCTGGAAATCCAGGCTGGCGCCGGCGGCACCGAAGCCCAGGACTGGGCGGCCATGCTGCTTCGCATGTACCTGAAATACGGCGAGAGGAAGGGGTTCACCGTGGAAGTCATGGAGGAATCCGAAGGCGACGTCGCCGGCATCAAGGGCGCCACGGTCAAATTCACCGGCGACTACGCCTACGGCACGCTGCGCACCGAGACCGGCATCCACCGGCTGGTTCGCAAATCGCCGTTCGACTCCAACGCGCGCCGCCACACGTCGTTCACCAGCGTCTTCGTCTACCCGGAGGTCGATGATTCGATCGAGATCGACATCAACCCGGCCGACGTGCGGACCGATACCTACCGCGCCTCCGGGGCCGGCGGCCAGCACATCAACAAGACCGACTCGGCCGTGCGCCTGACCCATCTGCCGAGCGGGATCGTCGTCCAGTGCCAGAACGACCGCTCGCAGCACCGCAACCGCGACGAAGCCTGGGCCATGCTGCGCGCCCGGCTCTACGAGCTCGAACTGCGCAAGCAGCGGAGCGAGCAGCAGAAGCTGGAGGACGCCAAGTCGGACATCGGCTGGGGCCACCAGATCCGTTCCTACGTGCTCGACCAGAGCCGCATCAAGGACCTGCGCACCAACCACGAAACCGGCAACACGCAGGGCGTGCTCGACGGCGATCTCGACCCCTTCATCGAAGCCAGCCTGAAACAGGGCGTGTAAATGGCAAACGCGGGCGAACGGCCCGATCTCGCCGAATTTTTCGCCCGTGGCGTCGAACCGGCCGACATCGCGCCGCTCTATCCGCTGCTCGGCGCACGCGGGCTGATCGCCGCCTGCATCGCCGTCTTTCGCGGCGGCGAGGCCGAAGTCATGGTGCGCCTGCTGGTCCTGCGCGAAATCGGCGCCCGTGCCGACCACCCGAGCTGGTCGCCGCGCGAACTGGAAATGCACTTCGCTTTCATCGACCCGGTCAAGCTGGAAACCGTATTGAAGCGCCTGCGCGAGCATGAACTCCTGGTCTGGGACAGCGAAAGACGCACCTACCAGATTTCCCCCACCGGCCGCATGGTGCTGGCCGCGCTTTCGACGCTGCTGCAATTCGCCGCCGAGGACGACGCCGAACTGGGCTACCTGACCGCGCAGATCGCCGCCGGCGGCGCCACCGGGCGCATTTCGCCGGAAAACCTGCAACACCTGCTGGCGCGCCTGGGCGAACTGGAGGACGAGTTTTCCGGCGCGGTCGCCTCCGGTTCCGAGTTCCGCCTGCAAGCGGCGCAAAGGAAGCTCGCTTCCGTCTGGCAATGGATGGAGAAAGGCACCGGGATCATGCGCGAGCTGACCGCCGACGGCCTGCCCGACGACGCCAGCTGGCGACTGGCGCAGGAAATCGGCGCCCGGCAGAGCCGCATCATGCGCATGACCGGCGTCT
>ERZ761607.5556-NODE-5556-length-10281-cov-6.200372_pt1 | contig 10281 bp, 10 predicted proteins | sample MGYA00511164_ERZ761607 | MGnify/ENA primary metagenome ERZ761607 (study PRJEB28899, sample SAMN02445080) | bioreactor sludge metagenome | biome: EBPR sludge | place: Australia: Brisbane, Thorneside Wastewater Treatment Plant | collected 2011-06-22 ...
AAGAACGCCCGCTTTATAACCGAGCGATACAGGGCCGCTATCCGCCGGGCTCGACATGGAAGATACCGATGTCGGTCGGCGGTTTTCAGTCCGGTGCAATGACCGAGACGAGCACCGCCTTCGCGTGCGGAGGCGGCATTCTGATCGGCAGCAAGTTCACGAAGTGCATGGGCAGCCACGGTGCGCCGACACTGATCCCGGCCATCGCCCGCTCGTGCAATGGCTATTACTATCGGCTCGGACTGAAGATGGAGATCGAAGGCATCATCGATATGATTGAGACCTTCGAGTATGACCGCAAGACCGGGATCGACCTGCCAAATGAAAAGATCGGCCAAACTCCGAAAAGCTGGCGGCCGATAGTTGAGAAGCGCGAAGGCCGCTGGCCTGACATCCGCACCGTTTACGCATCGATCGGGCAGGACACTGTGGTCGTGACGCCGATCTCGCTCATCAGGACCATCTCGGCCGTCGGCAACTTCGGCCGGATGTATGTTCCGCACTTCTTGAAGGAATTCAGGCCGATCGCCGCTACCGAGCATTTTGAGGAGCGGCCGGGCTTCGGCTTTCAGAAGCCGGAACCGAAGATCATTGAGATGACCGCGGGCCAACAAAAAATGATCGCCCAGGGCATGGCCGATGCGGTCACCGGCGGAACGGCACGGGTCGTAAACATTCCGGGCTTCGACGTCGCCGCCAAGACCGGTACCGCTCAGGACGGAGACCCGAAGGCCGGACGGAAGGACCACGCCTGGATCGTGACCTTCGCACCGGCATTCAGCCCGGAGATCTCGGTCATTGGCTTGATCGAGAACGTCGGATTTGGCGGCACTCATGCGGGGCCGGCCGTGAAGGGTGTGTACGAGGCATACCTGGCAAAGAAGAATCCGCAGCCGGCCGAACCAACAGAGGTAGCAAAGAGATAGCAGATGGTCGCGATACTCGAAAGACGCTCATTAAGGGATTTTGACTGGCTCACGTCAGTCCTGGCTATCGCTATCGCCTGCTTTGGCATTTGGCAAATACATAACGCCGTCCCGACCGCCTCATATTGGACAAAACAGATCATCGGGCTTGGGATCGCGACCTTCGCTTTTCTGGTGGTAGCTTTCACAGACTACCGCAGGATAATCGAGGCGGCCCCGATCTTTTACGGCTTCGGGCTGCTCCTGCTCTTTCTCGTTCTGACGCCGCTTGGAGTGGAGGTCAATGGGCAAAAGGCATGGCTTTGGTTGCCGGTCGTCGGTCAGTTTCAGCCATCAGAATTTGCCAAGATCCCGACCGTGCTGATGCTCGCAAAGTACTTCGGCGACCGAAAACCGGTACCGCTCAAGTTCAAGGAGCTTTTGATCGGCGGTGCGATCCTCGCAGGCCCGGTTGGCCTTATAATGCTTGAGCCCGATGCCGGGCAAGCGATCACATATTTCCCGCTGTTTGCTGCCGTGCTCTTCCTTTCGGCCATTAAGGTGCGCTATATAGTTGCGACCCTTCTCGCCGCAGCAATCCTCATCCCGACGTCATATTATATCGGCGTCCAAAGCGGTGTTATCAAGCAGTATCAACGTCAGCGGATCGAGGCGATCATCAACCCCGAAGCGGTCGATCCACGCGGCTTTGGTTATCATACGATCCAATCGATGATCACGGTCGGCAAGGGCGGACTTGCGGGCATTCAAGGTGATACGGAAACCTCGCAGAGCGTCCTAAAGTTTCTTCCCGAACCGCAAACGGATTTCATCTTCGCCGTAACCGCCGAACACACGGGATTTATCGGCTGCGTTTCGCTCCTGCTCGCATATGCTTTGCTGCTTTCGCGGCTCATCGCCGGTGCGCGCGAGGCTAACGACCGGGCGGGGATGCTTGTTATAATGTCGATCGCGGCGGGCCTCGCGTTTCAGATATTCATGAATATCGGCATGACGCTCGGCATCTTGCCGGTGATCGGTGTGCCGCTACCGCTGATGAGTGCCGGGCTCTCGGCGATGCTTGCTACGTTCATCGCGATCGGCTTCGTCGTTAGTATCAAAATGCGGCGGTTCGTGAACTGAGGGCCGCGAGTTCTCGGAGAAGTTTTATGGCGAGAGAGAAGAAGATAGTAGAAAAAGAAATAGGCTCATTCGAGCGAAGGAACGGATTTTTTTCGAAGCTTGCCTGGTTTACAGCAGCTCTGCTTTTGGCTCTGGCCGCCGGCGGCCTGACGGGCGTCCTCGCGGCCTACTATCTGAACAACTCGCGATATTCGGTCGAGGTCTCGGCACTTGCGACCTACCGGCCGCCGCAGGTGACTACGATCTATGCCGACGACGGCGAGACGATACTTGCCGAGTTCGCCATCGAAAAGCGGATCCCGATCAAAGAGAGCGAGATACCGCAGAACGTTGAAGATGCTCTTATCGCCATCGAAGATTTTCGCTACTACGACCACATAGGGATCGACCCCTATCGCATCGCTGGTGCCGTTTATAAGAACTTTACGACCGGTTCGACCGAAGGCGCCTCAACGATAACTCAGCAGCTAGCGAAGAACCTATTTCTGTACAAGGACCAGACCTACACCCGCAAGGTGAACGAATGGATGGTCGCTCTCCAGATCGAGCGGTTCTATACCAAACGGCAGATCCTCGAGATGTACATGAATTACGTCTTTCTCGGAGCGGGTGCCTACGGCTTCGAGGCCGGGTCGAGGACGTACTTTGGCAAGTCGCTAAAGGATCTAAGCCTTGAGGAAGCGGCGCTGCTTGCCGCAATTCCGAAGTCGCCCGAGTATTCGCCTACCCGAAATATGAAGCGGGCCGAGATGCGGCGAAACATCGTACTCGACCAGATGGCCAAGTATTTCCCCGAGCGGTACTCGCAGGCCGCGGTCGAAGCAGCAAAGGCAAAACCGATCAAGCTCGCGGACACGGCATATTACCAAGCTCTTCCGAAATCAACGCCCTGGGACTATCCGGTCGAAGAGGTCCGTAAGTACCTTGAGGACCGGTATACGACCCGTGTTGCACAAGGCGGGCTAAAGGTCTATACGACCATCAACGTAGAGGCCCAGAAGATCGCTACCCGTGTCATCCGCGAGCGGCTTAGGGCTTTCGATAAGGGCCGCAAATGGCGTTCGGATTACAAGGATATTCTTCTTGATGACGAAGGCCAGCCGATCACTGACAAAAAGGAGATCGAGAAGACCCTGAATGCGTTCAAGCATGCCGATTGGTACGGCGACGAATACGAAGAGGGCGAGTACATCAAGGGGCTTGTTGTCACGCAGAACCCGGCAGCCGACGAGGTCGGAGTCAGGTTCGGCAGATACAAAGCCGTCGTCCGGGCGAAGGACATGGGCCGGAGCGGCAAGCGGCCGAAGGATGAGCTAAAGCCCGGTTACCTCGCCGAATTCTTGATCAAGAAAGTCGATAACGAAAAGCAAATGCTCGAGGTCCAACTCGAGCAAGTTCCGGAGATCCAGGCCGCGATAACAACGGTTAACGCCAAGAACGGCGAGATCGTTGCCATGGTCGGCGGTTACGATTTTCACACTAACCGGTTCAACAATGCGACGCAGGGCCTTCGGCAAACCGGCTCAGCATACAAGCCATTCGTTTATACGGCCGCAGTCGAGGACGGAATGACGCCGGACATGATCGTCAGCGGTGCTCCGCTCAAGCGAGGCGGTTGGCAGCCATCGAACTACGACGGCTCGCCGAGCCACCCTAATGTGCCGATGAAGGTCGCTCTTGCAAAGTCGTATAACCTTGCGGCCGTGCACCTCCTCGACCAGGTCGGCATCCAGGCTGGAGCTCAGATGGTCCGCCGTTTTGGCATAACGAATCCGATGGCGCCGAGCCTTCCCTCAGCGCTCGGGGCTTCCGAAGCCTCGCTCCTTGAGATGGTCGCGGCGTATGGCGCTTTCCCGAACAAAGGTGTTCGCGTTCAGCCGCACCTGATCCGAAAGGTTTACAGCCGCGATGGAACGCTTCTTGAGGAATTTGACGGCTCGAGCAGCCGCGTAACGAGCGAATACGTTGCTCTCACGATGGTCGATATGATGCGGGGCGTGACCTCCGGTGGCGGAACCGCGTCCGGAGCAAGCGCCGCCGGCCATCCGCTTGCCGGAAAGACCGGAACCGTGAATAAGCATACCGACGTCTGGTTCATAGGCTACACACCGACCTATGTCACCGGCGTTTGGATGGGCAATCCGCTCAGGAAAGAATCTCTCGGCCGCGGGCAGACGGGCGGAGGAACGGCCCTGCCGATCTTCAATGCCTTTATGAATCCATTCATGAAGGATAAGACTCGCGATACTTTTCCGGGCGTGCCGCCGATACCGTCCGAGATCCGGGCACTGATGGAACGCAACAAACGCGAAGAGGCTGAAAAGCTTGCTCGTGCCGAGCTTGCGGCGGCGAAGTCGGGTGCAAGCACACAGCCCGTTGCGACAGAGACCACTGAAACGCAGACCGGAACGGGCTCGACTGAGACGCTCCGGCCCGGAACGGAAACGCGTCCTGCAGTTCCCGATCCGCCTCCGCCGGTCGTTCGGCCTCTTCCGCAGCCCGAAACGCGGCGGACACCTGAAACCAGGCAGCCATCGCAACCCGAAGGTACTCAGCGAAAGGGTAAGAAGGGCGACGGGTAGCGCTCGCGACGCGGGGTTCGAAATACAAAAAACGCGGCAAAGCATTCAATTGCATTCGCCGCGTTTTTTCTTTTGATTTTTTGTTATGCAACGAACCGCCCGAGATAATACGGCAGCATCTTTCGCCACCACGGCCAGTCGTGGTTGACGTCATGACCCCAAAGCTCGAGCAGGTGCGGAATGCCTTTAGAGTGGAGAATCCCCGAAAGCTCGCGGCTGCGGTCCGGAGCTTCATATGAGCCTTGACCCGAGACGATTACTATCGAATCCGCCTGCCGAAGCCGCGGAAGATGGTAGTCGTCGTTCAGATTCTTGAGGTACATCGCCGGGTTGTTGAAGTAAACGTTGTCGTTGTAAAACCCCTTATCCAGGTAGTTATAAATGTCGTAGCTTCCGCTCATCGCGATCGTGCCGCGGAACGCGTCGGAATGTTTGAAATAGGTATTTGCCGCGAGAAAAGCTCCGAGCGATGCTCCGGTCGTTAGCGGGCGGGCATCCTGGCCGCATTCGTTGCGAATGAGCGGCAAGACCTCATCCATGATGTAGCGGTCATAGCGATTGAGCATCTCGACCTTCCACGCGGGATGCGACTCGCGGTTAAGCAAGGAGTATTTATTGACCGAGTTGATCGAATATGCCCGGATCAAGCCGGCGTTGATCAGGTCTTTGATCGCATCGACGAGGTAAAATCGCTCGTACTCAAGATAGTCCGCCGCGGCGGTCGGGAACATCAGCAGCGGGTAGCCGGCGTGCCCGTAAGCCACGAGCGGCATGTCCATATTCAGATTGTGGCTGTACCACGAGGTTATATCGCGTCGCATAGTTTGGTAAAAGCCCTGCTCTCTAGCAGCGGCAATAGTAGTGATTCGAAATATTTGAGAATATGTGAATTCGCGGCCGTCCGCAAGCCGGCTCTAGGACGACGACGTTGCCTTCAGCCCCGCAATCCCTGCAATTATCAGCATTATGCAGACGATGCGGACGGCATCCCGCGGTTCATTGAAGAGCACCATCCCTAGAATTGCCGCACCGACCGTCCCGATGCCGGTCCAAACTGCATATGCGGTGCCGATCGGGAGCGTCTTGACCGCAAGCGAGAGAAAGTAAAAGCTCGCGATCATCAGCACACCGGTGATGAGGCTGGGCACAAGCCGCGTCCAGCCTTCGGTGTACTTCAGCCCGATCGCCCATGCGATCTCCAAGACGCCTGCAATTGCGAGGTAAACCCAGTTCATAAGGGAGTTTTGAGTCCCGCCTTCAGGCGGCCTTCACGAAGCCGGCCAAAGCCGGGACTCGAAACAGATTATTTAACTACAGTTATATCCCGCGTCGTCGAATTATACCCGCCGTTTTCGACGACGTTTCCGTCCTTGTCAACGAGTTCGAGTTTGATCGTGTGCTTGCCGGAGGTCCAGCCCGCGAGCCAAAGCGGCGCCCATTTCTCGATGAACCTTGGTTCGCCGCCATTCACCGAATAACGGACGCGATACTCGCCACCGTCACCGACCAACTTTGCGTTCGCCAGCCAGAAATCGATCATTATCGGGTCGGCGTCGGCACCCTTGTATTCGCCCTTCGGCCGGCTGTAAGTGAGCAGCGGCTTGTTGACGTCGATCGCTCCGCCCTGCGAAGCCGGCATATCCTTGCCTTCGGGGGTCGGTGCGGCGTTTGCGTTCGCATTGGCGTTCGCAGCCGGTGCAGTGTTCGCATTTGCATTGGACATCTGCTGTCCGTTATTCGCCGTCGCTGGCAGGTCAAGATTAGCCCCGCCGTTTTTCACCGTAAACTTCACAACGTCAAAAGCTTCCTCGTTCTTGTAGCTTTCATGCCAGGGCCGCGAGGCGAAAACGCGCAGCGTGTGCTCGCCGTCCGGAACGTTCCGGAGTTCGAATTCCTGATCAATATTGTAATAGGCCTCGTACGGTTGATTATCGAGGATGACGTGGATGTGGTTGCCCATCTTCGTCTCAGGGTCCATTCCCGGCTTATAGCCCTTCAGGTCACCGCCGACAACGAGTTGAACGCGTACCGTCGAGGATTCAACAGTCGAGCCATCGACCGGTGCAGTAATGCGCACCTGCGGAGCGGCAGCGTCTTGCTCGCCTCGAGCAGCCATCATGTCCTTGATCCGCTGAGGCACTTCTGCATTCGTCAGCGTCAGCGGGCCGGCCGGAGCCGCGTTCGTATTCGCCGTGTTGCCATGGTCGTGGCCCGAGTGATCATCGGTGCTCGAGCCGCATGCTGCTGCGAACGCGGCAACTGAGATCGTTGTAAAGATAAGCAATTTCTTCATAATTTCCTCCCAATAATTCGATTTCATGCGGCGGAAGCAACCGGCATTTCGATATCGCCGGTCACCTCCGCGACGCCAAAAACATCTACAAAATTCCGGATCAGCCGATCCTCAACCTCGGCCATCGGCACCTCGCGGCCGAGCAGCCTTTCCATCGAAGTGACCGGCTCACCCTCGCAGGCGATGATCCAGTTAAAGTAACTGAGGTCAGTGTTTACATTGAGGGCAAAGCCGTGGGTCGTTACCCAACGCTTTATATGAATCCCGATCGCCGCGACCTTGCCCTCGGCGGTGTGAACACCCGTTAACCCGTCGATCCTGAATGCCTCGATGCCGTAATCGGCCATCGTCCGGATAAGTACTTCCTCAATGTCACGGACATATTTGTGAACATCCTCGCGGTCGGGCGAAAGGCTAATGATCGGGTAGCCGACCACCTGGCCGAGGCCGTGATACGTTACCTTGCCGCCTCGGTCGGTCTCGAAAACCTCGGCACCGATGCTTTTGAGTACCTCGGCAGTCGCCAAAACCCCATTCTCTTTTGAACGGCGGCCAACAGTATAAGTATGCGGATGCTCGAGCAGGAGAAGATAGTCTCGCTCACGGCGCTCGATCACCTCGCGCTCGAGCTCTTTCTGGAGCCCGAGAGCGGTGCGGTAATCCTGACGCGCAAGGCGTCGAACCTCAAGCGTGCGTTTATGCATCTACGTCTATGATAAGATTTTCGCTTAGCATTTTACAGGACGGACAAAATCAATGACCAAACGCTTCGCACTAATTCTCGCCTTCATTCTGCTCGGTTCAGGCGTTGCGGCCGATGCCCAAACCCGCCGGACGACCCGACGGACCACGCCGCCGAAGGTGGTAACAAGCTCCACGCTGCCGGCAAATGCCGTCGCCGAACGTAAGGCCGGGGCCGAAAAAGCCGCCGTCCAGATCAAGAATGTCAGCCGGTTCATCTTCCTGCTTGGGGGAGTTGCAAAGGGCATTGAGGACATCGACAAGGACCCGCGGGCGAACCGAGCAGCAAAGGATGCGAACGAAACGAACAAACGGGAGCTTGTACAGGCCATCCGAAACCTCGAAGCCGGCCTCCAGGCTCTTGAGATCGAGTTTCGGACAAAGGAAACGCTCAAGAAGCACGTCCCGATCATCGGCGGTATCACCGAGCTTGCCCGAACCTCGGGCGATCTTGCCGCCTCGGGGCGTTTGACCGAGGCCGGCCGGCCGCTGCTCGATGTCGTAGAAAAACTCTCGGACACGCTCGTTGCGATGCCCTAGGGCTTTTGGAGCTTTGGCCCTGCGGTCGCGGGGTCGCACGCCTCGACCGGCTCGCTGCGTGCACTCAACAACTCACTTCCCGTCTCAAGCCCGAGCTTTTGCCGAATGAACTTTTCGGCCTCGGGCTTTATCATTTCGCCGTTGATGATCTTTGGCCGGGTCACGAGAACATCGCCATCGGGCATGACCGCCACCGGCTCGATGAAGATGTACCACGGCGTTCCCCATTTGCGCATATCGCCCGCCTCGCGGCGTTGGGCAAAGTGAACCGTCTTTTCGCGGTCGGCGGGTTTGTCCGACTCATAGACCGAGGGGAAGGTGAGCTTCTTCTGCTCGAAGTGCTCGCGCATTTTCCGGACCGAGTCGTACTGCCCGACGCCGATGATCGAGAGCCCCTTGTCGGCGTATTTTTCATGAAGCTCGCGGACGAACTCCACGTCGTGTGCCCAGTTCGGGCACCACGGAGCCCAGTAAACCACCATCACGAACTTCTTGCCTTTGACGAACTCGCGGAGGTTAGTCTCGCCCTCGCCGTTGAGGTTCCGCAGCGTCCAATCCTTGTAGGCAAATTTGCCGTCGATGATCGGTGCCTGCTCATTCTGTGCAAAAGCAGCGGCCGCGGCCGCGAGGATGACGAAAAGTATCGATAAACGCTTCATAAATACCGCCTTAGAAAGATAATTGTCTCAGACGCTGTAGCATAAACAAAAGTTGCAGTCTCACTGATCATTGCCACCCTCCGCGAGTTGTTTTCCCCGCCGGCCGAGCAACCGCCCGCCCCAATAGACAACGTTGAGGTAAATGCCCGTCAGCACCGAGAGCGTAGCGATCGCGGAAAGGATGAGCAGCAACGGCACCTGCCAACGGCCGGCAAAGAAATAGAAATGCGCTTCGCGGAAGAACCGCGTCCGAGCCGTCGGCGGCTTCGAGAACTCGGCAACGCCCGTCTCGGCGTCGATAAAGATCGAATCCGCTCCGAGCCCGCCGATCGATTGATATTGCGGCCGGCCGTCTTTCATAAGAAGCGTCAATGCCGTGGTCGGAAGTTCCCGCCCGGCGAGTTGGTTGGCGATCTCGATCGCCTCGGCGGGCGAGACGCGGACCCGCTCCGCGGCTATCTTTTCAACAACGCCGCCCTCGACCGCGTTCGGGAGCGAGTAGAGAAACCCGCTCGCCGCCCAGCCGAGCAGCGGAACGGCCGCCGCGAGGCCGAGCAAAAGATGCAATTTGTAGATGAATGCTCGCATATTTTCATGCTCAGATTAACACAAACTCGTGCCGCGGATTTTGCCGCCCGGGCGGTGAAATTCCGGGTGCAACTGTGCTAATCTGAGAACACTTATGAGTGCTCCGACCGTTACCGAGATCTTCAAGCGTGCGCTTGAGCTCCGCGAAAAGAACCCGAATGCCGATTACCCGGCCCTGAAGTCGCAGTTGATCGGCGAATTCTCCGGCAAGCCGTTTCCGGAGACCGCGTATCTTACCATTCCGGAATACGACAACATCGTGCCGGAAGAGGACTGGACCGCCGGCCTACCCGTAACGCTCCGCGGCATTCAGAACGAGGACTGGAACGATGTCATTCACGGCATCATCATCAGCCTCGAGCAGGTCGAGAACTACCCGATCCAATCCGGCCGCGAGGACGACCCCTCGAAAGACTGGCGGAACCGCAGCAAGCGGATCGCCGAGGCCGAGGACAAGGTGACCGAGAAATGGATGCCCGAGGACCTGATGGCCCTCGCCAAGAGAAATACGCATAACTGATTTCCTTTTTGTAGTTTCTGACCCCGAAGCGTCTCCGGCCGGGCCGGGCACGCTTTTTTCTTTTGGGCTGGCCGTTTCATTTTTCGTCGAGGCCATACATTCCTGAAACGGTTGAAACGGATGAATGAAATGAAATGCCTGAAACACTTGAAACGCGTGAAACACCTGAGCGCTTGGAACGAACGGGACAGATGCGACAGATGGGACATACGGCCGGGAGTGGGGATCTGTTCTCTGGCATTCTCTCGCATTGTTAATTGTTAAGGGTCTAGAGTAGTTAAGCATCTTTTGATAGGTGTTAAGCTACTGA
>ERZ761607.5557-NODE-5557-length-10279-cov-5.463811_pt1 | contig 10279 bp, 9 predicted proteins | sample MGYA00511164_ERZ761607 | MGnify/ENA primary metagenome ERZ761607 (study PRJEB28899, sample SAMN02445080) | bioreactor sludge metagenome | biome: EBPR sludge | place: Australia: Brisbane, Thorneside Wastewater Treatment Plant | collected 2011-06-22 ...
GTGTATAAGAGACAGTGCCGGTGGTGAAGCGCGGCGCGAAAGACGACTCCACCGAGGCGCAGCGCGCAGAACAGTGGCGGGAAATCGGCGTCGGCGCGCAGATCCTGCGCGATCTCGGCATTTCCTCGATCCGGCTGCTCGCTTCGCGCGCGCGCACCTGGTTCTTGGTGCCGCTCGCCTGCGGCTTGGCCGTGGCGGCTTCGGTGACTTATTTCGGGCCTTCGACGACGGGCGGAGGGATCGAGTTCGCGCAGCATCTCGTGCGCGGCGGCGATCCCGCCGAGTTCTCGGTCTGGGCGACGCCGGCGCGTTACTTCAATACGATCTTCAGCGTGCTTTCCGGCGCTTCGGGCGGCTTGCTCGCGCCGGCGATCGCGCTGGGATCGGGAATCGGCTCGCTGTTCACCGCGGTTTTCCCGACGCTCGATCCGGTTTTGCTCATGCTCGCGGGCATGGCGGCCTTCCTGGGGTCGATGCTGCAGGCTCCCTTTACGGCCACGGTGCTCGTCATGGAGATGACCAATCAGCACGATATCGTGCTCTTGCTCCTGCTGGCGTGTTTGGCTTCGAGCCACGTGACCCGCTTGCTTTCCGGCAACCCGGCGAACTTGGAATAGGCGAAGGTCGGGCTTCGCGGAGTCTTCACTTTACAATAGTTTCCTAGGAAACCATTCTGGGACGGTGAAGAAGAACGCGACGGACGGGCCGAGCCCCCTCAACTCCCACCTTGGCTACCGTATGCGGCTCGTCTCCAACGCCGTGTCGCACGCCTTCGCGCGCAAGCTCGCGGCGAGCGGCGTGACCGTCGCCGAATGGGTCATTCTGCGGGAGATGTCTTCGCGTAAGGAGACGACCTCGCCGAGCGTCGTGGCCGACATGACGGGACTCACGCGGGGAGCCGTCTCTAAGCTCATCGATCGTCTGCGGCGGAAGGGCCTCGTCGCGCGCTCGGCGTCCACGGGCGACCGTCGATACCAAGACATCGAGCTCACTCCGAAGGCGGCCAAGCTCGTCCCGAAGCTCGCGGGCCTGGCCGACGAAAACGACGATTTCTTCTTCTCGCCGCTCACCGCGGCGGAGCGCCACACGCTGAGAAGGCTCCTCACGAAGCTCGCCGAGCTTCACGAACTCAATACGAACCCCATCGAATAAGGAGAACCCCAACCATGTCTCGTTCCGTCGAACGCCTGCTCGAGGCGCAAAAATACGCGATGTCGATTCGTCCGAAGGTCGGGGGCTTTCCGGTCCTGGCCGAGGTCCTTCGCCGGGCCGGGGTTCGGACGAGCCGCTGGTCCTTGCCGTCCTGCTACGCCGTCTACCACCTGGAGGACGCGACGGTCGTTCAAGCGGGCGCTCCCCTCGTGAGCGGCGCCCAAGAGATCCCGGCCTTCGATCGCGACGCTTTGATCGCGGCGCTCCGCACGGATCAGGTGGGTCGCAGTAGCTTTGCGGAGTTTCTCGAGTCGGCGTGGAAGGCCGGCGTCGTCGGCTACGACATCGATTTCGCGGCCCGCAAGGTGATCTACTACGGCGCCCGGGGCGAGAGTTACCTGGAGGAGTACCCGGCCGTCGAGTTGGCCGGGGCGAACTGACGGCACGCCGCGACGAAAAGGGCGGTCCCGAGACACGTGTTTTCGTCGGGCCTGACGGACGGGTGCGGCTTCGGCCAAAAGCGACTAGCTTAGCCGGGATGAAGAACATGCGTGGATCGCTTGGCGTCGTTCTGTTGTTCCTTTCGGGCGTGGCTTGTCGGGGTAGCTCGGCGACCGACGCGGGCGAGCTCGACGTCGCGGATTTCGTATCGCCGCGCGAACTCCTCGCGACGCCGCTCATCGTCGGCGCGAGCGTGAGCGCCGACCACAGCGCGGCCAGCCCGGCCAAGCGCCTGAGCCTGCGTTACACCGAGGCGTCGAAGCTGCGCACCCTCGCGCGCGGGGGCGCCCGCGGCAAGGTGATCGTCCCGCAGATCACGGAAGCCGTCTTGGGGGATCGCTCCATCGTCCTGGGCGTGGATCTCTTTTTCTGGGACTCCGCCGAGCGTGAATGCGGCCCGAGTCTCGAAGCCTTCGAGACGATTCGCCGGCGCGTGCACGCGAAGGGACGGCTTCTCGTGGTGGGCGACGTGCCCGAGCTCCTGCGGGGCCGGCAGCCTTGTCGCGCGGCGCTCAACGAGGCGATCCGCGAAGCCTGCAAGCGCCGCGACTCGGGTTGCCGGGTCTTCGGGCTCGATGCCATCCACCAAGAGGCCGTGCGCGAGGGGGGCCTGCTCATCGACGGCGTGCGCCGCCCGCTCCTTGAGCTCGTGCCCGACGGATTGCACGTGAACGACCGCGCTTCGGAGTACTTGGCCGACGAACTCGCCAAACTCCTCGGCGTTTGAGCGCGGCGTTCAGTCGCCTCGCTTCGGGACGACCTGGCGGTAGGGAGCGTCGACTTGGTAGGGGGATCTCGGGTCCGACTGCCACAAAGCCCGCGAGTGCAGGCTAGGGGAGAGCGCGGCGCCCAGCCAAGCCGGGGCACTCGAAGGGTCGCCGGCGGGGCGCTTCAGGATGCGACCCGTCGCGAGATCGAAGCGCTGTTCCGCGCGCACGTAGTCCGTGGTCGCGCCGTCGAAGAGTAGGGCGCGCAGGTCCACCGTACACTCGCATTCGCGGATCGCCGCGAAGGGAAAGCGATTCGCTTCGTAGTTTTGGCGCGAAAAAAGCTCGCCGAGGCTCAACGCAGGCCCGAGTTGGATCGTGAGGCGGCGCGGACGCTCCAGCAGGGGACGATGGCGGCGGACGTGGATCGTGACGCTAAGCTTGCCCATGGGAGGAACTTCCCAGATGTCGGCGATCGGCGTCTCGGCGTAGAGCGGCTCGATCGAGGTGAAGCAGTGCTTTTCCTTCTCGAGGTGGAAGTAGCTTTGGACGGAGGCCGCCAGGATGAGCGGGCGCGGCGGAAGATCGACATCGGGGTTGGCGGCGCGCGCGCAGATCGCGCTGGGCGTCGCGCGGAAGGCCAAGATGCGCCGCATATTTTGGCTGAGGCCGGGGAGGTAAAGCGCGGCTTCGCCGCCGCTTCCGGCGTCGATCGAAATGCCGTTCCCGGTGGGTTTTTGAAAGCCGGGGAGCTCCGACACGCTGGACCCGAGTCGCAGCCCGAGCTGCCCGCGGTAAAGCATCCAGCGCGCGCCGCCGACCGGGCGGCGGGCGTCGAGGAGGTCCTCGAGCTCGACGTCGACGCGGGCGTAGTAAGAATCCCCGAGCTTGGGTTGAAAGCGCGAAGCGATGCCCACGATACGGAGGCCCTCGTCGGCCGCGTCTCCCGAGAAAGCGGTCTGTCCGTTCGCGATGAGCGGCGCACCGCTCATCCCGGGCCGCAGCGAGACGCCGAGGCGGTACTCGAAGCCGAAGCTCGGCATGCCGAGGGGGAGAAGTCCCAAGAGCCGCGCATTCTCCTGGAAGCTTTGCGCGAAATCGCGGCCCACGAAGAGCCGCGGTCGGGTTTCGGTCGCCGAGGTGAAGGCGCCGACGGAGGCGGGGATCTGCGCGGGGCGTTCCGGACGGACCGCCAAACGGCCCCCGGAGTAAATAGCCAAAGGCTCGGGGCGCGCCCCCGCGCCGAGCAGCGGCACGAGCGCGAGATCGCGTTCGGGGGAGACGTAGGCCCCCGACCAATGGGCGGGGATCTCGAAGCCCTCGGCCCGGAGTCCGCCGCCACCCATTACGAGATGGGCGGCCGTCAGCAGGTAGTCTTGGCCGCGAACGCGAACGAGGCTCGCGAAACCGGCGAAGCGACGACGCCCGCTGCGAGGATTCGCGCAGGCGTCGTCGGGCGCTTCGCAGTACACCGAGGAAATCTCGACGATCGGGGATGTCGCGGCCAGGGCCGTGGAAGCGCCCGCGAGGTAGGCGAAGAGCGCCGCGCGAAGCAACGGGATGTTCATGGGTTCTGCCCTTCCGAGTTCTTGGTCTTTTCGATATCCGCGCCGAGAGAATATCGGCCTTCGCTCACGTGGATAAGGCGAGGCGCGATCTTGTTGCGCAAGCGGTTCATGAGGTTCTTCAGCCGATTTTCTTTCACGTCCAACGAGAGTTGGCGGCCGTAAAGTTCGTCCATGAGGTCGAACTTGTCGCGCGCGCCTTCTTGCAGCATGGAGAGCAGCCGGGCTTCCATCGTGCCTTCGGCCACGCGGAAGGCGGGAGCTTCGCGCAGATTCCGCCAACGCTCGACCCACGCCGGCGTCAACTGCTCGGTCGAGCCCACGGGAAGGCGGCTGAGCCCAAGCGCCGCCTCCAGGATCCCGACGATCTTCTTCATTTCGGGATCGCCGCATTCGCGGCAGGCTTGGAGCTCGGTCGTGGCTTCATCCTTGCGGCCGAGATGCATGAGGACGTCGACCCGTTGGGCCAGGGCGTAATAGTAGTTCAGGGAACCGCGTTGGTTGCCGAGCGTGGTGATTGCGAGCTCGGCGTGCTCGAGCGCGAGTTCCAGGTTACCGAGCTTCTGGTGCTCGCGCGAGAGGTTCACGAGCGCCATCCCGCTCACGAGCGTTTCTCCGAGGAGGCCGGCTTGGCGACGAAGGAAATCGTATTCCTTGAAAAGGGGTTTCTCGGGTTCGGCGCGGCTCTGTACGCAGATGCGGTTGTGCAGACAGATGAGGGCTTTGCGAGGGCAGGCGTGCTCCGTGAACCCGCGGCGCGCCCGTTCGTAAGCGGCGATGGCTTCTTCGTTCCGCCGGAGGCGGTCCTCGGCGAGCGCGACGACGAAATCCCATTCGGCCTGCTCGAGACCTTCGCTCCCCGGTGGCGGCGGCACCAAGCTCAAGCTGACGACGGAAAGCCCGCCCGACTTGAGGAGGACGCGGACGGCGACGACGGAACGCAGCCAGCTCCGCTGCGCGTCGGTGAGGGCCTTCAGGAGTTCGGAGGAAGACGCCACGCGCTCGAGTTCGGCGACATCCGCCGCGTGGTAATGAAAAAGCGCGTGGGCGTAGGTTTTCGCGAGGGGATCCGGCGCCGGGCTGGTGCCAAGGTGCAGGCTCGCGATGCGATCCTGGTCGGCTTCGAGGATATCGGCGAGCGCTCCGTTCATCGGAATCTTGTTATCCTGCGTCGTTTTGTTAGGCCACTCCTAACCCGCGGGACTAACTTGAACTATCTTCCGGCGATCGAAGCTCCACTAAGACTCGTAACTCGTGAATATCCCGAGCTTTCGCGGGGGGCCGCTGGAAGGACGATGAGCCGGGTTTTGGGCTCGAGGGCGGGAGGCATTCGGGCGACCTCCCGTCTTCAGAGAGAGTATTCGATCGGGATCTCGACGCTCAGGCTCTCCGCCGCGATCTCCGGCGGAAGCGGTCGGAAACTTTGGACCGATGCGACCGTTTCGAGGGCGGCGGCATCCAGCCGCGCCGATCCCGATCCCCTTCGCAGCTTCAGATCCGAAAGGCTACCGTCTCGCCCCACGACGAGCGCCACGAGAACCGTTCCTTCCTCGCCGCGACGACGGGCGAGGGCGGGGTAGCTTTTGCGTTGGTCGATGAGGGCGCGCAATCCGTAAAGGTAGATCGCGACGGGCGAAGCCGGGGCGTCTCCGTCGGCGCGGCCGGGCGTCGAAGCGCGCGGATCTCCGCCGAGACCGCCTTCGCCCGCGCTCGCCGCGTCGCCGCTCGGGGAACTCACCGTGGCCGCCGCGCTCGGCGCCTTCCGATCCCTTAAGGTCATCGCGGAGTTCGCGACGGCGGTGGCGCGCGCTTGCGCGGAGAGATTCGCGCCCGCGACGCGGGGGAGCTCGCGCAGGCTGACGTAATGAATCGGAGCCGAGGCGATCGCGAGACCTTCGCGGGAACCTTTCGGGATGGCGAGGCGAAGGGCTTGCGACGTCGAGAAAAGCCAAAGGCCGGCCGCGACGAGCGACGCGTGCAGGACGAGCGATACCCCAAGGGAGGAATAGCCCCGCCAAGGGCTCGAGCGAAATGGGGCCTCCGCGAGGCTCGCTTCGAGAAAAGACATCGGGTCTTTCGAAGTCTTAACAAATATGAGAACGATTATCAATTTCGTTGACGCGAAAAAGTTGCCCCCCTAAGACCTCGGAACCGTGGCATCCAAGCAGGAACTCTTTCGCAAATTCTACAAAGCGCACGTCTACGCGGGGCTCTTCGTGCTGCTGCATCTCATCGTGTTCTCGGTGTCGGGACTCCTCTTGCTCTTCAAGGACGAGATCCAGGGGGGAGCGTCGACGAGCGCGGTCGTCGTCGAGCACGGGGACTTGCCCCGAGGCTACGCCGCGGTGCTGAGCGAAGCGCTTCGTCTTTATCCCGGGGACCGTCCGCTCGCCTTTTACCCCGACGACCAGGACGCGAGCGTGCTCAACGTGCGCCTGGGGCGGGACGGCGCGACGAAACTGCGCGGCGCGCGCAAGGCCATCTTCGGGCTCGAGAGCGGTCGCGAGCTCGCGGCGCCGCCGGCGCCCGCTTCGGGTTTCTTCGACTGGACGTTGCGCCTGCACCGGGAATTGCTGATGGGATCCAACGGCAAGCTCTACGTGGGGCTCGTGGGCCTGGTCTACGCGTTCATGCTCTTCTCGGGCTTCCTGATCTACGGCAATTTCATGAAGGGCCGCTCGTGGCGCGAGATCCGCGCGGCGCGGGTTCCTCGGCTCGTCGATTGGCACAAGTTCATCGGCATGGTGACTTTCGGGTGGGCGCTCGTCGTCGCGCTGAGCGGCGTTTTCCTGGCGTTCAACGGCGTGCTCATCAAGCTTTTCCAGGCGCGCAGCCTCGCCGAGCTTTCCCGCCAATACGAAGGCTCCGCGCCCGCCGCGATCGATCCGGCGTCGCTCGCGCAGGTCGTGGGAACGGCGCTCGCCGCGAAGCCCGGTTGGGCACCGACTTATCTCTCGTTCCCCGATACGGAATACGGAATTCCCGGGCATTACCTTTTCCTCGTGAACGGAAGCGATCCGTTCACGGAACGACTGAGCGAGCTCGTCGTGGTGAACGCGCAGAACGGCGTGCTCGCGCGCACGATGGAACTGCCGCTTTACCTCAAGCTCGTCCTGCTTTCGGAACCCCTGCACTTCGGCGACTACGGCGGTTGGCCGCTTAAGGTCCTCTGGGCGCTTTTCACGCTGGCCTCGCTCGCCGTGGCCCTACTCGGCGCCGCGGCCTGGTGGGTAAGGCGCCGCAAACGCGTCGAAGTTTCGGTGACGAAGCCTCGCGGCCCCCGCGAGTCGCCCCGCGCTCGCGGGGCTTCGCCTTACCCCGTGCCGATCTTGCTCGCGCTCCTGACGGGGCTGGGCCTCGTCGCCGCGCTCTTCGCGACGGGCCCCTTCGCGGCGATCGCCGTGGCCTTGGTGGCCCTGCCTCTCTTCGCGTTTTTGCGCGTGCGGCGGCGCCATGCTTGAGCGCCGGCTCGCCGCGGCGAACGCCGTGGCCTTCAGCGCGGCGCAGGGCCTCGCGATCACGCTCTACCCTCTGCTCGCGGAACGCACGGGGTTGAGTCTCGCCACGCTCGTCGCTTGCTTCGGCGTGGGATCTTTTCTCTTTCTCTTCGGGGCGCCCGCCTGGTCGGCGAAGAGCGACGAATGGGGGCGCGTTCGCGTGCTCGCCTTCGGCAGCCTCGCGCTCGCGGTCTCGCTTTTCTCGCTGTGGCTGCTCGTCGTCGTGCCGTCGATCTCGTCCGGCGTCGCCTTCGCGATTCTCTCCGCGGGCCGGGTCGTGTACGGGCTGGGGGCTTCGGCCCTCGTGCCCGTGAGCCAGGCGCTGCGCGAGGACCTGAGCGCGCCCGCGGAGCGCGCCCGCGCCATGCTCGATCATTCTTTGGGCCTGGGCTTTGGTCGCGTCGCGGGGGTGGCCGCGGTCGTGCTCTTCGCCGAGGAAGCCACGCGTCTCGTCGCGTGCGCCCTCGTGCTCGTGGCCGCGCTGGTCGCGGTGAACTTCTCGGCGAGGGCTTCGGGGCCGGCGCCGCGTCCGGCGTCGGGCCGCTCGCGCGCGCCGAAAGCGGACACGCTTCCGGTCGGGATACTGGTCGTGGCCTTCTTGTTCGCGATTTTCGCCGAAGCGCTCAACTCCTCGCTCGGCGGGACTTTGCAGGCGGCCTTCGCGCTCGACGGCGTCGGGGCGAGCGCGCTCGGCGGGCGCGTCCTGCTCGCGGCGAGTGTCGGGGTTTTCGTCGTTCAGGCCTTGGCCCGCGGGCTTTGGCGCCCGGCGCCGAGGCGCGCGCTCGTCGTGGGCGCGCTGAGTCTTGCCGCGGGGGCGTCGCTCTTCTTCTCACTTGGGTCTTTCGCCGCGCTCTCGCTCGCGACCGCGTTTTTCGTCGTCGGTTTGGGGCTCGTTCCGCCGGCCTACTTGGCGCTTTCGCGTCCGAGCGCGGACTCGACTTCGGTCGGTCGTCGCGCGGGACGACTCGCGAGCGTGCAAACGTTGGGCTACGCCGTCGGCGCCCTCGTTTCGGCCTTCGCGTTCCGCTTCGGCGGCGGCGCGATCGCGCCTTGGCTCTTGGGCCTGGCGCTGGGGATCGCGGCGTGGGCCGCGCTTCGGCAAGGCGCGTGGCTTCCGCTGCGGACGGAGAAATCGGCGTGACGTCGTCGGCGAAAACTTTGGCCACCGAACATTCGGCGAGCTGCTTTCTGAACTCCCTGCTGAGGGAGTGGAACGGCTACCGGGTCGCGCGCGAGGGCGACCGCACGGAGATCCGCATCCCCCTCGAGGACGACGCCTCCCTCGTGCTCGGCCTGCGGCGCTTTTCGCGCTTGGGTCGCCATCGCTACGACTCCTTCGAGCTTCGTCGCGCGAGCGGCGATGCCGCGAAGCTCGACTTCGCGCGCGTCGTCGACGTCCTGAGTCGTCATCTGGCGACGAGCTTTGGGACTTCGCCCGAAGCGTTGCGCCTCTTCACGGGCCGGGTCGCCGAGAGCCTCGCGACGATCGAGCGAACGCTCGAGCGGCGAGGCGACGAGTGGTCAAGCGACCGGGCACCCGACTGGAACTTTCTCGCGGCCGAACAAGGCCTCGTCATCGGTCACAACTTCCATCCGACGCCCAAGAGCCGGGACGAATTCGACGAAGCGGACATGCGCGCGTACTCGCCCGAGTTCGCCGGGGCCTTCCGCATGGCGTGGTACTCGGTCGACCCCGCGATTCTCTTCGAGTCGAAGGCACGGAGCTTCGCGGATAGCGATTGGTGCCTTGAGCTCGCGCGCGCCGACGGCCTCGCGGAGCCGGTCCTGGATGAAGCCCGGCGCGCGGGCCGTCCGCTCGTCCCCTTTCATCCTTGGCAGGCCGCGGCGCTCCGCCGCCATCCCGTCGTGGGTCGCTACCTGGAGGAAGGGCGTTTCCGGCGGGTAGGCCAGTCCGTCCGCGATTGGCACCCGACCTCGTCGCTGCGTTCGGTCTACCGCGAAGACGCTCCGTTCATGCTCAAGTTTTCGATGAGCGTGAAACTCACCAACTCGATCCGCCACTTGCTTTCGCGCGAAGTCGAACGTGGCTTGCAGCTTTGCGATGTGCTCGCGACGCCGCTCGGGCGGCGTTTTCTGTCCGAGCATCCGGGCTTCCGCGTCGTGTCCGAACCCGCCTACTTCGCGTTGAAGGATGACGAAGGCCATGCCCTCGACGAGACGATCGTGGTTTGCCGCGAGAATCCTTTCCGGGGCGAGGCGGCGCGCGGGAAAGCCGTGCTCGCCACCCTCGCGCAGGACGCGCCGCTCGGTGGCCCCTCGCCGCTCGGGCGCTTGCTCGAGTCCTCGCGTCCCGACCTCGCGCCGCCGGCGCGCGCGCGCGCCTGGTTCGACGCCTACCTGCGCGAGGTCGTGCGCCCGCTCGTGTTGGCGCACACCCGTTACGGCATCGTCCTGGGCGCCCACCAGCAGAATCTCGTGCTCGATCTGCGGGACGGTTTTCCCGTGGGCGCCTATTTCCGGGACTGCCAGGGGACGGGATACACCGAACTCGGTTTCGCGAACTTCGCTTCGAGCGTGCCGTCGATCCGACGCTCGAACGGTAACGTCGTGAGCGAACGGATGGGGAACGGCCTCTTCCTTTACTACCTCGTGCTCAACTCGAGCTTCAACGTGCTGACCTCGCTCGTCGAATGGAGCGGGCTCGAAGAAGAAGTCTTCCTGCGCGACTTCCGGGACTTCCTGGCGGGATTACCGCGGGACGGCGACGAAGCCTGCCTGCGCGCCCTCCGCGAGGGCGAAACGCTCTTGCACAAGGGCAATTTTCTCTGCGCTTTCCGCAGCCTGAACGAAAACACGACGACGGATCCGCTCGCGATCTACACGCCCGTCGACAACC
>ERZ761607.5558-NODE-5558-length-10274-cov-419.035131_pt1 | contig 10274 bp, 8 predicted proteins | sample MGYA00511164_ERZ761607 | MGnify/ENA primary metagenome ERZ761607 (study PRJEB28899, sample SAMN02445080) | bioreactor sludge metagenome | biome: EBPR sludge | place: Australia: Brisbane, Thorneside Wastewater Treatment Plant | collected 2011-06-22 ...
AAGCTGCTGGGTCTGGATCGGATTCCTGAAGTGCGCACCCTGCGCGAGAAGATTGCACTCCTGACTGGGCCTCCGGTCTAGCTTGGGCGGCAATGTGCCAGTCACCTACCGTTCAGCCAAAAATCGCGTTTGAAGGGCAGCTTGCCGCCTTGAGGAATCCACCCTTTCGACCCAGAGTAGACGGTCGAGGCTCTTGAAAGCGGCCGTTGCTCCCAGGCGCCGGCCACGCAGAAGCTGCCGCTCGATTTCCAGGGGTGCTATTCTCGCGTGACGGGCAGCTTTGAAGGAGGAGCGGCCAGTGTGTGCGGGATGGGGGTCCGTCGGCATCCGGCCAGTTGCGGCCGGTCGCAGTGGCCACTAACCCGCCATACAGATGGCAGCTCCGCTTAGTTTGCCGCCATTACGGCTGCACAGACCTTGTCGCGTGTTCGGCGAAAGGCGATGCTGGTCTTGTCCGCGTCTATTGCCCTCTACGTATAGCCAACGTGATTCTTTCCCAGCCGGCATCTATGATGAATCTGGCCTCCGCCTCGGGTACGGCGGCAAGCATCAACCTCGGGCGAACCGGGAGTCCATTGACCGCACACTGTGACTGGGGGCCAAAGATGACGTACGCGACCTGCCCTTCGGGGGCGCGCGTTCGGGTATCGATTGTCTATACTCAATCACCGTGACGACAAGAGGACGACAACATGGAAATGGAACAAGTAAGCGCCAACTGTTTCGCTGTGCTAAACGAGAAGAACCTCGTGTGCGATGCCAACTCGGGACTCATCAATCTGGGCGGCGGCGTGGTGATCGACACACAGTCGGACCTGCCGCACGGACGCCAGATGATCAAGCTGTTCGGCAAGGTCTGGCGCGACATGCCCAAGCGCGTGATCAATACCCACGAAGACGGCGACCACGTGTGGGGAAACCAGCTCTTCGAGGGTGCCGAAATCATCGCACACCGCACGGTCAGGGACCTGATGCCGCACGTAGCCGATCCGAAGGAGACCCAGCAACTGATCAAGGGTGCTGATCGCTTCCTCACGCGCATGCTGCTCAAGGCCCTGCACCCGGGCGCTTTGGCCATCGCCCAGCAGTTGCAGCAGGACTACAATTTCGACGGGATCAAGCTGGTGTTGCCTACGATAGTCTTCGAGGAGCGGTACGTGCTGGATCTTGACGGCACGGAAGTTCACCTCATCTACGTGGGGCCGTGCCACCAGATCGGTGATACGCTCATCCATGTGCCCAAGGAAAAGGTCGTGTTCGCCGGCGACGTGATCTTCCGCGAGTGCACCCCCATGGGCTGGAACGGCACTTACGAAAAATGGCTCAAGGTTCTCGATCTCATCATCTCGCTCGACCCGGAGGTCATCGTCCCCGGACACGGACCGGTGTGCGGGATCGAGGGTGCGATAGAGACGAAGGCCTACCTCGAATACGTACGCGAAGAGTCGAGGCGCTGCTTTGGGCAGGGGCTGAGCGCTCTGGAGGCGTCGAAGAAGATCGATTTCGGACCGTACGGTGGGTGGAAGGCTCCGGCGCGCTTGTTCATGAACGTCGAACGGGCCTACCGCGAGTTCCGCAACGAGGCCACGGACGCACCCTGGGACCACGCGAAAGTCTTCGACGCGGTCCTCGCCGTCGCGAAGGCCAAGGGGATCGAGGTCGAGTTCTGATTGGGGTGCGCGTTTCCAATCAATCCGGGCCGTTCCCGGTGACGGCACGCACAAAAACCAAACATCAATAGCAGGAGAGACAGAAATGAAATTTCCGCGTATCTACGCCGACGAACAGGGCGAGACGCACATTGGTGTCTGTGACCGCCCAGAGCATGATGCACCGTTCGGGCCGCCTCCAACCCCCATGGGGCTAATGACAGATATCGAGGGGGTCAGTAGCCTCGTCATGTTCTCGGTCCCAGGCGGGACCGAGGTGCCGGCCCACAATGCGCCGCAGCCTTATATCTGCATCGTTCTCTCCGGCGAGGGCGAGGTGACCGCCAGCGATGGCTCGACCGTACGCCTGGGTCCTGGTGGCCTGCTCTACTGCGACGACGTCAGCGGCAAGGGCCACGTGACCCGGTCGATCACCGACCTCAGCCTTGCCTTCATCAATCGTGCCAGTTCGTGAGTCGGCAGCGAGCACACCGACAATCAAACCTGCAGCGCAGAGACCAGGGGAACCATGATGAAGATGCACACCAGCACGATACTGATCGATAAGACGCGCGGCCTGAAGTTTACCGAGAGCCCGCGCTGGCACGACGGCAAGCTGTGGTTTCTGGACCTCCACGACAAGCGGATCAAGACCGCGGATCACTTGCCCGTGGCCTGCGGCACCAGACGGCCGCTCGACTTTGAAACCCGCCGTTGAACCATTCGTGAGACGAACGACTGCAGAGGGTCGGCTGCGGCCCCAGGCCCGAAAAACCTGTACGACGGCTTTCATCCGCGATCCGGTCATTGGCACGAAGTTCTCGGTCGGTCGTTATCCGGACGGCCGGTCAACGCTGTAAGCCGACGGTGACGTTGCGTGGGGCACTGACGGCAACCGACCCAATGCGGACGCTTGGGCTTTTGGAAAGCAGTCGTTCAACGCCCCCGTTCAGCGGCACCCTACCCATGCGCTCATGCGCTGCAACCGGTCGCTGGGCAGCGCATGGGCCGCTGCCCAGCTTGCGCACCACGCGCGAGTTACGGCTGAAGCTCGATCTCCCCCGGCTTCCAGGTCTTGTCGAACCACGGCTCGAGCGGCCCGTAGAGCCGCAGGATCATGAACCACCCTTTGCCGGGAATCGTCTGAACCCAGTTGTTCTCGAATCCTTTTGGCGCACGCGGACCAAAATGGACATCCACCGAGCCATCCACATTCGTCTTCAGCGCTTTGTTCTGGCTGCTCACGCTGGGGGAGCGCTGGTCCGTCTGGACCATCGAGCGCGTCTGGTTGTCATAGACGATGACCGACCAGAAATCCTTTACCGGTACGTTGGGCGGCAGGCGCATCTTGTAGGTCTTGCCGCCATCGAACGGGTTGCCCTTCGAATCCTGAACTGCCCAAGGATATTGCGACCCCTTGCCGACCATCTTCATTTCCATGGCCGGGGTAACGCCGGTAGCAAAGTAGTAGTAGAAGATGTAGCCGTCCATGTTTGTCACGCCGGGCGCGCTCTCGAACTTGTAGCCGCCAAAGAACGGCAGGCGCCAGGCGCTGTCCGGGAAGAAGTAGGCATCTTTCGAGCGCACCTTGAAGGCGATGGTACGCGCCGTCACGGCGCCGATGTTTGCCGCATCCGTGAGGATCTTCTTCATCCGTTGGTCGGGCGCGAAAGGCTGGCCTTTGACAATGCCGATGGAGGCAAATAGGCCTAGCGTCGTCGGGTCGCTACCTTCCGAGGGCTCTTCCTGGATGACCTGGTTCAAAAGCTCCCAGAACGCATAGTCGCCAGGGGCCACAAAGTTTGCGGGAACGCCCGAGGCATTGGCGAACTTGATCGCCGGAGGATTCGCGGCCTCCGAGAGTTGATAGATCTTCAGGTGCTTCTTGACCAACTCGACGCCGGGCTTCGTCGAGCCATCGACGAGGAAGGCGCGAAAGAAAAGCCAGTTGCCAAACGTGCTCGGCCGAACGACCACATAACCTGTAGGGATCTCACCCTTGTACCCGGGCGGAAGAAAGAGGTACTTGCCACCTTTGCCCCGGTCCTCGCCGGTGATGCCCACATCGGCGACCCAGCGATACCAGAAATCGTTCACGGCGCCGAGAACCTCGGGCGGAATCTCCACAACCAGTGGACCTTTCTTCGTGTCGAGCCAGATGAAGTTGTAGATGGTGTTGTCGTTCGCCGTCAGTTCCACCGTGCGGGGATCGACGAGGTCTTCCCAAATGACATCAGTCTGGTTGGCCGGCCCGAATTTGTTGAGCGAGTCGCGCATGCCCGCCTGGTTCACGATCGGGATCGCCATGAGGTAAGCCTGCAGGGCGCGCGATCGATCGAGGTTGTCATAGATCTTCTCGACGGTGTCGGCCTTGGGATAGCCGTAGGTCAGATTCAGCGTGCCGATGGAGCTTTCTATCTTGTCTGGCACGGCGACGCCTGGGGCGATCGGTGTCGAGAACTTGAACTGAGGATTCACCGGCGTGCGAGCAGGCGCCTGCCCGAAGGCTCTACCTGACGCGGAGAAAACGATGGCGGCCGCTGCCGCCAGTATGTAGTTTCGACTGCTTCCCTGCATGGTCATTCTCCTCTTGAGGGGCAAATCCGGGGTTGCGTACTGTGCGTCCGGGTCCAAGCTGTTGCGGGCAAGTTGTAGATGAGATCAAGAGTGTCCTTTGGTTCCGTCGGCATTCAACAATCTCGAACACAGGACGCTGTCCAAACGGCTTGTTCCGCATGGGATCGTGGGAGCTGCTTTCTTATTCATCTCGCTACGCGACCGCAGAACCGGACCGCCTGAAACCTACCTGCGGTTCAACACTGGCGCAACCACAGGTTGTAGATTGCATACGCTGATCGAGTCCCACTGACTGGTTCGGAGCGCAATTGGACAGGACCGGTTGTGGCCGACTGCACGCCTTCGACATGATGCCAGAAAGCGGCCGCACGTTTGACCGTGCGGCAGCAGGATGCCGGCTAGATCTCGGTCTGCTCGGAGATCTCGCGCGCATCGTCCACATCAATGCCGAGGTAGCGAACCGTTCTTTCCAGCGTGGAATCGCCAAGTAGCAGTTGGACGGCCCGCAGGTTCTTTGTGTGCTGGTCGATCAGGGTTGCTTCGGTTCTCCGCCTCGAGTGCGTCCCGTAGGCCGATGCGTCCAGCCCGGCAGACTCGGCGCAATGATACAGCGCCTGCATCGGTGGCCACACTCCTTCTGGTGACCGGGTCCGATCGTGAACAAGGCGATCAGACCAGCGAGCGTTCCGGCGACGACACCGGAAGTGAACACGCCGTTACGATTGGCGGATGCGCTTGCCGGCAGCGCTTCAGCGCACTTCTTGCGTCAGGTCCAGGATGCGAATTGCCTTGCCATCGTTGCACACCACGGTTTCTTGGGCTGCCTGCCGTGCCAAGTCGTCGAAAGTCGGATAAGCAAGCTTCGCCTTGGCCGCCAAGGCGAACAGTTCCTGCACCTTGGATCATTGCGGCGCATTCAGCAGGCAGTAAGTCATAAGCCGACCGGCGGCTGGTGTCAGGCCTTGATCTTGAACCCGTCGGCGTACTTGGCCGGGTCCTTGCCGTCCCAGACGATGCCGTCAATCAGCTTGCCGCTACGCATGTCGCTCTTGGGGAGAGTGACTCCGGCGGCGGCGGCACCCTGCTTGTAGACGTCGATGCGATTGACTTGTCTGGCGACCGCCAGATAATCCGGATGGCTCTTGAGCAGCCCCCAGCGCTTGTGTTGGGTCATGAACCACATGCCGTCACTGAGGTAGGGGAAATTCACCAAGCCGTCGTTGAAGAACTTCATGTGGTTCCTGTCGTCCCAACTCTTGCCGAGGCCGTTCTGGTAACGGCCGAGCATGCGGGCGACGATGACTTCGCTGTCGGTATTGACGAAAGCCTTTTGGGCGATGGTTTCGGCTGTCTTCTGCTTGTTCGCGATCGATGCGTCGATCCACTTGCTGGCATCGAGAATCGCAGCGACCATGGCACGTGCCGTGTTCGGGTTGTTTTTCACCCATTCGGCGGTGGTGCCGAGAATCTTTTCCGGATGATCGACCCAAATTTCCTGCGAGGTCACGGCGGTAAAGCCGATGTTGTCCATGATCGCGCGGTTGTTCCACGGCTCGCCGACGCAGAAACCGTCCATGTTGCCGACGCGCATGTTGGCGACCATTTGTGGAGGTGGCACGGTAATCGTCTTGACGTCCCGCATCGGGTTGATGCCGTTGGCGGCCATCCAGTAGTACAGCCACATGGCGTGCGTGCCAGTCGGGAAGGTCTGGGCGAAGGTGTATTCCTTTTCCTTCTTGGCGATCAGCTTCGCCAAACTCGCGCCGTCGATCGCGCCCTTTTCGCGCATCTGGTTGGAAAGCGTGATCGCCTGGCCGTTGTGGTTCAAGGTCATCAAGTTGGCCATGTCCTTCTTCGGCCCGCCGACACCCATCTGGACACCATAGATGAGGCCGTACAGCACATGGGCTGCGTCGAGTTCGCCATTGACCAGCTTGTCGCGCACAGAAGCCCACGAGGCTTCCTTGGTCGGGATGATCTTGATGCCATACTTCTCGTCGAACTTCATGACCGAAGCCATGACCACCGAGGCGCAGTCGGTCAGCGGAATGAAGCCGATCTTGACTTCCTTCTTTTCCGGTGCGTCCGATCCGGCGGCCCAGGCACCGCCGCGCAGGCCGGGTGTGACCATGGACATGAGCGACGCACCGAGTGCGGCTGAAACAAATTCACGACGAGAGAAAGACGGCTTGGATTTTGGCTTCAGGTTGTGGTCTTCCATTGCTTGCTCCGCGATCGCTCGAATCGATCGAACTCTTGCCCGGTCACCATTGACCGTGCTTCTCAAGACGGTTAAAGCAATCCTCGTGCCAGCCCGATGTTCCAGATCAATTCTATTCAACCATCTGATATGCTGTAATTTTTTCTGGGTCTCAGAGGCAGTGGGTGCGTCTCCGGCAGTCCCTGCTTTGGTGCAGCAGCGCAACCTGCCTGCACACCAAAGGGGAAGGGACCTCGAAGCGCGAGAGGAAAGCATCCAAACGGCCGAAACATGCCGAGATCGGGCCGCCTGGACGCCCTACGCCCGGTCGAACTGCAGGCGCTTCGCCGCACGCCCCTGAAAGGGCCCTTCGACCATCTGATCGTCGACGCCCATGACCTCAACTCGCTGCGGGGCGTCGCTGACAGATCAAGTACCTGGCCCGCAGCGCCGGGCGATCGCTTGCCTGCCCGGACCGGCTCCGACGAGGGTAACGGGGCGACGCGCGTTGGCTGAGCTTGTCGCGGGGCTTCCTTCAGGAGGCGGGCACCGGCTGCCGCGTGCGTCGCACAAGCGCCTTCACAGCGGGTAGGCACGAGCCACACTCAGTGCCGCAGCGCAGTTGCGCCTGCAGGGCCACCAGTCGCTCGGCATCGTCGCCCGGCATTGTGGCCAACGCGTGGGTGATGCGGTCTTCGCTGACGTCGTGGCAAGCGCAGACCTGCGCACTGCGCGGCGCGCTGGCCACCGGCGGTGTGGCTCCGGCGGCCAGCAGTGCACGGCCCAAGTCGGCGACCGGGCGACGCTGTTGCAGCCAGTCGAGCAGCCACGGCGCCGCCGATGCATCGCCGGCGAGCAGGAAGGCATGCAGCGTCCCGTCGGCCGCCAGCCGCAGGCAGCGGCCGCGGCCCCGGCGGGAGTCGGCATAGCGCAGCGCCGGGCCGCTGGCGAGTTGCAGTTCGCCTTCGATGGCGGCCAGCAGCGCAGCGTCGATCGGCGTCTCGGCGGCCGCTCTCAGCAGCAGGCCGAGCTGTGCGTGTGGTTCGCGGCCGAAGGGTACCCAGCTCGCGTAGGGCAGGCCGGCAGTCAGCTGGCGCAACCGCTCGCGCACGGCCAGTGCCGCGTCGGCGGGCAGCCAGGCCGCGCCGACCAAAGCCCACGGTAGCTCTGCCGCCTCAACCCGAACTGCCGCGTGCTTGAGTTCGGGCTGCCGCGACACCGGACACGACGACGAAGGCATCAAGCCGTTGACGCCAAGACCCTGGAGGAATTCGCTGCCCCAGTGCATGGCGATGAATGCCTGCGCCGGCGCGAGTGATTCGCTGGCCTGCACCGGCAGGACGAGCGAGCCACGCCGCGAGCTCACGCGCACCAGTTCGCCGGCCCGCCAGCGGCGACGGTCCAGTTCCTGCGGGTGCAATTCCAGCGCCGGCTCGGCAGCGTGTGCGAACAGCCGGCCGAGCGTGCCGGTGCGGCTCATCGTGTGCCACTGGTCGCGCAGCCGGCCGGTGGTCAGCGACACCGGGAAACGTGCGTCGCGCGCCTCGGCCAGCGGGCGTGGCGCCGGGGCGTGGAAGCGCGCGCGGCCGTCGTCGGTGGCGAAGCGAGCGTCGGTGTACAGCCGCTCCGTGGCGGCGCCACCGGCGGCAAATGGCCATTGGCGTGGGGTGTCGAGCGCGGCGTAGTCCAGGCCGGTGATGTCGAGATCGCGGCCGCGCGTGCTCTCGCGGTGCTCCAGCCAGACGCTCTCACCGCTGTCGTACGGGAACAGCGTGGCGCAACCGGCCACGCGCCGTGACGGCAGCCGCGCCTCGATCCGGCGTGCAACGTCGACCGCCACCTGCCAGTCGGCACGCGCCTGCCCCGGTGCAGCGACCGCAGCGCGCACGCGGCTGATCCGGCGCTCGCTGTTGGTGACCGTGCCTTCCTTCTCGCCCCAACTGCTTGCCGGCAGCAGCAGGTCGGCAAAGTCGGCGGTGGCCGTGTTGACGTAGGCCTCCTGCACGACGACGAACTCGCAGCGCTGCAGGGCCCGCCGCACCAACGCCTGGTCGGGCATCGATTGCGCAGGGTTGGTGCAGACGATCCACAAGGCCTTGATCTCGCCGTCGGCCGCTGCCTGGAACATCTCGACAGCGGTCTTGCCTGGCGTGGCCGGCACGTCGCGAACGCCCCACAAAGCGGCCACTTCGGCGCGGTGCTCGGCATTGCCCAGGTCTCGGTGCGCGCTGAGCAGGTTGGCGAGGCCTCCTACCTCGCGCCCGCCCATTGCGTTCGGCTGGCCGGTCAGCGACAGCGGTCCGGCGCCGGGCCGGCCGATCTGCCCGCAGGCCAGGTGCAGGTTGATCAGCGTGGTGTTCTTGTCAGTGCCGCTGGTGCTCTGGTTCAGGCCCTGGCACCAAAGTGACAGCGTCGGTGAGCGCTCACCGACGCCATCGACACCGGCAAACCATCGCGCCGCCTGCACGATGTCGTCCCCCTTCAGTCCGCAGGCCTTGGCCGCAGCGGCTGGGGTGAACTCGCGCACGCGGTCGCGCAGGGCGGCAAAGCCGGTGGTGTGGGCCGCGATGTAGGCGCTGTCGACCAGGCCTTCCCAAAGCATCACGTGCAGCATCGCGTGGTGCAGCGCGACGTCGCTGCCGGGCAGCAGTTGCAGGTGCAGGTCGGCATCGGCAGCGGTTTCGGTGCGGCGCGGATCGGCGACGATGAGTTTCATGCCCGGCCGCGCGCGGCGGGCATCCTCGAGCCGGCGGTACAGCACCGGGTGCGCCCAGGCCATGTTCGAGCCGGTGATGAAGACGGTTTGCGCCAGAGCGAGGTCGTCGTAGCACGCCGGCGGCGCGTCGGCGCCGAGGCTGAGCTTGTAGCCAGCGACCGCGCTGCTCATGCACAGCCGCGAGTTGGTGTCGACATTGTTGGTGCCCAGCAGGCCCTTGGCCAGCTTGTTGAACACGTAGTAGTCCTCGGTGAGCAACTGGCCCGAAAGGTACAGCCCGACGGCGTCGGGGCCATGCGCTTCAATGATGCGGGCGAAACGGTCGGCCACCTCGGCGAGTGCCACGTTCCAGCCCGTGGGCTGCAGCGGCGCGCCGCGCTGCGGCCGGCGCATCGGCGTCAGCGCGCGCACCTGGGACTGCAGCGCCGGCGCGGCGGTCAGGTGCAGTGTGCTGCCCTTGGTGCACAAGCGACCGAAGTTGGCCGGGTGTTCGGGGTCGCCGCGCACGCCGGTGATGTGAAGGCCGTCGCTTTCGATCAACACGCCGCAGCCGACGCCGCAGTAGGGGCAGGTCGAACGTGTCTCAGTCATGTCTCGCTTCGACTGGGAGGGTTGCGTTGTACGGCCGCTTTACCGCACAGGTGCAAAGAGCGCGAAGGAAATGCCTGCGGAAAGGCTGTCGCCGTCTGCACGGTGAACCTCGTCGCACCTCTGCGCCCTCCGCGCCTCGGCGGGTGAACCGGCATGGCAACTTACTCTGCCTCTTTCAGTGCCCGATCCGGCGCCGCCAACTCGTCGGCATCAAGCGAGACCTGTCCCGCATCGACCCGCACGCTGAAGATTTGCGCGCAGCCGACGTCGGGCGCACGCGCGTGGCCGTCGATCAGATTGATGGTCCAGTTGTGCAGCGGGCAGGCCACGCCGTCGCCGAAGACGATGCCTTGCGACAACGGCCCGCCCTTGTGCGGGCAGCGGTCGAGCATGGCGAAGACACGGTCGTCGGCGGTGCGGAAGACCGCTACGTCGGTGCGGCCGGGCCGGGCCACGCGCCGCGATCCCAGGCGCGGGATGTCCTCGATATGGCAGATGCTGGTCCACGTGGTCATGCGTGCTCCTTCAGCGCGGCTAACGG
>ERZ761607.5559-NODE-5559-length-10273-cov-3.082208_pt1 | contig 10273 bp, 14 predicted proteins | sample MGYA00511164_ERZ761607 | MGnify/ENA primary metagenome ERZ761607 (study PRJEB28899, sample SAMN02445080) | bioreactor sludge metagenome | biome: EBPR sludge | place: Australia: Brisbane, Thorneside Wastewater Treatment Plant | collected 2011-06-22 ...
GCCTCGGGCTGGCCGGCGCGCAGCTGCCAGGGTGCCAGCTCGCGCAGGCGGCGCTGGGTCTGCGCCCGCGTGCTGCTGGCGCGCTTGAGCTCGATGACCTGCTGCATCTGCTGCACCGCCTGCGGCCATTGGTTCTGCGCAGCGGCCAGATGGGCGCGGGCGGCCAGCACCTCGGCCGCCAGCTGCGCGCGCCGGGCCGGCACATGGGTCAGCAGCGCTTCGGCGCGCAGCAGCGCGGCCTGGGCAGCTTCATGTTCGCCGGCGCGGATCAGGTCTTCGGCCACGCCGGTCAGGGCATTGCAGGCGGCGGCGTGGTCGCGCTGGGCCAGCGCGGCGTCCACGCTGTGCTGCAGCGCGCTGCGGTACTCGGGCCATTGGCCCAGGGCATGGTGGCTGAAGGCGCGGCGCAGCCACAGCAGGGGCAGTTGGCGCGGCAGGCCGGCGGCGGGCAGCAGGGGCAGCGCATCGCCCAGGCAGACGAGCGCACGCTCATGCTCGCCCTGGCCCTGCAGCACCCGCTGCCAGCGCCAGGGCATGCAGGGCGCGCAACGCCGGCTCGGGCCGCGCCTGGGCCTGTGCGGCCAGCGGGTCCAGGGCAGTCAGCGCCAGGCCCAGGCGGCCCTTGCGCACATCCTGGTTCACCTGCAGCAGGGCGACCCGGGCCTGCAGCAACGCGTCGGGCTGGGCCAGCGCGGCCTCGTGCAGGGTGGGCAGCAGCTGCTCCAGATCGTCGAAGCGCCACAGGCGCAGCAGCAGATCGGCCAGGTGCAGGCCCAGCTGGGTGCGCCAGCCGGGCTCGGCCTGTGGCGCGGGCCAGCGCGGCCAGGCGGCCTCCAGCTGCGCCTGCGCGCCGTCAGGCTCCGCCAGGGCCTGCGCCTGCTCGGCTTGCAGCCAGGGCCAGTCTGCGTCCGTCATGGGGCCACGCTCCCTCCCAGTTCTTGGGGCGCCATTCTGGCCCTGCCCGTCCAGGCCCTGCGTGCTCCGGCTGGCCGCAGCGCGATGTAGTTCGCTACATTGCGCCCATGCTGCTGGACGCCCTGGCCTCCGAGCCCCTGCTTCTGAGCCTGCGCGTGGCCGCGCTGGCCACCCTGTGCGCGCTGCTGCTGGGCCTGGCCCTGGCCTGGCTGGTGGCGCGCACGCGCCTGCCGGGGCGCGGCCTGCTGGAGGCCCTGTGCATGCTGCCCCTGGTGCTGCCGCCCACGGTGCTGGGCTACGGCGTGCTGCTGCTGATGGGGCGGCAGGGGCCGATCGGCGCCTGGCTGCGCGAGCAGTTCGACTACTCGCTGATCTTCCACTGGCATGGCGCGGTGCTGGCCTCCACCCTGGTGGCCCTGCCGCTGGTGCTGAAGGCCGCCAGCACGGCCCTGGCCCAGGTGGACCCCGAGCTGGAAGCGGCCGCGCGCACGCTGCGGCAGTCGCGCCTGGGGGTGTTCCTGCGTGTCACGCTGCCGCTGGCCTGGCCCGGCATCCTGGCCGGCACCCTGCTGGCCTTTGCGCGCGCGCTGGGCGAGTTCGGCGCCTCGCTGATGGTGGCCGGCTCCATACCCGGCCAGACGCAGACCGCCGCCATGGCCATCTACGACCATGTGCAGGCCGGCCAGGACGAGGCCGCACTGGCGCTCTCGCTGGCGGTCTCGGCGCTGTCGGTGGTGGTGCTGCTGGCTTCCAACCGCTTTCTGCAGGCCCGGCCCATCCGGAGGCATGACTGATGCTGCGCCGCGCGCTGCTGCTGCTTTTGCTGCCCCTTTCCGTGCAGGGCCAGGAACTGACGGTCTCTGCCGCCGCCAGCCTGGCCGACGCCTTCAAGGCCCTGACCCCGGGTTTTGAGGCGGCCCACCCCGGCGCGAAGCTGCGCTTCAATTCCGCCGCCTCCGGCCAGTTGCTGCAGCAGATCGCGCAGGGCGCCCCGGTGGACGTGTTCGCCAGCGCGGACGAGGCCACGATGGATCGCGCGCAGCAGTTCATCACCCCACCCAGCCGACGCGTCTTTGCCAGCAACGAGCTGGTGCTGGTGACGCCGCCCGGCAGCGCCCTGAGCAGCCTGGCCGACCTGAATCTGGCCGGTGTGAAACGCATTGCCGTGGGCAAGCCGGCCACCGTGCCGGTGGGCCGCTACACCCAGCAGGCGCTGGAGAGCGCGCGCATGTGGCAGGCCCTGCAGCGCAAGATCGTGCCGGCCGACAACGTGCGCCAGGTGCTGGACTACGTGGCGCGCGGCGAGGTGGAGGCCGGCTTCGTCTACCGCAGCGATGCGCAGATCGCCAAGCGCCGGGTGCGCGCGGCCATGACGGTGGGCGGGCACGAGCCGGTGCGCTACCCGGTGGCCGTGTTGCAGGGAAGCCGCCAGCCCGCGCTGGCCCAGGCCTTCGTGAACTACCTGCTCGGTCAGCCGGCCCAGGCCCTGCTGCAGCAGCAGGGCTTCGGCACCCCGTGATCGGCCCATGATCGAACTGGCCCTGCACACCCAGCTGCGCGAAGGCGCGCGCCAGTTCCGCCTGGACGTGGAACTGGCCAGCTCGGCGGCGGTGCTGGGCTTCTACGGCCCTTCGGGCGCGGGCAAATCACTCAGCCTGCAGGCCGTGGCCGGGCTGCTGCCGCTGCAGCGCGGCCGCATCGTGGTGCAGGGCGAGTGCTGGTTCGACAGCGCCCGCGGCATCCGGCGCGCAGTACCCGAGCGCCGTGTTGGCTACCTGTTCCAGCATTACGCGCTCTTTCCGCACCTGAGCGTGCGCGCCAATGTGGGCTTCGGCCTGACGCGCTGGTACCAACGCCTGCGCGGCGCCGATGCCGAGCGCGTGGACGAATTGCTGGCCACCTTCGGGCTGAGCGAGCTGGCCGGCGCACGCCCGGACCGGCTGTCCGGCGGCCAGCGCCAGCGCGTGGCCCTGGCCCGCGCCCTGGCCGCCCGGCCCAGCCTGCTGCTGCTGGACGAACCCTTTGCGGCCCTGAACCCGATGCTGCGCGCCCAGCTGCGGGCGGAACTGAAGCGCGTGCGCGAGCGCTTCGGCGTGCCGGCCCTGCTGGTGACGCATGACGTGGACGACCTGCTGGCCCTGGCCGACGAGGCCTTTCTGTTCGACGAGGGCCGCGTGCAACGCCGTGTGGACCTGCGCGCCGCCAGCGCCAGCGAGCGCGCAGCCGCCGGCCTGGCCCCGCCGCCCGACGACCCCGAGACGGCGCGCCGCCGTGCCCTGTTGGCGACATGAGCCTGTTGCAAGCCGATCTGCGCCTGGCCGGCCGCCTGGACGCGCGCTTCTTTGCGCTGCTGCAGGCCCTGCAGCAGACCGGCTCGTTGCAGCGCGCCGCACGCACCGCCGGCTACAGCTACAAGGGCGCCTGGCTGCTGCTCGATCAGGCCAGCAATCTGGCCCAGACCCCGCTGGTGCAGGCCCGTCAGGGCGGGCGCGGCGGCGGTGGCTCGCAGCTCAGCCCGGCCGCGCTGGCGCTGCTGCAGGCCTGGCAACAGCTGCAGCAGCGCCAGGCCGGCTTCCTGCGCGAGCAGCAGGCCTGGCTGCTGGAGCAATTCACCGATCACCCCGAACTTGCCGCCCTGCTGCGGCGCCGTGCCATGAAAACCACCGCCCGCAACCAGTTCGTCGGCCACATCGCCGCGCTCAGCCACGGCCCCAGCACCGTGCAGGTGCGCCTGGAACTGCCCGGCGGCCTGCCGCTGCGCGCCGCCATCAATGCCGAAGCAGCCGCTGCGCTGAACCTGCAGGTCGGCCAGGAGGCACTGGCCATGGTCAAGGCCAGCGAGGTGGTGCTGGTGCAGGATTTCGCCGGCTACAAGCTCTCGGCCAGCAACCAGCTGGCCGGCACCATTTCGCGGCTGGACAAGGGCGCCACCGGCGCCCTGGTGGGCCTGACCCTGCCCGGCGGCATGCAGCTCAGCGCCAGCGTCACGCACGACGCGGTGGAGGCCCTGGACCTGCGTGTGGGCCAGCCGGCCACGGCCTGCTTCAAGGCCTATGCGGTGATGCTGGCGGTGCCCGGCTGACAGACGAACACCAGCTGCTCGTCCGGCCGGCACAGATGGTCGGCCGAGGACCAGTAGCCGCGCAGCCACAGCACGCCTTCGATGCGCCGCAGGTAGAAGCCCTTGGGAACTTCGTACTCTTCGCACAGCGGCTCGGACACGACCCGGATCGCGCCGGGCGGCGACTGGTGCCGCGTGGGCGCAAAGCCCAGCGCGCCTTCTTCCTGGTCCAGCAGCTGCAGGCGCAAATGGGGTGCCAGTTCCAAGGGGCAGGGCGCAAGGCCGCGCCGCGCGGCAGCGGTCAGGATCTCGGCCGTCACCCCGCCGTCGGGCAGGCCGAGTTCTGCCACGCTGAGCTGCTGCACCAGGATCTGCCGGACTTGGGCGGAGGTGCGAAAGCGTTCATCCGCAAACAGCTGCTGGCCGGCAGGGTTGAGTTGAACCTGGGCCGCAGCCAGGCGCTGCAGCAGCTCGGCCTTGCTCGCGCCGCCGATCTGGACGGTGCGCAGGGCGGGGCGGGCTAGGGTGATGGGCATGGGGCGGCGGATTGTTCACCAGGAGGCTGTCATCCGCCCAGCGTGCGGCGCGTTGCCCAGCCTTTCCCACAATGCCCGCAGGGAGCCCCGATGTCGCGCCATCTTCCTTCCGCGCTGCTGCTGTTCGTCCTCAGCAGCGCCGCCCAGGCCCAGTACCAATGCAAGCAGGCCCAGGGCGGCACCCGCTTCCAGCAGACTCCCTGCGCAGCCGGTGAAACCCAAACGGCCCTGAAGCTGCCGCCAGCGGGCGCGCAACCGGTAGCGCCGAGCGCCGAACAGCGTCGCGCCCAGCTCGACGCGCTGGACCGCCGCGTGGCGGTGCGAGCGGCCATCGAGGCCGGGCGGCCGGTGGTGGGCATGAGCCTGGCCGAGCTGGACCTGGCCATGGGCCAGGCCAGCGAGCTGCGCGCCGGGCAATGGGGCGGCGACGTGGTGGAGGAGCGCCGCTACCAGCGCCAAGGCCGGCAGGTCAGCGTCACCGTGCAGAACGGCCAGGTGGTGGCGGTGCAGGAACGCAGCGCGGCGCACAAGAACCGCGAACGCCCCTGCGCCACGGCGCGTGAAATCCGCGACCTGGAAATCGAGATCAGCAAGATCGCCAACCGCGACAACGCCCGCCTGCAGGCCGATCTGCAAGGCCGCCTGGCCGAGGCGCGCGCCTGTCGCTGAGGGCGCTTTAGCGCCGCCGCAGATGCACCCAGCCCGTCGCCAGCAGGCCGACGATCAGCAGCACCGAGTACTCCGCCCCGTTGCGGCCGGCCCCCACGACGAACCAGCCAAAGGGCGCGTGCACCAGGGCGATGCCCGCCGCGTACACGGCCGCGAACAGCAGGCACAGCGGCGCAACCATCCAGCGCCCCCAGGCCAGCAGCGGCGCGCCTAGCACTTCCAGCGCGGTGATGGCCACGGCCACCGCCGGGCCAAAGGGAATGCCCTGGCCATCCAGCCAGCTGCCAAAGGGCCCGTAGCCGCCGCTCCAGGCCCGGTAGGCGCCGTGGATGAAGATCAGCAGGGCCAGGGTCAGGCGCAGGGCCGTCAGGGCCTGGGCTTCACGAACGCGTTGCTCGGGCATGGGTGTTCCTGTGCGAAGCGGGCAGGCCGGCAGCCTATCGGGCTTTGGCAGAAGACTCATGAGGAAACGAAGGGCCGCTCTCGAGTTCCTCATCCCCCTCGGGGGGCCTGACGCGCAGCGGCAGGTCTGGGGGCGCTCTCAGGCTGGAAAGGCGGCGCCGAACAGCTTGGAGAGCACAACCTGGAAGGCCATGGAGAGCAGGCACAGCACAAAGGCGGCCACGAAAGAGGTCTCAAGCAGCCAGCTGAAGGTCAGGACGAAAACGATGGGCGCCAGCAACAAGCCCCAGCCGATGGAAAGGGTCATCAGCAGCGCCACGGCCAAGACCGTGGCAACCGCAAGCGCCAGCGCCACTCGCAGGAACTCCTGCCGACCCGTTCCAACCACCTTGGCCGCAATCCATACCGGCACCACCGACAGCACCAACGCCAGCGCGATGAGCGGGAGGCTCAGCGCAATTCCAGAAATCGACATGCCCTGCCCTCTTTCCCTCTTTGATTGACTATTCGCCCACCCCTGGCTGGCGCTCGGGGGCCGAGCCAGCCGAGCGGGCGCATGGCCGGCCGGTCATGGCGGCGGCATCATGCGCGCCATGACCATCGAACTACCCAAGGAACTGCGCGACCAGGCGGTGCGCTCGATCGAGCGCTACTTCCAGGAGGAGCGCGAGGAGCGCATCGGCAATCTGGCGGCCGCTGCACTGCTGAACTTCTTTCTGCAGGAAATCGGCCCGTCGGTCTACAACCGCGCCGTGGCCGATGTGCAGGAGCGCCTGCAGGCCCGCGTGGCGGAGTTGGACCTGGAGGTGCATGAGGAAGAGTTCGGGTACTGGCGCCAGGCGGGGGTGGCGCGGTCGCCACGGCGATGAGTAGCTCCCGCGCAAATAGGGCGCATGGAGTCAACCGTGAGACTCCGCCGGGTCTTGCCCCGGCAGGCAGCAACGAGTCGCGCGCCTTGCTCACGCAGACGGCTCAAGCCGCCAGCTCCCCATAGATCAGATACGGCCCCTCCGCGTCCGCCACCCTCCCGCGCAGCCGCAGCCCCGCCCGCTCCAGCAGCGCCACGCAAGCCCGGTTCTCCACATCCACACTCGCCCGCACCCGCAGCCCGCGCGCCTCGGCCTGCTGGCGCAGCGCCTGCACCACGGCCAGGCCCAAGCCCTGCCGCCAGTGCTCAGACGCGATCAGCAGACCGAGCTCACACTCACCCTGCTCGTCCGGCGCCAGCAGCCAGGCATGGCCGGCGTAGCGGCCGGCGCGCTCCACCGCCCAGGCCTGCAAGCGCCCGCCACCCAAGGATGCAAAGCGCTCGCGCGCCTGCGCCTGGCTCAGCGGACCACCCACGAAGCGGCGCACCGCCGCGTCGGCGTTGAGGGCGGCGAAGGCTTCGAAGTCGTCCGCGCGGTAGGGGCGCAGGAAACAGTGGCTGAGCATGGCGCGATCTTGCGCGCGCCAGCGCCAGGCGGCGCGCTGCAGCTCGGCCAGACGGGTGATCACAGCACCGCCACGCCCTCGCACAGGCGCAGGGCAGCACTGCGCACCGCCGCCGCGCTCGGCACGAAGGCGGCTTCCAGGTTGGGCGCGGCAGGGGTGGGCACGTCCGGGCTGGTGAGGCGGCGCGCCGGCGCGCGCAGGTGCTCGAAGCCTTCCTCGGCCACGCGGGCGATGAGCTCGGCGCCGATGCCGCACATCGGCCCGGCCTCGTGCACCCCCACCACGCGGCCGGTCTTGCGCACCGAGCTCAGCACCGTGCGGCTGTCCAGGGGTTTGAGGCTGCGCAGGTCGATCACCTCGGCGCTGACGCCGTCGGCTTCGAGCTGCTTGGCGGCGTCCAGGCAGGTGGCCACGGTCTTGCCGTAGCTCACCAGGGTCACGTCTCGGCCCAGGCGCTGGGTGTGGGCGCGGCCCAGCGGGGTGATGAGTTCGGCATCGGCGCTCACGGCGCCGGGCGTGTAGCCCAGCGTCATGTCCAGGAACATCAGCACCGGGTTGTCGTCACGGATGGCGGCCTTGAGCAGGCCCTTGGCGTCGGCGGAGTTGCTAGGGAAGGCGATCTTCAGCCCCGGCACATGGGCGAACCAGGCTTCCAGGTTGTGGCTGTGCTGGGCGCCCACGCCCCAGCCGGCGCCGGTCTGGGCCAGCACCACCAGGGGGAAGTTGAACTGGCCGCCGGAGAGGTAGCGCAGCTTGCCAGCGCTGTTCACCAGCGCGTCCATCGCGTAGGTGAGAAAGGGCGCGTAGAGCAGGTCGATGACGGGGCGCAGGCCGCTCGCCGCCGCCCCGACGGCGGTGCCGGCAATGATGGCCTCGGCCAGCGGAGTGTTGCGCACGCGCTCGGGGCCGAAGGCCTGCAACAGGTCGGGGCGGGTGGTGGCCACGCCCTCGCCGAACATCAGCACGCGGCTGTCGCGTGCCATTTCTTCGTGCAAGGCTTGGCTGATGGCGTCGTTCTGGGTCAGGGTCTGCATGGGTCGGTCCTCAGGCGTAGACATCGGTGAGCAGGGCGCCGGCTGCGGGCGCGGGGGCGGCGCTGGCTTCTTCATGCGCCAGGCGGATCTGTTCGTGGCTGAGCTGGCGCAGCAGTTGCAAGCCGTCGGCGTCCAGATCGCCGCGTGCGCGCAGGGCGGCGGCCAGTTGGTCGATCGGGTCGCTCGCCTGCCACTGGGCGCGCTCGGCCGGGTCGATGTGGGCGCCGTTGTCGCCCGAGTAATGGCCGCGCTGGCGGTAAGTCCAGGTCTCCAGCAGATAGGGCTGGCCGGTGGCCTCGATGTAGGCACGCGCGGCCTCGGCGGCGGCGCGCACGGCGCGCACATCGTTGCCGTCCACGGTCTGGTGGGCCATGCCGTAGCGCTCAGCCCAGGGGGCGATGTGCTCGCCCACCATGGTTTCGCGGCGCGGCACGAAGGCCTGCCACTGGTTGTTCTCGCACACGTACAGCAGCGGCAGCTGCCAGACGGCGGCGCGGTTCAGGGATTCATGAAAGATGCCCTCGGTGGCGGCGCCGTCGCCGAACACGCAGGCCACGATGCCGGGGCGGCCTGCCATCTTGCGCGCCAGCGCCACACCGGTGGCCATGCTGAGCTGGCCGCCGACGATGGTGGAGGTCAGCACCACCCCCAGTTCCTTGGCGGAGATGTGCAGCGAGCCGCTCTTGCCCCCGCAGTAGCCGCTGGCCTTGCCGTACAGCTCGCCCAGCAGGCGGGCCGGGTCGGCACTGCGGGCCAGCAGGTGGCCGGCACTGCGGTGGGCGGTGAGGATTTCGTCTTCGGGCTGCAGCGCGGCCATCAGGCCGACGGCCGAGGCCTCCTGGCCCTGCGAAGAACAGACCATCGGCGCGGGGCCGCGCGCGGCCAGCTCGGCCAGGTGCTCTTCGTAGGCGCGGATCAGCAGCATGCGGGCCAGCAGGTCGAGGTCGCTGGGGGCTTCGAGGTGCGTGTCGGTCTTCATTCGGGGGCTCCTTAGATGCCGCGGCGCAGGGCCGGCAGCTTGGGTTTGGCGGGGCTGGCCACCAGGGTGGGTTCAGGCGTCTGCAAGGCCTGCATGCGCTCACCCCAGCGGCCCAGGGCGGCGTGCACCTGCTGCGTCAGGCGCTGGCCGTCGGTATGGCCCTGACGCTCGGCGGCCTGGCCGAGCTGGGCGATGCTGTGCAGGCGCAGGTAGAGCTTCCAGTCGGCCAGCGGTACGTCGGCCAGCAGGCGTGAAAGACCGGCCAGGCTGGCGGGCTGGGCCAGGTGCAACGGGGTCTCGGCCGGCACACGGGCGGCGGCCAGAAACACCTGCCAGTTGAAACCGGCCGGCAGTTCGGCGCGGCTGACCAGGGGCTTGGCGCTGTCCTGCTGCACCCAGCGCGAGGCCAGGCGGCGCTCCAGGCTGAGCAGGCGGTTGGCGGCCTCCAGCGGGTCGGCCTCGCCGGCCTGCAGGGCCAGGCGCTGCAGGCCCAGGCGATAGCTGCCCAGATTGGCCTCGCTGTAGCGCAGCGCATCGCCCAGGCCCAGGCCGCCGCGCTGCAGCTCCAGCCGGGGTGCTTCGCCACGCCCATCCACCAGCACCAGGCGCACGGGGGTGTCCAGCAGACCCTGGGCGCTGCCCAGCCAGGCGGCCAGGTGTTCATGGGTCTGGATGGCCTGGATGCCGTGGAACCACAGCGGCCAGGGGGCGGGCGCGGCAGGGGCGGCGCTGGCAAAGGCGGGCGCACCGGCGGCCGGTAGCGGCAGGCACACCCCAACCACCTGCAGCAGCCAGGACAGCAGCACGTGGCGCAGACGCAGCGGGCTCATGTCGTTCCTTTCAGGCCTTGACCGCGCTGACATGGGCTGGCAGCGGCACCACCGCTGGCGCACCGACGGCAGCGCACAACTTGGACCAAGCCGGGGCGTCGAGGTGCGGCTGCACGTGCTCCAGCACCACCTGGCGCACCGGCGGCGGCATGCCGCCCAGCAGGCCGGCGCGCTCGGCCGGACTGAGCGCGGGCAGCATCCAGCGCAGGGTGTGCAGCATTTCGTCGGCCGGAACGGCGGCCAGCAGGCGCTGGTGCAGGGCTTCCAGCTCGGCGTCGCTGTACAGCTCCCACAGCAGCGCGTTGTGGCGGGTCTCTTCTTCCAGCATGTGCTCGAGGTTCTCGGCCACGAAGCGGCTCAGGCGGCGGTACAGGTGCAGGGCGGCAGCCGGCGTGGGCTGCTGGGCCAGGGCC
>ERZ761607.5561-NODE-5561-length-10272-cov-4.817853_pt1 | contig 10272 bp, 9 predicted proteins | sample MGYA00511164_ERZ761607 | MGnify/ENA primary metagenome ERZ761607 (study PRJEB28899, sample SAMN02445080) | bioreactor sludge metagenome | biome: EBPR sludge | place: Australia: Brisbane, Thorneside Wastewater Treatment Plant | collected 2011-06-22 ...
CCTCAAGCTGCATCAAGAAGAGCTAACGGTTTATCAAGCCTTGGGCGACCAGCGCTCGCGGGCGGTCACGCTGGGCGACATCGCCCGCATCAAGGTTGACAAGGGCGAGGTGGACGAGGCCCTCAAGCTGCATCAAGACCGGCTGACGGTTTATCAAGCCTTGGGCGACCAGCGCTCGCGGGCGGTCACGCTGGGCGACATCGCCCGCATCAAGGTTGACAAGGGCGAGGTGGACGAGGCCCTCAAGCTGCATCAAGACCGGCTGACGGTTTATCAAGCCTTGGGTGATGTGGATGGAAAGGCTCATACTCTGTGGTCCATTGCCCAGATTGAGATACAAAAAGAGGACTACCCGAATGCTTTTCTACACTTGCAGGAGTCCTACACCATCCTGCTCAAGCTAGGCCGGCTGGACGGCATCATCTACGTGGGTTTGGACTTGGGGCAGTTTCTCTGCGCCATTGGCGAAACAGAGCAAGGCGTGGCGGTGCTGAGCCGCTCGCGGGATGGATTCCGGAAGCTCGGTCAAGAAGCGCAAGCGCAGCAGGTGCAAGCACGGCTGGATTCGCTATCTTCCCCGGATCGATAATCAAAACGATCCATAAACAGTAAGACATTACCATTACAATGAACGATGCAAATAACAACCGGCGTCCGATCGCGGCCCGATCCAGTATGTGGGCGCAAAAAGCGGCCTTGTTTTTGGCGAAAACCTCTATTTCACCCGACCAGATTTCGGTAGCCAGTATCTTTTTCGCCGCAATAGGCGCGGCGATACTGGTGAAGTATCCAATTCCAGTTGGATTACTTGGATGTGCCATCGCCATTCAAGCACGGCTGATCTGCAATCTGCTGGATGGAATGGTCGCGATTGAAGGAGGCAAGCAGTCTCCCCTGGGGCCGCTTTTTAACGAAATCCCTGATCGAATCGCTGATTCGGTGCTCATTGTAGCGCTGGGCTACGCAACCGGCCTGCCCTCCCTGGGTTGGCTGGGTGCGCTGGCAGCGGTATTAACAGCCTATGTGCGGGTTTTCGGTGGCGCGCTCGGTTTACCGCAAGACTTCCGTGGTCCAATGGCAAAACCGCACCGGATGGCCGTGATGACGGGAGGCTGCATACTTGGCGCCATCGAGCACGCATCAACCGGAACCGTATATGCCCTCACAGCCGCTTGTATTGTGATAGTGCTTGGATCGCTAGCAACATGCGCAACCCGGTCCAGAGCCATAGCAATTCAACTGCGGCAAACGAATAGGCCCTGATGCGCAATGTGGCTCTCGAACCTCTTGATCGGTCTGACGCGGATACTTGTCGGCGCCTTCCCCCGCTGGGTAGGTTCAACGCCCTCCCACGCGCAGCGAATCTACTTTGCAAATCACTCAAGCCATATTGACACGGTCGCTCTTTGGGCCGCCTTGCCGCCCGGTTTGCGTGCCAAAACACGTCCTGTAGCAGCAGCCGACTATTGGAACCAAGGAGCTATCCGCAGGTACGTGGCCTCAAAGGGATTCAATGCCGTCTTCATCGAACGAACGCACCCTGACGCCAGCACAGACCCGCTGCAACCTTTGATCGACGCGTTGGAACAGGGTGACTCGCTGATTGTCTTTCCCGAGGGAACGCGCCATAGGCAAGCACTGCCCGCCCCATTCAAAGCCGGTCTATTTCACCTTGCTGAGCGCTTCCCGAATGTAGAGCTAGTGCCGGTCTACTTGGAAAATCTTCACCGGTGCATGCCAAAGGGAACCTTTTTCCCTGTGCCTTTGATCTGCACCGTCCGCTTTGGCCCTGTCCTGAACCGCATTGCTGATGAAAGCAAACCGGCATTTCTGGAACGCGCCCGCCAAGCCGTCGTGGAGCTGGCATGATCATGCACGATAAATTTCTCTGGTTGACCGGCGGCGTTGTCACCCTCTTGCTCATCGCTTCCATAACCGGCTGGCTGCTGGGTCTTCGCGTCAAGACCGAAAGCGGGCGAGCGGTGATCGATAATTTGAACGCGCGCGTTCGGGCATGGTGGGTCATGGTTGCGATATTTGCCGTCGCCTCTCTCCTCGGTAAGCTCGCGACGATCATTATGTTTTCGTTCATCTCATTTTTTACCTTGAGAGAATTTCTCACCTTGACGCCAACACGCGCCAGCGACCATCGTGCGTTATCGTTAGCGTTTTTTATCTTTATACCGGTGCAGTACTACTTGATCGGCCTTGAGTGGTATGCGCTGTTTTCGATTTTTATCCCCGTATACGGATTCCTTCTTCTGCCCTCGCTATCCGCGCTCAATCAAGATCCTGAGCACTTTTTGGAACGCTGCGCGAAAATCCAATGGGGAATCATGCTGACCATCTATTGCATCAGTCACGTACCCGCTTTATTGCTGCTCGATATCCCAGGCTATAGCGGACAAAATGCACTGCTACTGTTCTATCTACTGCTCGTGGTTCAGATGAGTGATGTACTCCAGTACGTATTCGGCAAAATCTTTGGAAAAACCAAGATTGCCCCGGTCGTGAGTCCATCGAAAACCGTTGAGGGTTTTATCGGGGGCGGCGTTGGCGCTACGCTCATCGGCGCTAGCATGTGGTGGATCACACCTTTCACCCTTCTGCAAGCGGCTGGTATGGCGTTCGTGACCGTATTGATGGGCTTCCTCGGCGGCTTAGTGCTTTCTGCGGTGAAGCGGAGTTTAGGCGCGAAGGATTGGGGAACGATGATCGAAGGTCATGGCGGAATGATGGACCGGATGGACTCGGTCAGTTTCGCAGCACCGATATTCTTTCATCTGACACGGTATTTTTTTGCGGTTTGAAAACGCGCCGCATGAGGCCTATCAAATCGAAATTTGGTTAACATTGCTGGGTATGAACCCCAGACCACAAACGGAACCTGCCACATGATTTTAGACATCGATCAGGAAACCCTGCCCCGCGAAGAACTCCAGGAATTGCAACGGCGCCGGCTGCGCGCCACAGTTGAGCGCTGCTACCAGACAGTGCCCTACTACCGGGAAGCCATGGATGAATTGGGCGTCAAACCGCACCATATCCAATCTATCGCTGACGTGCATCTCCTGCCTTTCACCAAGAAGGAAAACCTGCGAGAGAACTACCCCTTCGGCATGTTCGCTGTACCGGCCAGCCAGGTGGTGCGTATCCACGCCTCCAGCGGCACCACCGGCAAGCCGACGGTGGTCGGCTACACCCGCCGCGATATCCATACATGGGCACGGGTCATGGCCCGCAGCCTGGCCGCCGCTGGCATGAGACCCGGCGACCGGCTGCACAACGCCTACGGTTACGGACTCTTCACCGGTGGTTTGGGCCTGCATTACGGCGCGGAGGAACTGGGCGTGATGGTCACCCCCATCTCCGGCGGCCAAACCCAGCGTCAAATCATGTTGATCCGTGACTTTGCGCCCACCGGCCTATCCTGCACCCCCTCTTACGCGCTCAACATCGCTGAAACTGCCGAAGACATGAATGTGGATCTACGCAAACTGCCCTTGCAGGTGGGTGTCTTCGGTGCAGAACCCTGGACCGAGGAGATGCGCTATGAACTGGAATCGCGGCTGGGTATCGATGCCATCGACATCTATGGCCTATCCGAAGTCATTGGCCCCGGAGTGGGCATCGAGTGCATCGAGGCCAAGAACGGTTTGCATATCTTCGAAGATCATTTCCTAATCGAGGCAGTCGATGTGGACACCGGTCAACCGATCCCCTACGGTGAATCCGGTGAGATTGTGATTACCTCACTCACCAAGGAGGCGTTCCCGGTCATCCGCTACCGGACCCGTGACATTTCGGTGCTCGACCCGGCCCCCTGCCGTTGTGGCCGCACCCATGTTCGTATGAAACGTATCACCGGGCGCACTGACGATATGTTGATCATTCGTGGTGTCAACGTCTTTCCCTCTCAGGTCGAGGCGATCCTGATGCAGACCGAAACCCTGTCACCGTTCTATCAGTTGGAGGTATTCCGTGAGGGGAATCTCGACATGCTGACGGTCAATGTCGAAGGCAGCCCGCCATTGGTTGCTCAAGGTCAAGACGCGATGGACCGGGTCGCGCACAAGGCGCAAAAGGACATTAAGGATTTCATCGGCGTTGCTGCCAAGGTGGTAGTCAAACCGGTCGGTGAAATTCCTCGTTCCGAAGGCAAGGCCGTGCGTGTGCTTGATCACCGCAAGCAATCAAAGTAATAAACACGCTGTCTAACCCCTCATTCCGTTTGCAAAGGGTGCAGAGTCATGCCAGATTCTAAGGTCACTACTTCTACCGGCTCTCCGCGAGCGACTCCAGTCGCTCAAGCGGAGACGACACCCATGAAAGCGCCGATCCACCCGCATGGCCGCCGTGCTGGCGAAAAATCGGAATCGGCAACCTATCGCGGTTACCACATTGAGCGATCTTTACTCGGCACTCATATTCCTGAAACCATCGACCGGATGGTCAACGCCAACCTGGCGCGCGGCACCGCTGGAATCTCTCCCGCCGTACTGGCAATGGCCTACTTCGACTGGCTCATGCATCTTGGCTTGTCTCCAGGAAAACAGGCATTGCTTAATGAGAAAGCCATTCGCAAGATAGTGCGGCTGGGGCTGTACGCCTTTAAATCTTACCAAGAACCTGACACACCACCCTGCATCGAGCCGCTTCCTCAGGACCACCGCTTTGATAACGAGAGTTGGCGGCAATGGCCTTATAACCTGATCTACCAGTCGTTTTTACTGACCCAGCAATGGTGGTACAACGCCACAACCCGTACTCGTGGCGTTGACAAACACAACGATGCCATCGTCTCCTTCGTGACTCGACAGATTCTCGATATGTTTTCGCCATCGAACCAACCGCTCACGAATCCAGAGATTCTTAAGGCCACCATGGAAGAAGGCGGCCAGAATCTGGTGCGCGGTTGGACCAATTTTATGGATGACATGGAGAAAATGATTGCCGGCAAGCAGTTGGCCAAGGACGATGAACAATTCGTAGTAGGCCGTGATGTGGCAGTCACGCCCGGCAAAGTCATTTTTCGCAATCATCTGATGGAGCTGATTCAGTATCAACCGGCAACGGAACAGGTTTACGCCGAACCGGTTCTGATCGTGCCAGCCTGGATCATGAAGTACTACATTCTTGACCTATCGCCACACAACTCCATGGTCCGCTATCTAGTTGAGAAAGGGCACACGGTTTTCATGATCTCCTGGAAAAACCCAACCGCCGATGATCGTGATATTGGCATGAGTGATTACCGGCGGCATGGAGTGATGGCAGCTTTGGATGCTATTACCGCGATTTTGCCAGACCGGGTGCATACCGTGGGTTACTGCCTAGGTGGCACCTTGCTGACGTTGACCGCTGCCGCTATGGCTCGCGAGGGCGATCATCGTCTGAAAACCATGACCTTATTCGCTGCCCAAACCGATTTTTCCGAAGCGGGTGAACTGTTGCTGTTCATCAATGAAAGCCAGGTGGCCTTCTTGGAAGACATGATGTGGGATCAAGGTTATTTGGACGCAGATCAGATGGTTGGCGCTTTTCAATTGTTGCGCTCCAATGATTTAATCTGGTCGCGTATGGTTCATGACTACCTGCTCGGTCAGCGTCAGCCGTTGAACGATTTGATGGCCTGGAATGCAGATCAAACTCGCATGCCTTTCCGTATGCACTCGGAATATCTCCGTCATATCTTTCTTAGAAACGAATTGGCGACGGGTCATTACAAAATCGATGATCGGCCAATTGCTATTTCCGATATTCGCGTACCCATTTTTACCGTCGCTACCGAACAGGACCACGTTGCTCCGTGGCGGTCGGTGTATAAGATCAACCTGCTGGCGGATGCCGATCAGGTGACCTTTTTGCTGACCAGCGGCGGGCATAACGCTGGCATTGTGAGTGAACCCGGTCATAGGCGGCGTAGCTACCAAATGGCTGGACGCGGTGACCAGGATCGTTATATCGATCCCGACACTTGGCAAGCAACAACGCCCAAAGAATCAGGATCATGGTGGCCCGCTTGGCAAGCATGGCTGGTTGAGCATTCGGAAGAACAACAGGTTGCACCGCCGTCGATGGGCATGCCAAAGAAAGGCTTTTACCCGATCGATGATGCACCGGGGCAGTACGTTTTACAAAAATAGCGCGCGTAACCGTATGGCTTCTTTGCAGTTTCCTACTCTTTCTACTGATCGCGCGGTGACTGAATTCCTGCAGCAAGCGGCGCGCATCCCGCTGGCCGCAACAACTATAAAAGCCAGGGGCCGCCTGCTTTTCGCTCTTGACGCTACGGCTAGCCGGCAGCCAACTTGGGATCAAGCCTGCCAGTTACAAGGTGACATGTTCGCCACAGCGGCGGAAGCGGGTGGATTAGCTATGCAACTGGTCTGGTATCGAGGTTATAGCGAATTCCAAGTCGAACCTTGGTTGACTGATGCTAATGAATTGCAGCACCGTATGACCTCGGTACAATGCCGGGGTGGCCTAACGCAAATTAGTTGTGTTCTTGAACACGCCATCCAGGAAACTAAACGCTGTCCTCTAAATGCGTTGGTGCTTGTTAGTGATTGCCTGGAGGAAGCTGTTGATCCTCTATGCAATCAGGCAGGTCAGTTGGGTCTACAGGGTGTTCCTGCCTTTATCTTTCAAGAAGGTCACGATCCAGATGCCGCACGAGGTTTCCGGGAGATTGCCCGGTTGACCCGGGGTGCTTACTGTGCCTTTAATAGCGGCAGCGCTCGTCAATTGCGTGAATTGCTCAAGGCCGTTGCGGTCTACGCCGCAGGCGGCCGCCAAGCCCTGGAAAGATTTGGTAAGCACCAAGGTGGCTTGATCCGTCGATTGACTCAACAACTCTGAACCTCTCATGCTGGCACGTGCTCTGATTATTGCCGCCACGCTGGTTGGGCTGTATTTTTTAACCCGCCGGCTTCGTCGTTCACTGGGGGGGGTAAATCTGAGCCGCGCTGTGCTCGCAGTGGGTGCTGTAGGCTTTCTGCTGCTGTTGACAGTTCGAGGCGGTATTGAAGCCTTACCACTCCTTGCCGTGTTAGTTCCTCTCCTGCTTCGCTGGCTGCATGTTCCGTCACCTTCTTCTGCTTCTTCGAGAGGAAAAGATTCCTCGCAGCAGTCCGCTGTGAGAACCCGTTTTCTGTATATGACGTTAGATCATGCTAGTGGCGTGATGGTTGGCCAGATCCAGGAAGGCTGCTTTGCCGGTCGCGCCTTACATGACCTGACACTTTCAGAGTTATTGACGCTTTGGCGTGAGTGTCAGGTGGATTCACAATCGGTGGCAGTTTTAGAGTCTTATCTGGATCGTCATGCTGAATCCACGTGGCGGGAGCGGTTGCATGATGCTGGCTATCGGGAATCGCCAGGGAGTCCTGGGATGATGAGCCAGGCGGAGGCTTACCAAATCCTCGGCTTGTCGCCGGGGGCAACCCGTGTGGATATCCAATCAGCTTACCGGCGTTTGATTCAACGAGTCCATCCGGACCAGGGAGGGTCGGCTTATTTGGCAGCTCAATTGAATCAGGCTAGAGACTTGCTATTGGGTAGCAAGTAGTTTTTTGACCAGAAGATTGGATTGGTTCTCAGCATTTATCTAGCCCAGTGTTTCTCCGCCAGTGCGTGCCGCTTTTGGTAGCAGTCCCAAGCCAAGGTAACATCTTGGAGAAACCAATCTAGCTCGCTCATGAGCATGGCTTGCGGTCCATCTACTAATGCTTTGGCCGGCTCGGGATGGAAATCGACGAGGACCATATTAGCCCCGGCAATTATGCCCTGTGCGGTAGCATGCATCAGATCCAGGATGCCATCGGGTGAGTGTTCGCGGGAACCAACTGAATGGGAGGGGTCCACGCAAACGGGCATTCGGGTTAATCGTTTGACCACGGGCACTTGGCTGAAATCGACCAAGTTCCGGTGGGGATCGCCCATGTTGGTTTTTACTCCACGTAAGCAGAAAATGACGCGTGAGTTACCTTCACTGGCGAGGTACTCGGCAGCATTTAACGATTCGTTCAGCGTGATCCCGAATCCCCGTTTGAATAACACTGGAAATTCGTGCTGGCGGCCAACGGCCTTCAGTAACTCGAAGTTCTGCGTATTACGTGTGCCAATCTGTACCATGACTCCTGTAGGGTGGCCTGTTTGCTCTAGACATTCATGGATTTCTATAATGTGGTCTTCGTGCGTTATCTCCATGGCAATGACCTTGATGCTGTATTTCCCAGCCAGTTCGAAGACATAGGGTAAACAGGACTGTCCGTGACCTTGGAAAGAGTAAGGGTTGGTTCGTGGTTTGTAGGCCCCCATTCGGGCGCAAGTCTGGCCATGTTCGTGTAAAGCTTTGAACATGATTTCGACGTGCTCTGGAGTATCGACGGCGCATAATCCTGCAAAGAGATTGAGGTTGTCTTGGCTGAATCTGACGCCGTTGTATTCAAAACCGCTGGTTCGTTGCTTATCCCGATGCCGGCCAAGAATGCGGTATTCTTCGGAGATGCGAATGACTCGTTCAACACCTGGTAATGCATGGATATCTTCGGTGGATAAGCTCTTGGTATCACCGATAAGATAGATTTCGGTTAAGGTTTGCTGGGTGCCTTGAATCTTGTGAATGTGGGGAGTAATGCCAGCTAATTGAGAGAGGTAATCAAGTGTTTGTTGGTATTCTTCTGAGTGTTCTGTGATATTAGGATCTAGAATGACGATCATATATGTTTTTTCCTGTATAAACGTCCTCCCTAAAAAGCAGGGAGGACATAGGGCTGTAAATCAGCGCCCGTCTGGGACAATGATTTCTAATCCAGCCATGTAGGGTTGGAGGGCCTTGGGGATAAGGATATGCCCTCTTTCATCTTGATAGTTTTCCATTATTGCGACCAAAGTTCGCCCTACGGCTAGACCGGATCCGTTGAGGGTGTGAACCAGTTCTGGCTTGCCAGTGGCGGGGTTGCGCCAGCGGGCTTGCATTCTTCGGGCTTGAAAGTCTTCGAAGTTGCTGCATGAGGAGATTTCCCGGTACTTTTGTTGGCCCGGTAGCCAGACCTCTAAATCGTAGGTTTTAGCCGAAGAAAATCCGATATCGCCTGTACAGAGTGCAACGACTCGATAAGGTAGTTCGAGTCGTTGCAGGACGGTTTCGGCATGCCCAGTGAGTTCTTCCAATGCTGCGTAGGAGTTTTCGGGATGAACGATTTGCACCAGTTCGACTTTTTCGAACTGGTGTTGGCGAATCATCCCGCGTACGTCTTTGCCGTAGGAACCGGCTTCGCTACGGAAGCAGGGAGTGTGCGCAACCCAGCGTATTGGTAGTTTCTGGGCATCTACGATGTGATTGCGTATTAGATTAGTAACAGGCACTTCGGCAGTAGGGATTAGATAATAGTTGAGTTCGCCGCTTAGTTTGAAAAGATCAGCCTCGAATTTGGGTAGCTGTCCAGTACCGTGCAGGCTGTCAGCATTGACTAAGTAGGGTGTATAGACTTCTTTATAGCCATGCTCTTGCGTGTGTAAATCTAGCATGAATTGAATGAGGGCACGGTGGAGCCGGGCGAGTTGTCCGTAGATAACGGTGAAGCGGCTACCGGTTAGTTTGGCGCCAGCGTCGAAATCGAGACTGCCTTCTGCGCCAAGATCAACATGGTCGCGCGGTTTAAATTCGAAGTGGCGTGGTTGGCCCCAGTGCCGGATTTCGAGGTTATCAGTATCGCCGGTGCCTGTTGGCGTGCTTTCGTGGGGAATATTAGGAATGCTGAGTTGCAGGTTAAGCAGTTTGGTTTGTACGATTTCCAGATCACTTTCTGTCTGCTTGAGTTTTTTGCCTAATCCAGCGACTTCGTCAAACAGCGGTTGAGTATCTTGCTTATTGGCTTTGGCATGGCCAATGGCTTTGGAGCGGGTATTACGCTCGTTTTGTAGTTCTTGGGCATGAATCTGCAGAGTTTTTCGCTGGTTTTCCAGCGCGCTAAAGAATTCTGTATCTAGATTGTAGCCACGCCTGGCGAGTTTGGCTGTGGTTTGCTCTAGTTCATTTCTGAGCAGTTTTGGATCCAGCATGAGGTTGGGTGCCTTTGTGGAATGGGGCGGATGGCTAGTTTATGGGGGGTGGGTGGGTTCTAAAGCAGGATTATACTGGGTTTTTTATTTGTGAGTAAGAAAGGTAAATGATGGTATAAAAACTTATTATTTTAAAAGGCAGCCCGATATTATCGGGCTGCCTTTTAATTAATCTCACTAAGAGACTTAGTTATTCCCTTTTAT
>ERZ761607.5566-NODE-5566-length-10265-cov-4.881293_pt1 | contig 10265 bp, 12 predicted proteins | sample MGYA00511164_ERZ761607 | MGnify/ENA primary metagenome ERZ761607 (study PRJEB28899, sample SAMN02445080) | bioreactor sludge metagenome | biome: EBPR sludge | place: Australia: Brisbane, Thorneside Wastewater Treatment Plant | collected 2011-06-22 ...
GATGAAATCTACCCGCCTAAAGGCGGGGGTTTTAACCTTACATATTGAAATAAAAAAGCTTTTGGTGTTACATTTAGCATCACACTTCGGAGAAACACCTTGAATGGAAGACGCACCCGGCAGGTGCCATGAACCCTCAGTAGGCCCCTTGGGAGCGAAGCTGCAATTTGAGGACACTTAGCTGATTTGTGCTATCGGTAGGCTGATACCGACCACCGGTGGGTCCATGACCGCCCCGGTACGCGATGCGTCATTTTTAGTAGATATTTTAAATACATTCATCGGCTTGATACAGGTACCCAGCGGTATAAAGTCGGTATCAACACACCGAGATCCCTGACCACCTCCCGTGATGGCATCCCACTAGTGGGTCAAACGGTTTGCTTATGGCCATTAACGAGTCGGAACGGGTAAGATATGGATAGAGGAGGAGGTGACCATGTCTCGCAATCCAAAGAATCCACTTCGTCCACTTCTTGAAGAAGAACGTCAGCAATTCATCCGCTTAAGTTGGGGCCAAGTGATCGCGGCTCGCTCAGTGGCGTGTGCGAAAGCGCTCTTGGCGATCGCAGATGGCTACAGAGCTATACCGAGGCCGCACGGGCGGTAGGCAGGCGATCGGGCGATGCGGTTGCTTCTTTAGTGGCCCGGTTCAATACCGAAGGTCTGGTGGCGATCGTGGTGCGACACGGTGGCGGACATCGACCCCACTACTCTCCAGAAGAGCGCGAACGCATTTTAATCGAAGCGCGTCGGACGCCGGATCGTGAGTAGGACGGGACGGCCCGGTTGTCGCTGTCAATATTGCAAGGCGCCTTGCGCCGGAGTGGTTTACCCTATGTCAGACAATAGGCATATTTTTGAAAATTACTGCAACAAAATCGAATTTTTCGGTATCGCTTGAGTTATTCATAATAGAGGCAACGAATGCCGAAACCGCTTAAGAAAAAAAGATCAGACGGTACATCATACGAGCGTCCCCCAGAAATCGAAAACTGGATCAAAAAGCTGGAGATGGTCGATGTCGCTGAGCGGCTTCTGCAATTCGAGACCTTGTCCAGGAAGAGTCCTAGATATGTGCCATCGGAGGCGCTGGTTTATTTTCTGCGGCGAGCTTGGGTCGAAGTCGAAGGGTTGCAGGGAGATTTTGAAAAGCTATTTCGCATTCTTATGAAACGGATTGAGCAGTCGCTGTGCTCGGCCATCTCCGATTCACGCATGGCCGGCGCCCGAGGCATCCGTGAAGAGATCATGGAGCGATTTGCGGAACGAATTGCTAAAGACTGCAGGGGGCGCCCTGGTCTGCTCGACTTCTATGAGATTCGCTTCGACAAGGCATTCTCGGCCTTCCGCACGTCTGTGCTGCGCCAGATCGGTCCTTCAGCCATGGACACGGTGCCTTTGGTTACGGAAAAAGACGACTGCTTGGAGATTTCAGCCGAGGTGGAGGCTGCGGCCGCGGACTTTCTCGGTGGCGATCCCGGAAAACTTGATGATCCGGCTTTCCGGTTAGAGCTGACCGCTGCGATTGACCGCCTGCCAGATGACCAAAAGCTGGTCATCGGGTTGCTACTGCAAGGATTTCAGATCGACTCAAAGGATAAGGATGTCATGACCATTGCACGCATCCTGCAGTGTGACGAAAGGACGGTTCGCAACCGTCGCGATCGCGCCTGCAAGGCGCTCAGGGCCATTCTTCAAGAGGAGAATGCACAATGATTGCTGAACAACCATCGGATCGGAACGAGGAAGAGGTTCTGCTTGCCTTTTCCGTCGAGCCGACACATGACCGAAAGACGTTGGAGAAGTATCTGACGGACTACCCCGAGCACGCAAAAGCACTCGTCGCCTGTTCGATTGAATTGATGGTGGATGCGACGCGTAGTGCCGAATCGGTGGCAATGTCGGAGGACGCGGTAGATCGAGCTTGGCAACGGTTTCAATCCGCCGTTAGCCAACCTGAGGAAGCGTCAGTCATAAACCCGTTTGCCACGCTCAACCCAGGTGCGTTCAAGTCGTTGGCGAAGGAGCTCGACATCAATACTTTGCTGCTGAGTCGTCTGCGCGACCGTGCGATTGACGCTGCGACGATACCGCGCCGCTTTGTTCAGAGGCTTGCGACTGAGCTGGGGGCAACGACAGAAGCCATCATGGACTATCTGCGAAGTCCGCCGGCCATGGTGTCAGGGCACAGCTTCCGCTCGGCCGTGAAGCCCGCAGTGGCCGAGCAGATATCTTTTGAAAAGGCCGTCGAGACTTCGCAACTTACGCATGGCCAACAGGAAGCCCTTAAGGCTATGCGGGACTAGCCATGGACGCGACCGAGGCCGCTCGCCGAGAAGCGGAACGCCTCCATCGGGCGGCGGTCGCGGCGGGCCACGATCCTTGCAGGCTACTCGATTTCGTCCGCCAAGAGGCAGCCCGTAGAGAGCTGGAGGTGTATGCCTTGCCAGTAGGGGATTCCCAACTGAAGGGCGGACGCGCGGCCTTCGATAGTCAGGCCAGAATCATTCTCTACGAAGACACGGGGTCCGAATTTGACCGCGCCTTCCTCATTGCCCATGAACTTGGGCATGTTGTCCTTGAGGGCGGAACGCAGGACGTGGTGACAGAACACGTCGAATCGGATCGCTCTGTGGAGGACGCTCCAGTCGGCATTGAGAAAGTGGTGGATTATGGTGCGCGGGAGCGGCGGGAGGTTCGCATGGACCTCTTTGCTCGCGAGTTCCTCCTGCCACGTTCGATGGTCCGTGATCTCCATCTGCACGGCGGCTGCTCTTCAACGGACATCGCGGCGCGTCTTGGCGCGCCATCGCAGGTGGTTCAGCAGCAGCTTCTGGACGCGTTGCTACTGCCTGATGAGTTGTTGGCCGAGTCAGCCACGGTTTCCGCTACAGCGTTGACCCCTGATCCGTCTCAGATCGCGGCGGCGGAACATCGCGATAGCGCCTTCCAACTGCAGGCGGGTCCAGGCACGGGAAAGACGCGAACGCTTGTGCGTCGTATCGAAAGCCTGCTTGCTGAAGGTGTGGATCCCACGACCATCCTGGTTCTCACGTTCTCCAATAAGGCGGCCAACGAGCTGAGCGAGCGGCTTTCCGCAAGCAACCCGACGGCGGCCGCCGCAATGTGGATTGGTACCTTCCACGCCTTCGGCCTGGATATCGTTCGTCGCTTTCACGACAAGTTGGGGCTGCCGCCAGATCCACGGCTGATTGACAAGTCTGAAGCGATCGAACTGCTTGAGGATGAACTACCCCGACTGCCGCTTCGTCACTACCGGAATCTGTGGGATCCGGCGCTCGACCTTAGCGACATGCTCAATGCGATATCGCGAGCCAAAGACGAAGTTGTCGATGCCGCCGGGTATCGAGTCCTGGCTCAGGCGATGGCGAACAACGCCGGCCATGACGTAGACGCAGTTACACGTGCGGAGAAGTGCCTGGAGGTCGCACTGCTGTTCGAAGCCTATGAGCGACTGATGGCTGCAGGGCAACTGATCGATTTCGGCGACCTGGTAGCGCAACCTGTGCGGTTGGCCGAATCCGACGCCGAAGTGAGGATGGCCCTGAAGGCGCGGCACCAGCATGTTCTCGTCGACGAGTACCAAGACGTCAACCGCGCATCAGTGCGTTTGCTGAAAGCAATTGTGGGCGAGGGAAGAAATCTCTGGGTTGTGGGGGACGCACGCCAGTCTATCTATCGGTTCCGCGGCGCCTCGGCCACCAACATGGCGCAGTTCTCTTCGGATTTCCCCGGCGCACAGGTGCGTCAGCTAGGCGTCAACTATCGCTCGGGTCAGGAAGTCATCGAAGTATTCACGATGTTCTCGGGCACGATGAAGGCGTCGAGGGGCGCGTTGCCTCTACAACTGGTGGCTGACCGGGGCGCCTTGAATTCCCGGCCCGAATTTCGGGTGGTTAAATCAACCAATGATGAGATATCGGCGGTGGCGGCTGCGATTCAAGAGCAGCATGACGCGGGGGTTCCATTTCGTAGTCAGGCGCTACTCTGTGCGTCCAATGCCCGCCTGAGCGAAATTGCCGAGGGCCTGGAGACAAGGGGAATTCCAGTGCTGCACCTGGGCAGCCTCTTTGAACGCCCGGAGATCAAGGATCTGCTGGCCTTGCTTTCGATGTTGTCGGACCCGTATGCGGTCGGTCTGGTCAGGGCCGTCATGATGTCGTCGCACGAGATGCCGCTACAGGAGGTCATGCACATCATCGGACATCTCAGGGAAAACAACGCTGCTCCCCTCGACTGGCGGCAGGTCGGCGCGAAGCTGCCGAACCTTGCGACCGAGAGCCAGGCTGCAATGGCGCGAGTAGCTGAATTCTTTGCCGGCCTGAATCCTACGAGCAACCCCTGGACCACCCTGGCGACGTGGGTGATCGATCGGTTGGGCATGGCGAAAGCTCTGTATTTGGCGGACGATCCTCAAAGCCGGATGAAGGGGTTGGCGCTATGGCAATTCCTCAACTTCTGCCGGAGCCAGCCGGGCGGAGCCGGTATTCCGAGCGTGCGCCTGCTTGATCGAATTCGTCGTCTCTTGCTTCTTTCCGAAGATCGTGGTCTTCGGCAAATGCCGGGGGCTGCCGAAGGGATCGACGCCGTACGTCTGATGACGATCCATGGCAGCAAAGGGCTTGAGTTCGACATCGTGCATATTCCCGGCATGGTGACCTCCGGGTTGCCACGCAACAACATCGCGCCGCGCTGCGTGCCGCCGGATGGCTTGATTCACGGTTCGCAGGGATTGACCGGATTGGAGGCGGTCAAAGTGGGGCACGACGAGGAAGAGGAGTGCCTATTCTTCGTTGCGCTATCACGCGCCCGTGATCGGCTATTTCTATATGCCTCCTCGGTCCAGGCCGATGGCAAGGTGCGCAACCCTTCAAAATTCATTCCGGCAATCGATCACTTGCTGGTCCGTCCAACCAATCCGTCTCAGCGCAGTGGCGTGGTGAGGCCGGCAAACGCCATCGAGATCACTTGGGAGAAAAAGCCGGTCTGGACCGATAGCCAGATCAACCTGTTTGAGAGATGCCCGCGCCGGTTTCTGTACACGCACGTGCTCCGGCTCGGGGGTCGTCGTACGGAAACAGCTTTCATGAAGATGCACAACGTCGTCAGCGATGTGTTCGAGTGGCTGAAAACGGTCCACGAGACGACGACACCGAGCAATGCCGAACTCGACACTCGCTTCGAGGAGGCTTGGCAGGGAAGGGGGGCTGTAGATCATGGCTATGCCGACGACTACCGGCGGATCGGTCGTCGCCTGGTGGACTACCTCATCGAAACCCGAAGTAATGGCGTCCGCTCTCCGGTCGCGCCGCTTTCGCTGGTGTGGGCCGAGGGTGACATCATCGTTAAGCCGGATAGTGTTGTCCGTGGCGACCGGGGACAGGTCGTGGTGAGGCGGGTCAAGACCGGCAAGCCTCGATCGAATGCCTTTGACGATATCGAATACACAATTCTTCATCTCGCCGCGGTGCAGGCTTATGGCGGCTCTGCGCAGGTAGAGGTGACTTTCCTGACCAGCGAGACCACGGTGCCCATGTCGATTTCCGCAAAGAAATTTGAGACGCGGCGACAGAAAATTCAGAGCATTGTGCAAAGCGTCCGCTCGGGTGACTTCCCGCCCAAAGCAGAGCCGCGCGCCTGTCCGCGCTGCTCCAGTTTCTTCATTTGTGGCGGTCTGCCGAATGGCGTCGTCACAGTAAAAAAGTTGTAGACACCTTTCCGGTTCTGAAATACGCCGCGATTGACTGACTGAAGGCCAGAAACCTGCACTCCCGCAGGGGCCGACAGAAAGGTAATCCGATGCAAACTGCTACTACTGCCGGCGATGGCCGGATTCATGACGAAGGTGCTGGTGCCGCAGTCCGCCACTTCATCGACGTCGCCGATCAAACCCTCACTTATCGGCAGGTTCATACCGATGACCTCACTCCAACCGGTGCGCAACTCGCCGTCGCCGCCGGCTTCAAGTCGGTGGATGGTGTCAGCGTGCTGCAAGTCCTGCCGAACGGTGAACTGGAGGACGTCCGCCCCACGGAGACTGTGGATCTGCGCCGGGCGGAAGGGCGCTTCGTCATCGTCGAGAGCGATCGCGCCTATCGGCTGACGATCGACGGGCAGCGTTTCGATTGGCCCTGCCGCATCGTTTCGGGAGGGCTCTTGCGCAAGCTTGGGCAAGTGCCTGCCGACAAGGCGATCTACTTCGAACGGCGAGATCAACCGGATCGCCTCTTGGGCGATCACGATCTCGTCGATCTCGACGCTGCAGGTGTCGAGGCATTCCTCAGCCGCAAGTTCGTGTGGAAGCTGAACGTGCAGGGCGTCTTGCTGGAACTTCCCGCGCCGACTGTCGTGGTGCGCGAGGCGCTGGTTCTTGCGGGATTCAACCCTGATCAGGGCTGGCAGATCTTTCTCAAGGTCGCCGGCCAAGCGAAGCAGCCGGTCCAACTCACCACCGAGGTCGATCTTCGCACGCCGGGTATCGAAAAACTCCGGCTCACTCCGAAGGATGTCAACAATGGTGAGGGGCCGGCGACGCATTGTCGGGCCTTTGCTCTGCTCGACATCGACGAAGCGCACCTCGATCGGCTCGGCTTGAGATGGGAAACCATCATTGAGGCCAATCGGCGCTGGCTTCTCCTCCACGACTACCCGCTCCCGACCGGCTATACCGTCGCCCGTACCAAACTGGCGTTGGAGATCCCGCCCACCTATCCGGGTGCGCAGATCTATGGCTTCTACGCCTATCCGCCACTCGCGTTGGGTTGTGGGCGGACGATCGAGAGCACCCAGCTTCGCGGAGTACTGCTCGGCGTCGAGTTCCACGGCTGGTCCCGGAACCGCGGCCCAGCGGCGCCCTGGAATTCCGCCACGGACAACGTGGTGACCCAACTCGCTTTGGTTGATGCGGCGCTTGCCAAGGAGATCGGCGAATGATGCCCGAGACAACTCTGGCCTTCAGCGGTGTTCTGCATGCCGAGGTGCAGGAACACCTCTTTCCCCCGGACGGACTGGAAGCGGCCACCATCCTAATCTGCACACGCACCCCGGGCTCGCGACTCCGCCTGCTGGTCCGTGATGTAATCCTCGTGCCGCATGCTGCCTGCAAGCGCCGCGAGCGTGACGCTATCACTTGGCCGGGGGAATATCTGGAGCAGGCGATCGACGTGGCGGAGTCGGGTGGCTGTGCCGTGGTTCTTATCCATTCGCATCCCGGCGGATTTTTTGCGTTCTCGGTTGCGGACGACGAGAGTGATCAACGGGTGATTCCCAGCTTGTTTCATGCGTTCGGCACCTTGCATGGTTCGGCTGTCATGACGCCGGATGGCGCGGTCCGTGCGCGCCTCTATGATCCTGTCCTTCGGGTGCACCCGGTTGATCTCGTCACTGTCTCCGGTGACGATCTGAGGTATTGGTGGGCCGACAAAGCGACCGACAGCGGTCCCGGGGATCGACCCATTGCGTTTACCAGCGGTATGACCGCCGAACTCGGTCGGCTTTCTGCTCTGGTGATTGGCGTTTCCGGAACGGGGTCAGTCGCTGGCGAACAGCTTGCCCGCCTGGGATTTGGCTGCGTTCAAGTGGTCGATTTCGACCAGCTCGAATGGAAGAACCTGAACCGAATTCTCAACTCTAGCCGCGCTGACGTCGATGCGAATCGCCTAAAGGTCGAGGTGTTTGCCAATGCTGTTCAGGGCTATCGCGGCGAAGGCGTCGCCATTCCGGTGCCGGCATCGATCACGACGCGGGAAGCAGTGCTTGCGGCCGCGGACTGCGATGTCGCCTTCTGCTGTGTCGATACCCTTGAAGCCCGACATATTGCCGATCTGATCGCGGCGGCATTCCTATTGCCGCTATTCGATGTCGGTGTGGTGATTCCTGTGCGCAAGAAGGGGGATACTTTCGCCGTTGCCGACGTGTGCGGACGCATTGACTATGTTCAACCAGGCGGCTCAACTCTGCAAGATCGCGGCATCTATACGGCGGAGAGCTTGCGCGGTGAATACCTTCGTAGGGTGGCGCCCGAGGCGCATCAACAAGAACTCGAGGTCGGCTATCTCAGGGGCCTCATCGAGGAGGCACCGGCGGTGATTACGCTCAATATGCGAGCAGCCTCCGCCTGCGTGAACGAGTTCATTGCCCGTGCGTATCCGTTCCGGTTGGAGCCTAACCACCTTTATGCGCGCACGGAGTTCAGCCTTGCGGCCTGTGAGGAAGAGTACTTTGCCGAGACCGCTTTCACACGTACACCGAATCTCATTCTTGCGCGCGGCAACGCTGAGCCGCTGCTGGGCATGCCGATGCTCAGGGAGCTCGCGCGATGATGATCACGGCAAAGGTACGAAAATGGTGGCGCAATGCGCTCGCGCGCTTCAGTCCACGTCGCCGGCTGCGCGTTATTGATGGTGACAGCTTGCCCACTCGACTACCCAGGAGCGACTTAGTGCTCGCGCGTGAAGATGGCGAAGATTGGTGTGTGGGTATGCGCTGTCCCTGCGGCTGTGGCTATGTAATCGAACTTCTGGTAGTTGCGGAGGCCAGGCCTCGCTGGGATGTGAAGGTCGATGCGAATGGCCTACCAACGCTTACACCCTCAGTCTGGCTACAGAAAGGCTGCCGCTCACATTTCTGGATTCGTGAAGGCCGAACCATCTGGTGCTGAATGGATACCTGCCGATTATGTAACCGTTCAGTTCCCTTATTGGGGTTCTAAGCCCAAACCCCAGAAATTTTGGAAAACTTATAAATACAATAACCTATAAGTAAATTCGATATGCCAATGGGTTCGCTGCTCAAATTTCTGAGACAACTTTCCGTAAAAGGTGCGAAAACCGGCAAGTTGAAAGCCGGCTACAAGCCATCAAGCGGCTTCCCGGCCGGCCTTTTAGCCGGTGCCGACCATCGTAAACCGGAAAGTATCGCTCTGGCGCAGAATGGAGGTGGAGCAGGAGCGGCAATAACTATTGGTCAATTTAACATTAGCCTATAACAAGCTTTTGAATTTATACGTGTTCCAAAATTTCTGGGGTTTGGGCTTAGAACCCCTTGCAGCGTTTTATTCGGACTCAGCAACAAACCCGTCACATAGCGGCTCACATGCTCAAAACCCGCCGCTCGACAAAACAAATCTCGATAAGGCCTTAGCCCCTCCGCAATCAGTTCGGGTATCCCCACTAACGGTAGCAACATCGTCAGGCTCTCTTTGCAACAACACCCTCTATCATCCCTCTTCAGCCGCTAACTTTCCAAGTCGTGTGCCCAACGCTTTCTATCCGCCCATGGCCCGATCAACCATCTCTTCCGCCCCCGCCGTCACCGGATGAGCGCTGACGAGTATCGCGCCGCTCGCACCCGAGCGTTTGACACCTGGCAGCAGGTGACGTGCGCCCAGAAGGCCGATTGAGTCTCCAAATTCCATCGCATCACAGAGAAATTACGACCTCCTTTCGATAAGTTGACAATACCGTTCAAACCCTCACAAAAGGCGTGTGGACTGCCGTTGCGCCGCGAGCAGCGCAACGGCTTTCTTGTCAAAAGACACGAAGGTTTCCCCACCGAGCCAATGCCCTTCGAAGGCTATGACGCCATCAGCAAAATCGCCACCGGCTTCGAGCATTGCTAAACCCGCCTCTACCGCAGGCCGGTTCATTTCCACGTTAGCTGTCGCGAGCAAAGCACGAATCGCGGCCGCCACATCGGAGGGTGGGAAGCGATAGACTTTGCGCAGCACCCATACAAATTCACAGCAACACGGTAGGGCGACGGCAATCAATTCAGCCTCGGTCAAGAGCTGGGCGGCCACCTGTCCTTGTGCTGGATCGTCGCGCACGACCGCACGCACCAGAACGTTAGTATCCACAGCGACCTTCATTCCTGGTCCGCCCAACCTTGCGCTGCTGCCTCGCTCATTTCTTCGAGGGTGGCGACTTTCGAGGTCCGTCCCGCAAGCAATCCCACGAAGCCGTCAATCGTTCCGGTCGGGCGGGCGGCCTTGAGAAGACCACGCCCCTCCGGCAGCAAATCCAGCTCGATCTTATCCCCGGGCTGGAGGCCAAGGTGTTGCAGCACGTCTTTACGCAAGGTCACTTGTCCCCGTGCCGTCACCGTCAATGTGGTCATGGCATGACCCTCATGGTGGTTAGAGAGGAGTATTATAATGCAAATATGCATTACTTCAACCGCATTGCGAGGTTCTAATGACATGGACGCGGGCGAGCTACGGAGGCAGGATAGAGTCAAGGTAG
>ERZ761607.5568-NODE-5568-length-10260-cov-12.244684_pt1 | contig 10260 bp, 7 predicted proteins | sample MGYA00511164_ERZ761607 | MGnify/ENA primary metagenome ERZ761607 (study PRJEB28899, sample SAMN02445080) | bioreactor sludge metagenome | biome: EBPR sludge | place: Australia: Brisbane, Thorneside Wastewater Treatment Plant | collected 2011-06-22 ...
AGGCACAGGTAGTCGAGGCCGACGTTGATCAGGAAGGTGAGGCGGGCGGTGATTTCCTTGAGGATCTTGTCGGCGACCTGCGCCTTGGCGCCGGTCAGCGTCAGGCAGTTGAAGTAGTTGCGCGCCTCGCCCAGCGGCAGGCGGCTGATTTCATGCAGCGTCATCTTGCCGACGCGCACGTGCCGCGCCTCGACGCGCAACCGCGTGCCGGCGCACTGCGGACACCCGGTGTTGCTGATGTACCGCGAAAGTTCCTCGCGCACCGCCTGCGAGTCGCTGCCCCGGTAGCGCCGCTCGAGATTGGGGAGGATGCCCTCGAAGCTGTGGCTGCGGTCGAAGCGCGTTCCCCTTTCGTTGAGGTAGCGGAAATTGATCTCGGTGCGCCCCGAACCATGGAGAATCACCTGGCGGAATTCCTCGGGCAGTTCGCCGAACGGCGTATCGACCGAGAAGCCGTAATGCGCGCCCAGCGACTCGATGATCTGGAAGTAGAACTGGTTCTTCCGGTCCCAGCCGCGAATCGCCCCGCCGGCCAGCGACAGCGCCGGGTTGCCGACGACACGCCGCGGGTCGAAAAACTGGATCACCCCGAGGCCGTCGCATTTCGGGCACGCGCCCATCGGGTTGTTGAAGGAAAAGAGGCGTGGCTCCAGTTCCTGCAGGGCGTAGGAGCAGACCGGGCAGGCGAATCTGGCCGAGAACAGGTGTTCCGCGCCGCTGTCCATCTCCAGCGCGACCGCCCGGCCATCGGCATGGCGCAGCGCCGTCTCGAACGATTCGGCCAGACGCTGACGGACGTCCTCGCGCACCTTGAGACGGTCGACGACGACATCGACATTGTGCTTCTGTGACTTGGTCAACTTCGGCACGGCATCGATTTCATGGACAGCGCCGTCGACCCGCACGCGGGCGAATCCCTGCGCGCGCAGCTCGGCGAAGAGGTCCATCTGCTCGCCCTTGCGGTTGGCGACGACCGGGGCGAGGATCATCAGCCGTGTTCCTTCCGGCAGCGCCAGCACGTGGTCGACCATCTGCGACACCGTCTGCACCTCGAGCGGCCGGTCGTGGTCGGGACAGTACGGCGTCCCGGCGCGGGCGAAAAGCAGGCGCAGGTAGTCGTGGATTTCGGTGACCGTGCCGACCGTCGACCGCGGGTTGTGCGAGGTCGCCTTCTGTTCGATCGAAATGGCCGGCGACAGGCCCTCGATCAGGTCGACATCGGGCTTCTCCATCAGCTGCAGGAACTGCCGCGCATAGGCCGACAGCGATTCGACATAGCGCCGCTGCCCCTCGGCATAGAGGGTGTCGAACGCCAGCGAGGACTTGCCCGACCCCGACAGCCCGGTAATGACGATCAGCCGGTTGCGCGGCAGATCGAGGTTGATGTTCTTCAGGTTATGGGTGCGCGCGCCGCGAATGCGGATGGTTTCCATGATGCCGACGTCGTGTTGAATGGAAGCAGCCGCCCACTATACGCAAGTTCTTCCGGCGTACCACCAGCGGACGAAAAGCCGGGCCGGCAATCAGCCCGGCGGCGCTTCCGCGAGGGACAGCGTGATGTGGACCGTGCCGTCGGCGATCGCTCTCTTCATCGGCCAGCCAACGGCGGAGAACACCTTGAGCATCGCCGCGTTGGCGACGAGAACCTCGGCAATGAAGCGCGAAATCCTCCGTTCGCGGGCTATCCGGCCGAGATGCACAAGCAGTCGCCGGGCGATGCCCAGGCCGTGAAAATCCTCCTCGACGACGAAGGCGACTTCCGCCGCGTCGGCGCCACAGCGGGAATAGCTCGACGATGCGATGACGACTTCCCGCCCTTCCACCCTGTGGGTGACGATCAGGGCAACCCGGCTGTCGAAGTCCATCTCGCGGATCAGGCGCTGGTCCGCCTCGCTCAGCCCGTCCTTGAAACTGAAGAAGCGGGTGTAGACCGATTCCGGGTCGAGATTCCGGAACGCCTCGGCCATCCGCTCGCCATCGTCGGGATGCAGCGCCCGGATGCAGACCTCCATGCCATTGCGCAAGGTCTCCCGAACATGGTAATTGCGCGCATCGATCACCCGGCCCTCCTCCCACGACATTGACTTGCGATGCTGCCAGAAATCGCCGGCCAACTCCAGCGGCGCGGGCCGCAAGCCAATTTCGCTAGCGCACGACCTTGCGCCACTCCTGCTCGAAATAGCGGACCAGCACCTGATTGTTGAGCCGGTTGACCTCGGCCGGCACGCGCGCCATGTCGGCCGGAAAGCGGAACAGGTCGGGGACGATCTCCGGGGTCAAAAACCGGGTTTTTTTCGGGTCGACCGCAACCGGAACGAATTCCTGACGGCCGGCGATGATGAAGCCCCATTCGCCGAACGACGGCACCAGCGCGTGATACGGCGCGGTCCTGAAGCCGGCATCCTCGAGCGTCGTCACCACGCACCAGAACGACTGCCGGGCGTAGAGCGGCGAGGTCGACTGGACGACGATCAGGCCGCGCGCCGCCAGGCGCTTTTCCAGCAGGCGGTAGAAGGCCGAGGTATAGAGCTTGCCGAGCGCGAAGTTGGCGGGATCGGGGAAATCGATGACGATGAAGTCGAAATGCTCGCGGCTCTCCTCCAGCCACTGCAGGGCGTCGGCATTGACCACGGTGACCCGCGGCGACGTCAGCGCCCCGCCGTTGAGCGCCGCCAGCGGCGGCGCCGTGGCGAACAGACCGGTCATCGCCGGATCGAGATCGACCAGCGTCACCGCCTCGACACCGGGGTACTTGAGGATCTCGCGCAACGCCAGTCCGTCGCCGCCACCGAGCACCAGGGCGCGTCTCGCGGCGGGCAGGGCAGCCAGTCCGGGATGAACCAGTGCCTCGTGATAACGATATTCGTCATGCGACGAGAACTGCAGGTTGTGGTTCAGGAACAGGCGCAGGTCGTCGCGCCAGCGGGTGACGACGATGCGCTGGTAGGGCGTCGTCTCGGCATGGACGATCTCGTCGGCGTAGAGATGGGCCTCGGCCAGCGTCGTCAGTCGCCCCGCCCCGGCAAAGCCGGCGGCCAGAACGCCGACGGCAGCCCACGTCTGCACCGCCAGCCAGCGCCGCGCCGGCAACTGATCGCGGAAAAGGTGTAGCGCCCAGAGCGCCACCGCGACGTTGAGCAGCCCGAAGAGCAGCCCGGTCCGCACCATGCCGAGCTGCGGGGCGAGGAGCAGCGGGAACAGGATCGAGATCGCCAGCGCACCGAGATAATCGAAGGTGAGCACTTGCGAAACCAGATCCTTGAACGCCAGCTCGCGCTTCAGGATGCGCATGACCAGCGGAATTTCCAGCCCGACGAGGACGCCGACGCCGAACACCGCGAGATAGAGCAGCAGGCGGAACGGCGCCGGCAGCCAGACGAACGCCAGAAAGAGCCCGACCGCCGAAAAGCCGCCGAGCAGACCGACCATCAGTTCGATCTGGATGAAACGCCCGACCAGATCGCGCGTGATGTACTTCGACAGCCACGAACCGACGCCCATGGCGAACAGGTAGGCGCCGATCACCGTCGAGAACTGCGTCACCGAATCGCCGAGCAGGTAGGACGACAGCGCGCCGGCGATCAGTTCATAGGCCAGCCCGCAGGAAGCGATGACGAAAACGGAGAACAGGAGCGCATGCCGCATGGGCGTGGATGCTACCCCGAAACGACGGCTCGCGACTGGATCCAACGCCTGCCGCCCGCCGGAAATCTCCGGTCAGCGGAGCCGGTCATCGAGAATCGACCACCCGCGCTCCGGCCGGCGCCGCCACGGTCAGGGCAGCGTCACCCCCAGCGTCCACATCAGGCCCGCGGTCCCGAAGAGGACCATCTCGCCGCACACGCGATGGTAGCAGTAGCCGACGGAGGGAATGATCGCCGGGGCAAAACCGGAGTTGTTGAAGGGGATCTTGTCCTGAAATTCGTCCTTGTAACCGTGCAGGATGCCGGCCGCCAACTTGACGTAGGCCGCCGGCAGCGAGTCGATGGGTCGCCACATCAGGCCTCCGAAGACGAACTGCGACGGCTGGCCGAAGGAATTGTCGAAGGCCGCTGCGCCGACCAGCACCTGCCCGTCGAGCCAGCGCTCCTGCAACCGCCATTCACCGTAGATCAGTCTCTGCGTGTTGTCGTGGTCGTCGTCCGGATTGAAATGCACCGTTGCCAGACTGGTCTGGAAGTAGAAGCGATCGGTGCGCCAAGGTTCGGGGGCGTCCCACACGGAAGTCGTGGCCGCCGGCTTGGCCTCGCTGCCCGCGCCCGTGCCGGGCGGCTCCGCCACCGCCGGTGCGGCGCCCAGAAAGCCCGCTGCGGCGAGCAGAAGCGCCGGCACGCGCCCGGCCGGCGCCGACCCGACCCGGTTGACGATGGCTGACAGGACAGGGAGCGCCCGTGCGCCCGGGGTGCGACTCGAAGGGGAAGACATGGCGCCTCGCAAAGGAACGGCCCGTCGAAGGGCAAGCGGTGCAGTATATTTTCCGCGATGAACTTCCGTCAATCTCCGGTCAGGACAATTTGTTGCCCGGAGACGCCAATTTGACAGTGCCCGGCCTGCACGGGATACTCCCCGGGGTGGCAATGCATTGCGTTCCCTTTTTCGTGACCCTTGACACCGCCGAGCCGGATCTGTCGGTCATCGTCACCGGGGAAGGCGCGTTTGCCCAGCGCCAGGCCTTCGGCGAGCGCCTGCTTGCGCTTGCGCGCGGATCGGGGCATTCCGCGGAGTTGATCGTTTCCGGGACGCAGCCGGCGGCAGCCGTCGCCAAGGCTCGCGGGAGAATCGCCGCCTTCTGCGACCCGGCCTGCGGTCTGGCGCCGGAAACGCTGACGGCGCTGGTCGGGGCGCTCGCGGACGGCAGTCACGACCTCGCCGTCGCCGTGATCGACCGGCGACCATCCGGCGCCGCCACGGCGACGATCGCGAGCCGGTTCAAGGCGCTGCTTGCACGGCTCATCCTCTGGCCAGTTGCGCAAACGCGCGATCCATGGTCGCGATGGTACGCGGTGCGGCGCGACCAGCTGCTTCGCCTTGCGCCGCCGGACCGCGCGGCAACCGTGGCGCCTCTGCACGCGCTGCTGCTCGGCGGACCCGAGCTGCGCGGCGTCGACGTTTCCGCTGCCCGGCCTGGCCCGGATGCCTGCCCGCCGCCGGCATTGCCCACGCTGGGCGAGATCCTGGTGCAGCTTCGCCGCGGCATGTTCGCACCGGAAAAAGCGGCGCTCGCCGGTGCGAAGGGACGCTTCGCTGCCGCCAGCGGAATCGCGGTTGACCTGGCGGCCACGCTGGCGCTCCTCGCGATGGGATGGTCGCCAGGCGCCGCGAACCTCGCCGGCTTCGCCATCGCTGGCGCCGCTCTTCTGGGGGCGCGCCTTGCATGGCCGGCGGCGCCCGGCCAGACCGGAGCCCGGCGCTTTCCACGGATCGCTGCGGCGGGCTGGCGACTGGCCGTCGCCGCGCTCGCGCTGGGCCTGCGCGGGGGCGCGTTCGCGACCGCGCTGGCCTGCGGGTGGCCGCCATGGATGGCCGCGATGGGCGGCGTCGGCGCCGCCTGGAGCGCGGTCGCCGTCGGCAACACGTTCGCCCTTGGTTCCGCAATCGAGCCGGCGGCTTCCGCGGCGCGGCGCTGGAGCGTAGCGGCGGCCGGGATCGTGCTCAGTGTCGTGTTGCTGCACCTGCTCTATCTCAAGGTGCTTCCGCTGACTCCCGAGGAAGCCTATTACTGGAACTACTCGATCCGGCTCGACTTCGGCTACCTCGACCACCCGCCGCTGGTGGCCTGGCTGATCGCGCTGGTCGAAGGCATCTTCGGGCATGGCGAGGCCAGCATCCGCCTCGCCGCGCTCGCCTGCATGGCGGTGATGACGGCCTTCGTCTACCGCCTGGCCCTGCGCATGGTCGAGCGGCCCGCCGCCCTGGTCGCGGCGGCGCTCGCGGCGCTGACTCCCTACGGCTTCTTCATCGCGGGATTCATGATCTCGCCGGATGCGCCGCTGGCCGCGGCGTGGGGCGCCTGCCTCTATTTCCTGCACCGCGCGCTGGTCGGGAACGAACACCGCGCCTGGTACGGCGTCGGCATCGCGCTCGGGCTGGGCCTGCTTGCCAAGTACACCATCGCCATACTGGGGCCGGCGACCCTGGCTTTCTGCCTCGTCGACCGGCGCTCGCGCGCCTGGTTCCTGCGCCCGCATCCCTACATGGCGGTACTGATCGCCGCTGTCCTGTTCGCGCCCGTGATCTACTGGAACTTCGCCAACGACTGGGCGTCTTTCCGTTTCCAGGGGGGCGGGCGCTTCGGCGACGAACGGCAGTTCAGCCTGCACCACCTGCTGCTGAACATCGTCCTCGTCGCCACCCCGCTGCCGCTCATGGTTCTGCCGTTGCTCTTCGCCCGGCGGTGGACGGGCGATGCCTCGCCGTTTCCCGAACCCGCGCACGCCGAGGCGCGCAACCGGCTGTTCGTGGTCTGTTTCGTTATTGTCCCGCTCGCCGTGTTCGCCTGGAGCGCCCTCAAGCACATTCCGCGCCTCAACTGGACCGGCCCGATCTGGCTCGCCACCTTGCCTCTGCTGGGCTGGACGATCGTCCGCGCCGGCGCGCTGCGCTGGCGCGGACTCGGAACCGCGGTGCGCCTGACCGCGGGCAAGGTGATCGGCGCCTTGCTGGTCATCCATGCGCTGGTCACTTACCACCTGGTCCTGGGGATCCCCGGGGTTCCCTATTCGCCGTCGTTTGCCAAGGCGATCGGCTGGCCGGCGGCCACAAAGGAACTGCGGACGGTGCACGACCGGATTGCGCGCGAAACCGGCGTCTCGCCGGTCATCGTCGGCATGGACAAGTACAACACCGCGAGCCAGATCGCCTTCTACGGCGCCCGGCCCTTCGTCTTGCCGGGGCAGGCGCCGCTGCAGGCGACATCGATCGAGGCGTTCACCGGCAATTCGCTGATGTTCAACTACTGGGATCCGCCCGGCCAGTTCCGCGGCCGCACTCTGCTCATGGTCGCGCGCAACCGCGAATACCTGGCGACCGATCGGCTCGCGCCGCACTTCGGCGAACTGGATACGACGATTCATCCGCTGAGGCTGGCGAACACCGGGCCTGGCGGCGACGGCCGGCGGATTGCCGACTACTTCTACCGGATCGGTTACGACTTCCGGCCCGCGCCCGGCGAACGCTGAACGGTCCCGTCGAGTACCGCCCGTCCGAACTGCTGACCATGCGAGACCGGGCCGGCCGGATTGCCGAAGGTCGCCAGGAATCGCGGAACGTCGCCGGATACTCGATGTCGCCGCGGCTTTCGCGCCGGGCATTTCTGCCCATTTCCGGGGGTTGACCGCAACCAACGGAACTTTTCTCCTCGCCCTGCTCGCCGGCCTCGCGCTGCCCGCGGCGGCCGCCAAGCGCCCCGCCGCCGCGCTAAAGTCATGTGCCGCCCGCCTGTTTCTGCGAAAATGTCACCCCCGTTTGCGCAGTTTCCGGATTTCCATGCCTCCTCATCCCGCCATCGCCCCCACCGTTGAAATCGTCGCCGAACTGAAGGCGGGACGCATGGTCGTCCTCGTCGATGAAGAAGAGCGCGAGAACGAGGGCGACCTGGTCATGGCCGCCGAGCACGTCACGCCGGAGGCCATCAACTTCATGGCCAGATACGGGCGCGGGCTGATCTGTCTGACCCTGACCGAGGAGCGCTGCCGCAAGCTGGGGCTGGTGCAGATGGCGCGCAACAACCGGACGCAATACGGCACGGCGTTCACCGTCTCGATCGAGGCCGCCGAAGGGGTCACCACCGGCATCTCCGCCGCCGACCGGGCGCGCACGATCCAGGTTGCCGTCGCCCGGGGCTCGACGGCCGACGACATCGTCCAGCCCGGCCATGTCTTCCCGATCACCGCCCGCCCCGGCGGCGTGCTGGTGCGCGCCGGGCACACCGAAGCCGGCTGCGACCTGGCCGGGATGGCCGGCCTGGAACCGGCATCGGTCATCTGCGAGATCATGAACGATGACGGCACGATGGCGCGCCTGCCCGAACTCATCGAATTCGCCCGCGAACACGGCCTCAAGATCGGCACCATCACCGACCTGATCCACTATCGCGCCGCCTCCGAAACCCTGGTCGAGCGCGTCACCAGCAAGACGATCCAGACCGCCCACGGCGAATTCATGCTGCACGCCTATGTCGACCGCGCCGGCGGCGCGACGCACCTGGCGCTGGTCAAGGGCGAGATCGCGGCTGGCACGGAAACGCTGGTGCGTGTCCACGAACCGCTCTCGGTACTCGACTTCATCGACCCCGGCAGCAAGCCGCAGTCATTCTCGATCGACGAGGCGCAGGCGGCGCTGGCCAGGAACGGCCATGGCGTCATCGTCCTGATGCACCGGCCGGAGGACGGCGAGGCGCTGCTTGCCCGCCTGACCAGCGACGCGCCGCGTGCCCGCGGCAAGTGGGATCCGCGCACCTACGGCATCGGCGCCCAGATCCTGCGCGATCTCGGCGTCGGCAAGATGCGCCTGCTCTCCAGTCCGCGGCGGATGCCCTCCATGACCGGCTTCAGCCTCGAAGTCACCGGTTTCATCACTTCCCCCGCGGAGCTCTGAGCCATGTCCCGTTTCGACAACATTTTCGAGTACGATCGCTCGCTCGCCGGGGCCGGCCTGCGTATCGGCATCGTCATGAGCCGCTTCAACCTGCCGCTCTGCGAAGGCCTGCTCTCGGCCTGCATCGCCGAGCTGAAGCGCCTCGGCGTCGCCGACGGCGACATGGCCATCGCCGACGTGCCGGGCGCGCTGGAAATCCCGCTCGTTCTGCAGACCATGGCGCAGAGCGGCCGCTACGACGCGCTGGTCGCCCTCGGCGCGGTGATTCGCGGTGAGACCTATCACTTCGAGGTGGTCTCGAACGATTCCTGCCGCGCCGTGATGGACGTGCAACTCGACACCGGCATCCCGATCGCCAACGGCATCCTGACCTGTGAAAGCGACGAACAGGCCGAGGCCCGCATGCAGCAGAAGGGCAGCGATTGCGCCCAGGCCGCCGTCGAGATGGCCAACCTGCAGAGGGCGCTCGGTCAATGACCATCTTCGCCAGCGACACCGGGCAGCCGCAGGAACCCAAGGCGCCGCCCCGGTCGGCCCGCCGCCGTGCCCGCGAGTTCGTACTGCAGGGCCTTTACCAGTGGCGGGTCGGCGGCGCCGATGAAGCCGCCATCGAAGCGCAGATCCCCGAGATGGAGGATTTCGCCAGGGCAGACCGCGATTTCTTCGTCGCCACGCTGCGCGGGGTGATCGGCCAGCACGAAAGGCTGACGGCGCTGGTCGCGGCGCACATCGACCGCCCGTTCAACGAGTTGTCGCCGATCGAAGCCTGCGTCCTGCTGATGGGCGCGCACGAACTGGCCGACAACCCGGAAACCCCCTACCGGGTGATCATCAACGAGGCGATCGAACTGACCAAGTCCTTCGGCGGCACCGACGGCCACAAGTACGTCAATGGCGTCCTCGACAAGGTGGCGGCCGCGCTGCGCCCGGCGGAAGTGAAGGCCAGGAAGACGGGGCGTTGATGCCGGGGGAGTTCGCCCTGATCGGCCAGTATTTCGCCCGGGCCACGCCGTCGGCGATCCTCGGCCCCGGCGATGACTGCGCCCTGGTGCAGCCAACCCCCGGCAAGGAGCTGGCGATCACCACGGACATGCTGGTCGCCGGCACGCATTTCCTGCCCGACACCGACCCGCGCAACCTTGGCTGGAAGGCGCTGGCCGTCAATCTCTCCGATCTCGCCGCGATGGGCGCCACGCCGCGCTGGGCGCTGCTCGCCGGCAGCCTGCCGGCGGTCGACGAGGCCTGGATCGCCAGGTTCGCCGCCGGCTTCTTCGCCTGCGCCGCCGAATACGGGGTCGATGTCGTCGGCGGCGACACGACGTGCGGGCCGCTGAATGTCTGCGTCACCGCGCTCGGCGAATGCGAACCGGGCCAGGCGCTGCGCCGCGACGGCGCACGGGCCGGCGACCTGGTCTGGGTCTCCGGCCGTCCCGGGCTGGCCAGCCTCGGCCTCGCCCAATTGCAAGGCCGGATCGATTTGCCCGAACCGTGGAACCGCCTGTGCGTGACCGCGCTCGAAAAGCCGCAGCCGCGTGTCACCCTTGGCCGGGCCCTGGTCGGGTTCGCTTCCGCCGCCATCGATGTCTCCGACGGCCTGCTCGCCGACCTCGGGCACATCGGCGAACGCTCCGGGCTGGCCAGCGCCGTCCACCTCGTCCAGCTGCC
>ERZ761607.5569-NODE-5569-length-10260-cov-9.321803_pt1 | contig 10260 bp, 11 predicted proteins | sample MGYA00511164_ERZ761607 | MGnify/ENA primary metagenome ERZ761607 (study PRJEB28899, sample SAMN02445080) | bioreactor sludge metagenome | biome: EBPR sludge | place: Australia: Brisbane, Thorneside Wastewater Treatment Plant | collected 2011-06-22 ...
GGGGATCTCACAAATTTATCGAACTCTTTAACTTCAGAACTTGAAAAAGTTTTTATAACCTGTATGACAGCAGAATTCATAATAATTAAAAATTACTCACAAATTAAAAAATTTCTGTTTGCAGAGATAACAAAATATATTTAATTTTGTTTATGTTAAACATAAATGAAAAGATACTTTGGCTCATTTTAAAAAATTATAATAATACCGAGACTGTATTTAAAAGACAGTTTGTAATCGGTAAGTATGTTTTAGATTATTATAATGAACGTTTAAAACTCGGAATTGAACTAAAAATTGGAGGGGAAAAAAACAATAAGTATCATTCCGAAAGAAAAAACTTCTTAAATGAAAAAGGTATCAAACTCATTTCGGTTAATGAAAATTTCTTGCAATCGGAATTAAATAAAATAACAAAAAAAATACTCAACAAAAGGAGATCAAAATGAAAAAGTTATACTTACTCGGATTTGTCTTTATGGCACTTCTTTTCGTCTCAAACTCAGCATCATCACAAACTTTATATTTCTGTGAAGGTGTAGATGCAGACGGATATCCGATAACAGCATCCAAAACTTTCAACATAAGTTCATCAGGTGGTTATCTGTATGCTCTTGTAAGAATGCCTTATGAAATTGGTTGCAGATCAATAAGACTTGAAATCTATAGAGACGGTGCTTATGATAATACAATCTATATTGATACAGAAACAAACTGGACATGGTTTTGGAAAAAGATTACTTTCTATAAAAACGGAAATTACTCTTTTGATGTATATGACTGTTTCGATTACCTCTTAACTTCAGGTAACGTAAGGATAAATTATAAATAAATTTGTGTCCGGAAGCGTGATCGCAAATCATCTGCAGGTATCGGATCTCCCCCCGAGCCTGCAGTTTTTATTTATAAAAATTATCAAAAAATTTTATTATTTTTCAGTGAAATATTTTCCCAAATTTTAATTTATTAAAAATGAAAAATAAATTTCTATTTTTAATTATATTATCCTTTTCTCTGCTGCTTTTTGCGGTAGATTCTTCTGCTCAATCAATGGTTTTCAGTTCACAGGTTAATTCTGATTGTACACCGACAGGGGTTTCTAACACTTATAAACTTAACGGTGGAAGTGTTGAAGTTTGCTGTATCGTAAATCTCACAACAGAAACTTCTTCCAACTCATCAGTTGTTTTTGATATTTTTAAAAACGGAGTTAATGATTTTTCGACTACTCTTGATTTACCTCCAAAAACTAACTGTTACTGGGAAAAATTAATCTTTAAAACTCCTGCTGAATGGACTGTAAAAGCAATTGATTCAAACGGGAATGTAATTGCATCCGGAACTATTACAGTAACCAATTAATATTACAATTTATTCGTTTTATATTCGAATTTCTTAGTCCGTAACTTTATAGTTGCGGACTTTTTTATTATAACTATATGTTATATTTATCGTATTATTCAAAAAAAATAATTATGAAAAAATTTACAGTTTTATTTTTATTTGTATTGTTAATTTCGGCTCAAAATTTATTCTCTCAGCAAAAATATAATTTTGAAGTTGTTTCAGGTAAAGACTGGAAAGGTTTCCTGACTTACAAAGACTATTCAAGCGGTAATGAAGTTAATATTCCCGTTAATATCAGATTAGATTATATTTCTAACAATGAATATAATGTGACTCTTGAATTCCCAAAAGAACCTCATGCTAATTCAAATTATAAGAAATCCTTTTCTGAAGACGGTAAAAAGTTCGGAGATGAAAATGTTACATCTGTTTCAGTTGAATACGGCGGTAAATATACTTTAATAACTGAAAAAGAGGGAATGGATGATAATAAACCAGCTGATTTTAAATTTACATATAAATATTCAGAAAATGAATTCTCAATAAAAAAAGAAGTAAAATATAAGGATGAAAATGATTATTTTGTAAGGAATACATTTAAATTTAAAACGGGTGAATAATGAAATATTTCATAATTTTTTTCTCAGTAATTTACTTATTTAATTCTGAAAAAATTTATTCTCAAGGTTGCAGTGATGCCGGAGTTTGTTCTATTCACTCACTTAAACCGGACGTCGAAATTCCATTTACAATGAATCAGTTCACAGTCGGCTTGGCTTATGGAAAAGGTGACAGTGGAATAAACGTAGTCAATCCATACATAGAATATAACCGGTCATTAAACAGAAATTGGAGTGTTAACGGAAGATTAAATTTTCAAAGTAATTCAGGAACTCTCGCAACCGTTTCAGGTTTTTCTGATGCTCTCTTAAGCGTTACTTATAGTTCCGAATCAAATCTCTCTTTTACACTTGGTGCAAAAATTCCTTTTAATAAATCTGATAAATCAGAAAACGGCTTACCTTTACCTATGGCATATCAAAATTCTTTAGGCACTTTTGATTTGATATTCGGAATAGGATATAAATATAATGAATTAGGTATTTTTGCGGGATATCAAAAACCTCTTTCTCAGAATAATAATCAGTTTTTTTCTTCTGATTATCCTGCTAATTCACAAGCAAGAGGTTTTCCATCAACAAATAAATTTGAAAGAGAAGCGGATGTTATATTCAGAGTTACATATCAATTTAAAGCATCAGATAATTTCTATATTACTCCGGGAATTCTTCCTGTAATTCATGTTGGTGATGACCATTATACAGATAAACAAGGTCAATTTGAAAAAATTGACAGTTCAGCCGGGTTAACATTAAATGTTAATCTCTTTATGAATTACATTCTTGATCAAAATAGTTCATTAGTCCTAAGTTATGGAATGCCTGTTGTATCAAGAAAAGTCAGACCTGAAGGACTGACAAGAAAGTTTGCAGTATCACTTGATTACAAATATTCTTTTTAAAATTTAAATAAAATTATAATGATAAAATTATTTTATCTTATAATTTCCCCTTGTATTATTATTGGTTTTGCATTCGCATGCGTCAAAACAGAAAATGCGGAAAATATTTATTCAGTAAATCAAAAAAATCAGATTTCGGATACATGCAACGACCCTGATAGAGATGATATAAACTGTCATTTCGAATATATGCCTGAAAATGTTTCAGCATATTTGAAGATTGCTGACGATACCGTTTCCGGTTATAGAATAATTATAAAAAGCAGGTTGCTAAAATCAGACGGAAAAACTCCAATACCAAATGCATATGTATTTCATTATCATACTGATAAGAATGGTTATTATCCTAAAAACGGTAAGGAAAAAGGAATTCATAAATGGACAGGATACTTACACGGATGGAACAAAACTGATGAAAACGGATATTTTGAAATTCATACAATAAGACCTGCACAATATCCTTCGAATGATTTTCCCGCACATATTCATTCTGTTGTAAAAATTAATTCAGACACAAAAGCATTTTATATAAATGATTATGTGTTTAAAGATGATCCGCTCGTATCAGAAAAATATACAGGAAATTTAAACTTTCAGGGAGGCAACGGAATTGTCGAATTTGACTCTGATTCATCGGGTGTTTTAATTGGAAAAAGAGATATAATTCTCAATAAAATCAATTAAAAACAGAAAACTTTCTTCATTTTAAATCAAAACTTTATTAATTAAATTAATGTTTTAGATATTAAATTTTAAAACTTTAATTTAATAATATGTACGGTGGCGGAAATATATTTGAAAAACCTGAAAATGAAATTCAGGAAGATCCGGTAAAACTTGCAGAGTTTGAAGCAAGAATTTTGGCAGGTGAAAAAATTGAACCAACAGACTGGATGCCTAAAGAATACAGAAAACAACTTATCAGAATGATTGAGCAACATGCTCATTCTGAAATTATTGGAGCATTACCTGAAGGTACTTGGATAACACGTGCACCGGGTTTCAGAAGAAAACTTGCTTTGATGGCTAAGGTTCAGGATGAAGTAGGTCATGCACAATTGCTCTACAGTGCCGCTGAGACTTTAGGAAAACCACGTGAAGAAATGATTAATGATTTAATATCAGGTAAATCAAAATATTCAAATGTTTTTAATTATCCGGCTGTAACTTGGGCTGATACTGCGGTCATTGCATGGCTTATAGATGCAGGAGCGATTATAAATCAGGTTGCAAATTCAAAAGGTTCATACGGACCTTATTGCAGAGCATTGGAAAGAATTTGTCAGGAAGAATCTTTCCATCTTAAATACGGTCATGATAATGTTGTTTTCCTTGCTACAGGAACTCCGAAACAAAGGCAAATGGTTCAGGAAGCATTGAACAGATGGTGGCCACCGATAATGCATTTCTTCGGACCATCAGATAAAATTTCTGTTCATACTGAAACTCTTATGAGATGGAAAGTTAAAATGGCAAGTAATGATGATATGAGACAAAAATTTCTTGATATGTATGTCCCGAAAATTTGGGATTTAGGTTTGACAATTCCTGATCCAAAATTAAGAAAAAATGAAGAAACGGGAGTTTGGGAATATACTGAACCTGATTGGAATGAATTCAAACGTGTTATAAATGGTGATGGACCTTGTAACGCTGAGCGACTTGCTGTTAGAAAAATGGCTGAAGAAAAAGGAAAGTGGGTAAGGGAAGCGTTGTTAAACAGAAATGAAATGTATTCTGTACCTTTAAGTTAATAAAATAAACTAAATTGATAAATGCCCGCTACAGCGGGCATTTTGTTTTTATACTATGCCGATTAAATCTATTGATCCAAGGATTACAAGAGCGAATATTGAAATTCAGAATAAAGAAACTTCAAAAGAAAATAAAGTTTTAGAAAAACTTGATCACTGGCAAACTTACGAAGTCTTCGCTCAGAATAAAAGAGGAGAACATTATTCTCATGTTGGCTCATTGCACGCTCCAAATCCTGAAATGGCTTGGATACTTGCTAAAGAACAATTCGGAAGACGTAATAAAATTACCGGAATTTGGATTACAAAAACTTCAGATATTTTCAGCGTTACCGAAAATGAAGAAGAAATGTTTGAACTCAACAGTGAAAAAATTTACAGAGAAGCAGGCGGTTATAAAGTGATGGACAGGATAAATAAATTTAAAAAAGAAAATAAAAAGATTTCTGAAAAATGAATGTGAATGAATACAAATATAACAGTCATACTGAAATGAGTGATGAACTGACTTCAGGCGTAAAAGATTTGCTTTTTAAAATGGCTGATGATGAATTAATTTTAGGGCATAGAAATTCAGAGTGGACAGGTCTCGGACCGATACTTGAAGAAGATATTGCTTTTTCTTCTATGGCTCAGGATAAGTTAGGTCAGGCACAGGCAATATATAATTTACTTAATCAGATGGGTGAACAAGATGCGGACACTCTTGCATTTACAAGAAATGAAAATGAATATAAATGTTGTCATTTTGTAGAATATCCGATTGGCGAATACGATTTCAGTTTAATGAGGCATTTTCTTTTTGATGCCGCTGAAGCATTAAGATATAATTCACTTTTAAATTCTTCTTATAAACCTTTGTCTGATTTAGCAAAAAAATTCAGAGGTGAATTAAGATATCACACTTTACATTCTGAAGTTTGGATTGAACAGCTCAGCCGTGCAACAGAAGAAAGCAAAGCAAGAATGCAATCTGCACTGAATGAATGTATGCCGCTTGCATTAGGAATTTTTGAACCTTCTAAATATGATGATCTACTTTTACAGGAAGGTGTATTTACGGGTGAAGAAAATTTAAAGTCCGGCTGGTATGAACATATTCAGAATATATTAACAAATTCAGGATTAAAAGTACCTGATTTATCTTCAATTACTCCTTCATTCGGTGGAAGAAACGGATATCATACAGAATACTTAAAACCTTTACTTGATGAGATGTGCGAAGTTTATAAAATAGATCCTGAAGCAGAGTGGTAAACTGATGAATAGAGAAGAAGTTTTGGAAATATTGCAAAGTGTTAAAGACCCGGAAATTCCTAAATTATCAATTGTGGATCTCGGTGTTGTTACTGATGTTGAAATAACAAATGATAAACTAAAAGTTGTCTTGACACCAACTTTTTCGGGATGTCCGGCACTTAAAGTTATGGAAGATGATGTAAAAAATGCAATTAAAGAATTACCTTTTGATGAAAAAGAAGTAACAGTTAGTTTTGAAAAACAATGGAGTTCAAATTTAATATCAGAACGCGGAAGAAAAATTTTAAAAGAATCAGGGTTTGCACCTCCTCCAAAAATTAATGGATTGGTGCAAATAGATACATTTAAAAAAGTTAAATGCCCGTTTTGTGAATCTGATAATACAAATTTACAAACTCCTTTTGGTCCTACACTTTGCAGGGCAATACATTATTGCAACAATTGTAAACAGGCATTTGAACAATTCAAACCTGTCTGAAAAAATTAAATGAAAGTTTTAAAATTAATATGAGATTAGAAGATTTAACGGAACAACAAAGAGAAAAAATTTCTGAATTCGGAGTGAATACCTGGTTTGTATTGGATTTATTTTCAGATTATAAAAAAGATCCTACGTCAGTAAATGAAAAATGGCAAAAGTTTTTCAGTGAACTTGATGTTACTGATTTAAATTTTGTCCCGCAAGTAAACGCAGGGCAATCAACTAACGGACATACATCTGTAACAGGCAAAACAGAAATATCAGGTTCAACAGGTAAAGACAGTATTAAACAATTACCTGTTAATATGCCAAAACCAATGGACGGGGAAGAAGCCGTAGCAATTAGAGGAGCAGGTGCAAGAATTATTGAAAATATGAATAACAGTCTTTCTATTCCGACTGCTACAACATTCAGAGCAATACCTGTTAAACTTCTTGAGGAAAACAGAATTATAATTAATCAGCATTTAAAAAATTCAGGTAGAGGAAAAATTTCTTTTACTCATATAATCGGCTGGGCAATAATCAAAGCGATAAAATCTGTTCCTGTAATGAATAATGCTTTTAGTATTATTAACGGAGAACCTGTTTTAATTAAAAAAGAAAATGTGAATTTAGGTCTTGCTGTTGACCTTGAGAAAAAAGACGGAACGAGAAGTTTAATAGTTCCAAACATAAAAAAAGCAGACTTGATGAATTTTTCTGAATACTTTGACGCATATAATGATATTATAAACAGATCCCGTCAGAATAAAATTGAAGTATCGGATTTTCAGGGGACATCTATTTCTTTAACAAATCCCGGAACTATAGGAACTAATGCATCAAATCCACGGCTAATGATTGGTCAAGGTGCAATCATTGCAACCGGTGCTATTGATTATCCTGCTGAGTATCAGGCGGTAACTTCTGATGTTATTAATAATCTTGGTATTTCAAAGGTTATGAACATCACTTCGACTTATGACCATAGGATTATTCAAGGGGCTGAGTCAGGTATGTTTCTTAAAAAAATAAATGATTTACTTGTTGGTAAAGAAAATTTTTATGATGAGATTTTCAGAGATTTAAGAATTGCCGTTTTACCTGTTTACTGGAAAAAAGATAATAACACAGATATATCCGGAGCGATTCAAAATCTCAGTGAAGTTGAAAAACAGGCAAAAGTTATTCAGATGATTAATATGTTCAGAGTTCGCGGTCACTTGCTTGCACATCTTGACCCGCTCTCTGAGGTTGCTCATTCACATCCTGAACTTGATTCATCATACTATGGATTTACTATTTGGGATTACGATAGGGAATTTATCACTGACGGTCTTGCCGGTTTGAGAACTGCTAAGTTAAGAGATATTCTTGATATTTTATATAAAACTTACTGTGATAAAATTGGAGTTGAATACAGACACATTCAGGATCCTGAAGAAAAATTATGGCTTCAGGAAAAAATGGAGTCCGTAAAAAATACTCCTAACTTTGTTAATGAGCAGAAGAAACAACTGTTATATAAATTGATGCAAGCGGAATATTTTGAGAAATATATTGATAAAAAATATCTCGGTCATAAAAGATTTTCTCTTGAAGGAAGTGAAACGGTTATTGCAGTTTTAGATCATATATTAAATCTTGCCGCTGATGATAACGCAATAGAAATAATGCTCGGCATGGCTCACAGGGGAAGATTAAATGTGCTTGCTAATATTATAGGGAAATCAATGCAAGCAATATTCTCGGAATTTGAAGGTAATATTGAAACAGGAAATCCACAGGGTTCCGGTGATGTGAAATATCATCTTGGAGCAAGTGGTGATTATAAAACTCTGAACAATAAAACAATTAAAGTAGGTATTGCATCAAATCCAAGTCACCTTGAATTTGTAAATCCCGTAGTTGAAGGAGTTGTCAGAGCAAAGCAAACAAAACTTGGTGATAATTCTCAGCAAAAAGTTATACCGGTATTGCTTCATGGTGATTCAGCTTTCGCAGGGCAGGGAATTGTGGCTGAAACTCTCAATCTTTCACAATTACATGGCTATAGCACAGGCGGAACGATTCATATCATTATTAATAATCAAATTGGATTTACAACTTCACCTGTTGATTACAGGTCAACTGTTTATGCAACTGACGTTGCTAAAATGGTTCAAGCACCAATTTTTCACGTGAATGGAGATGATCCTGAGTCAACTCTTTGGGTTACTGAAATTGCCTATCAGTACAGACAGAAATTTAAAAAAGATGTTGTGATAGATGTTTACGGTTACAGAAGATTAGGGCATAATGAAACTGATGAACCTGCATATACTCAGCCGATTATGTATAAAGCAATAAAAGACAGACCTACTGTTGTGAACATTTACAGAAATAAATTGATCAATGAAAAAGTTATAACAGAAGATGAGTATAAGGAAATGGAAAAGGATATTCTTTCGCATCTTGATGTAAATTATGAAAAAGCGAAAAAGGATAATGAATTCAAAACGGACATACCTCTCGTATTATCGGATGATGAGATAAGTGCAATTAAAAATAAAATTTCTACAAAAGTTTCTGAAGATGAATTAAATAAAGTTGTAAATGATTTAACAATTGTTCCCGAAGGGTTTAATATTCATCCGAAACTTAAAAAATTTATTGATACAAGAAAAGATTATTTTAAATCAGATAATCCTCAGATTGACTGGGCATTTGCAGAAGCACTTGCATTTGGTACGCTATTGAATGAAGGTGTCTCTATTAGACTAAGCGGACAGGATAGTGCAAGAGGTACTTTCTCTCAGAGGCATATTGTTTTGACGGATGTGAATTCAGGATCAGAAATAAATTTGCATACAAATATTAAGTCTGATGCAAAAATTGAAGCACTGGACAGTTCGCTCTCTGAAAATGCTGTGCTTGGTTTTGAATTTGGATTTAGCACTGCTGATCCGACAACTCTTGTAATGTGGGAAGCACAATTCGGAGATTTTGCAAATGGTGCACAGGTTATTATTGATAATTTTATCGCAAGTTCTTATACTAAATGGGGATTGCCAAGTGACATTGTTTTGCTTTTACCTCATGGTCAGGAAGGTCAGGGACCTGAACATTCTTCTGCACGTCTTGAGAGATTTCTTGAACTATGTGCGGGTGATAATATGTTTGTATGTAACCCTACCACTTCGGCTCAGTATTTCCATTTATTAAGAAGACAAGCAAAAGATAAAGTAAGGAAACCTTTGATTATAATGACTCCTAAAAGTTTATTGAGGGAAAAACTTGCCGCATCTCCTAAATTTGATTTTGTTAATGAAAAATTCCACAGAGTTTTATTTGATAATCTTGATAAATCAAAAGTAAGAAAAGTATTATTATGTAGCGGAAAAATTTATTATGATTTATTGAAGTATAGAACTCAGAATAAAATTGACGATGTTGCAATTGTAAGACTTGAGCAATATTATCCTTATCCGCAGGATATTTTAACTGAATATTTTGCTGAGTTTAAAAATGCTAAAACTGTCGCGTGGGTTCAGGAAGAACCTGAAAATTTCGGTGCTTTAAGATTTCTCGCTTTAAGATTAATGAAGGATATTGCACCACATCAGAAAATCGAGTTTATTGCAAGAAAAGAAAGTTCCTCTCCTGCACCGGGGTCTAAAAAACTTTTCGATGAAACACAGACGAAAATACTCGTTTCTGCGTTTTCGTAACAATTTTACAAATATGCAGATTTTAATCTGCATATTTGTATTCATTAAAAAAATGAATCAATTCATTTGCCCTATGTTTTAGATCCCCTCTATTGATTACCAATAAAGGTTTTTTACCCTTATCTTTATATCTTACATCGTAATACTTAACTAACATATATTCAATAAACTTATACGCATTTTCATTCTCTAATGCTTCAAGCA
>ERZ761607.5570-NODE-5570-length-10260-cov-3.725821_pt1 | contig 10260 bp, 6 predicted proteins | sample MGYA00511164_ERZ761607 | MGnify/ENA primary metagenome ERZ761607 (study PRJEB28899, sample SAMN02445080) | bioreactor sludge metagenome | biome: EBPR sludge | place: Australia: Brisbane, Thorneside Wastewater Treatment Plant | collected 2011-06-22 ...
CGCCCTGCGGGCTTCCCTTTCTTCAACCAGTTGAACATGAGGATTCCTGATGAACTGAACAAAGCAGCGACGACAGCGCGAGTGTATGGGCTCGCAGCAACGAGCGTCAATCTCGAAACTGCTTCCCGTGGCTCCGGCGTCTGCCGAGCCGGAAGACTGCGGATGCCTGCGCCACCCAGTCGATTGACCGCCATTCAGCGCGGAGTGCTGCAGATGCACTGCGCCTGTGCGGCCCCGTGGGCAGGTGAATGATCGGCGACGGCGGGATTTGCGATGTGCTCCTGGCGAAGCCTAGAACTCGGGCTGGTCATGTGCTTGCTGGTCGCCTGCCAGGCAGAAACTCCGCCAACACCGACCGAGGCGGACGAGGCCAGATATATCCAGGCGGAGATCGATGGCACGCTCATCCACCTCGTGCTGCAAGATTGAGAGGTATAACTGAGGAGACATGCCATGAAGCTCTCGTTGAGCACCGTGTTGCGCACCCTTGGACTGTTGTCCTTCCTGGCGGCAGTCCCGCTGCACGCCGATGAGAATCCACCGGAGGTGCTGGCGAAGGCGGGCGCCATGCTGGGTGCGATGAAGGAGGAGGGACAGGCCTACCAGGATAGCCGCTTCAAGCGCGGCGGCCTGACGCCGGAGGCGCGCGCCGCCCTCGCCCGGAAGACCGCGCTCCGGCTGGCCGGCTACCGCGATGACCTGGCAGCGCTTGCCCCGCGGCTGCATCCGGATACCCGGTTCGCTGCCGACCTGGGCCGCTTCGTCGAGCGATGGCCGGACGACTCCGCCTTTCGTCGCGATCTGCTCGACGACCGTTGGGGCGAACGCGTCCAGCTCGAGATCACGTCCCTGTGGTTGCAGGTCCCCGATCGCCGGCCCGCCTGGAAGACGCCGTTGCCCCTCTTTCGGCCGTAAGCCCCGATCGCGGCGACAGTACAGTCGATCCCAGGAGCGACGGCGAGGACCGTCCGCATCGCCGCATGGCGCACAGCATGGCCTGCGCATGCTCGTTTCCGAGCACCTGGCCTCGGGGAGCGGCTGTCCGGAGATCGTCCTGCAACACATGGATGTCCCGCGGTTGCCGGACCCCTGCCACCAGCGCGGCTTCACAGACCGCTTCGGGCGCCGCTGCCCCTCACGGCGCTTCGACCTGAACACCGCCACCGATGACGCAGCCGTTTTCCTCCTCGCCAGGAGCCAGCCGTCGCCGTTCGCCGGCACGCCGGTCTGCAGACGAACATGTCGGTCCGGATCAAGGACGATCACAACAAGGGCGCGAGCCTGTCGCGCACGGCGCTCTCCCCGCCGCCTGCAGCGATGATCAGCGTTCCGGCCAGCCGTCGCGCAGGACCGCCAGTGCGTCTTCGAAGCGGAAGGCTTGCAGGTGGCGCTCCAGCCGGGAGCAGGTCGGGGTGTCGAGCATCGCCCGAAATTGCCTCGCGTGCGCCGCGAAATGCGCCTGCGCGGCCGTGTCGCCGTGCAGCAGGAGATCTTCGAGGGCTCGCACCATGCTGCCAAAGCGCTCGGGATCGACCGCCTCGAGGGGAGCAGCGCGCGCCGGGAACCGCGCCAGTACCTCCGCGAGTCCGCGCAGAGAGGTTGCCAGTTCATCGAGCAACGGGTCGAGGAGCACCGGGTCCACCATCGCCCGGTCCTCTCGCAGCAGGGCATCGAGGCGGCTCGCCGCCTGCGCGAGGCGGTCGACTCCGAGCGTGCCGGCCACCCCCTTCAGATCGTGCGTGCAGCGCCGCGCCTCTTCCCGGACGCCAGCGACGAGATGCCGGCGGATCTGCTCGGCGTCGTCGCGATGATCGTCGACGAACTGGCGCAACAGCGAGACGTAGCGTCCGCCCTTGCCGCGAACCGCCCGCAGTCCTCGCGCGACATCGACTCCCGGCAGCAGAGCGAGCCGCTCGACGACCGCAGTGGCATCCGCCGCGGCGGTGCTTTCGTCCGCTGCCGTGGGCGTGTCGGCCCCCATCCGCGGCAGCCATTTGAGCAGGGTTGCGTAGAGCCGCACCGGCTCGACCGGCTTGTAGACGAAATCGTTCATCCCGGCCTCCACGCAGGCCCGACGATCCTCGTCGAAGGCATTGGCCGTCATGGCGATGATCGGCACTTCGCCATAGCCTGGCAGGGCGCGGATCGCGCGCGTCGCGGCGAGGCCATCCATGTGTGGCATCTGCATGTCCATCAGCACGAGGTCATAGGTGTGTCCCGTCGCCCTGGCAACGGCCACCCGGCCGTCCTGCGCCACGTCGACCTCGAGTCCGACGGCGCGCAACAGCTCGACGGCGACCTCGCGGTTGACCGCGTTGTCTTCGGCCAGCAGCAGCCTCGCCCGCCCTGCGCGTTGGCGCAGCATGGCTTCGACAGCGGCCGTTGACCGGTCGCTGGGTGCCGGCATCGCGCCCTTCCCGAGCTGCAGCCGGGCGGTGAACCAGAAGGTGCTGCCGACGTCGGGAGTGCTGCTGACCCCGGCCTCGCCACCCATCAACTCGGCGAGTCGCCGCGTGACGACCAGCCCCAGGCCGGTGCCGCCATGACGGCGCGTCGTCGAGCTGTCGGCCTGTTCGAAGGGCTGGAAGAGACGGGCGATCTGTTCCGGCGCGAGACCGACGCCGGTATCCGACACCGCGAAGCGCAACAGAAGATGGTCGCCCTGCCGCTCGAGAAGGCGGACGCGCAGGTCGATCGAACCGTGCTCGGTGAACTTGACCGCATTCCCGAGATAGTTCAGCAGTGCCTGCCGCAACCGCGTCGGATCGCCGTGTAGCCAGAACGGCAGGTCGTCGTGTTCCAGACCAAGGGCGAGTCCCTTCGCGTGTGCCGGCTCCGCGATCATGGACAGGACATTGTCGAGCAGTTGCACGAGGTCGAAGTCGACGGTCTCCAGATCCAGTCGTCCGGCCTCGATCTTCGAGAGATCGAGGATATCGTTGATGATCGCCAACAGGTGTTGGCCGGCGCTGTCGATCATGTCGAGTCGGTGGCGCTGATCGGGTGACATCTGCTCCCGCCGGCGCATGAGATGCGTGAGGCCGATGATTGCATTGAGCGGCGTGCGGATCTCGTGGCTCATGTTGGCGAGGAAGTTGCTCTTCGTGCGACTTGCCGCCTCGGCGCGCGCGCGCGCCTCATCGAGCTGTTGCGTCCGCTCCGCCACCAGGGCCTCGAGATGGTGGCGGTGGTTGTCAAGCTCACGGCCGATGCGCATCTTCTCCGTGACGTCCTCCTTCACCGCCACGTAGTGGGTTGCCTGTCCATCGCGGGAGCGCAGTGGCGTGATGATGGCGAATTCGACATACTCCGTCCCATCCTTCCGACGGTTGAAAAACTCGCCCTTCCACGTTTCACCGCGGAGCAGCGTCTGCCAGAGCGCGGCATAGGTTCCGCGCGGGGTCCGTCCCGATTGCAGCAGGCGCGGACTTTCGCCAATCACTTCGTCACGCCGGTATCCCGTGGCGCGCACGAAGGCATCATTGACATACTCGATGCGGGCTTCCAGGTCGGTGATGACGATGCTCTCCGGACTCTGCTCGACGGCGAGGGAGAGCTTGCGCAAGTCCTCTTCCGCCAGTTTGCGTGCGGTGATGTCACGATTGGACCCACTGCGGCCGAGGTACTCGCCATTCTCGCCAAGAACCGGTTGACAGTGATGGCCCAGCCAGCGAAGAGCGCCATCCTTGCGCGTGATGCGAAATTCCATCTCGACGTCGTCCGCCTCGCGGTCGAGGGCCAGGTGCGCCCAATAGGCGTCGCGGTCGTCGGGATGGACCATGTGCAGCGCGAGCTGCGGATCGGCGAGCAACTCCTCGGGTTGGTAGCCGGTGATCCTCATGCAGGCGGGCGACAGGTACTTGAAATGACCATCCGCGCCGCGCCAGAAGATCCAGTCGGCGGCGTTTTCCGCCAGGAGACGGAAATTTGCCTCCGATGCTCGCAGGGAAGCACTGGCATCCTCGGCGCGCCGGCGTTCGGCGAGAGCATCCTCCATCAGGTTCAGTGCGGCGATGCGGGCGTTCTGCTGTTCCTGCAGCACCGCCTTGAGCTTCGTCTCGGTATCGAGCCGCTCACGGATGTCGCGCACCTGGAAAAGCACGGAGCCATCGGGCAGGCGTACGCCATTGACCTCGACGGCGATGCTGCGGCCTTCGCTGCCGGCGAGGCTGGTGGTGAAGAACTGCGGACAGCCGGCGAGAATGCGCTGGAAGCAGAGCATCGCGCCGGCGACCAGTTGCGGTGGCACGATGGCCGCCAGGCCCATCCCGACCAGTTCGCCGTGCTCGTACTGCAGCAGCCGTTCAGCCTGTCGGTTGACATAGCGGCAGCGGCTGTCCGGACCCAGGACGAACACCGCGTCAGGCGAGAATTCGAGGATCGTTTCCAGCTTCTCCTCGCTGCGCCGCAAGGTCTCGTACGCATTCTTGCGCGCGCTGATGTCCTCGGAAAAGATGACGATGCCGCCGACGCCGCCATCCGACGACCGCCATGGCCGCACTTCCCAGCGCAGCCACTGCACCGTACCGTCGGCACGCGCGAAGCGATCCTCATCGGCGGCGATGGTTTCACCGGCCAGACCGCGCTGATGGACGGCCTTCCACTGCTGCGGAATCTCCGGAAACGCCTCGTAGTGGGAACGACCGATGAGGTCCTGGCTGCTGAGTCCGTAGTCCTCCAGCCAGCGGCGGCTGACGGCGAGGTAGCGCATGTCGCGGTCGAACATGGCCAGTGCCGTCGGTGCGTGCTCAAAAAAGAGCTGCAGCCGGTTCTGCGCCTCCCGGGCCTCGACCGCATTCTGCCTTTGCTCGCCGATGTCCTGAACGAAGGCGATGCGATTCAGTGGACGGCCGTCGGCATCGTGGACGATGGTGAGATCGATCCGCACCGGGAAGCGGCTGCCGTCACGGCAGAGGTGCTCGCTCTCGAACACCTTGTGCAGGCCGTGATCGGCATCGCTGATCTGTTCCCGAACGGCAGCGAGCAACGCCGCCGGAAAAAGCTCCAGCAAGGGCTTGCCGACCAGTTCCTCGGGACGATAGCCGCGCCGCCTGGCGAAAGCGGGATTCGTCGACAGCAGCGTGTTGCTACGCGCATCGGAAATGGCCAGGCCCACTTCGACATGTTCGAAGGCTTCGGCCCAGACCCGCGTGGTCGAGTCCTCTTTCCCGGCAGCTCCCATCGCGGAGTCAGCCGCCGAGGGGAGCGTCGCTGTTCGCCGACGGCTGCAGGAACAGGAGCGGATACGGCGGCGCGCGCCCAAGCTCGCGCGACAGTTGATTGATCCGCTTCTTCAGCTCGACCATGTCGAGTTCCCGGCCGACCGTCGCACGGTTGAAGCGCTCGAGTTCGTCGTTGCGCCGGAGCAGTTCTTCTTCGGCCTGCTTGCGGGCGGTGATGTCGAGGACGAGGCCGATCAGCGCCACCTTCCCCAGGTAGTCGAATCGACGCGCATGAACTTCGACAGTGATGCACTGGCCATCGCGGCGCACGCCGCGGCAGGTGTAGTTGATGCTGCTGACCTCACCGTCAAGGCAACGCCCAACGGCTTCGACGACGGTGGCGCGGTCCTCCGGGCTGACGAGCTCGTGGGCAGCAACCCTGTCGATCAGCTCGGTGGCGGATGCGTACCCGAAGATGGCGGCGAAGCCGGGATTGACGTAGCGCAGGCAATCGTCCTGACGGATGTAGATGCCGGCGATCGACTGCTCGACCAGGGCGCGAAAGCGCTCCTCGCTCTGTCTGAGCGCCGCTGCTGCTTCCTCGCTCGTGAGCTGTGCGGCGGTGGCCTCTTCGAGCAGGCTCAGGGTCGCCCGCCGGGCTTGCCGCTGTTCCTCGAGAGCCACTTTCTGTGCGGCACGCAGCGCTGCCTCCGCAGCATCCCGGGCGGCGTCGCTCTCCTGGCGAGCCCGTTCGGCTGCCTTGCGCGGCGAGATGTCTTCGACCGCGGCAATCAGGTAACCCGGTTCGCCGCCCTCCTGCCCCACCAGCGCCATCGTCGTGGCCGCCCAGAGGACCGTCCCGTCCTTGCGGATGTAGCGCTTCTCGACGACACCGCTGTCGACTTCGCCGGCGAGCATGCGCCGCACCTGATCGCGATCGGCAGCGACATCATCCGCATGGGTATCGTCCTGAAGTGTCCGGGACAACATTTCGCTCTCGCTGTAACCGAGCATTTCGCCGAGTTTCGCGTTCACCCGCAGCCAGTGGCCATCGAGTGCAACGATGGCGATACCGACCGCCGTCTGCTCGAAAATGGTCCTGAAGCGGCGATCGCTTTGCTCACGCCGCGCGAGTTCGCGGGACAGGTTCTCCGCCATCCGGTTGCAGGCGTTGCCGACGCGGCCGAACTCCCCCTTCAACCCGGTGATCCGCCGCGACAGATTGCCGCCGGCGACCACCTGGATGTTCTCCTCGAGCATCCGCAGCGGACGGATCACGTGGCGATCGACGGCCCACGCCATGCCGATGGCGAGCAGAGCCAGCGAGGCGACGCCGACCCCCAGCAGCCTGGCGAGCCTCGCCTGCACTTGCGCCTCGAGCGGTGCCGCCGGCACCCTGATGCTGACGATACCGTGCACGTCGCCTTGCCGATCGCCGGACGCCTGCCGGTCGTTCGCGCGGACCGCCGCCGCGCCGTGCTCCGGAGCACCGCCGCATCCCAGGCAGCCCTGGTCCACGCCGATCGGACGCGCATGCAGGTAGTGGCGTTGGCCGTCGGCACCGGCGAAGGGGACGAAGTACGATGCCGCCTGCGGATGCGCACGAAAATGCGCGATGGCCGCCATTTCGACGTCGTCGGCCTTCTCGAATCCGTCGCCCGGGTCGGCGGCAACATTCCTGACTGAAAGGCCGATCGTCTCCCCGCCTTGCAGATCCCTGACGATCCGCTGCATCACCTGCGCCGGCAGGAAGCCCAGCCTCCCTTGGTCGATGGGCAACCCGTCGTCGCTGAACTGCTGATGGTCGAACTGCCGCATCGCCAGGACGATGCGGTGGACTTTCTCGGCGTTCTCCTGCACGTTCGCTTCGACCCAGCGACGGACGCAGTACTGGTGGCCGATGGCGAGGACAGCGAGGCCGATGCCCAGCACGGCGAGCAGCACCGCCAGGAGACGGCGCGACAGCGTCATCCCTGTTCATCCCGTTCAAACGACAGGGGATAGGGGGCGCACGGCCGAGTTCAATCGACAGCGCGTTGATGCATTTCTTCATTTCGATCATCGCCAGCTCGCGGCCGATCGTCACGCGACTGAATCGCTCGAGTTCGGCATTGCGCTCGCGCAACTGATCTTCCGCCCGCCTGTGCTCGGTGATGTCGAAAATCACGCCGTCGAAGTGCAACGCCGTTCCCGCTGCATCGCGGATCGGCCGCGCGTGGTCCAGTACCCAGTGGACCTTCCCGCTGGCGTGATGAATGCGATAGATGGTGCTGAATGGACGGTCCTCGCTGATCGCGGCGTCGACCTCGCGCAGGACTCTGGGAAGATCCTCGGCGCAAACCAGATCCATCCACAGCAGGGGGTCCTCCTGGCGCAGGAAATCCCGTGCCGCATGTCCCGTCAGCGGCAGAACGCCGTCCGACATCATCGTGACGCGCCCGGGAGGCCGCAACTCGCAGCGGTAGACCGCACCCGGAATGTTGCTGGTCAGCGAGCGGAACATCTCTTCACGTTCCGCCAGGGCATCCGCCGCCCGCTTGCGCTCGCTGATGTCCCGGGAGATGCCGAACATGCCGCAGATCCTCCCCTCGCCGTCGCGCAATGGGCCCTTGGTGGCCAGGAATGTCCGCTTGCCGAGCGCCGTATCGAGACATTCCTCGCTCGTCTCGATCCGCTCGCCGGCAACGATGCGCTTGCCGATCGCCATCAGCTTCAGCGCCTGGTGTTCCGGGAAAAGAGCCCTGTCGTCGTGGCCGAGCACGTCCGCGGCCTGCCTGCCGACGTAACGGCCGGCAGCGCCGTTGAAAAGCAGATAGCGGCCCTGGCGATCCTTGGCGTAGATGGCGTCGTCCGAGTGGTCGGCGATGGCCTGCAGCAATTCCAGGGATCGCTGCCTTTCCTGCAGCATCGTGATCTCTTTCCGGTGCGCGGCGTCGATCCGGCGCACCTGGCGCCTGACCAGCAGGTACAGCAGCAGGGTGGTGACGGCGACGAACAGCCAGCCCTTGAACATGCTGACGCCGATGATCTGCTCGGGACGGGTGTACACGGCCTCGACCGCATGGTACGACAGCAGGATCCAGAGTGCGGCGAACACTCCGTAGATCGATACGACCGCGAACGGCGCCTGGCCGGGCGTTCGTCGATTCGCCAGGGGTTGCTGTCGCGTCATGCCTGCTCGGGCTCGCGGTATTGCAGGGCGATGCTGACGAACTCATCGAAGAGATCGACGAAGGCGTTCACCATGTCCGGATCGAAATGCCGACCGCAACCGGCAACGATGATGTCGCGCGCTTCGGCGAAATCCATCGCCGGCTTGTAGGGGCGCCGGGTGGTGAGGGCATCGAAGACGTCGGCAAGTGCCATCAGGCGCGCGGCAATCGGGATCGCGTCGCCCGCCAGGCCATCCGGATAGCCAGTCCCATCCCACCTTTCGTGGTGCCAGTGGGCAATCTCCTTTGCCAGCGTCAGAAAGGCCACCGGCTGGTCGGCGTCCTTTTCGGCCAGCTCGATGGCGTCCGAGCCGAGCTTGGCATGCGTCTTCATGATTTCCCACTCGTCGGGCGTCAGCGGACCGGGTTTCAGCAGGATCTGGTCCGGCACCCCGACCTTGCCGATGTCGTGCAGCGGTGCCGATTTCACCAGCAGATCGATGTTGCGTTCGGAGAGGAAGGCGGCGAAACGCGGGTGACCGCTGAGCCGCAGCGCGATGGCGCGGACGTAATTCTGCGTGCGATGGATGTGGTAGCCGGTCTCCGGGTCGCGGATCTCGGCGAGGTGCGCCAATGCGCGGATGCTGACCGTCTGGATCGTCTCGTTTTCGGCCATGCGCCGGGCGACCTCCGCCTCCAGCCAGCTGTTCTGGTCCTGCAGGCAGTCACGCGCACGCTTGAGCTCGACCTGCGTCCGCACACGGGCCAGGACCAGCGGTGGGTCGATCGGCTTGGTGATGTAATCGACGGCGCCGGCAGCCAGTCCGTGCAGTTGCGCTTCGTTGCCACCCATTGCCGTGACGAAGATGACCGGGATCTCGGCGGTCGCCCGGTCGTCACGCAACTGCTTCAAGGTCTGGTAGCCGTCGAGGCCCGCCATCATGATGTCGAGCAGGATCAGGTCGGGCGCTGGCTGGTCGTGCGCCAGAGCCAGGCAACGGTCGCCCGATGTCGCCGCCAGAACCCGGTACTCGGTCGCCAGCAGACCCGAGAGAACCTGCAGGTTTTCAGCCGAATCATCGACGATGAGGATCGTCGCCCGTGTACCGTCTTTCATCGATCGTGCCTCACTCCAACACCCGACAGTTTAGGTCAGATCCGGATTCATGGCCGCGACATTCTTGTGGTATCGGCCACGATTCGCTGGCCAGCCAGGCCGTCGACCGGGATCGTCGAACAATGCACCGATCGACCGGCTCACAGCGGTGCAGGCATCTCGACGATCGTCCACAGCTTGTCGATTTCGGCATCGACGGCACCCATCAGCAGCGGGAGATCGGATGCGGCAGCGCCCGCGCCGCTTGCCAGGCACCTTTCGACCGCCAGCGCCGCCGCCGACAACGCCCCGGCTCCGAGTGTCGCCGCCACGCCCTTGAGCGTATGGGCGACGCGCCGCGCATCGGTGCTTGCGCCACGCTGCAGGCAGTCTTCGACTTCGCACATGGCGTTCCGGTGCGAAGCCAGCATCGAGCGCAACAGGCTGACCAGCTTGCCCCGGTTGCCGCGCACGACGCCCAGTCCCTGACGCAGATCGATGCCCGGTTCCGCTGCCAGACGGGCGATGATCGTCAGGTCGTCGGCAACGGGCGGCGCGCCAGTGTGCCCGGTCGCTTCCGCGCCGGCGGCTGCATGCCCACGATGCGCTGGCGGCTCGACCCCGGGTAACCAGTTCATCAGTGCCGCATAGAGCGCCGGCGGATCGACTGGCTTGGCGACGAAGCCGTCCATGCCGGCCGCCAGACAATCCTGGCGGTCTTCGTCGAAGGCATTCGCGGTCATCGCCAGGATCGCCACGTCCCGGCGTCCCGACAGCGAACGGATCGCGCGCGTCGCCTCGAAGCCGTCCATCTCCGGCATCTGCAGGTCCATCAGGACCAGGTCATAGG
>ERZ761607.5571-NODE-5571-length-10257-cov-7.114781_pt1 | contig 10257 bp, 8 predicted proteins | sample MGYA00511164_ERZ761607 | MGnify/ENA primary metagenome ERZ761607 (study PRJEB28899, sample SAMN02445080) | bioreactor sludge metagenome | biome: EBPR sludge | place: Australia: Brisbane, Thorneside Wastewater Treatment Plant | collected 2011-06-22 ...
CTTCGTCGAGTCGGGCAACCTGCCGCCGGCGCGCGCGCAGCGGTGCAGCGAGGAGTTCGCCAAGATCCGCTCGAGCTTCGAGAAGCTCATCGCGCCGCACCTGACCAACAACTCCACGCACGTCTTCGAGGCGCCCGAGGCGCCCGAGGCGCCGCACGATCACGCGCACGCGATCACCTGCGAGCAGGTCGCGGAGAAGGCCATCGAGCTCATCGCCGCCGAGGCCGAGAAGGAGCTGGCGACGCTCACGCCCGAGCAGCAGGCCCAGGCGCTCACCGAGATCAAGGCGAACCTTCCTGCGTTCCTCGAGCAGTTCCTGACCCAGTGCGAGCAGGAGGACTGGCCGGACGAGGACCGCCGCTGCGTGCTCGACGCGGCCAACCTGACCCGCGCCTCCAGGTGCGGCCTCGAATGACCCGGTAGCCAGGTCGAAACACGCGTTGCGTTTCGCAACCTGAACGCGGCCGGGACGCGGAGGAAGTCTCGTGATTCCGGCTCGGTCGCCCCGGGCACGAATCATGCTCGCAACCGGCGACCGTGAGGCTCACCCGCTTGTTCCTCGCCGCGTCGCTCGTGAGCCTCTATCCGGCTCGCGCGCAGGCCCTCGAGCCAGTCGCGTCGTTCAAGTTCCTCGTCACCGGCAATGGTCACGGCTTCCAGGTCTACGACGTGGACGCCAACGCCATCACCCAGTACCTGGAGCGCCCCTACCGCTACCTGCGGGCGAACCCGTCCAACCCCGACGGCGAAGGTGTCGTGAGGCGCAACCTCGCGTTCGACACGTACTTCGGCGTGAAGGTCGGCGGCCAGGCCGCGTGGCTCGGCACGCGCGACCCGAGCCAGGTCGGCTACGTCGCGGAGTCGAACATCATCCGCTCGGTGGTGACGGTCGGCGGCGTGCGCACCGAGACGTTCTTCTACGCGCCGTTCGGCTTCGAAGGCAACGCGATGGTCATGCTCCTGCGCGCCGAGAACACCTCGGGCTCGGCGCAGAACGTCACCGCGTACTCGATCCACAACTTCAAGATGGGCTCGGCGCCCAACCCCGACGTGCCGGGCGCCAACAGCGAGGTGATCGCGTTCGACAGCGGGTCGGCCACGGCGACCGAGACCGGCCCCGGCGGCGGGACGCTGGTGTACGCGCCGATCGGCGGCGCCGACAGCTCGAGCTGCGACGCCAGCGCGTACGGCGCGGTGGCCGCCGGCAACGATCCGACGCCGATGCCGTCGTGCAACGGGACGGATCGGGTGAACGTGTTCACCCGGAACCTCGGCTCGCTCGCCGCCGGCGAGGCGAAGTGGTGGGGCGTCGCCGTGCTGTTCGAGGACGGCAACGGCAGCGCCGCGCGCACGGCGTGGACGACGTACCTGAACGGGCGCACGGCGCAGCAACTCCACGACGACGCGCTCGCCGAGTGGGAGGCGTGGCGCACGCCGCCGCCGCCCGGGCTCACCCCCGACGAGCTGTCGGTGTGGCGCCAGTCGGATGCCGTCCTGCGCATGGGGCAGATCCGCGAGCCCTACTCGACGTCACCGCGCCGCAAGAACAACGGCATGATCCTGGCCAGCCTGCCGCCGGGTGGCTGGCACACGGGCTGGGTGCGCGACCAGGTCTACGCCAACGTCGCGCTCGCGCGCACCGGCCACTACGAGGAGGCCCGGATGGGTCTCGACTTCTTCCTCGGCGCCGACGCGGGGCGCTACGGCTCGTACCTCAACAACGTCGACTACCGCATCTCGACGGTGCGCTACTTCGGCGACGGTGAGGAGGAGGCCGACTACTCGGGCCACCCGACGCGCAACATCGAGATCGACGGCTGGGGCCTCTTCCTGTGGGCGGCGCGCCAGTACGTCGACGCGAGCGAGGACGTCGCGTGGCTGTCGTCGACGACGCGCAAGGGCGACGTCGTGTACGACGCCATCCGGTCGGGCGTGGCCGAGCCGCTCGCGGCGAACCTCGAGTCGAGCGGCATCGCGATCGCCGACGCCGGGATCTGGGAGGTGCACTGGGGCAACCGCCAGCACTGGCTGTACACGACCGCCACCACGGCGCGCGGCTTCTGCGACATGGCGACGCTCGCGCGGCGGGCCGGGCGCATGGACGACGTCGAGCGTTACCGCGGACTGGCGGAGCGCGCGGTCGCCGGCATGCGCGGCGCGTTCATCGACTCGAACCGCGTGCTCGCCGGCTCGCTCGAGAAGCTGGCCCAGGGCTCGAACTACCGCGACGGCGCGACGGTCGAGGCATTCACCTGGAACCTCATCCCGGCCAACGATCCGATCGCGACGGCGACGCTCGGCGAGATGTCGTACCTGCAGACGCCGGCGGGCGGCTACAAGCGCCTCGAGGGCTCGAACGATCAGTACGACACCGACGAGTGGATCCTGATCGACCTGCGCGCCTCCGATGCGTTCCGCCGCGCGGGCAACGTCGCCAAGGCCGACCAGCTGCTGGCGTGGGTCACCGGTCAGGCGTCGGTCAACTTCGATCTCCTGCCCGAGCTCTACAACACGCGCACGTCGAGCGGCACGATCGGCGCGTACTCGGGCTCGATCCCGATGGTCGGCTACGGCGCCGGCGCGTACCAGATGTCGCTCCTCGATCGCGCCGGCGCCTTCGAGCCGAGCGACTGCGGCGAGGTCGACGTCGGCGAGTACCCCGACGCCGGCCCCGGCGGTCCCGGCGGTGAGAACCCCGGCGACGGCGACCTGCGCACCGGCCTCGCCTGCGTGTGCGCGACCGGCGACGGCCCGGCGAAGACGCCGTGGGCGGAGCTGGTGCTGTTCTGCGGCGTGGTCGCGATCGCGGTGCGCCGGAGGGTGACGCCCGGCCGCGAGGAGTGGGGCCACGAGCGAAGCGAGGACCGGGGTAGCACCCACGACGAAGCGGCCCGAGCGCGAAGCGCGAGCCGGGCGTCCCAACAATGATCCAGCTGCGCGACCTCGGCAAGGAGTTCCCCGGCGTGCGCGCGCTGGGCGGCGTCTCGTTGTCGATCGAGCGTGGCGAGGTGCTCGGCCTGGTCGGCGAGAACGGCGCCGGCAAGTCGACGCTCATCAAGATCCTGGGCGGCGTCTACGCGGCAGGTGAGTACGAGGGCGAGATCGAGGTCGGCGGCAGCGTGCGGCGCTTCACCTCGACGCGAGACGCCCGCGCGGCCGGCATCGCGGTCGTGCACCAGGAGCTGAGCCTCGTCCCGGAGATGTCCGTCGCCGACAACCTGCTCCTGGGCAAGGAGCTCACGCGCTGGGGCGTCGTCGACGCCGCGGCGAGCGAGGCGCGCGCGAGAGAGATCCTGCGGCGGGCCGCCGGCGCGGTGGGCGACACGGTGGACGTGACCCGGCCCGTGGGGCAGCTCGGGGTCGGGATGCAGCAGGTGGTCGAGATCGCGCGCGCGCTCGGCGACGAGCGCGCGCACGCGGCCGTGGTCGTGCTCGACGAGCCGACGGCGGCGCTGAGCGCCGCGGAGGCGCGGCAGCTGTTCGACCTCGTGCGCGAGCGGCGGTCGAGCGGCGCGTCGTTCGTGTTCATCTCGCATCATCTCGACGAGGTGATCGAGCTGTGCGACCGGGTGGCGGTGCTGCGTGACGGGAGGCTCGTGGCGGTTCGCGAGGTGGCGGGGATCGGGAAGGAGGAGCTGGTGGAGCTGATGACGGGGGCCGTGGAGAGGCCTCGGGCCTCGGGCCTCGGGCCTCGGGAAGAAGGCCTCGGGCGTCAGGCCGAGACCGTGCTGCACGTCGACGGGCTCACCGTGCGGAAGGCCGGCTCGGCGCAGGTCGTGGTGGATGGGTTGAGCTTCGAGGTGAGGGCCGGTGAGGTGGTGGCGCTCGCGGGCGCGATGGGCGCCGGGCGGACGGCGACGATGAGCGCCCTGTTCGGGCTGGTGAACGGCAGCGTGGAGGGAGAGGTCAGCGTGGATGGGAAGCGCGTGACGGTGAAGGAGCCGCGGGACGCGATCCGGGCCGGGCTGGCGCTGGTGCCGGAGGACCGGAAGGGCGCCGGGCTCGTGCTCGGCCTGAGCGTCGTCGAGAACCTCGGGCTGCCGTCGCATCCCGCGCGGCTCGTGGACGGGGCCAGGCTCGAGAAGCTCGCGAGCGATCGCGTCAAGGAGCTCCGCATCAAGGTGCCGGGGCTCGGCGCCGAGGTCGCGACCCTGTCGGGCGGCAACCAGCAGAAGGTCGTCCTCGGCAAGTGGCTCGAGCTGGCGCCGCGCGTGCTCCTGCTCGACGAGCCGACGCGCGGCGTCGACGTCGGCGCCAAGGGCGAGATCTATCGCCTCGTCGAGGAGCTGACCGCAAGAGGGCACGCGGTGCTGCTGGCGTCGTCGGACCTGCCCGAGATCGTGCGGCTCGCCGATCGCGTGATCGTCCTGCGCGACGGCCGGCCGGTGGGCGAGCTCGGCCACGGCGAGATCAGCGGCCTCGCCATCATGAAGCTCGCGATGGGCACGGAGAACGCGTCATGAAGCTGGAACGAAACGCCGAGTCGCCGCGGCCGTCGGCGCGTCCGCCGGGGCGGCGGATCGATCTCAACGCGTGGGCGATGGCCGGCGTGTTGCTCTTCTTGTGGCTGACCCTCGCCGTCATGCCGGCGACGCGCGGCGTCTTCCTCACCGAGCGCAACCTCGCCACGCTGCTCACCCAGAACGCGCACATCCTGGTCATCGCCGTCGGCATGACCATGGTCATCATCATCCGCGGCATCGATCTGTCGGTCGGCGCCGGCGTCGCGCTCACCGGCGTGGTCGCCGCGCTCCTGCAGCTCGAGCTCGGGTGGTCGGCGCCGCTCGCGATCGGCGCGGCGCTCGCCGCCGGCGCCGCCATCGGCCTGTGGCAGGGGCTGTGGATCTCGCGCCTCGGCATCCCGGCGTTCGTCGTGACCCTCGCCGGGTTCAACGCGTTCCGCGGCCTCGCCCTCGTCCTCTCCGACGCGCGCGGCCTGGCGCCGATGCGCGAGGACTTCTCGATCGTCACCGCCAGCCTCGCGCCGGGCGCGACCTGGGCGCTCGTCGCGCTCGGCCTCGTCGCGGGCGTCGCGCTCACCCTGATCGACGCCGCGCGCCGGCGCGCGCACGGCCTCGAAGCGCCGAGCCCGACCGTGCTCGGCGCGCGCCTCGGCGGCCAGGTGCTCCTCGCCGGCTTCCTCCTCCTCGTCTTCGGCGGCCGCGGGCTGCCGGTGCCGGTCCTCGTCGCCGCCCTCGCCGTCCTGGGCGGCGTCTTCCTGACCCAGCGCACGCGCTTCGGCCGCCACGTCTACGCGGTCGGCGGCAACCCCGAGGCGGCGCGCCTCGCCGGCGTCGACGTCAAGAAGGTGACCCTCGGCGTCTACGTGCTGGTCGGCATCCTCACCGGCGTCGCCGGCGTGCTCCTCGCCGGCCGCGTCAACGGCGTCACGCCGGGCAGCCAGGGCCAGCTCCTCGAGCTCGACGTCATCACCGCCGTCGTCATCGGCGGCACCAGCCTGCTCGGCGGCCGCGGCTCGATCGTCGGCACCATGCTCGGCGCGCTCGTGTTCGGCACGCTCGCCAACGGCATGAACCTGCTCGGCGTCGACTCGAACTGGCAGCTCATCTGCAAGGGCCTCATCCTCATGACCGCCGTGCTCTTCGACGTGCTGTCGAAGAACGGCCGCGTGCTCTACCGCGCGCTGGCGGTGGTCGTCGTGCTGGTCGCCGTCACCGCGTGGCTGGCGTCGCGCCCGGCGGTCGCGCGCCCGCAGGTCGCGTTCCTGCTCTCGACGCTCCAGGAGGAGCGCTACCAGAAGGACCAGCGCTACTTCGAGGCGCGCGCCCGGGCGCTCGGCGTCCGCGTGGTGACGCTGGCCGCCGACAACGACAACGCCAAGCAGATCGCCCAGGTCGAGGACGCGCTCACCCGCGGCGCCCGCGTCCTGGTCATCCAGCCGACCGACAGCCAGGCCGCGTCGTCGTACGTGCGGCTCGCGCACGAGCGCGGCGCCAAGGTCGTCGCCTACGACCGCACGATCACGTCGCCCGATCTCGACTTCTACGTCTCGCACGACAGCTACAAGGTCGGCGTGCTCCAGGCCGAGGCCGCGATCGCCGCCACCGGCGGCAAGGGTCGCTTCGTCATCCTCTCGGGCCAGGCCGGTCACTCGGTCGCGACCGAGATCACGCGCGGCTACGACGAGACGCTGCGCCCGTACCTCGAGCGCGGCGACATCGAGATCGTCATGCGCCAGAGCCACAGCGCGTGGTCGCCCGAGCAGGCGCTGCGCACCGTCGAGGACGCCCTCGCCCGCGGCGGCAAGCTCGACGCCATCCTGGCCAACAACTCCGGCATGGCGCGGGGCGCGGTGCAGGCGCTCGCGGCGGCGGGCCTGGGCAGCGCCGGCGTGTTCGTCGCTGGCGCCGACGCCGACGCCGCCAACGTCGACTTCGTGTGCCAGGGCAAGCAGACGATCGAGGTGCTCAAGGACATCCAGCCGCTGGCCGAGACCGCGGCCGAGGTCGCCGCCCGGCTCCTGCGCGGCGATCCCGGCGATGGGCACCGGACGGCGGCGGTCCCCGTCGAGGTCATCCGCCCGGCCGATGTGAAACCCCGCCTGATCGATTCCGGCTTCCTGTCTGCGTCGGAGGTGCCGTCATGCCCGAAGTGAACTTCCTCGCCAAGATCCTCGCGACCGCGATCGGCGTCACCGAGCCCATCTCCGCCCAGGACACGATGACGCTCGAGGACACGGTCCAGCGCGACACCGGTGCCGGCCTCGACGCCGCCGGGGTGCGCTTCGAGCTCCACGGCTACGCGCGCATGCCGCTGGCCGCGCAGGGCACGCCGCGCGAGCCCTTCCTCGTCGACAACGACTACTACCTCTCCGGCTTCGCGTACACGCGGCTCTACGAGCCCGACTGGTCCGAGCTCTTCTTCTCGGCGACCAAGGGCAACTACAAGGCCGAGTTCGGCATCTTCGCGTCGCTCTACTCCGACTACGCGTCGCCCGAGCTCGAGAACCAGCTCGGCATCGCGCAGGCGAGCGTCACCGCCAGGCGCTTCCTCGATCACGATCCGCTGACCGTCCAGCTCGGCGTCTTCTGGGACCGCTTCGGTCACCTCGAGCCGTACGACACCTACGTCTTCGGTCGCACGCACCAGGGCGGCCTCAAGGTCGCGTACGACCTGCCCGGCGGCGGGCGCGCGCAGACCGGCATCGGGCTGCACCAGGCGCAGCTCCGCCAGAACCAGGGCCTCACGCCGATCGCGCACATCGCCGGCACCTACCCCGTCGGCAAGGTCGACGTCGGCGCGTACGTCCTGCGCACGTGGACGCGCGACGTGCGTCAGCTGTCGCCGATCCAGGACGGCACGATGTGGGTCGCCGGCGCGGACGTGCGGGCGCCACTCCCCGGCGACCGCGGCAACGCGTACGTCGCGGCCGCCTTCTACGACATGACCAAGGTGCTCTACCTCGCGCCCGCGCTCGAGGTGATGCACTCGACCGGCGGCCGCGGCCTCACCGAGAACTTCCTCGGCCTCGAGTCGTCGGACGATGGCACCGGGCGCATGTACACGCTCGCCGGCGACATCCCGGCGCGCGTCACCGACGACATCGGCCTGCGCGCGTTCGGCATGGCGACGTGGGTGCGCTCGAACCAGGTCGACGAGATGGACCCCGCGGTCAACCGCGACCGCCGCATGTACCTGAAGTGGGGCGTCGAGCCGAGCTACCGCATCACCAAGGGCGTGCACGTCGCCGCGCGCTTCGATCGCGTCATCCTCGATCTCTACGACGCCGAGAACAGCTTCCGCGTGCTCTCGCCCAAGGTCGTCTTCCCGCTCGAGACCTGGGGCGAGCTCGCCTTCCAGTACTCGCACTACTGGTACGGCGACAAGGTCACGTTGCGCCCCGGCCAGGTGCCGCTCGTCACCGAGCCCGACAACGACGTCTTCAAGCTCCAGGCCCAGGTCGCCTGGTAGCGCTCGCGGGGTACAATCGCCCCATGCGAGATCAAGAACCCACCAAGGCGCTCGCGCAGGCCGCTGGCGTCGCGTTCGTCGGCACCGTCGTGCTCGTCGCCTCGTTCTGGTACTTCTGGGTCAACACGCCCTGGTAGCGGCGGCGGCGCGACGCTACCAGCTCACTCGGGCGCGGCCGGCGGCTCCATGGCCTCGGCCGGCGCGACCTCGTCGGTGTTCGGGCGCGCGACGATCTCGATCATGCGCAGGTGCGCCGGCGCCTGCTCGCGCTCGGCGGGCGTCATGAGCGCGACCTCGAGCTGACCGAGGCGCTCGACCTCGGCGAGCGCGTTGTAGCCGCCGATGAACTTGCCGCGCAGGAACACGTACGGGACCGTGCTCTGGTGGGTCTCGGTGGAGAGGAGCGGCAGGTACTTCTCGTTCTCCTGCTGCTCGAGGTCGATGTAGTCGTAGTCGACCTTGTGCTTCTCGAGCACCGTGATCGCGCGGCCCGTCCAGGCGCAGCTGTTCTTGCCGTAGATCTGCGCCGGCAGCGCGGGGTTGCCGAGCCCGACCGGCGCCGGCGGCGCCACCGGCGCGGCAGGCGCACCGGCCGGCGCGGTGACCGTGGCAGCGGGCGCTTGGCGCGCGGGCGCCTTCGCCGGCTCGCGGCCGCGCAGCTTGTCGACGCGCGCGCGCACGCGGACCAGCCGTGGATCGTGCGTCCAGCGGTCCTGGAGGTAATCGCGCAGATCGCCGCCGAGCTCGTCGGCCCGATCGAGCGCTTCCTTCACGCGCGTGGTCAGCTTGGCCGCCAGGCCCTGGTTCTGGGATTCGCTCATGCTGGGCCGGCACCCTAGCCACGCCGGCCCCGGCGGGCAAGCCTCAGTTTCGGCCCTGGAGGCGACTCAGGCGCCGAAGACCCGGCGCTTCAGCTCGCCGGAGCCGGCCAGGTTGACCAGCTCGGTCCGACCACCAACACACTCGCCGGCGATGAAGCACAGCGGACCGCCCCGCCCCTTCGCGTCGCGGCGGACGGCCGCCTGGGTCGCCTCGTCGCCGTCGAGGTTGACGACCTTGTACGGGACGCCGCTGGCGTCGAGCACCTCGGTCAGCTTGCCGGCGTCGCGCCACTGCTTCTCCTTGAAGTAGTAGACGACGACCGGCGCCACCTCCTGCGTCTTCGGGGCGGCGGGCGCGGCGGACGCGGCCGGGGCGGCACCGTAGCCGTTCGCGAATGCCTCGCGATCGGCGAGCTCGTCGGCGGACGCGAGCGGCCGTCCGAGCGTGTCGTTCACACGCCGCGCCGCGCCGGCGAGCGCGCCGTCGCCGTGCGCGATCGCGCGCCAGCCGCGGTCACGGAGCTTGTCGAGGAGGCCCATGGGCTGCCGTTTTGGCATCACGGGATCACCGTGTCAATCCGTGTCATCATCGACGCCAGGGGGGACCATGTCACAGCGCTCCACGCTCGCTCGCTTCCTGTTCGCGAACATGTTCACGAGCTCCGCCACGCAGACCACGTGGCGCACGATCGTCGCCGCCGGCGCGATGATCGGCACCGCGTACCTCGCCGAGGTGCCGAGCGCGGTCGCCCAGCCCGCGAATCCGCCGCCCGCCGCCGGCGCTCCGGTGAGGGCCGAGCCGGCGCCGCCGGCCGGCGCGGTGATGACGCTGGATCAGCCGACGCTCGACTTCGGCACGATCGAGGCCGGCAAGAAGACGACGGTCGAGTTCACGTTCAAGAACACCGGCACCAAGCCGCTCAAGCTCGACAAGAAGAAGCTCAAGAGCTCGTGCAAGTGCCTGGTCGCGATCCTGCCCCGGGCGCCGATCGCGCCCGGCGGCCAGGGCGTCGTGAAGGCCACGTTCACCGCGCCGCGCACGGCCGGCGAGGCGTCGCACAACCTCCTCATCAAGTACGTGGTCGATCCGGCGGCCAAGTCCGAGGCGTCCGCCGTGCTCGCGATCACGGGCACCGTCGAGCCCAAGAAGCCTCGCCCGCGCCAGCCCAAGGAGCCGCGCTTCGAAGGGCGTGGGTTCGTCCTCAGCTGACGCTGAGGACAGGCCTCGGGCTTCGGGCCTCGGGCCTCGGGCCGGAAGGCCTCGGGCCTCAGCCTGCGACCCGTGGGCGCCGACCGTGTTTAGAATGAGGTCATGCGTAAGGTCGTCCTCCCGCTTCTCCTGGCCGTGGCGTGTGGTGGTGGTGACGGTGATGGTGGCGATGGCGACGGGGGAAACAACGACGGTGACGGGTCGACGGAGCAGGACGCGCGGCCCAACGACGGCAACGTCGGCGACGGGACGCCGAGCGTGCCCGGGTCGCTGCGCTTCTTCGGGACCGGGACC
>ERZ761607.5572-NODE-5572-length-10252-cov-5.574287_pt1 | contig 10252 bp, 8 predicted proteins | sample MGYA00511164_ERZ761607 | MGnify/ENA primary metagenome ERZ761607 (study PRJEB28899, sample SAMN02445080) | bioreactor sludge metagenome | biome: EBPR sludge | place: Australia: Brisbane, Thorneside Wastewater Treatment Plant | collected 2011-06-22 ...
GCTGGGGATAGTTCACGTCCTTTTCTCTCCCCGCTCAAGCCCGCCTGGCCGGGGACATGAATTTCAGTGCGTGTCCCCGCCGGCTTCAAGCTGCCGGGGACACGTACCGAAGAGGTACATGTCCCCGGACAGATCACCCCGAATCCTTGACTTTCCGGCCCCTCCGTGCGCCTTTCCGCGCCTCCCGGAATCCGGCTTTCGCGCCGCAAGAAAACGACTGAAACCATGCACGCCTATCGCACGCACACCTGTGGCCAGCTCCGTGGTTCGGACACCGGCGCGACTGTCCGCCTGTCGGGCTGGATCCATCGCAAGCGCGACCACGGCGGCCTGGTCTTCGTCGACCTGCGCGACCACTACGGCCTGACCCAGCTGGTCGTCTCGCCGACCACGCCGGGCTTCGACCTGATCGAGCGCGTGCGCACCGAGAGCGTGATCCGGGTCGACGGCGAGGTCGTGGCCCGCTCGGCCGAGACCATCAACGCCAACCTGCCGACCGGCGAGGTCGAGATCCGCGTCAAGTCGGTGGAAGTCCTGTCCGAAGCCGCCGAGCTGCCGCTGCCGGTGTTCGGCGAGCCGGACTACCCCGAGGAAATCCGTCTCAAGCACCGCTTCCTGGACCTGCGCCGCGAGACGCTGCACCGGAACATCGTGCTGCGCAGCAAGGTGATCCACTCGATCCGCCGGCGCATGGTCGACCAGGGCTTCCTGGAGTACCAGACGCCGATCCTGACGGCCTCTTCGCCGGAGGGCGCGCGCGACTTCCTGGTGCCCTCGCGCCTGCATCCGTCCAAGTTCTACGCGCTGCCGCAGGCCCCGCAGCAGTTCAAGCAGCTGCTGATGGTCAGCGGCTTCGATCGCTACTTCCAGATCGCGCCCTGCTTCCGCGACGAGGACCTGCGCGCGGACCGCAGCCTCGAGTTCTACCAGCTCGACGTCGAGATGAGTTTCGTCACCCAGGAAGACGTGTTCGCGGCCATCGAGCCCGTCATGCACGGGGTGTTCGAGGAGTTCGCCGAGGGCAAGCCGGTCTCGCCCATCGACCAGGAGCACAGCTTCACCAACGACTTCGGCGAGACCTCGACCCACAGGGGCTTCGAGCGTCTGACCTATGCTCAGGCGATGGCCTGGTACGGCAGCGACAAGCCGGACACCCGCAACCCGATCAAGATGCAGGACGTGTCGTCGAGCTTCCGCGGCGGCGGATTTGGGCTGTTCGCCCGCATCCTGGACGCCGACGAGAAGAACGCCGTCTGGGCCATCCCGGCCCCGACCGGCGGTAGTCGCGCCTTCTGCGACCGCATGAACAGCTGGGCGCAGGGCGAAGGCCAGCCGGGCCTGGGCTACGTCTTCTGGTCGGAAGACCAGGGCGGCTGGGGCGGACCGATCGCCAAGAACCTGGGCGCCGACCAGACCCAGGCGCTGATGACCTCGCTCGGCCTCGGTCAGGGCGACGCGGCCTTCTTCGTGGCCGGCCTGCCGGCGACCTTCGCCAAGTTCGCCGGCCTGGCCCGCACCCGCGTCGGCACGGAGCTGAAGCTGGTCGACGAGGACCAGTTCAAGTTCTGCTGGATCGTCGACTTCCCGATGTTCGAGTGGAGCGAGGAAGAGAAGAAGGTCGACTTCTCGCACAATCCCTTCTCGATGCCGCAGGGCGGGCTGGAGGCGCTGGAAACCCAGGATCCGCTGACCATCCGCGCCTACCAGTACGACATCGTCTGCAACGGCTACGAGCTGTGTTCCGGCGCGATCCGGAACCACAAGGCCGAGATCATGCTCAAGGCCTTCGAGATCGCCGGCTACGACCAGTCGGTCGTCGAGAGCCAGTTCGGCGGCATGCTGAACGCCTTCCGCTACGGCGCGCCGCCGCACGGCGGCCTGGCCCCCGGCATCGACCGCATCGTCATGCTGCTGGCCGGCCAGACGGCGATCCGCGAGGTCATCGCCTTCCCGCTGAACCAGCAGGGCCAGGACCTGCTGATGAACGCCCCCTCGGAGGTCGAGGAGCGTCAGCTGAAGGAGCTGCACATCCGCCTGGCGCCGCCGATCAAGTAGGCCGCGGCAGCAGGCCTGCAATCACCGTCATCCCGGGCGGTCGCGGGCCGATACGGGACCCGGACGAGCGGGGACTCAGCGGCGTGGGCCCGGCTCTTCGCGGTTTCGCGCTACGGCCTGGATGACGGCGAGGCCTACGGCCCGGCGATGATCATCCGCGGTGCGGCTGGAGCCGCGGGCGCGGGCGGCGCGGGCTTCGGCGGCTTGGGCGGCTTCGGCGGCGCGGGCGGCGCCGGCGGCGAGGCCATGTCGCGGACGATGATCATTCGGCGACCGCCGCAGGTCGCGACCCGGAGCCCGTGGGGCAGGCGGGTCTTTTCGTCACCGCAGGCGTCGTCCAGCTGGTCCTGGCGCAGACCCTTCGTGCCCGACAGATTGGCCCCGGCCAGGATGGCGCCGTCGAGGCTGGCGCCCCGGAAGTCCGCGCCGGCGAAGGTCGACCCGCTGAGAATGGCGCGGTCGAGGTCGGCGCCGCGGAACGACGCTCCGTCGAAGCGGCCCGCGATCATCTGGGCGCCGATGAGTTCGGCGTTGCCGAAGTCCGCGCCGCGACCGTCGACGTGCAACAGGCGGGCCGCCGGCAGCTCCGCGCCGGTGAACCGGGCGCCCGACAGGTTGGCGAACGCCAGGTTGACCCGGGGCATCTCCGCGCCCTTGGCGCTGACATTGCTGAAGATGGCGCGCACGAAGTTGGCGTTGGGGGCCTCCACGCCGTCGAGCATGGCGTTGGAGAAGTTGGCCGCGGTGAAGTCGCTGGAGATGATCTGGGCGCCGCGCAGGTCGGCGTTCATCAACCGCGCGCCCTGGAAGTCGGAGTGGATGAAGGTCGCGCCGCGCAGATCGGCGTTGATCAGGGTGGCGGTGGCGAAGTTGGCGCCGGCGAACCGGGCGTTGGTCAGGCGACGGCCCGACAGGTCGCACTTGCCGCAGCTGCCGCCGAAGGTGACGAGACGGGCGATGTCCTTTTCGCCGACCATCGCCTGGGCGGGAGTCGCGGCGGCGGCTCCGGCGAGGACGAAGAGCGAGAGGGCGAGGCCTAGGCGGGTCATCGGCGAGCTGGCGGCTCCGGTCGTGAAAAGCTCACGATCGGTTTGACCCGATCGCCCCCGAAACACCACTTAAATCGCGGTAACGCTTCAAGTTTAGCGGCACACCGGTATGCGAAGACCGCGCGGCAGGCGAGTGGCCTGGTCGCCGCAGGCGCGGTCGAGCTGGCGTTGGGAGAGGCCGCTGGCGCGGTCCATCTCGGCCCCGCTGAAGTTGGCGCCGGTCAGGTTGGCGCCGGCGAAGCGGGCGCCCTGCAGATAGGTCCCCACGAAGGTCGCGTTGGTCAGGTCGGCGCCGCTGAAGTTGGCGCTGCTGAACACGCCGCCATAGGCGTTGACGTCGCGCAGGTCGGCGCCGGCGAAGCTGGCGCGGTTCATGACCACCAGGCTGAGGTCGGCCTGGCGCAGGCGCGCGCGCGACAGGTTCTGTCCGCTCTTCTCGAGGCCGGTCAGGTCAGCCTGGAACAGGTTGCAGCCGGGGCAGCTGGCCCCGCGCCGCACGGCGGCGATCTGGCCGGCGTTCTGGGCGACGGCCGGCGCGGCGGCGAGCAGGGCGGCGGCCAGCGCGGAAAGGGCGAGCAGTCTCATGGCGGCACGGTTTCCCGGTCGATGTCGGCGTTTACGCTTAACGCTGCAAGCTTAAGACCAGATTGCTTGGTGCGCGGGGGACTGCTTCGGTCGATAGACCGTAGCTGTCCCCGGCTATTCGGTTCGCAAGGGTCGGGGACAGCTACCGGCGATGCCGGAAGCAGTCCCCATCAGTCCCCGTGCGAGCCGCACGCTCCGCACACCCCGCCGATGACGGCGAGATCCCCGCAGGCCGGGCAGACGCCGGCGGCGCGCTGCATCAGTTCGCCGGGGGCCTCGACCTTGCGCCCGCCGAACGGCAGGAAGACCAGATTGTCGGGCGCCGCGCCGCGGGCGAAGCCCTTGGAGATGAAGCGCGAGGCCGGCTGGGGCTCGATGTCGTGGGCGACCAGGGGCGCGCCGTCGTCGTCGGCCTTGCCGCGGCCCAGGCCGTCGGCGTTGAGCTCGCCGGGGTCGGCGTTGGCGAGGTCGCCGCGGCCCAGGTAGCTGACCCCCAGTTCGCGGAACACGTAGTCGAGGATCGAGGTCGCCGACTTGACCGAGTCGTTGCCCGTCACCGGCCCGGCCGGTTCGAAACGGGTGAAGACAAAGGCGTCGACGAACTCGTCCAGCGGCACGCCGTACTGCAGCCCGATCGAGATCGAGACCGCGAAGTTGTTCATCAGGCTGCGGAAGGCCGCGCCTTCCTTGTGCATGTCGATGAAGATCTCGCCCAGCTCGCCGTCGTCATATTCGCCGGTATGCAGGTAGACCTTGTGGCCGCCGACGCTGGCCTTCTGGATGTAGCCCTTGCGCCGGTCGGGCAGCTTGCGGCGGCTGCGCTCGACCTCGACGATCTTCTCGACCACCCGTTCGGTGACGACCGGCTCGACGCGCGGCGCCTTGGGGGCCTCGGGCTCGGGCAGGTCGAGCGCGAAGGCGGCGGGGGCGGTGTCGCGCTCGATGCGGAAGGCGCCGACGCCCGCCGCGACCGCCGCCGTCTGGGCGGCCAGCGCGTCGGCGGGGGGCGCCGTGAACGGCAGGCGCAGGCGGGTGACGGCCGGCAGGTCGCAGACCGCCTCTACGGCGGCGGTCATGGCCAGTCGCGCCGCGAGGTCCGGCTCGGCGAACAGGGCGCGGCCGGCCTCGTCAAGACCCGGGCAGTCGGCGAGATCCCCCGCGCCCAGCGCGAAGCGCTCGGCCGCCCGGACGTCGGCGCGGGTGAAGCCGGCGAAGGCCAGGGTGTCGAAGTGGGCCGCGCAGGCCGCCTCGGCCGACGCGCCCAGCACGTCGGCGACGAAGCCGACGCCGACGACCGAGGGCGCGAAGGCCTGGGTCAGGGACCGGGCGAAGGGCAGCTGGCCCTCGGCCGCGTCGATCTCGTAGCGGGTGAAGCCGCAGTGCTGCAGCTCCGCATGGCCGACGCCGGGGGCGTCTTCCAGGGTTCCATGGCCCAGGGCGTGGACGCGGGCCGCGTCGAGGTCCGCGCCCAGCGCCGCGAGTCCGTCGAGCACCGCCGCCGGCAGCACCTTCACCACCTCGCCGTCAGCGGTTTCGGCGACCGTGGTCAGGGCGGGCAGGGGGCCGACGCCGACGCTGACGCCGCCGAGCCGCAGGGACAGCTCCGCGTCGTCGAGCGGCGCCAGGGCGAGGGGCGGCGTCGATGGCGCGGCGACGTCCAGCTCACGGGCGACGGTCGCGGCGGCGGCCCACAGGGCGCGGGCGGCGTCGCGCCCCTGGGCCGAGGCGTATGGCGCGCCGGCGGCCATGAGGCGCTCGGCCACCCCCGCCAGGCTGAGCAACGGCCTCGCGCCGTCGGCCGCGGCCTGCACCTTCAGCGCCAGCCCGACGATGCGGACGGCCTGGGCGAGGTCCTCGGGATCGTCGGCCAGCGTTCCGATATCGATGGCGGCGAATGGCCCCCGCGCGGCGGCCTGGAAGGTGCGGACGGGGATGGACGCCGATTTCCGGCGGCATCTGGCCGAGGTGCGGCTGGCGGTCGAACCGGCGGCGGCCGAACTGGCGGCGCAGAAACGCACGGATGAGGATCTGAAGGACCTGCGCGCCGCCGTGGCGGCGATGCGCGGGGAGACCCAGTCCGAATACGGCTTCGCCCGGGCTGACCTGTCTTTGCACATCGCGGTGGGCGCGGCGTCCAAGAACCCGATGATGCGGTCGCTGGCCGGGGTGATCGAGACGGCCCTGCTGGAGGCCTTCACCCTGAGCCCGCCGGTGCGCCAGCCGGCCGTGGCGTGCTCGGCGTCCAGGGCGTGGGACGAGACGGCCGCCAGCAGGCCGGTCGGCGGCGCCAGGTCCAGCCAGGCCGGCTCGGGCGCCTCGCCGGTCAGGCCCAGGGCGATGGCGTCGGCGATGGCGGCGTCGTCGGCCCCGGCCGCGCGGGCGGCGAGGGCCGCGCGCGCCAGCGCCGGATTGCCGGCCGGATCGGCGCAGGCGGCGGGGTCGCCCTCGCAGCGGCGGACCGCGTCGGCCACGGCGGCCAGCCGTTCGCCCGCGAAGGCGGCGGCGCGGGCGGCCAGGGCGCGGCCCTCGGTTTCGGCGACCAGCCGGCGCAGGGCCAGGGTGAAGGCGGGTTCGCCGACAGTCGGGGCCTGTCCGGCATCGCCCAGGGGGCGTCCGCGCCCGAAGGCGGCGACACCCAGCGACAGGAGGGTCTGCAGCTCGGCCTGGAACGCGGAGCCGTCCGGCTTGCGGTCGAAAAGGCCGAGGGCGGCGGCCTCGGCGGTCAGGGCGCGGGCGAACCGCTCGGGGCCCCCGGCCAGCAAGCCGTCCTGCGCCGGCGCCGGGCCGTCGCACGGCACGGTCTCCGCCCAGTCGAGCCACGATTCCACCCGGGCGGAGGTCCAGCCGCGCGGCGCCAGGACGCCCTGCAGGGCGTCGGCTGTCTCGACGGTCCGGAGCTCGAGTTCGGGGGGCGTTCTCTTCGCCAGCCGCCTCGCAAAACGCATCGTCCCGACTCTCCCGCGCACGTTCGCGCAAGGCTAGAGAGCGGCCCGCGCGCGAGCAATAGATATGGCGTGTTCGTGGTGTCGCATCCACAAGATGTTGCGGGGCGGCGCGCTGGACGCGGACCGCGTCGGCGGCTATGGTCCGCCCGCTTCCATTGCCTTGAAATTACTGGACCAGAGCGTGCTCAAAGCGATCTTCACCTGGTGGAACGGCGCCACGATCGGCCAGAAGTTCCACATCGCCCGTCGGGGCGTGTTCGTCGGTCAGGACGAACTGGGCAACAAGTACTACGAGGCGCGTGACGACAAGGACAGCTACGACAAGGGACGCAAGCGCCGCTGGGTGATCTACAATGGCTACGCCGAGGCCTCGAAGGTCTCGCCCGACTGGCACGGCTGGCTGCGCTACACCTTCGACGAGCCGCCGACCACCCATCCGCTGCCGCGCCGCGGCTGGGAGAAGGACCACCGTCCGAACCTGACCGGCACGGTCCACGCCTGGCGGCCAAAGGGCTCGATCAGCGGCGCCGGCCAGCGCGACAAGGCCACCGGCGACTACGAAGCCTGGTCCCCGGAATAGGACGGCGCGCGTGCGGCTGAGGCTTACCCTGCTGGCCGGGCTGGCGCTCGCGGGCGCCGCGGGCCTCGTTCACGCCCAGCAGCAACCGCCGGCGCCGCCGCCGGCCGCCGCGCCCGGACCGGTCGAGACCCCGCCGGAAGCCGAGGAGCCGCCGCCGGTCCAGGCCGCGCCGCCGGCGCCCTCCGCGCCCGCGCCGATCACCGCCGAAACGCCCACCGAGGAAGCGGTCAAGCCCAAGGCCGCCGTCGAAAAGCCAGCGGAGCCGCTGCGGCGCGTCCGAGGCGGCGCCGCGATCATCCAGGCCATCGACAAGGTCACCGCCGAGACCCTGAAGTTCGAGGCCCCGATCGGTCAGCCCATCCGCTACAAGACGCTGATCATCACCGTCCGCGCCTGCGAGACCACGGCGGCGGACGAAGAGCAGCCGGACTCGGCGGCCTATCTGACCATCGACTCTCAGCCCAAGGCGGCGCCGGGCCGTGCGGCCCCGGCGGCCAAGCAGGTCTTTCGCGGCTGGATGTTCGCGTCCACGCCGGGCGTGAATCCGTTGCAGCATCCGGTCTACGACGCCTGGCTGATCTCCTGCAGGGCCTCGGGCCCCGCGCCCGCGAAGCGATAGAAGTCGCCCTCGACCGCCAGAGCGTCGTCCAGTCGCCGGCGGTAGGCCTGGCGGCCGATCTCCACCGCGCCGAACTGAGTCAGGTGCTCGGTCAGGAACTGGGCGTCGAGCAGCCTGTATCCGCCGGCGATGAGACGGCCGACCAGATGCACCAGCGCCACCTTCGAGGCGTCCCGCGCCCGGCTGAACATGCTCTCGCCGAAGAAGGCGCCGCCGAGGGACACGCCGTACAGACCGCCGACCAGTTCGCCGGCGATGCGGCACTCGACGCTGTGGGCCCGGCCGGTGCGGTGCAGGGCCTCGTACATCCGCTGGATGGGGTGGTTGATCCAGGTCTCGCTGCGCTCCGGCGTCGCCGCCGCGCAGGCCTCGAGCACGCCGTGGAAGTCCTGGTCGATCGTGACGTCGAAACTGTTGGCGCGCACGGTCCGGGCCAGCCGTCGCGAGACGTGGAAGGCGTCGAGCGGGATAACGCCACGCCGCTGCGGATCGATCAGGAAGACCCGGTCGTCGTCCCGCGCGTCGGCCATCGGAAACACGCCCCTGCGGTAGCAGGCGACCAGTTCCTCAAGGTCGAACACGTCGTGGGCCATGGCTAGCTAATAGCAGAAGACGTGTGCTGCTTTCCCTCCCCCTTGTGGGGAGGGTGGTCCCGAAGGGACCGGGTGGGGAACCGAGAGGCCAACCTCGAATGCCAGTGATTGGCGTCCTGCTACCCCACCCTGGTCCGCTGCGCGGACCTGTCCCTCCCCATGAAGGGGAGGGAAGCCGCTCTACCCCTGCGCCTTGATCCACTTTTCGAGCCAGTGGATGTTGTAGTCGCCCTTGCGGATGTCGTCCTGCTGCAGCAGGTCCTGGAACAGCGGGATGGTCGTGTCGACGCCGCTGACCACCATCTCGCCCAGGCAGCGCTGGGTGCGGGCGATGCATTCGGCGCGGTCGCGGCCGTGGACGATCAGCTTGCCGATCAGGCTGTCGTAGTAGGGCGGGATGGCATAGCCGTCGTAGAGCGCGCTATCGAGCCGCACGCCCAGGCCGCCCGGCGCGTGGAATCCGGTGATCGTGCCAGGCGACGGCGTGAAGGTGCGCGCGTTCTCGGCGTTGATCCGGCATTCGATGGCGTGACCCTCGAACACGACGTCCTTCTGGCTGAACGACAGCGGCAGGCCGGCGGCGATGCGGATCTGTTCACGCACCAGGTCGATGCCGGTGATGGCCTCGGTGACCGGGTGCTCGACCTGCAGGCGGGTGTTCATCTCGATGAAGAAGAACTCGCCGTTCTCCCACAGGAACTCGATGGTCCCCACGCCCAGGTAGCCGATGGCGCGGATGGCCTCGACGACGACCTCGCCGATCTTGCTGCGGCCGATGGAGTCGAGGGCGGGGGAGGGCGCTTCCTCGAGGATCTTCTGGTGACGGCGCTGAAGCGAGCAGTCGCGCTCGCCCAGGTGCACGACATTGCCATGGCTGTCGGCCACGACCTGCAGCTCGATGTGCCGCGGGGTTTGGAGATAGCGCTCCATGTAGACGGTGTCGTCGCCGAAGGCCGCGCGGGCTTCCGAGCGGGCCGTGGAGACGGCCTCGTACAGGTCCTCCTGCGTCGCCGCGACCTTCATGCCGCGCCCTCCGCCGCCGGCGGCCGCCTTGATCAGCACCGGGAAGCCGATGCGGGCGGCGGCCTCGAAGGCCTCCTCCTCGGTGGTCACGCCGCCGTCGGAGCCGGGCACCACCGGGATGCCGGCGTCCTTGACGGCCTGCTTGGCGGTGATCTTGTCGCCCATCATCCGGATGTGTTCGGGCTTGGGGCCGATGAAGGTGAAGCCGTGGGCGTTCACGATCTCGGCGAAACGGGCGTTCTCGCTGAGGAAGCCGTAGCCGGGGTGGATGGCCTGGGCCCCGGTGATCTCCGCCGCGGCGATGATCGAGGGGATGTTCAGGTAGCTCTTGGCGGCCGGGGCCGGGCCGATGCAGACGCTTTCGTCGGCCAGCCGCACCCACATGCCGTTGGCGTCGGCCTCGGAGTGCACGGCCACGGTGGCGATGCCCATCTCCTTGCAGGCGCGGTGCACCCGCAGGGCGATCTCGCCGCGATTGGCGATCAGGATTTTGTCGAACACGGCGGCGCCTATTCGATGATGACGAGCGGCTCGCCGAATTCGACGGGCTGGGCGTCGGAGACCAGGATCTCGACGATCTTGCCGGCGCGCGGCGACGGGATCGGGTTCATCGTCTTCATGGCCTCGACGATCAGCAGGGTCTGACCCTGGGCGACGGTCTGGCCGACCTTGATGAAGGAATCAGCGCCAGGCTGCGGCTGCAGATAGACGGTGCCGACCATCGGCGACTTGACCTGGTCGCCCTTGGCGGCGGCCGGCGCGGCCTCGACGGCCGGGGCGGGCGCGGCCGGGGACGGGGCGGG
>ERZ761607.5573-NODE-5573-length-10252-cov-5.335589_pt1 | contig 10252 bp, 13 predicted proteins | sample MGYA00511164_ERZ761607 | MGnify/ENA primary metagenome ERZ761607 (study PRJEB28899, sample SAMN02445080) | bioreactor sludge metagenome | biome: EBPR sludge | place: Australia: Brisbane, Thorneside Wastewater Treatment Plant | collected 2011-06-22 ...
GCGGCCTACTACGGGACGGCCTTTCACGAGCTGGGGCACTGGACCGGGCACGAACGGCGACTGAACCGGCCGTTCTCCTTCGACCGGAGCGCGCCGGACTATGCTCGGGAGGAGTTGCGCGCGGAACTGGCCAGCGCCTTTCTCAATGCCGAACTCGGCTTCCAGCACGATCTGGACGAGCACGCCGCCTATCTGGCAATGTACCTGGAACTGCTGCGCCAGGACAGGAAGGAAATTTTCCGGGCGGCCAAGGATGCCCAGGCCATCGCTGATCTGATCCTGGACCGGCATCCGCGCCTGCGGTTGGAACAGGGGATGGCCGTACCCCGGACCGGGTCGCTGGAACCCGACGGGCGGATGCCCGCCACCGCCGATCCTCCGGTGCCGATTCGCACCTTCGACGATCTCCTGATCGCCCACCAGCGCCTGATCGCCGGCGCGCTGCGGGAGGTCGTCCGGCGTGGCGAGGATGAGGGATACCTGGAGCGGCTGATCCGCGATCTGGCAGCGGCCCTACCGATTTCGCCTACCGTGACCACCGCGTTGCCTCAGAAGACGTTGATCGGCAAATCGCGGCTAAATGAGCGAGCGCATGGGCCTGTTCTCGGTGGGAGATGATCCTTCATCGGTTAAGCAAATCGGCAACCCGCGTGGCCTTGGCCGCGTGCATCCGGTCCCCCGGTCAGGCGAGGTGGAATCGTCGTCCGGATCGCGTACCCGATGGGTCATCAGCGTCCTCGGCAGCGCCGTGATCGGCGCGGACTCCAGCTCGAACCGGCGGGGCAGTAGCCTCCAGTCGGACGGCTGCCTTTTGAATGGCCGGATGCCAACCTGGCGATGGGCCGAATGGAAAGGTGACGGTTGGCCGGCGAGCGCCCGGCTTGCCACCCCCCTCCCTATTGAGTAATATTTTACTCAATAGGAGGTGACCCATGTCCCGCTTTCAAGCCCTGACCAACGCCGTGCTCGACGCCGAACTCGACCGGCTGCGCGCGCGGCTCGGCCTCGAACCGAACCAGAAAGCCGAGCTGCTGCGCGAGATGGCGGCCATCGCCGGCTGGGTCGCGCGGCAGGCCGAACTCGGGCGGACCATCGAAGCGCGCCGCGACGGCGAAAGCGAGCCGCTGGTGCATCCGGCCTTGGAGCGACTGCGAACCCCGGTGGAGCGCCCGGTCGGCGCGCGGCTGGCGCTGAGCGACGCCGAAATCCGCCGCTTGGCCGCCGTGCTCGATGGCGGTTTCGATCCACCTCCCGCCCTGCGCGCGGCGCTGGCGAACTTGGCGCGGGCGGACCGCCGGCCGCCGGCCCTACATTGGCCGCCGGTGGCGTGAGCCATGGCGCTGCGCCTCGAACCGCTGAACCGATCCCATCGCCCCCTGCTGGCCGATTTCCAAAATCCCCAGGCCTCCCTCGTCGATTACCTCCAGCGGTACGCCTTGCGCCATGCCGAGAAGGATCTCCTGGCCCGGACGTATGTGGCCCTCGACGCGGGAACGGGCGCACCGCGACTCGCCGGGTACTTCAGCCTGGCGACGGTCAGCGTCGACCGGGCGGCAGCCGCCCGGCTGCGCGAACTGGACCGACTGCCGCGATTCCCGATTCCGGGGATTCTGCTCGCGCGCCTCGCCGTCGACGCGCGCGTCCAAGGGCAAGGGCTGGGCCGCTACCTGTTTGAAGAGGCGTTGGGATTGACGCTTCAGCTCGCCCAAACCGGCCCGGTGGCTTTCCGGTTGTTCGTTACCGACGCCCTCGACGCCGAAGCCGCGCGGTTCTACCAACATTTTGGCCTCGCGCCGCTGGGCGGCGATTTCCCCTGCCGGATGGTGCTCGACCTCCGGCCCCTGTTGAATCACCCCCGTTAGACGGCCTTGCCATACACCAAATCGATGACCGCCTCCATTGCGATAACCATCGCAGTCCGCTGGCGAATCCGTTCTGGCTCAACCAGGTTATGGAGCGCTTCGTCAGCCTCTTCCAGATACCTGCCTTTGGTCTCGGCGAAAACCCTGCAGCGGTTCACAAGGCGGCAAACCGCGCCTGCGACAGCCCGGCGCGTTGCCGGGCAGCGATGATCGGCGAGTACACCACCGTCTCCAAGCCGGCGTGCATCTGGCGGATCGATTCCAGCAGTTTCTCGCCCAGTTCCTGACCGGTCAGGTACTCATCACGGGCCATGTGGAAGCGCCTCTTGAATGGTTTTCAACAGATGCGCCGGAATATCCCCGCGCACGGCCTTGGCGTAGATCACCCGCAGGTCAATCACCCGGTTTTCCAGCCGGTTGCAGTGGATTATTGGGGACGGCGGCTTTTTCTGGGTCATGCAATGGTCCAATCTTCGAGCGGCAACTCGGAAATCTGATTGAAATCCCGCCGGTTGCGGGTTACCAGAACCGCATGGTGATTCAATGCAATCGCCGCGATTTTAAGATCCTGCGCGCCGACGCCGAGGCGACGGGCAAGCAGGGCGGCATATCGTCGCTCGACCTCGGCGTCGAAAGAGAGAATCTGAAAGAATTGAAAAAACCTGATGGTTTTCTCCAGCCAGGTATAGGCATTGATGCGCTCTTCGCCTGGACCGGCGCGACGGACCTGGGCCAGTCTCCCTTGCAGCATTTCCTCGACGCTGATGATGGTGATGGCCATCCGGGATGCGGGCACCGCTTGAATGCGCGGCAATAGCGGTCCATAACCCCGCTGAAACAGGCTCAGGTGGTCGGTATCGAGAACGAACAGCGTCATTGACGGGGCGACTCGGGAGGCTGGTTGCGCTCCTGGCGATAGGCGGCGATCTGCTCCAGCCAGTCATCGAAGGTGGGATCATCGCTGAAACTGCCGAACTGCTCGAGCGATGGACTATCGGTTTGGGTCTCGTCGAGGTCCAACCGCACGAGTTCGACCTGGGCGAAATAATCCCGCAGGCGTTGCGCGACGCCTTTCAGCGCGGCTTCGCGCGATGCCTCCCTGACCCGAATGCCGGGCAGATTGCTGACCTGCGCCAGGTAATGATCGCCCTTTTTACTCAAGATGACATCGACTTTCATGGCGCTATCCCTCCCGAACAACCGCCTGTTGAATAGGGCCAAACGCTAACACCGGCCACGACGGGGGGCAAGCGCCGTCACCGGTTCTGCCCGAGAGAACGGCGAATCAGGAACTTGCCCGCGCTTCGGGAAAGACCGGCTAGGGACTCATCGCTGGGCGGCGCTTCCGGTTGTGGCGTGTCCACGGGGGGAGTCTTAGCCGGCGTTGGCTGGCCTGATGCGGTTTGGCTAAGATGAGCCCAACAGAGCTTCTGAGGTGTCCCATGCCAGTCAATAGGTGGGAGGCCAAGAACCGGCGGTCCGGTCTGATCGTGGCGGTGGAACGGGGCGAGGAGGTCCTGATCGCCCGCAACGGCGTACCCGTCGCCCGGATCGTCCCCTACGGTTCCCCGCGAGTGAAACCCCCGACGTCTGGAAGGGCTTGGTCCCCTATTCGACCGACTGGCGGTCCGCCGAGACCGAGCGGATGATCGAACGGCTCTGGATTCGGCTGGCTCAGCATCACGCCGGGCCATGCCCAAGCGGTACTCGATCTGGCCGCTCACCATAAAGATCCCTTCGCTCGGTTGCTGATCGCTCAGGCCCAATGCGAGGGTACGCGTATCGTCATCGATGATCGGCTGTTCCGGGACGACCTGCCGGATACGCTTCTGGTGCGCGCCGGTTGACCATGTAATCCATTTCTGGCAGATTCGCCTTGTAGCCGTTTCGGTAGTGGCTTGGGCGGATCATGGGTAACTGGCGCGGCGCTTCGGGAAATAGCCTGATGTTACCGCGCCGGGTGCGTTGGGGAGAGCAGAGATACCGAACCAGGCGCAGATCGAACTGCCACCGTAAGCCAAGTGGTGGTTGGCGCCGGGCTCGTGACCGTGGGTAAGCGATATGCCTGAACTGGTGCCCAGCCAAGAGAGACTCACTGATTAAGTAGCCTGGATGAACAACTCGATTGAATCGTATCTTGAGCGGCTCAAAAAAGCTTTGTCGAAGCAGTTCAAGGCTTGGAATTTGGAAAAAGACGTAGGTTGGGATGTGCAATGGGATCCAAAGCCGATAGTTTTGTCTCCTGAGAATGCTTTGAATGGACGCTATCAGATTTTGGGTGTTCGGGCGGGAGACTGTTCTCACAACTTGAGAATCGCGCTAAGAATTGTTGTTTGGCCGAAAAGTGAAGATAGGGCAACGGCTGTTCAATGGTTTCATAATGAGAGGTTTAAGGATAAACTTGCCAAAGTATTAAATCCGCTGTTGCCGATCTCGATCGGTTGGCGAGTGGTGTATGCAACTAGGCAGCCTACAGCAGATGCAACTATAGATTCAATTATTGATATTGCCCGGCTTGGTTCATGGGTTTTAGGTGAGCGATATTTGGGAGGAAATGGTGTGATAGATAAAATCATCAATATCGTGAAAGATTTAGGAATTGTCAAAGCTTTAAAACTGGATGAAAAAAGTTGGAAAGAAACAGAAACAACATTGCGTCAAGAACTTACAAGTTTATTTGCAGGTCCATATGAAGATGGGCAGGTCATAATCGCATCAGATATCAATCTGATAACAACTCAGCTACGTTCGATATCCGATGAAGTTGAGAAATTAAAAGAAAATTGTCATAATGCAGGCAATAAAGAAGCCGAAATAAATGAGCTAAAAATAGAAATAATCAACCTAAGAAATGAAATAAGAAGCTTAAAATCTAAGATAAAGATTACTTAGTTGTTTTTAACCGAATCATCGTTTATCCTTAATTTTTTAACCGGATTATGGTTTAATAGCCGGATTGTTATCTCAAAGTTTTGGGGGATTGTTTATTTATGACGACCAAGTTCGAAGTTGATATTTGGGGACATTCTTTGGCTGGCAAAACAGCCCTACTTTTAGGGTTGTATGACTATTTAAAGCAAGAATATGAAGTGCATGGGACCGGGATTGGAGATCTTAAAGCTTCCGAAACATTGAAAGCGATGCGCACAGAAGTAATTGATCACGGTATACTTAAACGCTCAGAACACTCAGAAACTATCAGTTATCAATTTGATGATTGTAATTTTGAAATAACAGCTCAAACTGGTGAGTTTTTTGGCTCGCTTAATGATAAGAAAGTGAAAGAACACACGCGAAATAACAAGCTGCTGATAATAGCAATAAATCCGTTTTCCCTTGGAGTTAAGAATTTGAGTTCAAACACAGCAGGGAACGGAACTATAGCGTGGCAAGGTTTTAATCGGTTTGTCTCTACCCTTAGAGATGCAGGTAAATCCGAAGTAGATGCTGCTACCGAAGGATTAAACCGTTTATTTTCTATAGACATATCCCAACCTATCCACGGAGGCTTTAATAGTGCTATTAGAGGTACTACTAGTGTTGACATGGGCAAATTAGAAGAATTAATTGACCATTACTTCACAAAGCTTGATTTTTCGACGAAAACAAAAAACTTACTTGATATATTTAGTAGGGTGAGAAATAGTCGTTACATGATTGTAATTACTCATGGCGATGTACTCGATAGTTTTCTTAAATATAACTACCAGCAGACAATAAAGACGATTGGAACTCTGTTAAGTGAGAAAATGTTAAGAAGTATCCAGGTGAGGCAAATATATGTGTCAAGCACAATCCACTTAAGCTTAAAGATAAACGGGGAGCTGAAATTTGAGTTCGATTCGGGCTCTGCGAAAATATTCCACAATCAAATTTTATCATTTATGCCACGGCGAAGATGGTCATGGTTACCGCAAAATCGAACCTAACAGATTCCACGCTTGAGAATTTTTTCAACGAGATCCGCAGAGAAGATTTCGAGGATAAAATTTATGGATGTGAGAATGGTGTTCGTGCGCAACCCATTGAACATTGGGAAGGCTATCATAATTTGACTTCCTCTGACCAAGAGATCGTCTTAAAGGTTAGCGCGGGTAATAAGCAATGTGCAATACTTAAACTATCCGATGAAATCATTTTAGTAAAGCATTATCCGCCTGCAGTGGTAACAACAAGTGGGATAAAGCACGGTTACCGCATTCAACGTATTAATCGTGATAAACTCATAGCTAATCTTAAAGACGCGCTTTCATGTCTCGTGCCTAAGCGGGATTTGCTGTTCCGGTTGGGGCGAAGTATATCGACTGGAATTTTGGTATTTGTGATGGGGTGGGCAGGGGTAAAATTGGGTTTAAATGGACTTGGGCTTAATGTCGAAAAAGTAGGTGAGTCAGTAGCGGTTGTAGCAAAGGCAAAGCTTGATAAAGATCTAGGAGAGGAGTATGCCAATAAAATAAGTAATTCAGTTTATGAAAAGACCCAACGAGCTGTTAAAGGAATAGCTTTGGAGCCTAATACAGTTAAAAATATCATAAACATGCTTAACACTGAGTTGACAGGAGTGATTAACCAAGTTCTTGTAGAACCTACAAATCTTGACCCTAAAACAGTAAAGGTAAAGACATGCCAGAAGTCGTTATCGAAGCCGTTATTCAAGTATGACAATACTAATAAATTGGTTTTAATATGTCTTCCTCATCAGTGAATTTTTATGATGCAGGCATCAATGCCTGCCCTCGATCTAATCCACAAAGCAGCTCTGCATTTAGCCACTCAGGCCCATCACGCCGAGGTTGACTTCGTGCATTATTATCTCGCTGACTTGGCGGATCAGGACTCGGTTCTGGCCGGTTTGCTCCGCAAAGGCAGCAAGAGCGTCGAGGAATTACGCAGAGGATTGCGAACCAAACTGCAATGGCTTGAAGAAAATACAGAGTCAAGACACCCCAGAAAAGCGAAACCGGTCCAGGATGTTTTCAATTCCCTAGACAAAGGCGTAGCCGAGTCAGGGCATAACTTGGAGCGTGCAGTGGATCGCGCTCAAATCGGACGGACACCCGGCGCGCCCCTGCTTTGGGAACAGGTACTCGGCGCCATGCTGGATTACCGACCCCACCTGACCGTTCCCCTCATTGGCGATTTTGGCTTGTCGGGATCTGCGTTGGAATCTCCGGCCCGGCAACACGCCCCCGCGACCAGTGGCGGGTTTGCGCCGAGCGCCGCGAAAGCATCCGGGTTGCTGGCCCAATACTGCGTCGATCTCTCCGAACTGGCGATCGCCGGGCGAATGGGCGAGGTGATCGGGCGCGATGCCGAAATCCGGCAGTTGGCGCTGATTCTGGCCCGCAAGGAATCCAATAACGCCATCCTGCTGGGCGAAGCCGGCGTGGGTAAAACCAAGATCGTCGAAGGGCTCGCCCTCAAGATCACTCAAAGCGATAGCGCTCTGCCGCAGGTTCTGCGGGGGAAACGCATTCTCAGCATGGATCTCGGCCTGATCATCGCCGGTGCATCCTACTTGGGCGAATTTCAGGACCGGCTCAAGGGCGTCCTGCGGGAACTCTCCGAGGCCCGAGGTCAGTACATCCTGTTCATTGACGAGATTCACCAATTGCTGGGCTTGGGCAAAACCAGCGGCGCGATGGACGCCGCGAACCTGCTTAAACCGGCGCTGGCCCGTGGCGAATTATGGTGTGTCGGCGCAACCACGTTCGACGAATACCGCCATATCGAAGCCGATGCGGCGCTGCGGCGGCGTTTTCAGTCCGTGCCAGTTCGTGAACAGAGCATGGACGAAGTCCAGGACGTTTTGCAAAAAGTCGCCCCGACGTTTGAACAGCACCACGGAGTGCGCTATGCGCCGGAAGTGATCACGGCATTGCCTCGCCTGGCGCGGCGTTATTTGGGCGAAATCCGATCCCCGGCCCGAGAAGTCGGACTACTGGATGAATTGGGGGCGGAAGCGGCGATGACCGCCGACCCGATTGCCAACCCTGCGCCGCCCCAGGTCACCCGTGCAGATGTCGCCATGCTGATCGGCGTTCGTACCGGCATCCCGATGGATAAACTGGGCGAGGATCGGTGGCAAAAGACTGCCCTGAACCTGGAAACGAGGTTAAACACCCGAGTTTTTGGGCAAACCGCCGTCATTGCCGAAGTCGCGGCGGGCCTCAAGCGTTCCCTTGCCGGATTGAGTCATCCCGGTCGACCCCGGGCGATCTTCTTTTTCGCTGGGCCTTCGGGCGTGGGAAAGACCGAACTCGCCAAAGTATTGGCTGAGGAGCTTTACGATAGCCCTGAATCCTTGATCCGTCTGGACATGTCCGAATTCAACGCCGAAACGGCGCGCAATCGCCTCATCGGCTCCGACCCCGGCTATGTCGGCTATGAAGAAGGGGGGCGCCTGATCGAAGCCATCCGCCGCCGACCGTACTCTCTAGTGTTGCTCGACGAGATAGAAAAAGCCCATCCCAGTATCTGGCGCTTGTTGTTGCAAGTGCTGGACGATGGCCGGCTCACCGATGCCAAGGGTCGTACCGTGAGTTTCGCCGACACGGTGATCGTGATGACATCCAATGCAGGCAGTTCATGGCTGCATCGCGCCGCCCAAGCCTTCGCCACAGCCCGAAACAGCGAGAACGAACAGTCTTCAGCCATAACCGATGGATTCCCTGCTGATCACATGGAAGCGGAGCTTAATCGTCTGGCATTGCAACCCGACGAATCCACCTATGCTGAAGTGACCGCTAGTCTGGTGCGTCATGCGTTGCTCAATCTCCCCGGCTTTCCGCTGGAACTGTTCAGTCGGATCGGCGACGCCTTGGTGTTTCGCAAACTGGAGCCTGAACATCTGAGTGGGGTGCTGGCCGGATTGTTGCGGGAACTGATTGAGCGAATAGCCGAGAGCCGTGGCTTGGCTTTACCCACCGCCAGAACAGCGCGTGATGCTTGGTTCCATCTGGAATTCACAGGCGGCGCACTGCGGGCGAGGTGTGCTAACCCAGAGGATCCGATCCAATCTGAAGTCGTCATTCAATTGGATAAAACCGTTGTCGCGGATCTGGTGGCAAAGGGTGACGACCTACTTTTGGGTGCTCGTTCTCTCCGAGTCGCCTTTGCCAGCTTGATCGAAAATCGAGTTGCGAACGAGTTGTTGTCACGCGGTGCGAGCGCGGAACCGATAGCGATTCAGATCGGCCACAATAATGCCTTGTACCCCCAATTTTGTTGAATTTAACTAATGTGCGCAGGAGGAATTTATGACTGAAGAAGTACTCATCGAGCTAATGAGCGATCCCCCGCCGCAAGGCAGCTTGAATCTTTCACCGTTGGGCAAGACCTTGGTAGTCGCGCTTCTCAATGAAGAAGCCTACGAAAGTGATAAAGCGGCTAAAATACATCTGAAACCAGTTCAATCCAGCTCGACGATGACAGCGGCTTATTGGTACATGCCGATGGTCAAATTATCACCTCCTGAGAGCTGCGAACTTGCAGTAAGAGGTGAAAAAAAGCCTATCGATATTAACATTGATTCTCTTTTACCTGACGCAACTGATGAACAGGAGGTATGCTACTGGATCGGTTGTGAGAAAGATGAGGATTTGGTCAATCATTTTTCCCCTAACGCTATCACTGACCGGATGGAACCCGCCCAAATTTGTAAAAAGAATCAACACTTAGGTATACTTACCCGGTTGCGGTTAGTTAGCGAGACTTATAGAGACTTAATATCTCTTTTAGATAAAGGATGGAAATGGGATGGCACAGCAATTTCGAAAGAGGATGAAGCAGGAAAAGGAATACAAGATCTGGCAAAACATTTGGAGTCAGAGTATGCGCGGCTAAAAGAAGAAGAACTGAAGGAAACACGTAAGGTGCTGCTCAAAGCACTGGAATCGTATGTGGTGACCATAAAAGGAACGACAATTCAACTTAAGGATATTAGTTCTGAAGAAATGGTTCGTGCTATGGGAGCAGAGAGTCTTTCAGAACAGGCCGTGCAGCAGTATGGAAAACTGCTTGAACTAAGACGTCATTACGACCGCCTTACTACCTGTGGGGATGATTTTGGTGGTGGTGGTGGTGGTGGTGGTGGTGGTGGGGCAGCACTACCCCCACCGCCAGGAGGCCGATCTGTCAATACAGAAATGGGGTCGGTGCCAGATACTACTTCCAGCGGAAGTAAGGACAACAAACCCAACAGGCATGGCAAGGATGAAAAAAAAGAGGAACCTAAAGAAGGATAAACCATGTTTTCACTATCCAAACCCTTTTCTGCTAATGGTAACTAAGTCGCTGTCTCTGGAGAATCGATATGTCCGATGATTTTAAAAATTGTAACTACCTACCCTCGTCATACCACGACTACAGGTTGCAGTAAAAATAGCTGC
>ERZ761607.5575-NODE-5575-length-10250-cov-7.944483_pt1 | contig 10250 bp, 10 predicted proteins | sample MGYA00511164_ERZ761607 | MGnify/ENA primary metagenome ERZ761607 (study PRJEB28899, sample SAMN02445080) | bioreactor sludge metagenome | biome: EBPR sludge | place: Australia: Brisbane, Thorneside Wastewater Treatment Plant | collected 2011-06-22 ...
CCCGACCAAGGAGTGGGTGCAGAAGATCCAGGCGATGAAGCTGTTCGACGACGGCTACGAGAAGCTGCGCGAGCGTATCTTCGCGAACCAGAAGAAGCTCGGGGTGATCCCCGCAGACCTCAAGCTGACGCCTTGGCCGAGCGAGATGCTCAAGCCCTGGGACCAGCTGACGGCCGACGAGAAGAAGCTCTTCATCCGCCAGGTCGAGGTGTTCGCGGCCTACGCCGCGTACAGCGACTACGAGATCGGCCGCGTGGTCCAGGCCTTCGAGCAGGCCGGCCGGCTGGACAACACGCTGATCATCTACATCAACGGCGACAACGGCACCAGCGCCGAAGGTGGTCCGCTCGGCACCCCGAACGAGGTCGCGTTCTTCAACGGCCTCAACCAGCTGCCAGCCGACGTGCAGATGAAGTTCTACGAAGTCTGGGGTACGCAATACACCTATAACCACATGTCGGCCGGCTGGTCATGGGCCTTCGACACGCCCTTCGACTGGTTCAAGCAGAACGCCTCCCGCCTCGGCGGCATCAACCAGAACATGGTGGTGTCGTGGCCGGCACGCATCAAGGACAAGGGCGCCCTGCGCGAGCAGTTCGTCCATGTGATCGACGTCGTGCCCACCATCCTCGAGGCGGCCGGAATCAAGGCGCCGCAGATGGTCGACGGTATCAAGCAGGCGCCGATCGAGGGGACGAGCTTCCTGTACACCTTCGACGCGAAAAACGCCAAGCTGCCCTCGCGCCACAAGACGCAGTACTTCGAGATGATGGGCCAGTGGGCGCTGTATGACGACGGCTGGCTGCTCAGCACCAAGGTCAACCGCGCGCCATGGCAGGCGTTCGGCGCGGCCAACCCGGATCCGCTGAACAACCAGGTATTCCAGCTCTACAACATCAACCAGAGCTGGAACCAGGAGGAGGATGTCGCCGCGAAGTATCCGCAGAAGGTCAAGCAGATGCGTGCGGCCTTCCTGGCGGAGGCGAAGAAGCTTCAGGTGCTGCCGCTCGATGCGTCGGTGGCGGCCCGCATCGTGGCGCCGCGGCCGAACATTACAGCCGGGCGGACGGAATTCGTCTACACACGGCCGATGACCGGGTTGCCGCAGGGCGATTCGCCCAACATCCTGAATGCGTCTTACACCTTCACGGCCGACATCGAGGTCCCACAGGGCGGCGGCGACGGCATGATCGTCACCTCCGGCGGGCGTTTCGCCGGCTACGGCTTCTACCTGCTCAAGGGCAAGCCGGTATGGCTGTGGAATATGGTGGACCTCGAACGCATCAAGTGGGAGGGCGCCGAGGCACTGACACCAGGCCGCCACACCGTCGAGTTCGACTTCAAGTACGAGGGACTCGGTGCGGGCACGCTGGCGTTCAACAACTTCAGCGGCTTGGGCCGGCCTGGCACGGGCACTTTGAAGGTCGATGGCAAGGTGGTGGACACGAAGACGATGCCCAAGACGCTGCCGATGATCCTGCAGTGGGACGAGAGTTTCGACGTCGGTTCCGATACTCTCACGGGTGTCAACGATGCCGACTACAAGCCCCCGTTCGCCTTTACCGGCAGGCTGAACAAGCTGACCATCAAGGTGGACCGCCCGCAACTGTCGCCGCAGGACATCCAGAAGCTGCAGGCGGCGATGAAGACCAAGGATTGACAGGAGCGACACGGTCGGTGGCCCACGGGCGCCGGCCGTCAGTTCTCGGGAGGGTAGCGTGTCGCTGACGAAAATTGCAGTTTTCCTGGCGTCGACCGCAGCAGTGGCTGCCGCCGTGGCGCCATTGCCGGCGCTGGCGCAGGTCAAGGCGGAAGCGCCCGCTGCGCCGGCCGACGGCGCCTTCGCTCCGCTGCCGGGGCGCTGGGTACGGCCCGATGGTGGCTACGTCATCGACATCCGGGGCGTCGATGCCAGCGGCAAGCTGGCCGCCGCCTACGCCAATCCCAACCCGCTGCCTTTCGCACGTGCCGAGGCAACCCGTGACGGCAAGACCGTCCACCTGTTCTTCGAGCTACGCGCCGGCGGGTACAACGGCTCGACCTACACGTTGACCTACGACCCGGGAAGGGACATCCTGCGTGGCGTTTACTACCAGGCCGTGGCGCAGCAGAAGTTCGAAGTCTATTTCACGCGCTCGAAGTGAGTGCCGGGTGTGGCGTCCCGGCAACGATTTGCACGATCGAAACCCAAGAAACCCAAGAAACCCAAGGAGATCAACATGAACAAAGTGCCTGCGATCCTCGCGGCGGCGTGCCTGACCGCCGCGGCCGGGGTTGCCCATGCCCAGTATCCGGTGATGGATGCGGTCGCCAACAGGGTGGTCCAGAAATACCAGAACTCGACCTGCGAGCAGTTGTGGCAGGAGAGGGCGCAGAAACGGGGGCAGCCCAAGCCCGAGATGGAACAGCGCGTGATCCAGCTCCTGCGCGAGGATCCGCAGATGCGTGCCGCGTTCTTCGACCGGGTTTCGGCGCCGATTGTCAACAAGATGTTCGAATGCGGGATGATCCCATGATCAGACAGCCAATTTCCCAGCCTGTGGCGCGCCGCCTCGCGGGGGCGCTGGTGATCGCCTGCGGAGTTGCCCTCGCCGGCAGCGCGGCGGCGCAAGCCTCGGCCGCGCCGGGCAAGGCGGCGCGGTCCGGGAAGCCGGCGAAGGCGCAGCCGGCGCCGCAACGCATCTACGAGGAGCGGGCGATGGCCCTGCTCAAGGCGACCAGCGAGCGCCTGGGCGCGGCCAAGGCGATGTCGTTCACCGCCACCGTCGCCTACGAATTTCCCAGCCGTCTCGGCCCGGCGCTGGTCTACACGACCCGCTACGACGTCGCCATGCAGCGCCCCGACCGGCTGCGCATTGTCAACCTCGGTGACGGCCCGGCCTCGGAGTTCTACTTCGACGGCAAGGCGATGATGGCCTACGCCCCGGCGGAGAACCTGGTTGCTGTCGCGGAGGCGCCGCCGACCATTGACGGCGCGTTGAAGCAGGCCTTCCTGGCAGCCGGCATCTACTTCCCGTTCACCGACCTGCTTGTCGCCGACCCGTATGCGGCGCTCGCCGAAGGCGTGAAGACGGCTTTCTACATCGGGTCGTCGGGGTTCGTCGGCGGTGTCCGCACCGAGATGGTGGCGGTGGCGACCGACGACGTGTTCATGCAGATCTGGCTCGGCACCGAAGACAAGCTGCCGCGCCGCATCCGTGCCGTGTTCAGCGCCGATCCGCTGCGCCTGCGTCATGACATGGAGCTGTCGGACTGGAAGCTCGATCCGCAACTGCCGGCCGAGACCTTCGTATCTCAGAAGGCACAGGGCGCGCAGAAGATGGAGTTCGGCCATCCCGCGACCAAGCCGCCGGCGGGAGCGGCGCCGATCACGGTCAGGAAGCAGGCTCCGGCCAGTGCCACCAAGTCTCCAGGGAGCGCGAAATGAAGAGGGAACATAGCATGAAGAGAGGGCTCGTATCGGTTACCGTCCTGCTGGGCGCAGCGCTGTGGGCGTCGCAGGCCGGGGCGTGGATGAGCGCCAACCGCTTCGGTGGCGCCACCCAGCATTCCTGGGGCGAGACCAGCCACGAAAACCGCTGGGGCGGTAGCACCGAGCACGTCGCCGGCGAAGGGACGGAACATACCAACGTCTATGGCGGGACGACTGCCGGCCGCTACGGCGAAGGCGCCTATCACGCTGGACCGGCGGGGGCGGCGTATCGCCCGCCCGGCTATCCGGCGGCCCCGGTCTACCCCGGATATCATCCGCCGGTGGTGGTCCCCGCTTACACCGCCGGCTGCTACGGCTGCGCGGCTGCGGCGGGGGCGGTGGTCGGCGTCGCCGCCGGGGCCGCGGTCGCCTCGGCCAACTCGGCGGCTGCCTCGTCGAATGCCTATGCGGCGGGCGTTGCTGCGGGCGTTGCTGCGGGCAGCGCCAACACGACGGGCGCCTACAACGCCGGTGTCGCCGCTGGCGCGGCATCGGCCGCCGGCGCCTACGTGATCGGGAACAACTACGCGGCGCTACCGGCAGGCTGCACCAACGCGACGGTCGGCGGGACGGCCTACTATCTGTGCGGGAACACCTGGTTCAAGCCGACTTACGGAGCCAACGGCGTCTATTACCGCGTTGTGCCGACGCCCTGAGTGGCAAGTCGCCTTCGCTCCCTTGAGGTGGTCACACCCTGATCGTTTTTTCGGAGGATGAAGCCATGAAAGCTTCTGTATTTGCCTTGTCGGCAGCGATCCTGAGCATGACCCTGGCGTCAAGTGCTCATGGCTTGGAGTGCGCGGATGGCGTTCGTCGCGCCGGGTGCGAGACAGCGCGAGGCGCCGTCGAGGTCCGCAAGCCTGTCGAGCCGGTTCCGGCGCGCGGGGTTGAAGTCGCGCCCGCTCGCGGGGTTGAAGTGGCCCCGGCAAGGGAGGTTCCGGTGGCGCGGGAGGCCGAGGTTCGTGCGGCGCCGGAATGTCGCATGGTCGACGGACGGCGCGTCTGCCGGTAGGCCGTTTCGGCCCGGGCGACGCCCGGTCGTTTCGCAGGGCCCGAAGGGGCCCGTTTTCTTGGCTTCGGTTTAGGGTAGCGCAGCATGCGCGTCGTCGTGCAACGGGTTCGCGAGGCGTCTGTGACCGTCGCGGGGGACTCCCCGCGGGATGCGGTCCACGACCGGATTTCCGGGGAGATCGGGAATGGCCTGCTGGTGCTCGCCGGTTTCGAGGATGCGGACGACGACAGCGACATTGCCTGGATGGCCGGAAAGATCGTCCGGATGCGCTTGTTTGCCGACGACGCCGGGATGATGAACCGCAGTGTTCAGGATGTCGGCGGCGGGATTCTTGCGGTTTCGCAGTTCACGCTGTACGCCTCGGTGAGGAAGGGCAACCGGCCGTCGTGGAGCAGGGCGGCGCGGGGCGACGTTTCGCAGCCGATGTTCCAGCGCTTTGTCGCGAGACTGGCGGAGGAACTCGGCAGGCCGGTGGCGACCGGGGTATTCGGCGCCGACATGAAGGTCAGTCTGGTCAATGATGGGCCGGTAACGCTGTGCATCGATTCGCGTTCACCGGAGTGAGCGGGCGCCGGCTCCGGCAGTGGCTGCAGGGGCGCGATGGACGGGTCGGGGGAATCAGTCGGCGACGACGGTGACCGGCCGGTTGCTGTAGAACTCGTGGCGCTTGTCGAGTAGCGGGATCGTCGTGCCCTTGAGCCGGTTCTCGTGGAGCAGGGCAAGGTCCACATCGGCCACGACGATCTGTTCCTCGTTGATGACGCCTTCGGCGGCGATCCCGTCACGCGCGAAGTGAAAGTCCGACGGCGTGATGATCGACGCCTGACCGTAGTGGAGACGCAGTCCGGCGACCGGCAGATTGCCGACGGTGCTGGTCATCGCGACATAGATCTGATTCTCGATGGCGCGGGCGTGGCAACAGTAGCGGACGCGCAGGAAACCCTGACGGTCGTCGGTGCACGAGGGAACGAAGACGATCTCGGCGCCTTCCTCGGCGGCGCGGCGCGCCAGTTCGGGGAATTCGATGTCGTAGCAGATCAGGATGGCGATCTTGCCGTGGGGCGTCTGGAAGACGTTGAGGACGTCGCCGTGATCGCTGTTCCACTTCTCCTTCTCCCAGCGCGTGCGGTGGATCTTGTCCTGGAGATGGACGACACCGCCCGGGGTGAACAGGAAAGCCGTATTGAGCAGTTGCCCGTCGCGAATGTTCGGATGCGTGCCGCCGATCAGGTAGTAGCCATGGCGCACGGCATGCGCGCGAAGCAGCTCGATATAGGCCGTAGTGTATTCGGACAACCCGCGTACGGCGCTCGGGACATCGTCGTTTTCCATGAACGACAGTAGTTGCGTGGTGAACAGCTCGGGCAGCAGGACGAACTGCGGGCAGTAGTCGGCGGCGGCGTTGAGAACGAAATCGACCTGTCGGGCAAAGCCGTCCCAGTCGTCGATATGGCGCAGCTGGTACTGGATGGAAGCGATGCGAACCTTCATGGGAAATCCTTTCCTGGCATTTGGGTGGGCCGTGACGGGTCATATTCCCGGTTGAGCCAGACGATCAGGCTGGCGTTGCCGAGCGACTCCTGGTCTGACGGCAGGTATCCGTGCAGTATGCCGCAATAGTCGAAGCCTTCGTCGAGCTGAAAGCGCAGCACCGGATCGTGGAACTCGCCCCAGATGACGCGCTTGGCGTACTCCCCCGGCGTCATCCTCGTGGCATGGCGGGCGTAGCCGGCCAGACGACCGCCGGCGATGATGCGCCTGAGGTTCATAGCCCGGCACAGGTTGCGGCGCGCCTCGTAGAGCGCGTGGCCGATGCCGTGGCCGCGCTCGTCGGGGCTGACGCAAACTTCGGCCCCATAGAGCGTGTGGCCGAAGTCAGGGTTGTGGGTGTCGAAATTGCCGTCGTTGGTTATGCTGGCCCAGGTGTGGCGCAAGCCGTAGTGCTCCCAGACGACGACCAGCGAAGCGGAGATTCCGACGAGTCGCTCATCGAGAACGGCGGCGAACTGGCCGCGCGGGAAGATCGCCAGCAGGTTCGCGAACTGGTCCGCACGGAAAGGCGGAATGGTCGGATAGACGCGGCTCTGGAGGGCAATGGCCGAATCGATGTCGGCGGGGAGCAGGTTACGAATGGTCAGCATCGGAGCCGAAAGGTGCGGGCATCGCCACGTTTCCTTGATAAACGCGGAGTTTACTGCGCCCCGCAACGCGACGCACGTGAAAGTTGGGTGAGTTCATCGATGGCCGCGCAACGAGCGGGCAGATCATTTTTCAGGGCACGACGTTTATGACAGGGCGCTCGCCGGCGAAAACCAGCCGTTGGCTGAGCGCTTCGGTAACGAAAACCCGTCCGTCGCGGTCAACCCGCATCGCCATGCCGATTTCCATCTTCTTCGCCATCTCCCGCCAGGCGTCGGGGCCGGCGATGAAGATCGGCTTGGAGGAGGCATCCGACAGCGTCCCCGCCCGCGGGCCGGCCGGAATCAGCACCGTGACCGCCTGGGTGTGGTCGACCGGGCGGCCCGTCCGCGGGTCGAGGAGGTGCGGGTAGCGCTTGCCGTCTACCTCGAAATAGCGCTGATAGTCGCCGGATGTGCCGATCGCTTCGCCGTCGGCGAGTTCGACCGTGGCCAGCGGGCCGGGCTGGCGCGGGTGCTGGATGCCGACGCGCCATTTCCGGCCATCCTTGCTGCCAAGAGCCATGACGTTGCCGCCGATGTTGATCAGCGCACTGTCGATGCCCTGGCTGTGCAGGATGGCAGCGGCCCGGTCGAGCGCGACCCCTTTCAGGTAGCCGCCGAAGTCGAGGGCGACCTGCGGGTTGCGGCTGCTGATCGTCGGTCCGCTGACGGTGAGGTCGGCGATGCCTGGACTCGCCGCCAGCCAGGCTTCGATAGCGGCGGCTGGCGGCAGTTCGGCCTTGAATTCGTCGGTGTGGAAGCCCCACAGCCGCACCAGCCGGCCGATGCCGGGATCGAACAGGTGCTCGCCCTGTCGCGACAAGGCCTGCGCTTCGCGGATCAGTTCGACCAGCTCCGGCCCGGCCTGGTGCGGTCGACCGGAAAGAATGGCCTGATTCAGGGCGGTCAGCTCCGAATCCTGCCAGGCGTGGTAGGCCCGGTGCAGCCAGTCGAACTCGCGCAGGACAGCGGCGATGGCGGCGCGCCCTCGCTCCGGGTCGGCGCTGACGACGAGCACCTCGACCCGGGTGCCGAAGACGTAAGCCTGCTGTTCCTGCACGGGTGTGCGGCTGCAGGCGGCTACGAGCAGCGCGCAGGCAAGAATCAGGAAAGGGCGCATTCCCGCTCGAGGGCCGCGATGAATGCCGCCGCCGAGTCGAAGCCTGTCTGCTGCCGGATCTCGACCATGCAGGTCGGGCTGGTGACGTTGATCTCGGTGAGGTGGTCGCCGATGACGTCGATGCCGACCAGCAGCAGACCGCGGTCACGGAGGACCGGGCCCAGCGCTTCGGCGATCTCGCGGTCTCGTGCCGTCAGCGCCTGGGCGACGCCGGTACCGCCGACCGCGAGATTGCCCCGCGTTTCGCCGGCCTTGGGGATGCGTGCCAGACAGTACGGTACCGGCTGGCCGGCGATGATCAGGATGCGCTTGTCGCCGGCGACGATCTCGGGGAGATAGCGCTGGGCCATGATGGTCCGCCCGCCGTCGCGGGTCAGCGTCTCGATGATCACGTTGCGGTTCGGGTCAGCCTCCCGGACCCGGAAGATCTGGCTGCCGCCCATGCCGTCGAGAGGCTTGAGGATCACGTCGGCGTGCTCGTCGATGAACTGCTGCAACTGCACGACATCGCGCGAGATCAGCGTCGGCGGAGCAAATTGCGGGAATTCGGCGATCGCCACCTTCTCCGAATGGTCGCGCAGCGCGCGCGGCCGGTTGAAGACGCGGACGCCGGCGGCTTCGGCGCGTTCGAGCAGCCAGGTGGCGGTCAGGTACTCGTTGTCGAAGGGTGGATCCCGGCGCATGATGACGGCGTCGAAATCGCTGAGCGGTATCCGGTCGCGACCGATCTCGCGGAACCAGTCATGGTTGTCAGGCTGCATCTGCAACTGCACGGCCACGCCGAAGACACCCCCCGGCTGCGCCGACTCGGGCCGGCGCCAGCCCAGCGTCGCGCAGTCGATGGCGAAGACGGCGTGACCGCGGGACGCCGCCGCGCGCATCATGGCGATCGACGAGTCCTTGTAGGCTTTCAGTCCCGGGAGCGGATCGACGACAAAGGCGAGATTCAATGGGCGGCAGCGGGGCTCGGGAAGTTCGTGGCTCATCGTCTGCCTACCCGCTGCCGGCATCGGCGGACGTGCGTTCGAGTTCGAGGGCGGCGGCCAGACAGGCGAGGCGGCCGACGACGCCATAGGCATAGAAGCGGTTCGGCGGCGAATCCGGGTTGCCCGATGCGTAATCCGGGAGGTTGCAGCCGGTGGTGAAGGCCAGCGGCTCGAAATGCATCCCCGGCGCATTGAGGTTCTCGTCCTTGCCGCGGCCGGTATGCACGCGGTAGAAGCCGCCGACGACGTAGCGGTCGATCATGTAGATGACCGGCTCGGCGACCGCGCCATTCAGCGTCTCGAAGGAATGGACGCCCTCCTGGATGATGACCTCGCTGACTTCCAGACCTTCCTTGACGACGCTCATCTTGTTGCGCTGCCGGCGGTTCAGCGCGATGACTTCGTCGGCGTCGCGCACCGTCATCACCCCCATGCCGTAGGTGCCGGCATCGGCCTTGACGACGACGTAGGGGGTCTCGGTGATCCCGTATTCGCGGTATTTCTCGCGGACCAGCTCGAGGACGGCGGTAACGTTGGCAGCCAGACACTCCTCGCCCTGGCGTTCGTGGAAATTGATGCTGCGACAGACGGAAAAGGCCGGGTTGATGCGCCACGGGTCGATGCCGATATCCCTGGCGAAGTGGCCGGCCACTTCGTCGTAGGCGGCAAAGTGGTTGGACTTGCGGCGCACCGCCCAACCGGCGTTGAGCGGCGGAAGGATGAACTGCTCGTCCAGGTTGCGCAGGATATCCGGGATTCCGGCCGAGAGATCGTTGTTGAGCAGGATGGCGCAGGGGTCGAAGCCGTCGAGCCCGAGGCGGGTTGGCGAGCGGACCAGCGGTTCGAGCAAGAGAATCTGGCCGTTGGCGAGTGCTACCGGCGTCGGGGCGGTGATCTCCGGGAGCAACGAGCCGAGCCGGACGTTGAGGCCGGTCTGGCGCAGGATGGCGGCGATCTGGGCGACGTTCTGCAGGTAGAACTGGTTGCGCGTGTGGCTTTCCGGGATCAGGAGAAGATTGCGCGCATCCGGACAGATCTTCTCGATCGCCACCATCGCCGCGTGCACGCAAAGCGGCAGGAAGGCCGGGTTCAGGTTGTTGAAGCCGCCGGGGAAGAGGTTGGTGTCGACCGGCGCCAGCTTGAAGCCGGAGTTGCGCAGGTCGCACGACGAATAGAACGGCGGCGTATGTTCCTGCCACTGCCCGCGCAGCCAGTGCTCGATCTGCGTGCTGCTGTCGAGAAAGCGGCGCTCGAGCTCGAGCAGGGGGCCGGTGAGGGCGGTGGTCAGGTGCGGAACCATGGGCGGTCGGGGTGCCGGCAAGGCGTTTTACTGAGGACGTGAATGTTACACCGCCGGGCAGCGATGCGGGGTTCCGAGTGGCGGTCAACCCATTGAAAGCAGGTAAAATTCGCCCCGTCGTCCTCCATCCATCCAGCAGATCGGAATCGCCGTGCTTGTCGCCGCCAACATCACCATGCA
>ERZ761607.5579-NODE-5579-length-10244-cov-3.524095_pt1 | contig 10244 bp, 6 predicted proteins | sample MGYA00511164_ERZ761607 | MGnify/ENA primary metagenome ERZ761607 (study PRJEB28899, sample SAMN02445080) | bioreactor sludge metagenome | biome: EBPR sludge | place: Australia: Brisbane, Thorneside Wastewater Treatment Plant | collected 2011-06-22 ...
GGCGGAGCACGGCTTACGAACTGGCGATCATGCATGGCCAGACGCAGCACGCCGACCCTGGGCGCTTTGCGGTGGAGATTGACATTATGCAGGAGATGCATTGGTCGTGGCGGGAGTTGTGCGAGGCGCCGGCGGCGCTGTTGGATGAGTTGGTGACACGGTTGCAGGCGCGACGCCACTGGACGGGCGTCAAGACAAAGCAGGAAGAGGCGAAGGCACGCAGCAAACATGGCTGAGTTGGCGATTGTTGTCAGTGCGAAGAACCAGGCGGGCGCGGCGTTGGGGTCGCTGCAAGGTCAGTTGGCGGGCGTGGAGCGCCAGGTCAACGGGCTGAAGGCGGGCTTGCAGAGCGCAGGGCAGGCGTTGCAGGGGTTTGGGGCTGGCATGAGCCTGGGCGTTACGGCGCCGCTGGCCGGCATGGGGCTGATGGCGATCAACGCGGCGAGCGACCTGAACGAATCCATGAGCAAGGTGGACGTGGTGTTCGGCGAGAACGCCGCGGAGATTCAGGCGTGGAGCGAGACGCCGGCGGAGGGTTTTGGCCAGAGCCGGCAGCAGGCGCTGGAGGCGGCGGGCACGTTCGGCAATCTCTTCGATGCGCTGGGGATGAGTGAGGCGGCGACGGCGGAAATGTCCACCGGCTTGGTGGAGTTGGCTAGCGATCTGGCGTCGTTCAACAACATTGACCCGCCAGAGGCGCTGGAGAAGCTCCGGGCCGGCATTGTGGGCGAGACGGAGCCTCTGCGCACGCTGGGCGTGAACCTGACGGCGGCGGCGGTGGAGGCGAAGGCGCTGGAGATGAATCTGGCGGCCTCGGCGAAGGAACTGACGGAGAGCGACAAGGTAACGGCGCGCTATGCGCTGATCATGGAGTCTACGGCCAACGCGCAGGGGGATTTTGCGCGCACGGCTGACGGGCTGGCGAACTCGCAGCGCATTTTGACGGCGGAATTGGCTGACGCCTCGGCGAACCTGGGGACGATGCTGCTGCCATACATGCTGCAGGCGGTGCAGGCGGTGAGCCAGTTGGTGGTGTGGTTTGGCGCGCTGTCGCCGGAGATGCAGCAGTTTGCTGTGATCGGGGCGGTGGCTGCCGCAGCTATCGGGCCGCTGGCTGGGATCCTGGGCACGGTGCTGACGGTGGTGAGCGCGCTGATTTCGCCGATTGGCCTGGTGGTGGTGGCGGTGGGGCTGCTGGCCGGGGCGTGGGCGATGAACCTCGGCGGCATTCAGGAGTTTACGGCGGCGCTGACGGGCGGGCTGCAGCCGGCGATTGAGGCGATTTCGAGCGGGGCGGTGTCGCTGGAGAGTGTGCTCGGCGAGTTGGGCGCGGTGCTGCTGGGCATCGGGACGGACACCTACGACACGACGGACAATATCCGGGATTTGACGCTGGCGCTCACCGGCTCTCAGGATGCAGCGAACCAGGTGGAGGCGGGGCTGCGCACGATTGGCGCGACGCTGCAAGGATTCGGCGCGCAGGTGGCGCTGGTGGCGGGGATGGTCGGCGCGTTTCTGGCGCCGGCGCTGGCGAACGTGCAGACGGCGTTTGGGGAGATGATGACGGGGTTCGCCGGCCTGGGGCCGCAGGTGGAGGGTCTGGGCGTTGCGTTCGGGAATCTGTTGACGGCGGTGGAGCCAATTGCAACGGTGATCGGCGTGGGGCTGGTGGTGGCCTTTGACCTGCTGTTGAACACGCTGGCCGAGGTGATGCGGGTGCTGCCGACGGTGGTTGGCAACGCGATGACGCTGATCACGATGTGGATCAACCTGATGGCGGCGAACATCAAAAACACCATTGCGCTTGTGCAGGCGATGATCGCCGGCGACTGGGACAGCGCTTGGAAGCTGGCGCAGCAGATTGCAAAGGACAACTTTGGTTTCATCGAGCAGGCGTTCCGCACGCTCTGGAGCAACATCACGCTGATCGGCGCGTCGATCCTGACGGCGATCAAGAACACGTTCAACGATATGCTGGCGTATTTGACCTCGTTGAACCTGCCCAACCCGTTCGCCGGGTTCAAGGGCGTGATCGATGCGGTGGTGACGGCCATCGGCAAGGTGCAGACGATGATCAACAACCTCTCCGGCTTCCTGTCGGGTCTGTCGTTCCCGAATCCGTTCGCCGGGTGGTCGTTCCCGGAGCCGCCGGACTGGGTAAAGTGGCTAATGGGCGGCGGCGGCTCCGGCGGCACTGGCAACAACGCCATCGGCAGCCAGAATTGGCGCGGCGGGATGACGATGGTCGGTGAGACCGGGCCGGAGTTGGTGATGCTGCCGCGGGGCAGCCGCATCTTCGGCGCGCAGGAGACGCAGCGCATGGCGGCGGCGCCGGCCGGGGTGGCGGTGACGGTGGAGAGCATGGTGGTGCGTTCGGAGATGGACATCCATGAGATTGCGTACCGCGTGGCGGATCTGCTGGCGCGCGGCTGACAAGTGTTTGTTGTGGGACGGTAACTAACGTGGCGAACGCACTGAGCCTGACGGATGGCACGACGACGATCAGCCTGTCGAGTGACGGCTGCCTGTTGTCGTTTTATGTGCCAGCCGGCCCGAAGCTCAACGCAACGGGCGTGGCCGGCCCGGTGAGCGAGACGATTGAGTTTGTGATTCTGCCGAACGGCGACACGGTGCAGGCGAAGCTCAACAGCATCGAGCGGCTGCTGGCACAGGCGCTGGTGCGCCAGGGGCGGCGGGATGACCGGGTGTACCTGGTGCTGCAGGCGACGGGCGACGCGGTGGCCTGGCGTGGCGAGGTGCTGGCCTATCAGTTGCTGCTGGACAATGATTTTGCGGCGGGGCTGGTGGGCGAGGTGCTGCCGGTGCGGCTGGTGGTCACGCGCGATGTGTGGGAGACGCTGGCGGAGGTTGACGCGGGCACGGTGCACCTGACGAACGGGGACGTGGCGGGGGCGCCGGCGGTGGGCGACTGGATCGGACCGGCGGGGCCGGTGACGTACTCGGCGGCGTTCGGGATCACGGAGGGTGACAACGCGTACAACGCGGGCGAGTGGACGACCATCGAAGGGGTGCTGCCCACGCCGGCGCATTTGCGGCTGACGAACGAGGACGGCGCCAGCGTGACGGTGAAGCGGGTCTTTGTGGCGAACGATGTGTATGCCCGCTTCGATGGCCTTCAACACATGATCCAGAGCGGGGATACAAAGAGCTGGACGGGCAGCAGCACGCACGCGACGGCGCGGTGGACGCTGGCGCTGCCGGCGGCGCAGATTGCGAAGTTGGTGAGCGGCGGCGGGGTGCGCTTGCTGGCGGTGATGACCAGTATCTCGGCGGGGGTGTATCTGCGGGCGCAGCTTCAGCAGGTTTCGACCGGGCCGACGGTGACGGCGGCGTGGACGGGGCCGGAGGCGCTGACCGCCAGCGGGCGGCTGGTCTATGACCTGGGCTATGTGCAGATGCCGCCGGGGGTGACGACGTTTGCGGACTGGTACCTGGTCATTACGGTCTATGCGGGTGCGACGGGTTCGGGCGTGCTGGATTTCGTGCAGTTCTGCCCGGGCAGCGAGTTGGTGACGCTGGAGGGGCCGGGGATTGCCTGGGCGGATGACGCGGTGATCGACTGGTGGGGCGATGAACGGTATGCGGTCATCGACGACTTCCACGCCAGCCTCGGCGCGGTGGGTCGGCTGCTGCTCTACCCGGAGCGGGCGAACCGGCTGATGGTGCTGGTGGAGTCGGCGACGGGGGTGGATGCTACGGCGCTGATGGCGCTGCAGGTGAAGTATCGCCCGCGACGGGCGACAATATAGAGTTGTAGGACGATAGAGAGGGAAGCATGGCAGACAATTACACTTTCAAGGACGCCAGTGGCAACACGAAAACACACGCAAGTGTTGAGATCAGCCCGGGCATTCACGCTTCAATTCACCTAGCAAATGAGGCGGTTCAGGACAACGCAGATGCATTCATCGCTGGAACCAATATGATCATTCCGGTGGCCTATTTTTCCAAAGACGCTGTGCAACTGATGACAGATGGCTACAGTGGCATACCGCGCATGTCGAAGCGGCGCGTTCCGCTGATTGCGCTCGATGTCGCTGAGGACGCGCTCGGCGATGATGCAGTCCAGGCCAACACTGATATTAAGACGAATACCAGCGACAGCATCAGCGGCGCAACCACGCCGACGACAGCCTGGTTTACTGGCAGTGATGCGGGATTCACCGCCGCGGCGCGCTATATCTACATCCCGATGGCCCCGTATTGGTCTGTGGCACGCATCGGAATTTTTGACAGCCTCAATGCGGCAGTGACATACACATTGTACGGATTGACGTCATCGGCCAATGACACCACGGCTATTTCAGCCGCACCGGTAAAATTGGATGAATGCACGCTCGGCGCAAATTCAGGCACATTTCAGAGCATCCACTGGGGTATGCTGGCGCTAGGTGCGGCGGGCGCGGGTGACACGCCAAGCACCACGGGCGGCGCATATTACCGTCAGGTGGCGGCACTGGCGCTAGGGTGGCGGTATCTGGCAATTAAGGTACTGCCAGATGCTGATCCGTCGAGCGGTGTGTTGCGTATTCGCATCTATCGAGCGTCCGTATGAGTAAGATCGGCAATCGCAATCGACAACTGTTGCTGAGTAGTCGCCCACGGCCAGCCGCCTGGACGCGCACCGTCCAGGCGGCGGCGACAATCCGCGCCATTACCTGGGCCGTTCCCGCCTATACGCTCGCGGACGGTTCAGGCGGACTGATCGAAGCGGCGCTCTATGACGAGAATGGCGTAATTTTGGGACGCTCTGGCGTGCGTGATTTGCCACCAGGCGGGGCAACGGTGACGCTAGGCTTGCTCCCGGTCGCCTGGGATGGCGGCACAGTTACGGCGGCGATCTGGCTATCGAAAATCGCGGCGGGGCGGATCACGCTGGCGTCGGAAAACTTCCCGGCTCTATCCGGGAAGCCAACGATCAGTGGCGCGACGGGTGGTGATGGCACGGTGGCAGTGGTGGCGCGGGCTGACTATACGGCAACGTGGCGGCCAGGTGGCGCATGGTGGCATGAAGAGGACGGCCCTATTTTTTGGCTTGGCGCGGATGCTAGTACTGGCGACGCCTGGGGGAATCGATGGTATGGCGGCGGATTGGTAGTTTCGGCCGACGCTGGCACGGCGGATTCTGGCGCTGCAACCTGGACGACGCTGATGGCCGTGCCAACGATGATCTATGACGGCGAGGCGCTCTATCGTATCGAGGTGGATCGCAGTAGCACGCCGCGCCTGCTGGCGTTGACATCCTATGGCCGCATTCTGCACACCGACAACCTGACGGCGGGCGCGGTGTGGACAGATGTCACTCCGACGTTGCGGCGCACGGCAGGACGGGCGCTGGCCTGGGGATTGGCCGTATGGCAGGGTAAGGTGTGGGCAGGGGAATATACCGCCGCCCCTCACGAATTGCCGGACGGGCCGCGCGTCTATTCGTGCGATCTGGCATCACTGGCTAGTGACAATTGGACACTATCGCTATTCAACGATGGCGCGCGCCATTTGCATGACCTGACGCCGGTCGGCACTGACCTATACGCGGTGTTCGGTGATGCTGGATTTACCGGTATCGGAATTTGGAAATTAGCGGCTGCTGGCATTGGTGGCGGGCCGGGGGACGGCGGGACGGACTCAAATGATGACTGGCAGTATTATGCGCCTTCTGGGTCGGTGGAGTACGGCGAGGGCAGACCGTCAATTTACCCGGTGAGTCTGGCCGCAGTGATCGGCGTGGCCGGAATTGCCGATGTGTTGCTCGGCGCGGGCGACCAACCGGGGACGCACATCACGACCACGCCGATACAGACACTGGCGACAGGTAGCCGGTTTGCGGTTGGCGTGCAAATTAAGCAGCCTGAAAACGGAATGAGCGGCGAGACGGCGCGCGCAGTCGTGCTGGACGATGACGACATCCTGTATTGGACATCGGCGGAGACGACCGATTATGCCCTATACTGTGCGCCGGCACCCTATAGCGGCGCGGTGCGGCTAAAGTCAAACTTTCCTGGCTTGATCATGCGCAGCATATATCTCCCTGGGTGGACGGTAGTTTTGAATGCGCGACAGCGTTGGGCAGTCGCGGCATTAGAGTAAGGTTCTCATGCACTGTACGCTGAACCGCGCTGACGGCGCACGCATCCACACGAACCTGACGCTGACGCCGACGCGCTACAGTGCCGCGGCGCTGGGCGGTCCGGACGCGGCGACGGTCAGCGTATCGGGCGACAAGAATGCGTTGTCGGACGTTCTGACCTGGCTGAATTGCCGGTTGGTGATTTACAACGACGCCGGGCTGCCGGTGTGGTGGGGGCTGGTGCAGGCGGCTGCGGTGACGCTGAACGGGGTGGAGTATGCGCTGGACGCCAGCCAGATCGTGAACCGCATGGCGGTGATTTACGTGGACGATGGCAGCCAGGCGCAGGTGACGGCGTGGGTGGAAGATGCGCACAGTGTGAGCCTGTACGGCCGGCGTGAGATGCGCATGAGCGCGCAGGCGACGAACGGCACGACGGCGCTGGCGCAGGCGACGCGGCTAGTAAATGAGCGCTCGGCGCCGCTGCGCAGTGTGGCGGCGGGGAGCGGACAGGACGGGGCAACGCTGCGCTGCGTGGGCTACTGGCGCTCGCTGGATTGGCGCTACTGGACGCAGGCGGCGGGGCAGATCGAGCGTGACCAGGAGGTCAACGCCAACGAGCTGCTGGGGTGGGCGGTCACGAGCGACGAGATCGGGTTTTACAAGCCGTTGCTGCGGGTGGGCAGCCTGGCCGCCGACCTGGCTGTGCTGGCGACGGCGGATCGCATCGAGGCGAGCGGCAGCGCCAGCAACGACGACACGTATGAGGTGGTGACGCCGGACGAACGCACCGCGGTGACGAGCTACACAACGACGACGATCTATTTCGACCCGTCGGACGATGTGCACGACAATGATGCGCTCCTCAATCAGTTCAGGCCGGGCGACCTGCTGCAGATCAGCGGCGCGACGGAGACGGACAACAACGGCGATTTCTGGCTCAAGGATATGTTCCAGGAGTCGAGCGACGGCGGCTTCGACCATATGCGGGTGCATCCCGGCTCGATTGTGGCGGAAGCGGCGGGCGCGTCGGTGACCATTGCCGCGGGCAACAGCGTGGAGTTGACGCCGCGTCCCGCGGCAAATGAGTGGCCGGGCAATACGATCACGCTGGCGAGTCAAGCAACAAAAATTGCAATGGCGGTGGGGATCGGGAGCGACCACGGCGAACTGTCGGAGGTCTGGATTCAGGCGGCGCGCATCGGCTCGCCGGCGGATAATCTGAAGCTGGAATGGTGCGACGCCACGGGCAGCGGCGGTTCACCGGGCACGGTGCTGAAGAGCGCGACGGTGACCGGCTCTACGCTCCCGCTGTTGGAGTCGTTGGACTGGGTGCAATGGACATTCGATCATGGCCTGGTGATGAGCCCGGGCAATTACTGGCTCGTGGTGAGCCGGTCGGGGAGCGCCGACGACGCGGCTTATCGCATCGGGCTGCGGGAGGCCGAGGGCGATTTCGACACGGCGGATGTGCTGCTGATCTCCGACGGGAGCGCATGGATTTCCCGCACGGTTGAGAGCGGGCTGGACGCTGTCCTGGGGCTGCGCATTTACGCACAGCGGGAGACGACGACGCAGATCTCCGACGTGGTGACGGGCGTGGGTGACTGGCTGGCGGCGACGGGCATCCGCACGGCGAGCGGTCTGCGCACGCGGCGCTATCGCAGCGAGGAGCAGGCGCAGACGGCGCTGAGCGAGATTCAGGAGTTGCTGGCGTTTGGCACGTCCACGGGCGGGCGGCTGCTGGCGCGGGTGACGGTGGATCGGGTGCTGCAGATTGATGCGGCACCGGACGCGGCAGATCCGGGCTACACGTGGACGGCGGACGGGCTGCGCGACCGTTGGGGCGTGCGGCTGCCGGAGGGCTGGCTGCCGGTCGGGGAGTGGGTGCGCTTCGATGTGGCGGGCGCGTCGGGGCTGTTTGCGCCGGCGTTTTTGGAGGCGGCGGAATTCAACGTGGCGACGGGCGCGGTGCGGCCGTCGTTCCGCGCGGAGCAGCCGGTGCAGACGCTGGCGCGGCTGGCGCAGGAGACTGGGCTGCCGCAGTTGGCGGCTGCGGCCGCTGTTATAATGCTGGTGGCGCATCGTGCGCCAAGCCGATATCTTGGGGAATTGCAGCGGAGCCGGGTTGACCGGCTCCGCTGCTTTGTTAGAGGCGCCAGTTGTCGGCGGGGCTGGCGCGGCGCTGGGCGTGCTCCAGGTCGATCTGCGCCAGCCGTGCGTAGATGCGCACAGTATCTAGCTTCTCGTGACCTAGCATCTGTTGCAGTTCCAGGACATTGCCGCCATTGCGCAGAAAGTTGATTGCAAAGGTGTGGCGAAACTTGTGGATCGTTGGGTTGGCGACGCCGGCGCGCTTGGCGGTGGCCTCGATCATGTTGCCCAGGCTGCTGCGCTCGATATGCCCGCCGGTCTTGGTGGCAAAGAGGGGAGCGCCGGGCTGCACGCCGGCCCGGCTGGCCAGGTAGCGCCAGATGGCTTTGCGGCTGCTGTCGCCCAGATAGACGTAGCGCCCTTTGTTCCCCTTCCCCTTTTTGATGTGTAGTTGCCCGGTGCGTTGATCGTGGTGCTCGACGCAGAGCGCACAGAGTTCGCTGGCACGAATCCCACTGTCCAACAATGTGAGCAGGATGGCGCGGTCGCGCAACGCTTCGGGCCGGACGCTGCGCACCTGGCGGCCGCCTCGGCTGCGCCAGGCGCTGTTCTGGCCGGTGGCTTCGAGCATGGCGGTGATCTCGTGCCGGGTGTAGGGCATGATCTCTTTGCGATGGTATTCTGGGCAGGCGACGCGGTGGCGGATGATATGCGGCAGGTTGAGTTCTGCCTCGGCCCACGTCCAGAGGCTGGATAGGGCGGTCCAGTAGTTGGCGAGGGTCTTGCCGCACAGGTTGCGCTGGCGCTGCATGGCGTCCAGGAAGCGGCGGATGTGGTCGGCGGTGATGGTTTCGATCTGGATATCGGCGGGCAGCCAGGCGACGAAGCGGCTGAATGTGTTGGTGTAGTCGCTGACGGTGGCCTCGCTGACGTTGCGCCGGCGCTCCAGCCAGTAGCCTAAAAGTGCGTCTTGGATGGTCATTTGTGCCTCGCTTTGTGGGTTAACGTCCGACAATAATCGGTCTGTATCGTCCAACAACGTTTGTTCCAGAAATCCAGAAGCCTCACGGTTGGCGGTTTCCCGCTTGCCGTGAGGCTTCTGGTTGTTGTGAGGTGGGCGTGACAGGACTTGAACCTGTGACCTCACGGATGTGAACCCAGTCGGGCGATTGGCCTGACGGGATGCCTCACGGTATGGGTTTGGCGCTGTCTGTGCGGCTGCTGGCTGTCGGTCTGTTGCGGTTTCCTCGCGTTTCAACGTCCCACATGACACACGACACTATTTATTGTGGGTCGATCCTGGGCGGCTGGCCTCTGCGCCCAACGTGCGGTTTGCGCTCTCGCCAACGTCCGACAACGATTTCTTGTGGGACGTTACCAGTGTGGCGGCAGTGTAGCGGCGGGGGTGGACAAAACCCGCGCGGCGCTCAGTATTTCCATTCACAGGCGCTCCCGTCGCTGTCGCGGTCCATGCCGTGCACGTCGCGCCCGGTTAGCTCGATGCAACGCAGGTAGCAGGCTTGCGCCGACATGGCGATCCCAAAATCTCCGCAGTTCAGTGTGTCTCCTTGATCGCACGGGCAGTCTGAGGCGAACTCGATGCCGTTGACGGTGGTCCGCCAGGTGGGTGTGGCTGCGACAAGATCAGCCGCCCCAGGTTCCGCCACCGGTGACGCCGGCGTGGGGTTGCCACCGGGCAGCACGGCGGCCACGGCGGTGACGGGCAGTTGGGCGGGCGGGTTGTCGACGAGGGCGGCGGCGATCCAGGCGCCGCTGGCGAGCTGGAGCCAGTCGCCGGCGCTGTTGCGGCCTACGGGCTGCAGGGCCTGGCCGGCGACGGTGCTGCCGATCACGGGGTAGTCTGTGCCCGGGCCTTCTCTCAGATTTGCGTTGGTATTGGCGGTGGCTTCGGCAGGCTCTGCCACCGGTGGCGGCGCATTGGTGGCAGTAGGCGGCGCATTTGTGGCAGTGGGCGGCGCATTTGTGGCGGTGGGCGGCGCCGGCGTGGGTATGGGTGTTTCCTGGGAAACGTCGACGATGGCGGCGGGCTCCGGGCTGGCGG
>ERZ761607.5580-NODE-5580-length-10240-cov-9.727246_pt1 | contig 10240 bp, 7 predicted proteins | sample MGYA00511164_ERZ761607 | MGnify/ENA primary metagenome ERZ761607 (study PRJEB28899, sample SAMN02445080) | bioreactor sludge metagenome | biome: EBPR sludge | place: Australia: Brisbane, Thorneside Wastewater Treatment Plant | collected 2011-06-22 ...
TGGTGATCTTCTTCATTCTTCTTTCCTGTGAGGGTGGCGATGGCCGCGGCGGACGGCATCGCCGCCGCCTGGTGGCCGGTTTGCGAACGCGCCGTTCACCGCGATCGGCTGCGACGAGGGCGACAGTATACCCAAGTCGCGGAGCTCTCCCGCTCACGCTCCGCTTCCTCGACAGCGGCGGCTCGCGGTCGACCAGCACCGTACAGGGCGACCGCTGCCGTCGCCTCGCCGGTGGCGGCCCCGGCGAGGGTCCCGGCGGTGCCGATTCCTGCGCCCTCGCCGGAGCCTTGGGTACGCCGCGCCGCCAGGTTCGTGACGATGATGATCGCCACTTCCTGGCGCAACTTCAATCAGTCTGGACGAGTTCTGCCACGATCCGCGGCAGCAAGCGCCCGCGATTTCCGCGATCCATGCGGACGATTTCCCGCTTCTGGTCCGGTCCGTAGCTGACGTGGATTGGTTTGTCGCCACCATAGAAATACAAGCGATCGAAAGGCGTGTTGGCGATCAACCATTGCGCCACCTCCAGCATGTCGATGTCGTCTACGATGAAATCAGCAGCCGCACCCAGGCGACGGCAGATCGGTACTCCACAGCGGTTTCTCTCGTGCGCGGCATGCTGGTCGAGCCTCGGATGGATACGCGCTGGAACGCGCTTCGCCAATTGGGCCGAGCAAAACCCGTACGTCAGACGAATCATCCCGAAATAGTCGATCACCGGATCCAGGACCCGCTCCGCCAAGTCGGCCAGCGCATTGTAGCTCTCCGGCTGCAACGGCAGGTTATCAACCGCACTCCGGGTCTGCGTCTCGCCGCATTCGATCAGTTGTCGAAAAGTCAGGAAACGGCCGCATGCGTCGTCGAGACCGGGTATCGTGCGGGACCGAGCGATGGCGAAACCCTCGAGGTGCCAGCGGTGTCGCGCCATGGTGGCCTGAAAAACGCTCGACGCCGGTCCATAGCCCGACCAGTCGAAAAGGCCCAGTGCATCCAGTGCGCGCTCAAAAGCAAGCTGCTCCGGATACCCAGGGAACTCCTCGTTGACGTAGCGTGACTTGTGAAAGAGAAACGGCGGCTCGTGGTTTCCCCCGTACGCGAAGTACTCGATTTCCTGCTCGCGGAGCTTGATCTTCACGCGCTCCAGCAAACGTGGAAGCGGCTGAGCCTCGAAATCGTCGAATCGCAGCAAGCTGACCTTACCAGACCGGATGTGAAACTTGACCAAATCCGTACCGCGGTAGTCACCGTAGATCCTAGCGGCGCAGCCCAGATAGACTCGCAACAGCGTTGGCAATCGGTCAACAAGGCTAATGTGCACTTGCAGCGACTTCCCTGGGTCAAGGCAGCCAAGACCACTTTCTGCTGCTTCACGGCAGGCCTGATCCAGTGCGTCGATGTTCGACACCTGGAACAGCAGGGCCAACGCATTCGTCCTCAGGGCGGAATGGTCACCGAAAAAATGTCTGATGTCCCGCTGCAGGCCGCGCTCCATGGGAACGCACTGCTTGCGCGGCTCAAACTGAGCGAGGGCAAAGCAGACCTCCAGATCGGCGATGCGTAACGCCGCCGCACGCTGGATCGGCGCCAGCCCATGACGCTCCTCCAGGAAACGAAGTGCCTTGGACAACGAACCAAAACCCTCGCCAAGCGCAACCAAATCCTCCACCTCCGTCTTGTCGGGCCTGCGTCCGAGGGCAAGCCACTTCCCCCACAACCGATCGAGCGGCTCGCGGTAGGCTGCGTAGCGCTCCCCCGCAAGATCGCGACGATTCTCTTGTTGTGGTGCGCGCGTGCGCAAGAACCGCTCTCGCGCCCTGCCAACTCTGCTGAGGTAGCGGTCTGCCAAGAAGCGTCGCCCGGCTTCCTGATCGCGAAAGACGTAGAGCACACCAGGCGACACGGGGATCGCCTCTACGTCGAGGACTTCTTCAAGAAATCGCTTGATTTCCGACTGGCTGAAATATTTCTGGAAAGTTCCGCGTTGTGTCAGCACGCCATCGCGATAGGGCTCGCCGCGTGGATCATTCTGGTTTGCGAGCATGACCGACACCACCAACAGGTGCTTGGCCAATGACCAGGCACGAGTCAGTGCGTGCAGACGTTCGTCAAGGTTCTCGATGACGTTGATGACAAAACCCAGATTGACGACATCCGAAGCCTCGATTCGGTTGTCGGGCGCGTAGTAGGGATCCCAACCGCTCGCGCTGACACCGATGTCGCGCAACCCCCGCACATCATCGCCTCGACCACAGCCGTAATCGAACAGCCGATAGCTGCCGTCGAGAAAGCCATAGCGCCCCAACGACTGGATCGGTGCGGAGAATCCGTACCGGGCCAGAGCGGTCAGTTGTCTCGACGCCTGCCACACGTGATGGCCTGGCGCCTCGTCGTCACCGGGAGACGCCGATTCGTCGTTGCCGATGGGCAGCAATTGGTGCCCATCGATGCGATAGCCCTTGTCTCGCACAAGTGCCAGCCACTGGCGACGATGACCAATCCGGTGCGGCTCGTCGAACAGGCCGATTGCTTCCGCCTCAGCAGTCAGTGCCGCACAGGCCTGCCGCCGAGGATCGTCGGGAAGCAGAAGAAGCTCCTTGCGGTGCAGGATCGGTGGATTGAATGAGGCGGCATACGTCCGATAACTCACGGTCGAGCGAGCGAGATCCACCAGCCAACTCTCACGCAACGACGGAAATGGGTCGTCGTGGAACTCGGGGTAGTTCAGCAACGCGACACAGGCTCCGGCGTCGTCCATGCGCACCAGATTGAACCGTACCTGCCAGCTGGCCCTCGCCAAGCCTTCCGCCGCTGCCAGACGCGCAGCGGTATCGGGCCGTAGGCGGGAGAGTGAATGCACATGCACGTAGGTCTGGCCACCAACCACCTTGGCGGCAGTCAAGCACATCGAGTCATTGACCCAAGCCACTGGATACCTGTTCTCCGCCGAGCGCAAGACCCCGGTTGCGCGTAGAATCGCTGTTCCTGCATCAAGGTCGCCCCCATTCTACAGATGAAGCTCGAGGATATCCGGGTCTCGGTCTGCCTGACCGATCAAGAGCACATCGCTCGAACCCAGGAGGGGCTGCGGACACATTATTTCGCCGATCAACGGCCATGGGTCGTGGCCTATTCTGGCGGCAAGGACTCGACGCTGGTCCTCCAACTGGTCTACGAGTTGCTCATCGACCTCGGCCCGAGAGCGCGCAAGCCAGTCCATGTGGTCGCCTCGGACACACGCGTGGAAGCACCCAATGTGGAAGAGTACCTCGCTGACCGGCTGTCACGGGTGGCCAGCCACGCCCGGGCGAACGGTCTGCGACTCCTGGTGCACCGCGTTCAACCCACTCCGGAGCAGAGCTTCTGGGGCAACCTGATCGGCAAGGGATACCCCTCACCGACGCGCTGGTTCCGGTGGTGCACGACCAAGATGAAAATCAAGCCTTCACGGGCGGTGATCGACGACATTGTACGGGCGCATGGGGGGGTCGTTCTGCTTCTGGGTACGCGTCTCGACGAGAGCGCCGACCGCGCGCAACGGATGGACGGTCGTGCCACCAACAGCCGCGGCTTGAACCCGCACGGCGAGATTCCGGACGCTCTGGTGATGACGCCGATTGCCGAGTGGACGACCGAGCACGTGTGGGAATACCTCTTCACCCGCAATCCGCCGCCGTGGGGCGGCACGCACGACTTCATGCTCGACCTCTATCGGCAGGCGAGCGGCGGCGAGTGTCCGGTGGTCCTGGACCTCAACACACCCTCGTGTGGCGGTAGCCGGTTTGGTTGCTGGACCTGTACCGTGGTCAAGCAGGACAAGTCCATGCGTGGATTCATCGACTCGGGCGCGACGTGGATGCAGCCGCTCAATGAATTCCGCAACTGGCTCAAGGAGATTCGGGAAGATGCGAGCAAGCGCGACGGGATTCGGCGCAACGACTCGATCGGCCCCGGCCCGTTCAGTTCCGAGACGCGCAAGTTGATTCTCCGGCGCCTGCTCGAGCTGGAGAAGACCGTCGGACGCCGGCTGATCGCGGATGCGGAGATCGCGTACATTCAGCAGCAGTGGTCCGAGAAGTTCGATGTCACTGACAGCGCTCTGGGCATTGCCCGGGAGTTTGCAAGGGAGGTGGGCAACGTGACGATCACCGTGAATGACCTGTCCAGGGACCTCGCCCTGATCGAGGAGTTGGCTCCACGCTTCGAGGTCCAGAGTGTCTGGGCCGCGGATCTGTACAGCCTGGTCAGCGAGCGGCGGTCGTCGCTGGATCACCCGAGCACGCGCCAACAGTTGCTCGACGAGATCATCAAGGTCGTTGACAACGCGGTTCGACAGGCTCATCGAACCGATCCCGCAGCATGATATTCGAAAGCATTCGCCTGACCAATCTGTTCTCCTACTATGGCGAGCAGGATATCGACCTGGCGTCGCCGCAGCCAGGGCGCAACGTCTGCGTGATCATGGGCCGCAACGGCTTCGGCAAGACGAGCCTTCTCAACAGCCTCAAACTGCTCTTCGCCGGTGTCCGTTACGAGCCCTTGCGGCGTGCGGTGCAGCGCACCCGCATGCCGACGGTCAACCAGTATGTAGTGGGCGCTGGCGACGACTGGTGGGGCATCATGAACCGGAAGGCACGCAGCGAAGGCCAGACCCGCTGTGCCGTTCGACTGAGCTGGAGCGAGGAGAGGGGTCGCGTTTCCGCTGAGAGGTCCTGGCATATTGAGCACGGGTCCTGGAGCGGCGAGGAGTCGCTGAGCGTCATCACCGGCAGCGAAGTTTTCAAGGACGACGAAGCGCAGGAATTCCTCGATCGGCGTCTGCCGCGCGATTATCTCTATTTCTTTCTGTTCGACGGCGAGCAGATCCAGGAGTTGGCCGAGGCGAACCGCGATGTGCAGCAGCAACAGATGGAGCGTCTGCTTGGCATTGGCGCGGTCGATGCGCTGCGCGAGGCACTCAACACCGCCATCGGGCGTTGGCAGCGCAAGGAACTCGATCCGCAGGCGCTGGCAGATCTCGAGCGAATGGAAGGTGAGGTTCGCGCGCTGGAAGCCGAGCGTACCGCCCTGCTTGCCAGCCGCACCGATCTCGCACACGAGATCGAGAGCGATACGGAGACGCTGCGTCGCGTCGTTCGCCGCATCGAGGGACTGAGCGCCTTTGTCCGCCGTCACGATGAAATCCAGCTCCGACAGGATCGCGAACGGATTCAGGCGGAAAGGGCTGAAGCCATGGACCTCGTGTCGACCCGCCTGGCGCGGGACGTCGTTCTGCTGGTGAATCCATCACTGGTCTCGCGAGCGCTCGAACGGCTGAACCAAGTGCTCGGCAGCGACGCCAACGCCCGCGCTCGAGTCCTGGAGTCGCTGCTCGATCGCCTCCCGGCACGCCTGTTTGAACAGCCCGATTTCCCGGCTCCGGATATTCGCGACAGCCAGAGAGCCTATTACCGCTACAAACTGGTATCCATTCTCGAGCAGGAGGCGGACGCAGCCAGCGCGGGCCAGGATCCGGCTTTCGCGCCGGAGCCCACGGCCGCCAGCGAGGCGCGCGAACAACTCGCCGCCTACGCCGAAGCAACCGCGCTGCGCTCGGTGCGTGCCGAAGAACTGCGACGCCTGCAAGCACTGACTGCGGAACTGCGCCGACTGGAAGCAGATCTGCTGAACGTGGGCTCGCTCTCGGACGACGAACGGGCACGCCATGAACGCCTCGTCGCCGAGCGCGACGAACTGCAGTGGAGCCTGGACGAAAAGAGGGAGCAGGAGCGGAACGTTCAGAACCAGTCTGCAGCGCTCGAACGAAAGCTGGCCGACGCGCGCAGACTGGTTGAGCAAGCGAGAACCAAGCTGGGTCAGAACCGGATCACGCAAGACAAGATCGCTGTCGCCCGCCGTCTGGAACGTCTGTTTGCCGAATTCAAGAGAAGCCGCAAGCAGGAGCAGCGGGGCCAGTTGGAAGAGGCGATCAACCGGCACTTCAGGATCCTGATGACCTCAGACCACCAGATCGACCGGGTGGAAGTGAACGAAGACTTCGGGCTGCGCTACCTCGATGCGAACGGCAGCATTGTCGCCATGGGCGCCTTGGCGGCAGGAATGAAACAGCTCATGGCCACCTCTCTGCTCTGGGCGCTGAGCGAGGTGTCCGGCAAGAAGATCCCGCTGGTCGTCGATACCCCTTTGGCACGCATCGACCTCCCCCATCGGGACGGCATGCTGCGCCACTACTATCCGAACGCAGCCGCTCAGATCATTGTTCTTCCGACTGATGCGGAATTTGATCCGCGTAATCTTGAACTCATCGCGGCCCATGTTTACCGTGCCTATCGCCTGAGCAACCGCGACGGTGAGCACACGGTTCCAGAGCCGGTGGATGTGGCCGATCTGATTCGCGGGGGCTGAGGCATGGCGGATATCTACACCGACGCAGAAGACGAACGGACCATAGTCGAGGTCTTGCTGCACGGTCTTGGCACACCCCGCGCGCCAAAGCTCCGCGTATTGCGCATCGCCCTGGCGCGATCCTTGCAGATTCCCACGCCGCCAGCCAATGAACTCGACGGCAGCAGTCTTGGCGGCAGCGAGTACGCGCTTGAGCGGATTACCGGCGCCGGCCAGTCAGCCGACGAGGAAGGCCGCCGAGACTATGACCTGGCCGTACGCGCGATGCTGAGCATCTACCACGGCGAAGACATGTTCCACGGCGAAGAGTCGGATCGACGCTACCGCCGCTGCCTGCAACGCCACATCCGCCGGGGCCTGCAGGAAATCCGCACGACCTGGCGCCCGGGACACGACTTCCACGGCTTTCTTTACCATGAGCTCTTCGCAGCGGCGACGACGAAGCCCGTGCGCTTCGACCTGGCTCAGGAGATCATCGCCGGGCTGCGCGAGATCGGTGTGTCGGCCCAGATCCGAGGCGTCGAGAACGGGCCACGGATCAGCCGTTATCGCGTCTATCTGGACGACGTGAATCATTACGACAAGGTGAAGCGCGGGCTCGACAAGCTCGGTCTCCACCTCGGGTTGTCGACCCGCCAGGGCATCCTGCTGCAGGAAGACGACGGCCGGGGGCGGGAAGCACGGGTGCTGGCGCTCGATGTTCCCCGCCCAGCCGAGTCCTGGCACACGATACCCGGTGCTCGTCTGCGGGAATGGGCAACAGAGAACAGGGACGTCCCGACACTGACGGTATGGCCCGGTGTGGACGTGCTGGGCGAGCCGATCCATTTCGATGTCGCCGCGTCGCCCCATCTGCTCGTGGGTGGGACGACCGGCAGCGGCAAGAGTGTGTGTCTGCACGCTCTGCTGTTGTCTCTCCTCTGGCGACTTGAGCCAACGGATCTCCAGCTGACGCTGATTGATCCCAAACGCGTGGAGCTTGCCCAGTACGCGCCGTTCCCCCAAGTGACGGGTGGCCAGGTCATCGAGGACGTGGGTGACGCGCTGGAGGCTTTGCAGGACTTGGTCGACGAGATGGAAAGGCGCACGCTGCTCTTGCGACAGCAGGAAGTCGCCAACCTGGCCGAGGGACGTGCGCAGGGTCGCATCGAACTGCCTTACGTCGTCGTCGTCGTCGAAGATCTGGCGGACCTGCTGTTCCAGTCTCGCGAGGCAGAAGCACCTCTGGTGCGCCTGACGCAGAAAGCGCGTGCGGTAGGCATCCATCTCATTCTCGCCACGCAGCGTCCGGACTCCGAGACTTTCAGTGGTCTTCTGCGCAGCAACGTGCCGGGGCGAATCGCGCTCTCGGTGCGCACGGGCGCGGAATCCAGGATCATTCTTGACGAAACCGGCGCCGAGAAACTGCTTGGCGCCGGCGACATGCTGCTGCGGCCGCAGGCCGGAGCTGGCACCCGCCGCGCGCACGGGGTGAGGGTCGGCAGCGACGATATTCGGCTGTGTCTGCAGAGATTTCGCGGGAATAGGCCATGAGCGATATGACCGTCTATGAGTTTCAGCCACTCTGGCTGACGCTCGACCAAGTGGGCCCTTTTCAGAGCACACGCTACGAGATCGATTTTACCGACGAGAACGATCAGCCCTGCAACATCTTCCTGCTGATGTCAGAAAACGGGCGCGGCAAGACGACGGTGCTCGAGTGTATCGCTCTGCTGATGCGCCAACTCGGCGAGGAACAGCCCGATCGTTTTGGTCAGGAGGATCTCGACCGCGGTCGGGGACGAGTTCAGCTTGACGTGCTGAGCCGAGTCTTCTGGCAAGGGCGTGATCACCGCATCGTCCTGTCTCTCCTGGCGGGAAAGATTGGTGAGGAAACGTTCCTGAAGGTCTGGGATGACGTGGACTTGAAGCGCTACGGGGCAGAGGAATGGCACCGGACCGGCTACCGGCAGCAGGCACGCGGACGTTTGCAGGAAATTGGCCGTCACGACGAACTCGTCCAGGATCTGCGCCATACTCTGATCGACTCGAGCGACGCGACGCCTGAGGGATTCGCCAACGCGACACTGAGTTTGCCCACAGCACTGCTTTTCCCGGCGTACCGGGATATTCCACCGCTCAGCGACCTGGAGGAGCGGCCGATCGTTCAACCGGAACACTGGGGTTATCGTACGGTCCAGGAGTTTGCCGCGCACGGAACCCATTGGACCGCATCTCTGGACAACCTCCTCGTCTGGTTGAAATGGTTGGATAACGGAAGCTACGAGAGCGCGGTGAGCACGGTGAACAGCACGGTATTCGCGAAGTCGCCCGACAAGTTCCTGGCTGCCGAGATTCGGCGAGTGCCGCCAGAGGCGGTCGTACGCAGCGGTGGGCAAGCTCACCGTCTGGACCGTCTGTCCAGCGGCGAGAAAAACCTCACGCAGCTCTTTCTCCGCATCGGCGCCCACAGCACGCGCAACACCTGGGTGCTCGTGGACGAGCTCGACGTCCACCTGCATGTACGCTGGCAACACAAGGCTCTGAAGCTGATGAAGGAGCTGGTGCGAAAACAGCCCGGAACTACGGTCATCGCCAGCACACACTCGATCGAAATCCTGGAGGCTTTCCCAACGGATATTCGGGAGGAAGGCTTGACCAAGGGCGGATGGATCATCGAGGAAGACTTGCGTTAGGTACCCAGGGGCGTGAGATGAGCGGATTCAAGAGGCTGAAGCACGCCGATCAACTCGTTCTGAAGCAGAGAGGCGGAGTGGTCGTGTTCCTCGAGTCGACGGAAGATTTCGAGATCATTCACAAGCGCTGGTTTTTTGACGAGGGACAGGACATCTGCTTCCAGGCGGCCGACACCTATGGAGCGGGAAGAGGTGGGGGCGGTTGCAGGACGGTCATCGACCTGGTGACGGATGCGAGAAGCAACGGCATCCAGGCATATGGCCTGGTTGATCGGGACGTGCTTCTCGGCGATCAGAATTGGCTACTGTGGTGGGAATGCGCGGACCAGACGTTCTCACTTGCCCGTCCGTACGGCGCCCATATCCGCGTGCTGCTGCGTTGGGAACTGGAGAACTATCTGCTCGATCCCGACACCATGCGGATCGAGGCCAACGATGAAGAAATGACTTCGACGCACACCGCCGAATCGGTCCTCGCCCGCTGCCTGGGATGTGCGAACGAACTGAAGGACCGCGCCGCAGCGAGTATTGCGGCAAGAGCCGAGAACCTCACGGCGCCGGCACCGGGGTTTGGCTGCAACCCGCTGAAGGTTGGCGCCGAGCTGACTGACGCGTTGCACGAGTTTCTGCGAAGCAAGGGACTCGGTGATCCCGTCGCCGCCATGATCATCGCGCGCGAACGGATCGACCAGTTCGACGCGCCGACCGATCGTCCCCATGTGCGATGGGAACGTCTGCTTCGGATACTTGATGGCAAGGCTGCCCTCAAGTACATCAGTCGCCAGATGGGAGTCCGATTCGACGAGCGGCGAGCCGCACTTGCTCGTCGGATGTACGAACGCGGCACCGTCCCTGCCGAGATACGTGGGTACATCGACGAGTTCAAGGGCGCGATCTGACCGGCATCGGTAGCATCTGTTGCAGGCCGCGTAGGCTCCCGAAGTGCACCAACAGGCGATCGGCGACGGGGCTGCGTTTCGCTTCCGGCACGCAGCACCGCCGCTTGGCGCGCACCGCCGCTCAGCCGTAACGCCCCTCGATGTAGTCGGCCGTCTCCGGATGCGCCGGCGTGACGAACATCTCCTCGGTGCGCCCGTGCTCGACCACCCGGCCCATCAGCATGAAGACGCACTCCTCGCTGGCGCGCCGCGCCTGCGCCATGT
>ERZ761607.5583-NODE-5583-length-10236-cov-9.671152_pt1 | contig 10236 bp, 9 predicted proteins | sample MGYA00511164_ERZ761607 | MGnify/ENA primary metagenome ERZ761607 (study PRJEB28899, sample SAMN02445080) | bioreactor sludge metagenome | biome: EBPR sludge | place: Australia: Brisbane, Thorneside Wastewater Treatment Plant | collected 2011-06-22 ...
GTGTAAAAAGTGTAATGGATGATTTCGCTAAAAATAATGGCTTTGAGTTTGTGAATAATAATCTTTCTGTAGAAGAGTTAATCGAGTCAGGTGTCATAAAATCTAAAAATATATATTCTTTTTGTTCGTCTGCTTTGTTTAATATTAAATTATTTTATGGCGATAAGTTTAAATGTTACGCTTATGGTTTGGAAACTTTAAAAAAACGTGATGAATTATCTATGACTCAGGTTGAAAATGCATATAAAATTGTAGGAGTTAATATTATCTGATGGAAACACTGTATGTCACAATATGCATAGTGCTTATAAGTCTGATATTCTTTTATATTTTTAAAAAAACCTTTACTGATGATTATGTAATTTATTCTTTAATTTTTACCATCAATGCTTTTCTACAGGCAATCTCTCTTCTGTATATTGAAACCGTACATATTTATAATATTGAACTTGCCAGATTTACTTATCTAAATTTTTCTACTTTAACATATTTGTTTTATATTTCCATTTTCTTTCTTGCATTCTTTTATTTTACAAATATTTTTAAATCTAAAGTTGACACAACAGATTTAAAAGTAGAAATCAGTACTAAATTTTTTGTCATTTTTTGTGTTGTTATAGTTGCGTTGCTTTGGATTCACTTGTTAATCTCTGATGGAATTCCATTCCTTATGGATGATTATTTCTCAAAAAGAACTTTTTGGCTTTTCTATGCAAGATATCCTGAAATAAGAATTGTTCTCGGAAATACTTCTACCTATGTATGCCTGTTCCTCGGTCTTGTCTTGCTCAAAAAAGTTTATGAAAATGAAGATATAAAAAGTAAAATTTTTAACAAGTATTCTATGATTTGTATGTTCATACTCACTGCTTATCTTGTATATCTTGTCTTCATAGGTCATAAATTTGGTGCGTTATATCAAAGCGTATTCCTCTTTACAGTACCGGTTCTTTCTTATATAATTTATAAAAAACGGTTAAGGTTCTCAAAAAGATTAATCGTTATGTCTATAATTTCTTTCATCGCATTGTTTTATATTATGCTTGTTCAGTATGAAAATCATCCATGGACTAAACAACTTGGAATTGAACCTCACCAGGCAATATTATATAGAGCCCTTGGTCTCAGCGGACAGATGTGGTGGTCAGCAAATTCTGATGTTGTGGAAAATGGAACAGATGATAATGCTATAAATGAACTTCAAAGTGGTCTCAATTATCTAATGAAAAAATATATAGATGCAAGAATTGATGTAGAAAAAGATATTGAAGAAGGCTGGAATTCTTCCGATGGAAATCCTGCTATTCTCTTACTTGCATTTGGTCCCTTTATAACCATACTAATACAAATTATTTCGGGAATAATTTTTGCTTTTCTCAATACTAAATTAAAAGAGTCAGTTGACAGAGGAAGTTTCTTCCTTATCTTCTTTTTACTTTTGCTTCACGCTTCGTATCAAAATGCAATTACTATGGGAAACTTTGATATATTTTTTAATATAAAAAATATTGTGATTGTATTTCTGATTATTGGATACTACATCTTTTTTCAGAGGAAAAATAATAAAGAACCCGTCTTAACCACCTAATTCCCTTATCTGATGAATCCAAAAATTAAAGTTTGTCATATCTCTCAATCTGCAGGTGGTGTTGAAACTTATATTTTAAGTATCATAAAGAATTCCGATAAGAATAAATTTCAACATACAGTTATCTGTTACGATAATGGCACACTTGCTGAAAAAGCACCTTCAGTTGGTGCTGAAGTTATAATGATTCCGATGGTTAGAGAAATAAATCCCGTGAAAGATTTTAAAAGTCTTATATCAGTTTACGGAACACTGAAAAAAATTAAACCTGATGTGATTCATGCACACTCTGCTAAAGGCGGAATGTTCGGAAGAATCTCAGGAAAATTTTTAAAAATTCCGGTTCTTTTCAGTCCGAATGCATTTTCTTATATGGGGCTTTCAGGTGTCAGAAAAAAAATTGCTTACTCAATTGAAAAAATTTTAAAACCTGAGAATACATTTCTCTTAACTTGTTGCGAAAGTGAATCTGAAATTGCTCTTAATGAAGTTAAATGGTCACCGGAAAAAATTATCAATGATTTTCCTAATTCACTCGTGCCATCAAATTTCAGCAGAACTCTTAAACAAAAAGATAAAATTGAAATCATAACTCTTTCAAGATTTAATTATCAAAAAAATCCTCTTATGTTTGTTGAAATTGCTAATCATATTACAAAAAAATTTCAGAATGTAATTTTCAAAATTATTGGTGCGGGTTACGCGGATGAACAAGGGCAGGAAGTCAGAGATAAAATTTCCGAATATAATCTGAATGATAAAATAGAAATTGTAAACTGGTGTACTCTTGAAGAAGTGAGAGAGCATTTGATAAATGCGGATATTTATTTATCAACATCAAGATTCGAAGGGTTACCATTCGTGCTACTTGAAGCAATGGATTATGAATTGCCTCTCGTGGTATCAAATGTCCCCGGAAATAAAGACTTAGTGAAGGAAAGTTTTAACGGATATAAAGCAAATTCATTGGACGATTATATCTCAGGTCTTTCGGATTTGATAAAAGATTCTGATAAGAGATTAAACTATGGAAAAAACAGTAAAATATTGTTAAAATCAAAGTATAATCTTTCTGATAACATTATCAAGTTAGAATCTCTATATTCTTCCTTTTGCATTTAAAATTTAAAGGTTTTTAGGTAAATTAGAGATAGCGTCTTTATATTTTATGATCTGGAAACCTACATATCACTCAAAGATAGTACAATTAATAGACTTTGTAACTATTTTGTCATCTTTTTACCTTTCACTTTTATTTTGGAATATAATAGATTCCAATTTCCAAAAAAACTTTGGTTCAGTTTACTTCACAAATGAAACTTATTTAATTACAGTTTTATTATCATTTGTTGGTATTTATATATTTAAAGCAAGCGGAGCATATTCATTTCAACGGTTTACTTCCGTAGCCACTGAATTTAAAATGATTATTAAAGTAGTGGTCATTACTGTACTTTTACTCGCTACTTTATTATTCCTCACGAAACAGGGAAATCTTTCAAGAACATATTTACTTATCTTTTTAATCGTATTAACTCTTTTGTTGGTTATAGAAAAAGCATCTATGTATATAGCCGCAAATATGATACGTGTTAAAGGTGGAGACAGAAAACAGATTCTAATAATCGGTTCAGGTCAAAGAGCAGAAGACTTCATTAAAATTTCTAAATCAAATCCAAACTGGGGTCTTGATATAATTGGTATTCTGACAACAACACCTGAAAAAGTAGGAGAAGATTTTCTCGGTTATAAAATATTTGATATTACGGATAACATAGAATGTTTTTTGGAAAACCATAAAGTTGATGATGTTATCATAACTGTTTCTACTAAACGATTTGATAAAATAAGAACGGTAATTGATACTTGCGAAAGAGAAGGAGTTCAGGTTAGAATAATTTCTGATTTTCTCGGAAGTGTTGCAAAAAAATTGAGAGCGGACAATGTATTCGGTATGCCTATTATCAGCATTTCGATGGTTCATGAATACGAACTTCAGCAATTATTAAAAAGATTAATTGATGTGGTGATAGGGACACTTTTAATTATTTTAAGTTTACCGTTTATGTTAATTGCTGCTATCGGAATTTTAATCAGCGACGGAAGACCTGTGCTTTACAACTGGAATGTAATAGGACATAATAAGAAACCGTTCAAAAGTTGGAAGTTTAGGACTATGGTTAAAAATGCTGATGAAATTAAACAGCAACTTGTTGAGAAAAATGAAATGTCCGGTCCGGTATTTAAGATAAAAGATGATCCGCGAATTTTTAAGTTCGGTAAGTTTTTAAGAAAGTGGAGCATTGACGAACTTCCTCAACTTTTCTCTGTTGTAAAAGGTGATATGTCCCTTGTAGGACCTCGTCCGGTATTTTATCATGAACTTGTAAAATATCAAAGTTGGCAAAGACGAAAACTCAGCGTTAAGCCGGGACTCACTTGTCTCTGGCAAATAAATGGTCGCAATAAAATCAGCGACTTCAATGATTGGGTAAAACTTGATCTCGATTATATAGACAACTGGTCTATTTGGCTCGATATCAAAATTTTATTCAAAACAATTCCCTCAGTAATTTTAGGAAAAGGAGCATCTTAATATTTGATTACAGTCAGAGCACCATTCAGACTTCCGCTTGGCGGCGGTGGTACTGATTTACCATCTTATTACCATAAAAACGACGGCTTTTTAATTACGGCAGCAATAAATAAATATATGTTTATGAATATAAACGTGCCGGCTATCGTTAACAAAATTAAAATTCAATATTCAAAAGTTGAAAGTGTAAATCTCGATGAGATTGAAAAAATTGAACACGAAATTGTTCGTGAATCTCTTAAATATCTGAAAATTAACAGCCCTGTTGAAATTAGTTCAATGGCTGATTTATCAGCAGGTACAGGTATGGGATCTTCAAGTTCTTATACTGTCGCATTGTTAAAAGGATTAAACGCAATGCTGAAAAGAGATATATCAACTCACGATTTAGCAGAAGAGGCATGTAAAGTTGAAATTGATTTGATAGGGAAACCAATAGGAAAACAAGATCAATACGCTGCGGCATATGGAGGACTTATTCAACTTGATATTGACCGTCTTGGAAATGTTAAAGTTACTCCTTTAAATCTTGATACGGAAGTTATCTATGAATTGGAAAACAGACTTCTTATGTTTTACACAGGAAAAGAACGTGATGCAAATTCTATACTCGGTGAACAATCAGAAAAAATTAAAAAAGCAAAAGCCGGAAGTCAGAATACAGCACTTGCCTATATGGATAAAATTAAAAGTATAGGTTATAAAATTAAAGATGCTTTACTTTCTGAAGATATTGACGGATTCGGTAAGCTTATGCATGAACACTGGCTTACTAAAAAAAGTGTTTCAGATAAAATGTCTAACAGTGAAATTGATACTTGGTATGATCTCGCAATGAGCAACGGTGCTATCGGCGGCAAAATTATGGGAGCCGGTGGCGGAGGATTTCTTTTGCTCTGTGTAGAGAATGGCAAAAGAAAACATTTAAGAAAAACTATGGAGCAGTCAGGATTGAAATATATGGATTTCAAATTTGATTGGGAAGGTGCTAAGGTTCTCGTTAATATATGATTAATGTTTTAATTACAGGTATTGCAGGTTTTATCGGTTCTAATCTCGCTGATAAACTCATTTCTCTCGGAAATTACAATGTCATCGGCATTGATAATCTCGCATACGGAGTTAAAGAACAAATTCCCGAAGGTGTTGATTTTCACAAACTTGATATCCGTTCTAAAGAGATTTATCCATTGTTTGAGAAGATTGATTATGTTTATCACTTCGCAGCAAAAAACAGTATAGTTGATTGCCAGAATAATCCTCTTGAAACTTCAGACATAAACGTTACAGGTACAGTTAATGTTTTTGAAGCGTGTAAAAATGCAAAAGTTAAAAAAGTTATTTATGCTGAGAGTTCTGCACTCTATGAAGGTTCAGACGTTCTCCCGACTCCCGAGTCAGAAGTGAAACCGCAAAGTTTTTATTCTGTCAGCAAACTCGCCGGAATGTATTTTGCAGAAGCATATAAAAGGTTTTTTAATTTAAACTCAACTGCTTTAAGATATTTTTGTGTATATGGTCCCAGACAAGACTATCGCAGAACTGTACCTCCACTGTTTTCTGCTTTTATTATTAAACTTCTCAAAGGTGAAAAGCCGGTTATCTATGGCACAGGAGAAAAACGCAGAGATTTTATTTATGTAGATGATATAAATGATTTCCACATTCAATGTATGACTGATGAAAGAACAAACGGAAATGTATATAATCTCGGAAGCGGAATAAATTATTCTGTTAATGAAATTTATGATATAATTTCAGGACTTCTTAATATTGATATTAAACCTGAATATAAACCGGACTTACCGGGCGAAGCATTCGCTAATCTCGCAGATTCTTCTGCGGCTAAGTCTCTCGGTTGGAATCCAAAAACATCTCTCAAAGATGGTCTTAAAAAATCAATTGATTTTATAAGAAACGAACTTAACAAAGGAAATATTTAATTTTATTTGAAAGCAGTAATTTTAGCAGCCGGTAAAGGTGAAAGATTAAAAGAAATCACGGGCGAAATTCCTAAACCTATGATTCCTTTTAATGGTAAACCTATACTTGAACATAATATACTCCTGTGTAAAAAATATGGAGTGGATGAAATTTATATTAATACTCATCATTTATCTGATTTGATTAAAAACTATTTTAAAGACGGTTCAGATTTTGGCGTTAAAATTTATTATTCTTTTGAAGATGAATTACTCGGAACTTCAGGTGCAGTGAAAAATTTTTCTAACCTTTATCCTGAATTCGGAGGTGAAAATTTTTTTGTAATCTATGGTGATAATATTTCCAATTGTAATCTTACAGAATTAAAAAATAAATATGATTTAAGTAATAACCCGGCAGGTGTGATTGCGTTTCATCATAGAGAAGATGTTGCTCAGAGCGGTGTTGCAGAGTTCGGAGAGAATAACAGAATTTTAAAATTTATTGAAAAACCAGGAACGGAGTATAAAAATAGTAATTGGGTAAATGCGGGAGTTTATTATCTAAATAAAAATATTCTGAACATACTACCTACCGGATTTTCTGATTTCGGTAAAGATATTTTCCCCCGTTTGCTGGTGGAAAATCCACCACTTTATGGTGTATTTATCAAAGAAGATTTAATCGCAATTGATACTCCTGAACTTTATAAAAAAAACATAAAAAATTAATCTTAAAAATATAATTTTATATTAATGAAAAAAAATATTGGTATAATTGGTGTTTGGCATTTAGGATGCGTTCTTTCTTCTTGCTGGTCTTCACTCGGACACAAAGTAATCGGATTTGATTATGATTCAAAACGTATTGAAAATCTGAAAAAAAATATTCCACCGATTTTTGAACCGGGACTTGAAGAGTCTATTTCTCAAAATTCAGAAAAAGGATTACTTTCTTTTTCTGATAACATTAATGATTTAAAAGATTGTGATTTTGTTTTTCTCACTTATGATACTCCTGTAAGAGATGATGATTCAAGTGATACTTCAATTCTTGAAAAATCTGTTAATGATGTTAAATCCGTTATGAAAAATAATTCTGTTTTGATTGTAAGTTCACAGTCACCTGTAGGATATTGCTCTCATCTTAGAAAGATTTTAAAATCTCAAAACAATACTCTTGATATCGCTTACTCACCTGAAAATTTAAGATTAGGCGAAGCAATTTTCTGTTATATGAACCCGGGTAGAATTATACTCGGAACTGCCGATAAGACAGTTGAAGAAAAATGTATCTCTCTTTTTAGCGAAATAACAGATAATATACTTTCAATGAATCTTGAAAGTTCAGAGATGGTTAAACACGGAATTAATTCTTTTCTCTCAATGAGTATTGTATATGCAAATAATATCGCTGAAATTTGTGAGGAGAAAGGTGCGGATATAACCGATGTTATAAAAGGAATTAAATCTGATGACAGAATAGGAACTAAAGCATATCTTGCACCGGGCATAGGGTTTTCAGGCGGTACGCTTGGCAGGGATTTAAAAGTTCTTGAGTCTGCAAATAATGAAGGTTCAGGTTTTGCTGATTTATTTTCTTTCATTCATACATCTAATTCAAAAAGAAAAAATTCAATCGTCAGTAAAATCAAAAAATTACTCGGAGGTTTAAATGGTAAAACAATTTCAGTTTTTGGTCTTACTTATAAACCCGGAACTTCAACTCTACGTAGAAGTCTTCCGCTTGAAATTGTTGATTTATTAATTGCTGAAGGTGCTGTTGTTAATGCTTATGATCCAAAAGCAGATTATTCTGAATTAACTTCTAAACCACTTTTCAAAATCTGTAAATCTATTGAGGAAGCATCTGAAAATTCTGATCTTATGTTAATTTTAACCGAATGGAACGACTTTAAAGAATTTGATTGGTCAAAAACTTTAAATACTGTAAAACAAAAATATTTTTTTGATACAAAAAATATATCAGATAAAAATAAACTTACAAATCTTGGATTTAAATTAATCACACTGGGGAGAAAATATGAGTAATTTAAAAAACAAAACTATTATCGTTACAGGCGGTTCTCTGGGAATTGGTTTTGCAATTGCAAAACAATGTGTTTTGGACGGAGCAAAAGTTATAATCGCTTCAAGAAATAAAAATGATTTAAAAACTGCAACTGATGAACTTGATTCTCTCGGAAAAGAAAAATGTATTTCTTATTCAATTGATATCGGAGATTTAAATGCAGTCAGAGAATTTGCAAAATGGTGTATAGACCAAAACCTTGAAATATCAGGTCTTGTAAATAACGCAGGAATTTATGGACCTATTGGTAAAACAACAATTGTTGATATGGATGAGTTTACAAAAACGATTCAGATTAATTTTCTCGGGACTGTTTATATGTGCAACGCTTTTGCACCTGTAATGAAATCAACGGGAAGAAAAAAAATTGTGAACTATTCCGGTGGCGGAGCGGCTACTCCGTTTGCTAACTATTCCGCTTACGCTACAAGTAAAATTGCGATCGTTAGATTAACAGAAAATCTTGCAATTGAACTTGCCGATGAAAATTTTGATATCAATTGTGTCGCTCCCGGTTTTGTTGTAACACGTTTACACTCTCAAACTTTAAATCAAAACCCTGATTTAGTCGGAAAAGGATTTTTTGAAAATACGAAAAAACAGGTTGAGTCCGGAGGTGTCCCTCCTGAAAAAGCAGCAGAGTTAACATCTTTTTTACTCTCTGATGAGTCTGACGGTATAACAGGAAAATTTATTTCCGCTCCTTGGGATGACTGGAAATCAACTGAATTTAAAAATACGCTTCTAAGTGATAAAGATTTTGCAACTTTAAGAAGAATTGATAATAAAAACTTTTTTAAAAAAATATGAAACTTGGTATAATCGGCTGCGGATTGATTGGAAATAAAAGAGCAAATGCAATTGATAAAATTGATAAAATTGTTGGAGTTTGCGATGTCAATGCTACAATCGGAAAAAAATTAGCCGGAAATTTAAAAACAAAATTTTATTCTGATTATAAAAAATTAATTTCGGAAACTAAACCTGATGCAGTTGTTGTCGCTGTAGTTAATAAATATATAAAAGATATTGTTATATATGCATTGAAAAACGGAGTTAGTGTGCTGGCAGAAAAACCACTCGGAAGAAATGCCAAAGAATCCGCCGAAATGCTTGATGTACTAAAAAAGCAAAAAGCATTACATAAAAAATATCTCGTTCTTAAAACAGGATTTAACCACCGGTTTCATCCTGCTATGCTGAAAGCACGTGAGTATATGGATAAAAAACTTATTGGTGATGTAATGTTTATCCGAGCAGTTTATGGTCACGGTGGAAGAAACGGAATGGAAAAAGAATGGCGGGCTTCAAAAGAATTATGCGGTGGCGGTGAATTACTTGATCAAGGTGTTCATATTATAGATTTATGCAGATGGTTCGCGGGAGATATTAAAGAATTATTTGGAAAAGTTGATACAAAATTCTGGAATATGAAAGTTGAAGATAATGCTTTTGTTTATATGAAATCAAAATCGGGAATTGATATTCAGTTTAATGTGAGTTGGACAAACTGGAAAAATAAATTTCTTCTCGAAATATTTGGAAAAAAAGGATACATAAAAATAGAAGGTCTCGGAGGAAGTTATGGAAATGAAAGTATTGAACTCGGTTTAAGAAAACCCGAAGGTGGTGTACCGGTAATCAAAAAAATTACATATCCAAAAATTGATTATAGCTGGAAAAAAGAATGGACTGAATTTAAAAAAGCAATCAAAACAGGAAAAGAATTTCTTGGCAATCATACTGACGGATTTATGGCTAATGTTATAATTGAAAATATTTATAAATCTTCAAAACAAAATAAACCGGTTAGAATTGCAATTTAAAAATTTATTATTCGACAGAGATGGAGTTATTAATGAAGTTGTTATCCGTGAAAACGGTCTGATATCTTCTCCCCGTTCTGCAGATGAATATAATTTTAAAAAAGATTTTTTAGATTTTATTCCTGTTCTTGAAAAACTTAATGTAAATTCTTTTGTTGTTTCAAATCAGCCTGATATCGGCAGGGGACTGATGACTTGGGAATCATTAATTG
>ERZ761607.5585-NODE-5585-length-10231-cov-4.378734_pt1 | contig 10231 bp, 7 predicted proteins | sample MGYA00511164_ERZ761607 | MGnify/ENA primary metagenome ERZ761607 (study PRJEB28899, sample SAMN02445080) | bioreactor sludge metagenome | biome: EBPR sludge | place: Australia: Brisbane, Thorneside Wastewater Treatment Plant | collected 2011-06-22 ...
GATCAGCAGAGCAGACAAGCGAAAAACCGACATCAATTTCCCGGAGCATGGATTTAAGATGCGGTGGAATCTAACCGATGACGGCGGACTTTGGATTCTAAAGCCGGACTCTGTGAATGAGGTTGGTTGCATTCACACCTGCCAAGGACTTGAGCTCGACTACATCGGTGTGATTATTGGTCCTGACTTCCTGGTCCGTGATGGTCGTGTTGTTGTATCGCCTGCTAGCCGAGCCAAGACCGACCAGTCCCTGAAGGGTTACAAACAGATGGCCCGCGTAAATCCGGATGCCGCGTTTGCCAAAGCGGCCGAGATCATCAAGAACACCTACCGAACCCTGATGACCAGAGGGCAAAAGGGTTGTTTTATCTTCTGCACCGATCCAGAAACCAATGCGTTCTTTAAGCAGATGGCATCGACGGCTATGAAGGGATGCCAGATGGCGGAACAGGTACCTTATGCCGGGATCCCATTGACAATCTTGGATGCCGCCGACGTTAGACCTTACGAGAACGCGGTCCCGGTCTATGACCTGCGTATCGCCGCAGGCATTTTCAGCGAAGAACAGCAGGCCCGTGATTGTGACTGGGTTGAATTGCCCGAGCCGTTCACGGCAAAGCCCGGATACTTTGTCGCCCGGGTCGTTGGGCATTCCATGAATCGTCGAATCGCCAGCGGATCGTGGTGCCTGTTCCGCACGCCGTCTGCCGGAAGCCGAAATGGCAAGATCGTACTGGTGCAACACCGAAACATTCAGGATCAGGACCTCGGTCAATTCGCCATCAAAACCTATTATAGCGAGAAATCCTTTGTCGGGGATGAATGGCGCCACGAGCGAATCATCCTCAAACCTGACACCACGGCATCCGGATACCACGACATCATCCTTGAGAAGGATGAGGCCGTTGACCTTCGAATCCTTGGTGAATTTGTGGCATCTTTGGGTCAGAGGCCGGATTAATGGGGATTCTGGGGAACTCCGATGGGGGCATCCTCGTCAAAATGACGGCTGGGCGGGACTAGGGAAGAGGAGGACGGTGATGCGGAAAATCCTGCTGGGTGTTTCGTCGTTGGCGGTGGTGGTGTTGGCCGTGTTGTTCCTGGTGTATCCGGCGTGGGTGGTGGGGTCCTTGGTGATTGATCCGCGGTTGCGGGCGACGGGGGAGAGCCGGTTTGTACCTGCCTGGTTTCTGGATGCTACGCCCCGGTTTACGGCATGGGCCTAGATGTACCTTTCCTCCCGTCACGCGGCATCGCTTCATCACCAGGATGTCGCCGGCACCGAATGGCCGATGTTCGGGGCGGTGTTCTACCTGGTAACCGCCGAGGAATTGCACCGACGAGGTGCGATTGATGCAACGCGAGGTCGCGTCCGGCAGGCGGTGGACCGTGCGGTGGAGATTGTGGCCTCGCCGGATACCGCCACCTGGGTGATCACCAAATGGGGTCCATCCTACCTGGAACGAGAGAATGTATTCTACCGCATGCTCCTGATCATGGGGTTTGCCGCCTACGACTCGATGACCGGGGATCAACGATATCAGGCAACGATGACGGAACAGCGGACCTCGCTGGCGCGTGAACTGATGGCCGCACCGTTCCATGTGCTCGATGATTATCCGGGCGAATGTTATCCGAACGATGTCCTGTGGGCGGTGGCCGCGATCCAACGCGCATCCCGGCTGTCCGGTACCAACTCCGATGACCTGGTTGCCGCTATCATGACCGCCATGAATGGGCCGCTCAAGGCGCAGGAAGGAATGCCGGCGTTTCAGGTGGATGCGCGGTCCGGCGCGTTGCTCCAGGGTGCGCGGGGGTGCGGGAACTCGGGCATCCTGCCGTTCGCGGCCGAACTCGATGTGGACAAGGCGGTCAAATGGTACCGTGCCTATGAGAAGGGATTCTGGAAGGATACCGGATGGGCGGTCGGATTCACCGAGGAACCGCACGGGACGGCACAGGACTTCATGGATGTTGATTCGGGTCCGGTGGTCTTCGGATTCGGGTCCGTCGCCTCCGCCTTCGGTATCGGCGCAGCAAAGTCGGTCGGTCGCTTTGACCATGCCGCCCCGCTCACCATGGAGGCGGTCGCGGCGGCCTGGCCGACACCGTTCGGGATGATCCTTCCCGGCGCAATGGGGTACTTGGCCGCGGATAGCTGGAGCCTCGGCGAGGTGGCACTGTTGTATACGATGACGCGCCCCGTGTTCACCGAGGAAACCGTGCCGTTTACCGGTAGGACGCCGCTCATGGTCTGGCTGTTGTTCATCGTCTATGCCGGACTCGGCATCCTCGTCATCCGCGCACGCATCCGTTTTCTCATCGCGGCCTGCCGAAAAACGCCCGGAACCTGAGTAGTGCGACGTGAGGGGGAATGGTTACCCGCCGAAGGCGGATCCGGCTTTGGCGGGATGGGTGATGGAGAATGGTTGATGGCTGATGGTTGATGGGGATGGGGGGCAACGCCCTGACGGGCGCACTACGAACGGGGCGGGAGCGTTTCACCTGTAGCCGGGATCGCTGATCCCGGTGGATGCCGGTTCGTGGGAGTGTCGACGAGGTTCACGAAGAAGGAGGCGAGGGGGAATGGTTGATGGAGAATGGTTGATGGTTCATGGGGATGGGGATGGAAATGGGGATGGTTTATGGTTGATGGGAAATGGTTGGGCAACGATCTGACGGGCGCACTACGAACGGGGGGATAGCCGGGTGGTTTGTACCGCTTTTCCGCCGGTCCGGGCGGGCTTGCCAAACGGGGGCGGAATCCGTACTGTTTCGGGCTTCATTCGTCATTCCTACCTAGGATGTGCATTATGCAGTGGCTTTTACGTAAAATTGTCGGAACCAAGAACGACCGCGATGTGAAGCGGATGCGGCCGCTGGTCGCCCGGATCAACGAGCTTGAGGTCGGTCTCCAGTCGCTGTCGGACGAGGCCCTGAAGGCGAAGACCGGGGAGTTCCGCAAACGGCTGGCCGAGGGCCAGACCCTGGCCGACCTCGAACTGGAAGCCTTCGCGGTGGTGAAGAACGCCTGCCGCCGGTTGTGCGGGACCGTGGCCACGGTGTGCGACCACACGCTGACTTGGGAGATGGTTCCGTTCGATGTGCAGCTCATCGGCGGCCTGGCGTTGCACTACGGCAAGATCGCGGAAATGGCGACCGGTGAAGGCAAGACCCTCGTCGCCACCATGCCGGCCTACCTGAATGCCCTGACCGGCAGGGGCGTGCATGTCGTGACGGTGAACGACTACCTCGCCCGCCGCGACTCGGAATGGATGGGGCTGGTGTACAAGTTCCTCGGCCTGACCGTCGGCTGCATCCAGAGCCAGATGGATCCCGCGACCCGGCGCGTCCAGTACGCCTGCGATATCACCTACGGCACGAACAGCGAATTCGGCTTCGACTACCTGCGCGACATGGGCATGGCCTTCCGTCCGGAAGACCAGGTGCAGCGCGGCCACACCTACGCGATCATCGACGAAATCGACAGCATCCTGATCGACGAGGCGCGCACCCCGCTGATCATCTCCGGTCCGGCCCCGTACTCGACCGCGCAGTACATCGAGCTGAAGCCGCTGGTCGAACGCCTGTACCGCAAGCAGCGCGAACTCTGCAACACGCTGGTCACCCAGGCCAAGGAATTGATCGAGAAGGGGGACAACGACGAAGCGATGCGCAAGCTCTACCAGGTCCATCAGGGCATGCCCAAGCATCCGCAGATGCAGCGCCTGCTCGAGGACGCCAGCGTGCGCCGCCTGCTCGAGAAGATCGAATCGATGATGCTGACCGAGATGCACAAGGAAGAGGGCCGCGCCCTGCGCGAGGAACTCTACTTCGTCATCGAGGAGAAGCACCACGACGCCAGCCTGACCGAGAAGGGGTGCGAGGCGTTGAGCCCGAACGATCCCGACGCCTACCTGCTGCCCGACATCGTCTCGGCCATGTCCGAGCTCGACGGCAACGCCGGGTTGACCGAGGAACAGAAGTTCGAGAAGCGGCAGGAGATCCAGAACGCCTTCGCCAACCGCAGCGAACGCATCCACGCGGTCGATCAGCTCATCCGCGCCTACAGCCTCTACGAGCGCGACGTCCAGTATGTCGTGCAGGACAACCAGGTGGTCATCGTCGACGAGAACACCGGACGCCTGATGTCCGGACGCCGCTGGAGCGACGGCCTGCACCAGGCGGTCGAGGCCAAGGAGGGGGTCAAGATCGAGCGCGAGACCCAGACCCTCGCCACCATCACCATCCAGAACTACTTCCGCCTCTACAAGAAGCTGTCGGGCATGACCGGCACGGCCGAGACCGAGGCCGACGAGTTCCACCAGATCTACAAGCTCGACGTCATGGTCATCCCGACCAACCGTCCGGTGCGCCGCCTCGACTACAACGACTTCATCTACAAGACACAGCGCGAGAAGTACAACGCGATCATCCAGGAGATCAGCGAGTGCCACCAGCGCGGCCAGCCGGTACTGGTCGGCACGATCTCGGTCGAGGCCTCGGAGCTGGTCAGCCGCATGCTGCGCCGCCAGAACATCCCGCACAACGTGCTCAACGCGAAGAACCACCAGCGCGAGGCCGACATCGTGGCCAACGCGGGCCAGCCCGGCGCGGTGACCATTGCCACGAACATGGCTGGCCGCGGCACCGACATCAAGCTTGGTCCGGGCGTAGTGCACATCGCCCGCGACGTGATCACTTCGGGTGCGTCGCTCGCCACGAAGATCGAGGGAAAGACGCTGCGCGACATCCTGCTCGACAAGCCGGCGGGCCTGCACGTCATCGGTTCCGAGCGCCACGAGTCGCGGCGCATCGACCGCCAGTTGCGCGGCCGTTGCGCGCGCCAGGGCGATCCGGGTTCGTCGCGGTTCTACGTCTCGCTCGAGGACGACCTGATGCGCATCTTCGGGTCGGACCGCATCTCGAAGCTCATGGACAAGCTGGGCATCGAGGAAGGCGAGGTCATGGAGCACAAGTGGCTGAACAAGTCCATCGAGCGCGCCCAGCGCCGGGTGGAGCAGCACAACTTCTCGATCCGCAAGCGCACGCTCGACTACGACGACGTGATGAACAAGCAGCGCGAGATCATCTACGGGTTCCGCAGCGAGATCCTGCAGGCGGAGGAGGTCAGCCCGCACCTGCTCGACATTGCCGGCGACGTGATCGCCGCCCAGGCCGAGCTGGTCCGCGAGGAGGACGAGGACAGCCTCAAGGTCTTCATCGAATGGGTCAACACCAAGTTCCCGGTGGGCCTGAAGCGCGACCACCTCAAGGACGTGGCGTTGACGCCGGACGCGTTGACCGATCACGTGCTGGGCCGGGTCAAGGAGGCGTACGGCATCAAGGTCAAGGTCGAGGACCCGGACCGCCTGAAGTCGATGGAGCGCTACATCGTCCTCAACGCGATCGACACGCACTGGCAGGAGTACCTGCGCAGCATGGATGCGTTGCGTCAGGGTGTCGGGCTGCGCGCCTACGGCCAGCGGGATCCGCTGGTCGAGTACAAGAAGGAAGCGTACACGATGTTCTCGGACCTGATGGACAAGATCAAGGCGGACGTGTCGGACCGGATGTTCCGCGCGGCGACCTCGGTCAACGCCTTTCAGTCCTTCCTGTCGGCCTTGCCGCGCATCCAGACGCAGCACGCGTCGGTGGCGGCGCTCGGCGGCAGCACATCGGCGCAGCCGGTGGCGGGAGCGGCGGCGGGTGGCGGAGCGGCCCCGGCGGCTCCGGCTGCGCGTCCGCAGTCGCAGCAGGAGGCGGCGATGGAGGCCGCGTTGTCGCGCAAGGCGGCTCCGGTGCGGCGTGACATGCCCAAGGTAGGTCGCAACGATCCCTGTCCGTGCGGCAGCGGCAAGAAGTACAAGAACTGCCACGGCGCGAACGGGTGAGCATGCGCGCGACGCTCCGAGCCTGGCGTGAACGCGGGGTCGTTCCCGTGGCGGGTGCGGTAGCGTCGGGCGTGCTGACTGCGGCGGCGTTCGCCCCGCTCGAGTGGTCGGACACGGCATGGTGCGGGCTGGTGCCATTAATCCTCGCCTGCGCTTACGTGACGCCGCGGCAGGCGGTCCGACTCGGCTGGATCGCCGGGTTCACCTTCTGGTTGTGCTCCATCTTCTGGCTCACCCGCGTCACCTTCGCGGGCTGGTTGCTGCTCTCCGCCTACTGTGCGCTCTACACCGTGCCGTTGGCGGTGGTGGCCTCGTGGTGGTTCGGGCGGTTCGGCGCGGGGAGGTTTCTGCCGAACGCGGCATTCCTGCTGGGCGGCACGGCGGTGTGGACGTTCAGCGAGTATGCGCGGTTCACGTTGTTCACCGGGTTCCCGTGGAATCCGCTCGGGGTCAGCCAGGCCACCAACCTCGCCTTCATCCAGCATGCGGTATGGGGCGGGGTGTATGCGGTCGGGGCGTTGGTCGCGGTGGCCAACATGGCCATCGCGGTCACGGTGCTGCGGTACCTGCGCGGGCATGCGCGGTTCGGGCGCACGCCGCACATCGAGTTGCTGCTGGCGATGTCGCTGATCCTCGTCGCCTTCGTCACGGGCACGCGGTTGTACCGGGCGGTGGTGGTGGTCGGCGACGAACTGCGGGTCGCGGTGGTGCAGCCGGCAATCCCGCAGGAGGAAAAGTGGTCGGTCGAGAGCGAGGAGATGATCTACACGCGGCTGCGGGACCTCACCCGGCAGGCGGTGCAGTGGACGCAGCCGGACCTGGTGGTGTGGCCGGAGACGGCGTTGCCGGTGGATGTGCGGCTCAGCGAGGGGTGGTACGAGCTGGTCGACCGGTTGGCGCGGCTGGGCACGCCGATCCTGGTCGGGTCGATGGACAGCGAGACGCTGATGGACGGCCAGCCGCGTTACTACAACAGTTCCTTCCTGTTCGCGACCAACGGCGTGATTGTCGGCGAGTACGACAAGAACCACCTGGTCTTGTTCGGCGAGTACGTGCCGTTGCACGAGTATGTCGACATCGTCAACGCGCTTACGCCGGTCATGGAGAGTTTTTCGCCGGGCGACACCAATACGGTGTTCGAGCTTCCCGGGCGCGGCACGCCGTTCTCGGCGTTGATCTGTTTCGAGGACAGTTTGCCGTACCTGGCGCGCCGGTCGGTGCGCAACGGGGCACGGTTGTTGATCAACCAGACCAACGACGCGTGGTTTGACCCGTCGGCGGCCTCGCGCCAGCACCAGTTGCTCGCGGTCTTCCGCGCGGTGGAGAACCGGGTGCCGATGGTGCGATCGGCCAACACGGGGTATTCGTGCCACATCGAGGCGACGGGGCGGATCCGCGAGACGCTGGTCAGCGAAGGCGGGCGTCATGACGGAGCGGGTTTCCTGCTGGTGCCGGTGGTGGTGCCGCCGGCGGCGATGCCGCTCACCTGGTACACGCGGCACGGGGATGTCTTCGCGTGGGTGTGCGGGGTGGTGGCGCTGCCGTTCCTGGTCCCGGCGTTCGCCGCGGTGCGGCGGCGCAGGCGAGATGAGGTGGGGGCGTGAGTGCGGTGCGAACGACGACCCTGCATTTGGTCGTGGTCGTGGCGGCGTTGCTTGTCATATTGCTGGTACCGTTTTCGGCAGGTGTGCAGGATCGGGTATGGCGGGTATGGTTCGATGCGGCGCATCTTCCCGCATTCGCCTTGTTGACGGTGGTAGCGCTGGCGGAGATCACCCGGGCGCGGTTGCCGCGGACGCCGGTATCCCTTGGATTGATCGCAGCGGTTCCGCTGATCGAATGGTTGCAGGGATTTTCAGGACGTGATCCATCGTGGTCGGATGCATTGTGGGGGTGGGGTGGTATCGCGGTCGGGTGGGTCGTCGTTCTGGCCATCCATGCGAACGGGAAACGGCGTCTGGCGCTGGCACTGGCGGCAACCTCGATCATAGTGATCAGCCTGATGCGTCCGGTATCGGTCTGGCGTGACCACGTGGTGCTGCTGGCGGCGTATCCGGTGCTGGTTGGATTCGACACGCGCTGGGTGGAAAGCCGCTGGCACATCCAAGGCTTGGTGGTGGTCGAGGAGGACGGTGGTTGGTGGGCGCAGGTTACCGGGGAGGATGCATACCCGGGCTTGTTCCTGGTCGATCTGCCGCATGACTGGCGCGGGGTTGCGGCGGTGGTGTTGGATGTCGCGTATGAAGGCACGGCGGATTCGCCGGTGTTGTGGTGGAGGATGGACGACCTGCCGGGGAATCCGCCTTATGCCGAGCGGTTCCAGCGTGCGATGGCACTCACGGGCGGGCGGCAGGTGATGCGCATCGAACGCGCGTCGTTCGAACTGGCGGGCAACGGGCGGGCGATGGCGTTGGAACGCATCCTCGCGGCGGGTTTGTTCCTGACCGGCGCGAGGCCGGGGGACCGGTTGTGGGTGCACCGCATCGAAGTCATTCCCGGGGTTGTAGCGCCGATTTCGCCGTGATGTCCGCGCGGCATCGTGTGGCATGCTCGCGGCTCAGCAGGCGCTTCGCCCTCCCGTTTGGTCTTCCACTAGTAGTGAGGGAGTGCAACACCCGCACGGGGTGTTGGATGATGGATAAAGGGTTGTATTCCCTTCGTGGTCGGTTATCTTTCGTCACCCCCAGTACGGGGTGTTTCAGGAGCAGTGTATGATGGACGATATCTACAAGCGGATAGCCGAACTCAAAGCCGGGTTGATCGAACTCCGGGGGTATCTTTGACGTCGATGCCAAACGCCTGAAACTGGAGGAGCTGGAGGCGCGTTCGGCCGCGCCGGATTTCTGGGATGATCCCAACCGTGCGCGCACGGTGATCGCCGAGACCAACGGGATCAAGTCGGTCATCGAGCCGAGCGACACCATCGGTGCGGCGCTCGACGATCTCGACGTCATGCTCGAGCTGGCCGAGGCCGAGACGGAGCATGCCCAGGCCAAGGCGGCCGAGGGCGAGTGCCGGCGGATGCTCGAGAAGATCGAGGCCGACTACCGCAAATACGAACTGCAGTCCTTGCTGTCCGACCGGCTCGACGCCAACAACGCCTACCTCAGCATCAACGCGGGGGCCGGTGGAACCGAGTCGTGCGACTGGGCGCAGATGCTGGTGCGCATGTATTCGCGTTATTGCGAGCGTGCGGGGTATGACGTCGCGGTGATGGACATGCAGCGGGGCGACGAGGCGGGCATCAAGAGTGCGACCTTGCAGATCAGCGGTCCCTACGCCTACGGCTACCTGAAGGGCGAGCGCGGAGTGCACCGGCTGGTGCGGATCAGTCCCTTCGACTCGAACAAGCGGCGGCATACGTCGTTCACTGCGTGCGATGTGGTGGCGGAGATCGACGACTCGATCGAGATCTCCATCGAGGAGAAGGACCTGCGGGTCGACACCTTCCGGTCCAGCGGTGCGGGTGGCCAGCACGTCAACAAGACCGATTCGGCGATCCGCATTGTGCATATGCCCACCGGGGTCGTGGTCTCGTGCCAGGCCGAGCGGTCGCAGCATGCCAACCGCGACAAGGCAATGAAGATGCTGATGGCGCGGTTGTACGAGCTCGAGCGGGACAAGCAGAACAAGGAGATGGAGAAGTTCTATGGCGACAAGGGCGAGATTGCCTGGGGCAGCCAGATCCGCTCCTACGTGCTGCAGCCGTACCAGATGGTCAAGGATCACCGGACGGAGGCGGAGACGGGCAACGTCGATGCGGTGCTCGACGGCGACTTGACATTGTTCATTGAGGCGTACCTCAAGATGAAGAAGTCCAAGCGATGAACAAGTTGCAGGAGATCGTGGCGAACAAGCGCAGCGAGGTTGCGGCCTGGAAGGCGGTGCGGCCGCTGGCCGGGCTCAAGGCGCTGGCGGCGGCGCGCGGGGCTGGGCCTGATTTCGCGGCGGCGCTGGTATCGCGGCCGGTCGGCTTGATCGCCGAGGTCAAGCGGCGTTCGCCGTCGGTCGGTCTGATCCGCGATCCATTTGATCCGCCGGCGATTGCCCGGGCCTACGAGGCGGGCGGGGCGCAGGCCTTGTCGGTGTTGATGGACGAGGTGTATTTCGGTGGCGGCGAGGGGGATTTCCGGGCGGTGCGGGATGCGGTCGCGTTGCCGTTGCTCTACAAGGAATTCGTGGTGGATGCATGGCAGGTGTGGCATGCCGCGTCGCTCGGCGCGTCGGCGCGATTGTATTGAGCACGGGATCATGGGCGGTGGCGCTTTCATCGGCAAAGTAGATGCGCGTGATGGCGTGGATCAGCAATTATTATGGGCGCGCATGGAACAAACCGC
>ERZ761607.5586-NODE-5586-length-10229-cov-11.972086_pt1 | contig 10229 bp, 8 predicted proteins | sample MGYA00511164_ERZ761607 | MGnify/ENA primary metagenome ERZ761607 (study PRJEB28899, sample SAMN02445080) | bioreactor sludge metagenome | biome: EBPR sludge | place: Australia: Brisbane, Thorneside Wastewater Treatment Plant | collected 2011-06-22 ...
GTTCTCGATTATGGCTGCGGATCGGGCATTCTGACGATCGCGGCAGCCCGCCTCGGGGCCGGAAACGTCGCCGGTGTCGATATCGACCCGCTGGCGGTGGAAGCGGCCCGGGCCAATGCGGAACGGAACGGGGTGATGGCCACGTTTCACGACTCGGCGCAACCGGTTGCCGGCGCGTATGATCTGGTCGTGGCCAACATCCTGTCCAATCCCTTGCGCCTCCTTGCCCCGGCCATTTGCGCCCATGTCCGGCGCGGCGGCCGGCTGGCGCTGTCGGGCATTCTCAGGGAACAGGCGGACGAGATCATGACAATCTATGGCCAGTGGTTGCCGATGCAGGTGGCCGATTTTCGCGAGGACTGGGTGTGCCTGGCCGGAACCAAGCCCTGATGCGCACCCGCTGCCCCGCCTGCAACACGGTCTTCCGGGTGACTTCGGACCAGCTGCGGGCCAAGGCCGGAAAGGTCAAATGCGGCTATTGCCAGTGCGTCTTCAACGCCTTTGACCAGCTGATCGACGATACGCTGAAAGTGTCGCCACCCGTCGCGGCGCCGGCCGGAGCGGTGGAGGCTTCGGCGCTCCAGCGGGCATCCGCGCGCCTTGCCGATGCCCTTGGCCAGGCAGGAGCGCCCGACCGCGAAGCGGTCGTGGCGCCGGAACCGGCGGAGCCGGAACCCGAACCCGAGCCCGAACCCGAGCCCGAACCCGAGCCCGAACCCGAGCCCGACAACGAAGCCGGGCAGCCCGCGGAAACGGTCGAGGAATCCGTCGCCTCCGGGAACATTGCGGATGATGTGGATTCCGCGGGAGGCGCGCTTGCCGTCGAAGGGACCGTGCGCGACGCCGTCGTCGCCGGGCCGGACCCGGAAGTGGCCGGCCGCGATGAGGAGGCTGCTGCGGAAATCGGCTCCAGTCCGGGGTCGACCGCAACCGGGACGGAAAGGGAAGCGGAAGAAGTTCCGGAACCCGTCGAGGACTCGCTCCAGGCCGCGCGCGAGGCAGGCCTGGTCGCCGTTCGCGAGATGGCCGAGACGCCTGCCTACAATCGCTGGGCAGCCGCCCCCCTCGACCGCACCGCGGTGCACAAGCGCGCCGCCTGGCCCTTCATGGTCGCCCTGGTGCTCCTGCTGGCCTCTCTGGCGGTCCAGCTTGCCCACTACTACCGCAGCGATCTGGTACGCTTCGTTCCTGCCGTCGAGGAGATTTTCGCAGCGCTCGGCATTGCCGTGCCGCTACCGGCGCACAGCGAGCGGGTCAGCATCGAGGCTTCCGACCTGCAGTCGGACGCCGTTCGCGGGCTCTTCGTCCTGCAGGCGACGCTGCGCAATCAGGCAACCTATGCCCAGGCCTGGCCGGCGCTCGAGCTGACACTGGTCGATGCCAACGATACCGCGGTCGCCCGTCGCATCCTGACCGCCGCCGATTACCTGCCGCCCGACAGCGACCTGGCCTCCTTCCCCGGCGCTGCGGAGATCCCCGTCCGCCTCTGGCTCGACGCCAGGGGGCTGGGCGCAACAGGTTACAAGCTCTACCTTTTCTATCCCTGAGATTCGTCATGACCACCCTGATCTGCGGTTCGCTCGCCTTCGACAACATCATGGTCTTCCCCGACCGCTTCAAGAACCACATCCTGCCGGAGCAGATCCACATCCTGAACGTTGCCTTCATGGTTCCCGAGATGCGCCGCGAATATGGCGGCTGCGCCGGCAACATCGCCTACAACCTCATGCTGCTCGGCGGCGAGCCGCTGATCATGGCGACGGTCGGCGATGATGCCGGGCCCTACCTCGAGCGCCTGGACCGCCTCGCGCTCCCGCGGACGCATGTGCGCCATGTCCCGGGCAGCTTCACTGCCCAGGCGTTCATCACGACCGATCTCGACGACAACCAGATCACCGCCTTCCACCCGGGCGCCATGAGTTTCTCACACCTGAACAAGGTCGCCCACGCCCAATCGGCCAGCCTCGGGATCGTCGCGCCGGATGGACGTGAAGGCATGATGCAGCACGCCCGCGACTTCGCGGCGGCCGGCGTTCCCTTCATCTTCGATCCGGGTCAGGGGATGCCGATGTTCAGCGGCGACGAACTGCTCGACTTCATGCGTCTGGCGAGTTACGCCTGCTTCAACGACTATGAGGCGAAGTTGCTAAGCGACCGTACCGGGTCCAGCCTGGAACACCTGGCCGACGAAGTGGAGGCGCTGATCGTGACGCGCGGCGGCGAGGGTTCGGAAATTCTTGCCGGCGGCCGGCGCTACGAGATTCCCTGTGTCGAGGCCGATCGCATCGTCGACCCCACCGGTTGCGGCGACGCCTATCGCTCCGGCCTGCTCTACGGCATCGCCAACGGTTTTGACTGGCTGCGCACCGGCCGGCTGGCTGCCGTTATTGGGGCGATCAAGATCGCCCACCGCGGCGGTCAGAGCCACCAGCCCAGTCGCGAGGAGATCGGCGAGCGCTACCGGCGGGCATTCGGTGCGCTGCCGTGGTAGCCAGTTGCGGGAAATCGCAATCATCTTCAGACAAGATGCCGGCAACAGGCGTGTTCGACCGGTTTTCCGCGGCCGCTGGCGGCGGCCGGATTGAACCAGCAAACCCCGGTTGACCGCCTGTCCTTCTCCCGCACGGCCGATGTACCCCGACCTTCTTCCGCTGGCTGCACTGCACCCGCCGGGGGAGTGCGCCACGTCCCCGCTGCCAGGCCCGAACGCGCCAGCACGAACGCCCGACTGAGGTCTCCGGGTTGAACGAAGCCACTGCCCTGCTACGCGCCTTCCGGCTGGTCCGCCTCGCGCTGGCGATGATCTGGGCCTTCGTCGTCGCGCTTTGCCTTTTTCCGCTCTGCCGTGACGCGACCCGCCTGCGCCTCAAGACCGGCGTCGGTCGCGGCATCATCCATGCGCTCGGTGTCCGGATCGATGTCGATCTGACCCATGCCGTTCCCGGCGCGCTGATTGTCGCCAACCACGTCTCATGGATCGACATCTTCGTAATAAATGCGGTCCTGCCGGCGGCCTTCGTGTCGAAGGAGGAGGTCCGCCGCTGGCCGTTGGTCGGTCTGCTGGCGGCGCGCAGCGAAACCGTGTTCCTGCGTCGCGGCAGCCGGGGTCACGCCCGCATCATCAACCAGCAAGTGGCCGACATACTGGGCAAGGGCAATCACGTCGCCGTCTTTCCCGAGGGAACGACCACCGACGGCACCCACCTGCTGCACTTCCATGCCGCGCTGATCCAGCCGGCGCTCGTCGTCGGGCGGCCCGTCCTGCCGCTGGCCATTTCCTACTGGGAGGCCGACGGAAGCCGCAGTCTCGCCCCGGCCTATGTCGGGGATGTCTCGCTGGCCCAATGCCTGCGGGCGATCATCGGGCGCCGGGGTCTGGTTGCGCGTGTCGCTGCCTGCCCGGCGCTGGGTCTGCACGGCGAGGATCGCCGTCAGGTGGCGGCATTGGCGCGCGAGGCGATCTGCGCCGGCGCCCGGATTGACCGTCCGACATGAGCGGGGTCCCGGCGTCGATTCGGGGAAACTTTTCCGGAGGCTTAGCACTCTCAGACTGCGAGTGCTAAAATAAACATCTACGTTCAAGGAGATCCGTACGCCATGACCCATGCCCTGACTTTCCCCACCGTCTCGACCGTCGGTAGCATCGATGCCTATATCCAGGCAGCGAATCGTTATCCGATGCTTTCCGAGGCCGAGGAGCAGCGGCTGGCCGAGCGTTTCCACGACGATGGCGATGTGGATGCGGCGCGCCAGTTGGTGCTTTCGCACCTTCGTCTGGTGATTTCGATTGCTCGCGGCTATCTCGGCTACGGCCTGCCGCATGCCGACCTGATCCAGGAAGGCAACATCGGCCTGATGAAGGCGGTCAAGCGCTACGATCCGGCACGCGGCGTGCGCCTCGTATCCTTCGCCATGCACTGGATCAAGGCCGAAATCCACGAATACATCCTGAAGAACTGGCGGCTGGTCAAGGTCGCGACGACCAAGGCGCAGCGCAAGCTGTTCTTCAACCTGCGCAGCCTGAAGAACGACTATGAAGGCGTCGATACGCTGTCCGGCACGCAGGCGGCCGAGGTCGCGGCACGGCTCGGCGTCAAGCGGGAAGAGGTCGTCGAAATGGAGACCCGGCTGACCGGTCGCGATCTGGCGCTCGAAGGCAACGCCGACGACGGCGACGAGGCCTTCGCCCCGATCGACTATCTCGCCGATTCGCGCTACGAACCGACCCGCATGCTGGAGAACAAGGCGGCCGCGCGCCTCCAGAATGAAGGTCTGCACGAGGCGTTGCAGGAACTCGATCCGCGCAGCCGCCGCATCGTCGAGGCGCGCTGGCTGCATGACGGCGAAGCCGCGACCCTGCACGAGCTGGCAGCCGAATTCGCCGTTTCCGCCGAGCGCATTCGTCAGATCGAGGTCAAGGCGCTGCAGAAGATGCGCGGGGTGCTGGCCACCTGACCGGAGCAGGCGCGCACAAGAAACGAAGGGGAGCCGATGGCTCCCCTTTCTTCTGGCCGAGGTGCCGATCAGTCGGCCGGCCGCTCAAGCGGTTTGGTGGAGGGCGGGTTGTTGAAGCGCAGGCCGAAGGAGAACACCTCTTTCGAGCAGACATCGATGCAGCGCCCGCAGTTGGTGCAGTTCGCCGCCAGGATCACCGGGCCGACGCCCTTTTCCTCGCCCTTGAGCGCCGGTCGTATGACCTGCGGTTCCGGGCAGACCTCGAAGCAATCCATGCAGTCGTTGCACGCGGAACGTTGCGGTGCGGAAACGCGGACCGGACTCCAGCGCCCGAGCAGGCTGTAGAAAGCGCCCACCGGACAGAGTCGACCGCACCAGCCGCGGCTCATCACGAAGAGATCGAACAGGAAGACGGCGACGACCACGGTCCACGCCGTCCCCAAGCCAAAAATCAGTCCGCGGTGCAGCATCGATACCGGATTGATCAGTTCCCAAAGCACAACGCCGGTCGCCGCCGAGCCGACCAACGTCATGCCGAGCATCCAGTACCGGGTATTGCGCGAAAGGTGCGCGCTGCCCTTGATCCCGAGACGGTCACGCAGCCAGCCGGCGGCGTCGGTCACCGGATTGACCGGGCAGACCCAGCTGCAATACGCCCTGCCGCCCACCAGCAGGTAGAACGCGACGACGATGGCGACGCCGATCCACCCGGGCTTCTCCGGGAAATGGCCGGTCATCGCCGCCTGGAGGGCGACGTAGGGGTCGGTCAGCGGCAGGAAATCCAGCGTGTGGCTGTAATTCAGGTTCCCTTTGACGATCCAGATGCCTGCCAGCGGACCGACGAGAAAGAGGGCCAGGATGCCGAACTGCGAGAAGCGGCGCAACAACAGCCACTTGTTCGCCCGCAACCCGCCCTTGACCGCGACCGCCTCGGCGCCGATGCGCTTGCCGCTCATGGCTTGCCCTCCGGCCCCGGCGGCGGGCCCGAGATGATGCCTCCCTCGGCCCCGACGAGACCGCGCGCCGGCGCTCTCTGCCCGCTGGCCGGGTCGTAATGGCCGGGCAGCGTCGCGCCTTCCGGCAGTCGATCGGGCAGATCGATCATCTTCGATTCGTCGATCAGCGAACGGCCGGCCTTGTTCTGTTCCTCCCAGCCCAGGCGATAGTGGTGGCCCAGTTCGCCCTTGGCCAGCCTGGGCGGCAGGATGCGGATCGCCGCTTCCTCGAGAACGCAGGACTTCTCGCACTTGCCGCAGCCGGTGCAATGTTCGGAATGGACGGTCGGCAGGAACATGGCGTGGCGGCCGGTCCGCGGATTGGGCAACTTCTCCAGCGTGATCGCCTTGTCGATCACCGGACACACCCGGTAGCAGACGTCGCAGCGCAGGCCAAGGAAATTGAGACAGGTCTCGTGGTCGATCAACACCGCGATGCCCATCTTCGCCTGGTTGATGTCGGTCAGCCGATGGTCGAGCGCGGTCGTCGGACAGGCCTTGACGCAGGGAATGTCCTCGCACATCTCGCAGGGAATGCTGCGCGCCGTGAAGAAGGGCGTACCGGTGGCGACCGGGGTTTCCGGCCTGGCGAGTTCCAGGGTGTTGTACGGGCAGTCGCGCACGCACATGCCGCAACGGATGCAGGCGCCGAGAAAATCCTCCTCGGCGAGGGCGCCTGGTGGACGCAGGGCGAGCGCTGGCAGTGCTTTCGACTGCTTGGCATACAGCCCGAGGCCGAGGCCGAGCATGCCGACACCGCAGGCCATCCTCGCGCTGTCGAAGAGAAACTGGCGGCGGCCGGCCGCCTTCTTCGAAAATTTTCCGTCTTTCACCATCATGTCCGCCGCAGGTTGTCCGGCGGGGCGTTCGCCCGGCCTGATTGCCGTTTCCCGGCTTGCCCTGTCGCCCGCCACCTTACTCCATCAGCGTTGACGAATACTTGGCCTGGATCAAATGGAAATGAATTCGCCGGCTGGCGAGGCGAAAAGCCGCCGGAAGTCAGAGGCGCGGCAACACGGCCCGCGCTGCCGCCGCGCACTGGGCGGCAACCTCGTCCGCCGGCAGCGAGCGCAGGTCCGCCAAGACTCGGGCGATGCGCGGCAGTTCGGCGGGTGAATTGCGGCCACCGCCCAGCCACGCCGGCGGAATGTCCGGCGCATCGGTTTCGAGGACGATCGCCGCCAGCGGCAGTTCGGCTGCCAGCCTGCGGATGCGGGTCGACCCGGAAAAGGTCATGGCGCCGCCGAAGCCGAGCTTGAAGCCGAGCTTGATGAACTCGTCGGCCTGCTGGCGGCTGCCGTTGAAGGCGTGGGCGATGCCGCCGGCCACCCGGATCCGCCGCAGGTGCCCGAGAATCCGGTCGATCGCCCGGCGGACGTGCAGCAGCACCGGCAGGCCGAACTCGCGGGCGAGTTTCAGTTGCTCGACGAAAAAGAACTCCTGGCGCGCCGGGTCGCCGTCGGTGACGTGGAAGTCGAGCCCGATCTCGCCGACGGCCACCGGCTGCTCGCATTCCAGCCAGTCGCGCAGCACGGCCAGGCCGGATTCCCGCGCCCGCATCACGCGCAGCGGATGGATGCCGTAGGCGGCGACACAGCCCGCATAGCGTTCGACGGCGGTTTTGACCTTCGGGAAGCCGTCGACCGCAACCGCCGGTACGACGATGCGCTCGACGCCGCCGGCCAGCGCCGCCGCATGCACCGCGTCACGGTCGGCATCGAATTCGGCGGCGTCGAGGTGACAGTGGGTATCGATCAGCATCCGAGGAAAGGAAAGTCCGGCTTCGGACGGCGACCGCCGATCAGGTCGGCGAGGGCGGCGGCCGAGCCGCAGGCCATGGTCCAGCCGAGGGTGCCGTGGCCGGTGTTGAGCCACAGTCCGGGATAGCGGGTGCGGCCGATGCACGGGACGTTGGATGGCGTCGATGGGCGCAGGCCGCACCAGAACCGCGGCTCGCCGGCCGTTTCGAGATCCGGAAACAGCTGGCGGGCGCGGCGCAGCAGCGCGGCGCAGCGCACCGGGTTGAGGTCAAGGTTGTAGCCGTTGAATTCCGCCGTTCCGGCAATCCGCAGGCGATCGCCGAGCCGGGAAAAGACCAGCCGGTGCTCGTCGTCGGTCAGGCTGACGGTCGGCGCCGCCGCTGCGGCGGACAGCGGAACGGTCGCCGAATAGCCCTTCGCCGGAATCAGTGGCAGACGCACCCCGAGCGGCCGCAACAGCAGGGGCGTGTAACTGCCGAGCGCGGCGACGTAGGCGTCGGCGGTCAGCAACTGGCTGCCCGCCGGGCCGCTGACCATGACTCCGGCGATGCCGCCGCCGCTGGCGGTGATGCGGTCGACCGTCGAATCGAGGCGGAATTCGACGCCCTGCGCGACGGCGCGCCGAGCCAGCGCCCGGGTGAACTTGTGCGCATCTCCCGACTCGTCGGATGGCGTGTAGTGCCCCCCGGCCAGCAGCCGACGGGCGCCGACGAGCGCCGGCTCGATTTCGATGCAGCGCGCGGCGCTGACGGGCTCGCGGTCGAGCCCGAATTCGCGCATGGTGCGTGCCGCATCCATGGCCAGGGCAAAGGCCCGCGGGTCGGTGTGCAGGTGCAGGATGCCCCGCTCGAGATGGTCGTATTCAAGCCCGAGTTCGCGGCGCAAGGCTTGCAGGCAGCCGCGGCTGTAGAGCGCCAGCGCGACGATGGCGGCGATGTTGCGCCGCGTGCGGCCGGGCCGGCACTCGTTCAGGAAGCGCAGACCCCACGCCACCTGGGCGGGATCGGCGCGCCAGCGCCAGAGCAGCGGCGCATCCTCGCGACCCAGCCACCGGATGACCTGCGGCAGGACATGCGGATTGGCCCACGGTTCGGCATGCGAAACCGAGATCTGGCCGCCGTTGGCGAAACTGGTTTCATTGCCGGCGACCGGCTGGCGGTCGACGACGACCACCTCGTGCCCCGAGGCTGCGAGATACCAGGCGCTGGCCGTGCCGACGACACCGGCGCCCAGAACGAGAACCCTCAAACCTCGACCCCGCGTTCGCGCCAGATCCGGGTGACTTCCCGGACGCGGCGCAGGCTGCGCATCACCTTCGCCAGATGGACGCGGTGGGCCACCTGGATGGTGAAGCGGAGCAGCGTGCGCAGGCCCTCGGGGTCGGTCTCCATCGTCACATGCTCGATGTTGGAGCCTGCTTCGGCGATGGCCGCCGCCACCTGGGCGAGGACGCCACGTTCGTTCCTGACCTCGACCGTGAGGTCGATCTGGAACAGCTTGCCCTCTTCCGGCTCCCACTCGACATCGATCCATTGATGCGGCTCGCTCGAACGGGACTTGCGGATGGCCGGGCAGTCATGCGCGTGGATCACCAGGCCGCTGCCCTTCTTGATCGAGCCGATGATCGGATCGCCGGGGATCGGCTGGCAGCAACGCGCCAGCTGGATCGCCATGCCTTCGGTGCCACGGATGGCAAGCGCCACCTGGCTCGGCGCATCGGCGGACAGATCATCGCGGGCCAGCAAGCGGCGCGCGACGATCGACGGGAGCCGCTTGCCGAGGCCGATGTCGGTATACAGTTCCTCGAGCGTCTTCTTGCCGCAGCTCCTGACCAGGTGATCCCAGGCTTCGCCCCGAACCGAGAGCGGCACGACCCCGAGCGCCAGCAGTTCCTGGCGCAGCAGCCGCTCGCCGAGCTGCGACGACTCCTCGTTGCGCATGGTGCGCAGGAAATGGCGGATCCTGCCGCGCGCACGGCCGGTCTTGACATGGTCCAGCCAGTCCGGATTCGGTGTCGCCTGCGGCGACGTGATGATCTCGACCATGTCCCCGTTGTGCAGCTCGCTGCGCAATGGCGCCGGATCCTGGTTGATGCGCGCCGCCGAGCAGTGATGGCCGATGTAGGTGTGCACGCGGTAGGCGAAATCGATCACCGTCGCGCCGCGCGGCAGTGCCATGATCTTGCCCTTGGGGGTGAATACGTAGACGTCGTCGGGAAAGAGGTCAATCTTGACGTTGTCGAAGAACTCGGCGGCATCGCCGCTCTGCACCTCGAGAAGCGACTGCAGCCACTTGTGCGTCCGGATGTGCAGGTCCCTGCCGCCATCCTCGCTATCCTTGTAGAGCCAGTGCGCCGCCACTCCGTCCTGCGCGACGTGGTGCATTTCCTCGGTGCGGATCTGCACCTCGACCGGCGTGCCGTAAGGACCGATCAGCGTCGTGTGCAACGACTGGTAGCCGTTGCCCTTGGGGATCGCGATGTAGTCCTTGAACTTCCCGGGAACCGGCTTGAACAGGCTGTGCAGCGCCCCGAGCGCGAGGTAGCACGCCGGCACGCTGTCCACGATGACGCGAAAGCCGTAGAGGTCGAGGACCTGCGAGAACGAGAGGCGCTTCTCGCGCATCTTCCGATAGATCGAGAACAGGCTCTTCTCGCGCCCGAACACCTCGGCATGCAGACCCGCTTCCGCCAGCTTGCCGGCGATCCCGCGCTCGATTCGCGACAGCATTTCCTTGCGGTTGCCGCGCGCCGCCCGCAGGGCCTTGGACAGGACGCCGGCGCGATGCGGATGGATCAACCGGAACGACAGGTCCTGCATTTCGCGGTAGAGCTTGTTCAATCCCAGGCGCAGGGCGATCGGCGCGTAGATGTCGAGGGTCTCGATGGCGATGCGCCGGCGCTTGTCGGGGCGCACCCCGGCCATGGTCTGCAGGTTGTGCTGGCGATCGGCCAGCTTGATCAGGACGACGCGCAGGTCGCGCGCCATCGCCATCAGCATCTTGCGGAAGTTCTCCGCCT
>ERZ761607.5588-NODE-5588-length-10226-cov-18.203323_pt1 | contig 10226 bp, 8 predicted proteins | sample MGYA00511164_ERZ761607 | MGnify/ENA primary metagenome ERZ761607 (study PRJEB28899, sample SAMN02445080) | bioreactor sludge metagenome | biome: EBPR sludge | place: Australia: Brisbane, Thorneside Wastewater Treatment Plant | collected 2011-06-22 ...
CGACGCCGAGGCTCTGCATGATCGCCGCCATGCGCATCACCTCGGTCTTCAGCTCGGCGAAGGTGTACACCACTTCCTGGTCGGTCTCGGTCGAGATGAAGACCAGTGCCCGGTCATTCGGGCGCTTGGCCGCGTGACGATCGACCGCGTTGTAGCACAGATTCGTTTCGCCGCCGACGAACCACTTGGCGAAAGGCGGGCGTGAGAAATCGAGTGTCTGGGTGAACGGCTTGTGCCAGTCGATGAGTTTGGCCTCTTCGCTCCAGAAGGCGTCCGGATTGTCGATTGATTTCTTGTGAAACTCTTGAACTGTCGTCATGAGACTCCCTCTTCCAAAAAATGTGAACCAGCTGCACCAGTGGAAACAACGCCTGCCGAGTGTCTTTGTTCTAGTGCTCCCGGTCAAGCGTCCGTTTTTGGATTTCTGCCAAAGGCAGGCCCAACTTCAACTCCCTTTCCAGCAATTCGAGAAAGGGCAGTATTTCCTTGCCGAGCTTCACCAGGTGCGGGATGACCGCGCTCTCGTGTCCGGCCTTGATCAGGTCGATGGCGTGGCTCAGGCGCGGCGTTGGCAGCTCGGTCGACGCTTTGCTGCCACACGCCACGACACGGTTGCCACCAGCGTGCTGCGCGGCCTGGAGGCGTTCTGCCGCCAATTCGAGCAAGGAAGCTGCGGAGCTTAACTGATCAACCGGGATGTTCGCTACCCCGACGCTGACCGAAAGATTCAGGCGCTGACCATGTACCGCGATGTTGGCCACGGCAAAAGCTTCGCGCAGGCGATTGGCGAAGGCCTCGCACGCCGGGTAGGGGGTGCCCGGCGAAACCACCGCCAGACTGTCGCCGGAATAGTGCCCGAGGCTGTCTTCCTTGCGCACCTTGTTGGCGATGATGCTGGCGAAACGCTTGTGCAATTCCCTCGCCAGATCGATTCCGAGATCTTCACGCAGCGCGTCGAATCGGTCAAACCCCATCACCAGTATGCTCACCGGGCTGTCGTGGCGAAGCGCATGCGACATCGCCTGCGCCGCCTGCACTTCGACGCGCTGGCGTGTCGGAAGTCCGGTGTCGGGGTGCTGCGAGTCGCGCTCGGGGTTCTCGCGCAGTTCGTTCTGGGCCTTGGCCAGGCGGAGCAGCGAGTCGATGCGGGCGAGCAGTTCGCTGGCGCCAATTCCGCTGGCAATGAAGTCGCTGGCGCCCAGCGCCCGGGCGCGCTCCTTGGCTTCCTCGTTGTCGCCGGCGATCAGCAGCACCGGCATCTGGCGCAGCCGCGCCAGCCTGGACGAACGTACCCGCGCCAGCAGGCCGTCGCCATCGAGTGCCGGCAGCGACATCGACAGCGAGCAGATCACCAGATGGATCGAATGGTCGATGACCAGCGCCTGCCAACCGCCTTCGCCATTGATTTCTTCGCGAAAACTGTAGTGTTCACGAATCAGCTTGATCAGCGTCGCGCGGACGATCCGCGACTGGTCGACAATCAGGATGCGAGGCCGTTGCTGCGGGTCGTCCATCGAGTCTTGCGGTCGTGGCTCAGGCGCCGCAAATGTCGACGACCACCCGGCCGTGCGCGCGACCCTTGAGGTAGTCGTCGAAAACGCCGGGCAAGTCTTCGAAGGCGATACTGCGCGTCAGCGTGTGCAGGTGCTGCGGGCGCAAGTCGCTCGCCAGCCGCTGCCAGATGCCGGTGCGATAGGGCTCGCCGATGTAGCCGGAATCGATGCCGAGCAGGCACGCACCGCGCAGGATGAAAGGCATTACCGTGGTGTTGAGCGACGGGCTGGCCGCCAGGCCGATGCTGGCGATTGTCCCTCCCTGCTTCATGGTGCTGGCGATCCACGCCAGGACCTCGCCGCCGAGGTTGTCGACCGCGCCCGCCCACAGCGTCTTGTCGAGCGGCCGGATCCGCGACAGATCGATCGTCGACCGAAGCGTCACCTTCGTTGCGCCTAGGCCAGCCAGGTACTCCGCTTCGCTTGCCTTGCCGGTCAATGCGGTTACCTGGTAGCCACGTCTGGCCAGCATGTCCACCGCCAGGCTGCCGACGCCACCGCTGGCGCCGCTGACGAGCACTGGCCCCCTGGTCGGATCGAGACCGTTTTCCTCCATCCGGACGACGCCCAGCGCAGCGGTAAAGCCGGCCGTGCCCAGGGCCATCGATTCGTAAAGCGACAGCCCCTTGGGCAGGGGAACCACCCATTTGGCCGGCACCCTGGCGTATTCGGCGTAGCCGCCGTGGTGAGCGACCCCGATGTCAAAGCTGGTGGCGATCACTGCGTCGCCTGCCTGGAAACGGGGGTCGCTGCTCGCTTCTACGGTGCCAGAGAGGTCTATGCCACCGACGCAGGGATAACGACGGATGATCCGGCCGGCACCCGTCGCCGCCAGCGCATCCTTGAAGTTGACGCTGGAGTAGGCAACCTTGATCGTGACCTCGCCCGGGTCGAGTTGCGACTCGTCAACGGTGACGAAGTCGCTTCTCGTCACCCCTTCCTTTTCGTCGATCAGGTAGGCCTTGAACGGGGTCATGCTGCTTCCTTGCGGTGGCGGGTGGCCGCGTTGGCGCAACGACAGGCGTCGAGCGGCGCACGGATGATGAACGTCAAGGATTATAAACACAAACCCCCGGCAGCCTCCCGTGCGAAGCGGTGCTGGCAAGAGCCGCCGCAATCGCGGCGCCAAGTCAGGTCTTTCAATGCTCGCGGCACCGCGACAAGAAAGTTTTCAAAGGTCGCGGCACCGCGACAAGAAATATGTGTCGTTTGTTCCACCAATCGCACGTGTGGCTGATCGCCGACTCAAACGTGCTTTTTGGAGAAGTATCATATGTAAATTAGATGCTTGCAGCGTGATGCTGAGCGGGTTTCTTGGATGGCGAGAGCTTGATTAGGGGTTTACAGTGTGACATTTTTCACATAGATTTCGTCCCCATGTCCAGAAAACACCCCTTCGCATCTCTTCTCGCCGCTGCCCTGACTGCTTTCTCGGGAGCAGACCTGGCCCACGCCGATGAGCAGCAAAGGCCGCTCGATGAACCTTCGCTCTTCGCGCGCTATACCAACAACGCACAGGACCTGATCCTCAAGGGCCTGGAGTTGATCGGTATCAACTATCGTCGGGGCGGCACGGATCCGGATTCCGGCCTCGACTGCAGCGGTTTTGTTCAGCTTGTTTTCAAGGACGCGATCGGCGTGCTGCTGCCGCGTACTGCCAGGGAGCAAAGCGAGGTGGGGGCGGTCATTGACTTTCAGGAGTTGAAGGCGGGCGACCTCGTTTTCTTCAACACCATGCGCAACGCTTTTTCGCACGTCGGAATCTATCTGGGCGACAACCGTTTCATGCACGCGCCGCGCACCGGCGCCGAAGTCCGCATCGAGGACATGCGACAGAGTTACTGGGTGCGTCGTTACAACGGCGCGCGCCGCCTGTTGGTGCGCTGAGTAGCGCAACGCCGGGTGGCAAGAACCTCCCGGAAGCACCGTGAAACGACGTGACGCGTCGTTTTTTTTAGCCACCAGTCAAGAACGATTCTCATTTACAGACGTGATTACGGTTGCTATGATCTTCCAGGAGCCATCGTGGTTCGCATGCAATAACCTGGAGACATGACAATGAAGTTGTTTTTTTCGCGTTCGCTGTTGACCCTGGCGACCCTCGCGGTGGTGGTGGCGCTGCCCGACGCGCAGGCCGAAGAGAAGGTCCTGAACCTCTACTCGGCTCGCCACTACCAGACCGATGAGGCCCTGTACGAGGGATTCACGCGGCAGACCGGGATCAAGATCAAGCGCATCGAGGGCAAGGAAGACGAGTTGCTCGAACGGATCAGGAACGAGGGCGCTTATAGCCCGGCGGATGTCTTGCTGACCGTCGATGCGGCACGGCTGTCGGCCGCGCACGAACTGGGGCTCTTCGCACCGGTCACTTCGCCAACTCTGGAGAAGCGCATTCCGGCCAACCTGAGGACCGGCGACTGGTTCTCCTTCTCGACCCGCGCGCGGGTCATCATCTACGCCAAGGGCGTGATCGACCCCGATCAAGTGAAGACCTACGGCGATCTGGCGAACCCGCGCCTGAAAGGCAAGGTCTGCTCGCGTTCGGGCTCGCACCCCTACAACCTGTCGTTGATGGCTTCGATCATCGCCCATCACGGTGAGGCGGAAGCGGAGCAGTGGGCGAAGGGCGTGGTGGCCAACTTTGCTCGTGCACCCAAGGGAGGCGATACCGATCAGATTCGGGCCGTCGCCGCCGGCGAGTGTGCGGTGGCGGTTTCCAATACCTACTACCTGGCGCGCCTGATGCGGTCGGACAAGGCCGAGGATCGCAAGACGATGGACAAGGTCGGCGTTGTCTGGCCAGACCAGCGGGGCGTTGGTGCGCACATCAACGTCTCGGGCGGCGGCGTCTTGAAGCACGCTCCGCACCGGGAAGCGGCGGTCAGGTTCCTCGAATATCTCGCCAGCGACCAGGCGCAACGCTATTTTGCAGACGGCAACAACGAGTGGCCGGTCGTCGCCGGGATCAAGATCGACAATCCGGCGCTGGAGGCGCTCGGCAAGTTCAAGGCCGACAGTCTGCCGGTGGCGTCGCTGGCGATGTATCGTGCCAAGGCGCAGATCATTTTCGATCGCGCCGGCTACCGCTGATATCCTGCGGCGGGCGGCGGTGTATCGGGTTGCCGCGACGCGCCGTCAGCGGCGGCGACGGGCGATCTGGCGCGATAGCGCGATCAGCGGCAGGAGCCCGACGGCGACGATCGCCAGTGACGCGCTGGCCGCCTCGGCGAGCCGCTCGTCCGAAGCGAGGGTATAGGCCTGGGTCGCCAGCGTATCGAAATCGAAAGGGCGCATGACCAGCGTCGCCGGCAACTCCTTCATGACGTCGACGAATACCAGCAGGCCGGCGGTGAACAGGCTGCTGCGCAGGATCGGCAGGTGTACCCGGCGCAGCGTCGCTGCTTGTCCGAGGCCCAGGCTGCGCGCCGCATCGTCCATGTTGGTGGTGATCTTGGCCAGGCTGGTGCTGACCGCCTGCAAGGCGACGGCGAGGAAGCGCACCAGGTAGGCATAGATCAGCGCGGCAATGCCGCCGGTGATCAGCAGGCCGGGGTTGCCCCCGAACCACTCCTGCCATTGCCCGGCCAGCCAGATGTCCAGACGGCTGACCGGAATCAGGACGCCAACGGCGATCACGGAACCGGGGACCGCGTAGCCGAGGCCAACCAGGCGGTTCAGCGTCCGCGCGACAAAGCCCCTGGACAGGCGCGCGCCGTACGCGAGCAGGACCGCCAGGGCGACGGCGATGACGGCGGTCAGCCCGGCCAGCAGGAAGCTGTTGCGCACCATGCCGAAGAAATGCTCGCCGAAGCGTGCCTGGCCGTCGGCCAGCGCCAGGCGCAGCAGCAGGTACGCGGGGAGCAGGAAGCCGATCGTCAGCGGCAGCGCGCACACCGCACTGGCCAGCCAGCCAAGCCAGCCCGGCAAGGGGCGCCCAGCCCTCTGGCGGTGGCGTCCGGTGGTGTCGTGAAAGCGCGAGCGACCGCGTGAGCCGCGCTCGATCAGCAGCAGGAGCATTACGAAGAGCAGCAGGGCCGCCGCCAGCTGGGCCGCGGCTATGCGATCGCCAAGCGAGAACCAGGCGCGATAGATGCCGGTGGTGAAGGTTTGCACGCCGAAGTATGAAACCGTCCCGTAATCAGCGAGGGTCTCCATCAGCGCCAGCGCGGTACCGGCCGCGATCGCTGGCCTGGCCAGCGGCAGCGACACCCGAAAGAAGCCGCGCCACGGCCCGAGGCCCAGCGTGCGCGATGCTTCGAGCATGCCGCTGGCCCGTTCCAGGAAGGCCGCGCGGGTCAGCAGGTAGACGTACGGGTAGAGCACGAAGATGAACATGCTGACCGCGCCACCGAGGCTGCGCACTTCCGGAAACCAGTAGTCGGCCTTGCTCCAGCCGAAGGATTCGCGCAGGAAACTCTGCAGTGGCCCGACGAACTGCAGAAAATCGGTATACACGTAGGCCAGGACGTACGCCGGCATCGCCAGAGGCAAGACCAGCGCCCACTCGAACACCCGCCGACCGGGGAAGGAGTGCATGGTCGTCAGCCACGCCGTCGCCACGCCGACGGCCATCACCCCCAGACCGACAGCGAGGCACAACACCAGGGTATTGCCCACGTAGCTCGGAAGAACTGTCGCCGCCAGATGCGACCAGGTGGCGCCGGTACCGCCGCTGAGGATGTTCGCCAGGACGCTCAGCACCGGCAGGCCGACCAGTGCCGCGACGGTGGCGGAAACCACAAGCAGGGGGGAAGCCAGACGCAGGGGATTGAGGCGCGAGCGGGTCATGGTTCAAGCGGCTAAATGAGAATTATAATTGACAAGTACCCCGTTTGACCTTGCCAGCTGGCGCCGCGCCGGCTGCGGCGCCAGCGGATCCCGCCAACCGGCAGCACCCGATCACCAGGCATCGATGGCCCACCTCGAACTCGAAGGAATCGTCCAGCGTTACGGATCGCATACGGTGGTCGATGGCGTCGGCTTTGGCGTCGAAACGGGCACCATTGCCTGCCTGCTTGGCCCTTCGGGCTGCGGCAAGACGACCCTGCTGCGGTGCATTGCCGGTTTCGAGGAAATCGCCGCCGGCGAGATTCGGATCGACGGCCGGACGGTGAGCCGCGCCGGGCGTCGCGTGCCGCCGGAGAAGCGGCAGATCGGCATGGTTTTTCAGGATTACGCCCTGTTCCCGCATCTCAGCGTCGCGGCCAATGTCGGTTTTGGCCTCGCCGGGCTGGCCGCCCGTGACCGCCGGCAACGGGTCGCCGAGTTGCTGGCGACGGTCGGCCTCGGTGGCCAGGGCAGCAAGTACCCGCACGAACTTTCGGGCGGCCAGCAGCAGCGCGTCGCGCTGGCGCGCGCCCTGGCGCCGCAACCGGAGCTGCTGCTGCTCGACGAGCCCTTCTCGAACCTCGACGTCGGTCTGCGCGAGCGGCTGTCGCTCGAAGTGCGCGAGATCCTGAAAAGCCAGAACATTACCGCGGTGCTGGTCACCCATGATCAGCACGAAGCATTCGCGATGGCCGACGAGGTCGGGGTGATGGCCGCCGGAATCATTCAGCAATGGGACACCCCATACCGCCTGTACCATCAGCCGGTGAACCGTTTTGTCGCCGATTTTGTCGGGCAGGGCGTTTTCGTCGCCGGCGTGGTGATCGACGACAGCAGCGTCGAAGTCGAACTGGGCGTCCTCGAATCGCGTCTGCCGCTCGAATGCAGCCAGGGTTGCGAGGCCTGTGGTCAGGGTTGTGGCGTCGAAGTGCTGCTGCGTCCGGATGACATCATTCACGACGATCGCAGCGATCTGTTGGCGGAGGTCCGGCACAAGGCCTTTCGCGGCGCCGAGATCCTCTATACCTTGCGACTCGACAGCGGCGTCGAAGTCCTGTCGCTGGTCCCCTCGCATCACAATCACGCCCTTGGCGAGAAGATCGGTATCCGGCTGGACGTTGACCACGTCGTTGCCTTCAAGACGCCGACCCGCGCTTTCCCGTCGAACGCGCAGGCTATCCAGTTCCATCGATGATTCCATGGCTCGAAGGCAGCGAACCCTTCCCGCCGCTGGAGGGCGCCCTGAGCGATCCGAACGGCCTGCTCTGTGCGGGTGGCGACCTGTCACCGAAACGCTTGCTCGACGCCTACCAACATGGAATCTTTCCCTGGTATTCGAGGGGCGAGCCGATCCTCTGGTGGAGTCCGGACCCGCGCATGGTTCTCGATCCCGGCGAATTCCGGGTCTCGCGCTCGCTGCGCCGCAGTTTGCGCGCCGGTCGCTGGCAGGTGACCCTGGACCGCGATTTCCCGGCGGTCATCCGGGCCTGCGCCGAAGCGCCACGCAGCGGCCAGGACGGCACCTGGATCGTCCGCGACATCCAGCACGCCTACTGGCAGCTGGCCCAACTGGGATTCGCCCATTCGGTGGAAACCTGGCTTGACGGCGAGCTGGTTGGCGGCCTATACGGCCTGGCGATCGGCCGCATGTTCTACGGAGAGTCGATGTTCTCGCGGGTCACCGACGCCTCGAAGGTTGCCGCCGCGCATCTTGCCCGCTTTCTCGAAGGCGAAGGATACGGCATGATAGATTGCCAGATGAGTACGCCGCACCTGGCGTCGCTTGGCGCGCGGGAGATTCCTCGTGCGGTTTTCATGGCGCGTCTGCGGGCCCTGGTCGCCGTCCCCTGGCAGCCCGGCCGCTGGCCGACGAACGGCGCCAGCCAGGCCTGGAACTAGATACATGGCGCGACTCAACGACTCCGACCTGCCGTTCTCCTTGCTGCAGTTCTACGCCACGGCGCCCTACACCTGCAGCTACCTGCCGGGTGAGCGGGCACGTTCGCAGGTTGCCGCACCAAGCCATCTGATCAATAGCGAGGTCTACGGCGAACTCGTTCGCAGCGGCTTTCGACGCAGCGGGATGTTCACCTACCGGCCAAAGTGCGATGCATGCCAGGCCTGCGTCCCGGTGCGCATCCCGGTCAAGGCCTTCGCACCCAACCGCAGCCAGCGCCGCAGCGTCCGGATGCACACCGCGCTGCACGCACGCGAGTTGCCGCTCGTTTTTCGCGACGAACACTACCAGCTCTACCTGCGCTACCAGTCGGCCCGGCACGCCGGCGGCGGCATGGATCAGGACAGCCACGACCAGTACGCGCACTTCCTGCTGCAGAGCCGGGTGGACACCCGCCTGGTCGAATTCACCGACCACGGCGAGCTGCGCATGGTCAGTATCGTCGACGTGCTGAGCGACGGTCTGTCTTCGGTCTACACCTTCTACGATCCGGACCTGCAGTCGGCCAGTTTCGGCACCTACAACATCCTCTGGCAGATCTCCCAGTGCCTTGCCAACGGCCTGCCCTACCTGTATCTCGGCTACTGGATTGGCGGTAGCCGGAAAATGGCCTACAAAGCCAATTTCAAGGCCATCGAGGGACTGGTCGACGGTCGGTGGAGCGATCTGAGATCGCGGTTGGGGCTGCAAGCGGGCGCGCTTTCCGGATAGAATGTCGGTTTGCGCTTTGCTCCCCGCTGAGCTTCGTCCATGTCCAGCAAGAAAAGACCTTCTGCCGCGCGCGCTCGTCCAGCTGCTGTCGGGGGCGTGCTTTCGCCCGAGGCAAGAGCCCGACAGGCGCTGGACACGCGCCACTTCCGCGAGGCGATAGAACACTACAAGACCTTGCTGAAACAGGAGCGCCGCGTCGAGTGGCTCGATGGCCTGGCCGACAGCTATGCCGGCCGCGCCGCCGAACTGGCCGACAAGGGCATGCTTTCCGAGGCGCTGGTGGTGTGGCGTAATCGCGCCAGCCTGTGTGGTCGGCCGCTGGCCGAAGGACCCTACCTTGGCTGGCTGCTGCGCGCTGGCGAGCACGATGCCGCACTGGCTTTGCTGACCGCTGATGGCCTTTCGGCGACCGCGGCTGCCGAGCTGGAAACCGGGCTGGCCGCGGTGGTGCTGACCTCGCCCGACAGCGCGCTGGCGCGGCTCGCCGCCGACAGCCCGCTATTTCGCCAGCGTCCGATCGCGTTGGCCGCCATCGCCGCTTGCTGCCGCGGCGACCAGGTCGAGCTGGAGCAGCACTTGCGTGCGATACCGTTTCGTTCGCCATATCGCGACCTTCGTTTCATCCTCAAGGCGCTGTCGGTGGTCGGCAGTGACCCGGCCCAGGCCGCCGGCCTGATCGGCCGGGCGGTCGTCGCTGGCCCTTTCGAAAGCCTCGCCGCGGTCGTTCGCGCCGCCATTCTTCCCGGCAGCCGCTGGCTTGCCGCGATGCCAGCTCTCGACGACGAGGGTCGGCAGTTGCTGCTGGACCTCAAGGGGTGCCCGGAAGAGCGCCGTTCCGTGCTTTTCGACCTTGCCCGGCTTGGTAGCACGCCACCACCCGCCAAGGTGGTCGAGTTGCTGCTACGGCGCCATCGCGGCTTGCCGGCGAGCGTGGCGACGCTTTGCCGGCGACTGTTGCCCTACGCGCAGCAACGCATGTCGGAATACCAGGGCGCTTTCGGTCCGCTGACCGAAGGCGAGCAGGAGTGCATTGCGGCGCTGGCAGCCGAACATCAGGGCGATTCGAGACTGAGCAGGGCGCACTGGTTGCGTGCCGCAGAATGGTACTCGCCGCCCGAAAAGGAGCCGCTGCAGGCGGCGCTGATCCTGCGCCGTCTGTTTGAGGTGTTCGTCGGCGA
>ERZ761607.5590-NODE-5590-length-10225-cov-27.460374_pt1 | contig 10225 bp, 10 predicted proteins | sample MGYA00511164_ERZ761607 | MGnify/ENA primary metagenome ERZ761607 (study PRJEB28899, sample SAMN02445080) | bioreactor sludge metagenome | biome: EBPR sludge | place: Australia: Brisbane, Thorneside Wastewater Treatment Plant | collected 2011-06-22 ...
CCGTTCGCGGGATGAGCGCGCGCCTCAGCCCTCTGGGAGAGGAAGACGTAACACGTGTTCCATCACATCGAATTCCCCGAGGCCCGCCTCGCCGAAATCGTACGTCGTCACCTGCCGACGTTCACGGAGACGACGGGTGACCTGCTACTGGAGAGCGCGATCGAATTCCTGCTGGAGTTGCGGAGCAAGAATCTTGAAAAGAAACCGTCCACGGCTGAACTGATCAATTGGCTGCAGGTGCTGCTCGCCGATGGTGCTGCCCTCGACCGGGAACTGCGCGATTCGCCGATGCCCTTGCGGCATTCGCTGGGTACCCTGGGCAAGAGCATCGTGGACTCGGAGAGCGTGGCCCGCCATGTGGAGCAGTATCTGAAGTCGCCCCGCAGCTGAGAGCGGCGAGAACGCGGAATGCTGGACCACAAGGATCTTGCCGATCTCGACAAGGCGCTGCGGGCGTGGTCTGACGCGAGAGACTCCTTCCGCCCGACGACGCACCAGCTCCTCGCCGCACAACGCCTCCTGCTTGCGCTTGCCGCCGCCGGCAAGCTGCCGCCGCGCCGGGCGGATCTCGCTCCCTGGCTGCGTCCGATCTTCTGCGGCAACGCGGCGCAGCAGGCGGTCTTCCGCGAGATCTACGCCGATTGGGTAGGGCGGCGCTTTCCGGATGACTCCGAGCCCACCCTGGCGCAACCGCCACCACGGCCGCCACCGCCACCACCACCACCGCCGCCGCTTCGGCTCAAGGTGGCGATTGGCGTTGCTCTGGTGCTGGCGGCCAGCATCGGCTGGTTTGCCTGCCAGTTCTGGTGGGAGCGGACCCTGCGGGTCGAAGTCACCCGGGATGGACAAGGCGCAAAACGGGTGCTGGTCAAACTTGGCGATTTCCCACCGGTCACGGCGGACGATGGCCGCGCCGAGTTTTTCCCCGTCAGGCGAGCCGATCTCCCGCTGCCACTAAGCGTGACGCTGCCCGACACGGAGGAGCCGGCGACAAAGCAGGGGCGGCTTGCCGGCACCGCGTTCGCCGGGTTCTGGAATATCGCGCGGCTGTGGGATGCGCCGCGTGCGCCGATCGTCGAGTCGGTGCCGCTCGACGTCGATCCGCTGGCGCTCGTCGGCTTCCCCCCTTCTCCTCCGGAACAACCGCCGCCTGCCCGCATCCCGGCCAACGCCGCCGACCTTCCCCTCGTTCGTTCCTTCGAGGTTCTGCTGCCGCCTGAACCGACAGACTTGCAACGAGTCGTCTGGCGGCATGCCGCCCTCAGCGCGCTGCCGGCGCTGTTGCTGCTGCTGTGGCTGCTCCATCGCCTCTGGTACCGCGTCGTCCGTCAGCCGGCGCTGCGCCAGCTGGCCGAAAACATACCCGCGAAAGTGCATGACTTCCACCTGCCCGGCGGCGTGCGCGACTTGGTTCCCGGTCTGCCGCTGCGCCGTTTCGCGCAGGAGCTGCGGCGCCGGATGCCGCTGAATTCAGGTGAGTTGCAGCTCGCCGCGACGATCCAGGCGACGTTGCGCCACGGTGGCGTGTTCACCCCGGTGCGCGCATCGCGGGTGGAGCCCGACTACCTGGTGCTCATCGACCGTGCGTGCGTCGCCGACCACCTGGCGCGCCTGGCCGACGGCATCGTCGCCGAACTGGCGCGCGCCGATGTCAAGCTCGAATGCTTCGATTTTGACGGCGAGCCCACCGTCTGCCGACCGCTGGGCGACCAGCACGACGTCGAGAGAAAGCGCCGCACCGGGCTTTTCCGGGCTGCAGCGGGCCGGCGCGTGGAGACGCTCCAACACATCTGCTGGCGCCATCCGGATCATCGCCTGCTGCTGATCACCGATGGCGCTGGAGCCTTCGACCCGTTCAGCGGCGACGCGCAGCCCTGGGTCGAATTGCTGCTGGCGTGCGCCAGCAGCTCCGCATCCGACGCTCACGGCAGCACCTGGCCGGCGCCAGTGATCCTCACGCCGGTACCGGTCGACCGCTGGAGCCGGCGCGAGTGGGCGCTGGAAACCCGCGGTTTTGCGCTGTTGCCGCTGGACAGACTGGGCTTCGACATCCTCATCGGCCGCCTCGGTGGTGGTTCCGGTTCGCAGCACGATCACCAGCCGCAGAAACAACGTTATGAGCACGAACGCGCCGTCGGCCGCTGGCTCGACATCGCGTCACCACCACGCGACGCCATCGACGAGCTGATTGCCGACCTGCGCGACGACCTGCGGGCTGCCGGAATGGCCTGGCTGTGCGCGCTCGCCGCCTATCCCGAAATCCACTGGGGAATCACCCTGCGCCTTGGCGTGGCCCTCGTTCCCGGCGAGGTCGAGGCGCTGCTGCCGCGTCTGGCGCGCCTGGTGTGGCTGCGCGAAGCGCGCATGCCGGAATGGCTGCGGAGCGAACTGCTCAAGGAGCTGTCGGCCGAGGAGCGCCAGCAGATCCGCGAACTCCTGCTGCGACTGCTCGAAGCATCCACTGCCCAGAGCGATGCCGCGGAGCTGCCGCTGCGGATTGCCAGCGACGCGCAGCAGCGGCCGCTGCGCGAGCGCCTGCGCAAGCTGCGGCGCTGGATTCGCGAAGCGCCGGAAGAAAGCCCGCTGCACGATCAGGTGTTCCTCCAGTTCCTCTTCGGTAGCGAGCTGAGAGATACGGACCTCCCGCTCAAGAACCGCTTGCAGAAGCTGGGCGGCGACGGCTCGTACTGGCGCACCCTCGCCATCGCCGCAGCCAGCCTTGCCAGCGTCCTCGTTGCCACGCTACTGCTCTGCGGGCTGTTCCCGCCCTGGCTGGCCGGCCCGGCCGTGCTCGAACTGCTCGATGTCCGCGTCGACCCGGCGTCAGGCGAGGTGCGCGCACTCGGCCTCGCGCAGCTGCGCGAAGGCAGTGACAACCCCTTGCCCGGCACCGACCTGCTGCGGCCGTTGCGGGCCAGGCTGGGTCTCGACGAACTGCGCCAGCCCTTTGCGCTGGTTGGCTGGCACGCTGACGATGGTGCCTGGGCTGCGCCGCGCGTGCTCGACGATGGGGCCCAGGCGGCGTTGCCGGGCGCCGGCGCCCTGTCTGCCGACGGCAAGGTTGCGGCAGTGGCGCAGGCCAAAGGCGCCACCGCCGTCGTGCGCGACGGTGAGAAGATCACCGTCCGTTCCTTCAGGCAACCCGGCGGTCCCAGACTCAGCAACGACGGGCAGACCCTTGCGCTGCTGCAGGCCGGCGCCTCGTATTCCGTCATCAAGACCGACAGCGGCGACGTATCGGTCGATCAGCTCACCAGCGAAGGCATCTCTGCCTTGGCGGTAGCGGCTGACGGCAGCCGCATCGCCCGCGGTGGGAGTGGTGGGCAGGTTTCGATCGCCAACGCGCCAACGTACAGCGAGTTTGCCGAGCTGGCGACGCCACTGGGGCAGAAGATCACCGCGATCGCCTTCAGTGCTGACGGCGCGCGCGTCGCCGCCGGTGACGTCTTGGGGCAGGTGGCGGTGTGGGAGGTGGCTACCGGCAAGCGTGTTGGTGATGGCTGGAGCGCCAGCGGCCACCCGGTCGACTCGCTGGCGCTGTCAGCCGATGGTGCGCGCGTCGCCTATGCCGATGGCCTGGCGATCACGGTACGGGAAACGTCCAGTGGGCTGATGCTTGGCCAGACCCTGCGCGCCGAGTGGGAAGGACAGCCGTTTGACTTGAAAAAGCTGCCACTGGGTCGGGAGGCTCCTGCCCGCCTGGCGCTGGGCGGTCGCGGCGAACTGCTGCAGCTCGATCGTGGCGGAGCGTGGCGGTCACTGCAGATCCGCGACCGGACCATGCGTTCCTTCGCCCGTGCCGGCAGCCTGTGGGTCGCGGTGGGCGATGGCGGCGCCATCGGCTTCTCCCGCGATGCGGGGGTGAGCTGGCAAGCCGCGACCGGCAAGACGACCGCGAACCTGCACGGCGTCGCCGAGGCCGGTGGGCGCTGGGTGGCGGTGGGCGAGGCCGGAACCATCGTGACGTCCGCCAATGGCAGCGACTGGGAGTTGCTCGGCAGGGTCGTGGAAGGGTCGCCGGCAGGCCTGGCGGCGCTTTACGCCATCGCTCACGGGGGCGGACGCTGGGTGGCGGTCGGCGATCGCGGCACCGTCCTCGGCTCTGCGGACGGGCTTGGCTGGGAGCGTCTGAGCACGGGCAGTCGCGACGACTTGCGACTCGTCGTCCACGATGGCCAGCGCTGGCTGGCGCTCGGTGCGGCGGGAGCGATCCTTGCTTCGGCCGACGGCCAGGCGTGGGAGCTTGCTCCCGGTCTGGCGCTGCAGGTTGCCGGTTTCAGCGCGGACGGCGATCGCCTGGCGCTGTTCGAGCGGAGCGGGGGAGTCTGGGTGCGCGGGGTGCCGAAGGACCCCGGTGTCGTGACACCCTCAACGCAACCCGCCAGGCCGCCGAAAGCGGCGAAGCCGCCGGCCACCCCGCCCAAGCCCGCGTCCTCAGGGCAGCCGGTCCGCAAGCCGCCGGCAGCGGCGCAGGAGCTACCTGATGCGACAGCAGATTCGCCGTCTGCCGATGCGAGCGACGTGCTCCACACGGCTCGCGAGGTCTTCCGAGACTGCGACCAGTGCCCGGAAATGGTCGTCGTTCCTGCGGGCAGTTTCATGATGGGCTTATCGGAGACCGAGCAGATACAATCGGAAACGACACGACAGCAGCACCGGGTGACGATCGCCCGGCCCTTCGCCGTCGGCAAGTACGAGCTCACCTTCGACGAGTGGGATGCGTGCGTGGCGGATCGCGGGTGCAAGTACAAGCCTGACGAGCGAGGTTGGGGACGCGGCCGGCAGCCGGTGATCAACGTCAGTTGGGACGACGCGCAGGCCTACGTCGCCTGGCTGGCGAAGAAGACGGGCAAGCCCTACCGGCTGCTGTCCGAGTCCGAATGGGAGTATGCTGCACGCGCGGGGACGCGGACGACGTATCCCTGGGGCAACGAGCCGGGAACGAACCGCGCCAACTTCGTTGGTTCGGGAAGCCAGTGGAGCGGCAAGCAGGCGGCGCCGGTCGGCAGCTTTGCGCCCAACGCCTTTGGTCTGTACGACATGATCGGCAACGTCTGGGAATGGACACAGGACTGCTGGAACGACAGCTATGCCGGCGCGCCGAACGATGGCCTGCCGTGGCTCAAGGGCGACTGTGGCCGGCGGGTGTTGCGCGGCGGCTCCTGGTACCTCGATCCGGCGCTCGCGCGGGCGGCCGACCGCATCGGGATCGAGCCCGGGATCCGGGGCAACATCCTGGGTTTCCGCCTCGCCAGGACGCTCTGACCTCTTGCCTCTTTGACTCTTTACCTCTTGCATCGACCACATGAATGCTTCTCCTCCAGATGAAGAGCCGCGCCGGCCCAGCGACGCGGCGCGCAGATCGGGACCGGCGCTCGAAGCGATGTTCCGCTTCATCGTCTGGCTGATCCCGACGCTCGACAAGTTGCCGCGCAGCCAGAAGTTCCTGCTCGGCGATCGGATCCAGGCGACGGCGCTCGACGTCTTCGAGCGGCTGATCGAGGCGACGTACAGCAAGGCGCGCGAGCGGCCGTTGAGCGACGCCAACCTCGGTCTCGAGAAACTGCGCTTCCTGTTCCGCGTCTGCGCCGAGCTGCACTACCTCGACCTGCGCCGCTACGAACACGCGGCGCGAATGCTCGACGAGATCGGCCGTATGGTCGGCGGCTGGATGAAGGCCAACCGTGCCGCGCAGGGTTGACGATCTGTTCGGCGAAATCGCCAGCTTCCGCGCGCTGCGCGAGGCGGCGCTGCGCGCGCTGCGTGGCAAGCGGCGCAAGCCTGGAGCGGCGGCTTTCTTCGCCAATCTCGAACGTGAGCTGCTGCGCCTGGAACGGCTACTCAATGCGGAAACCTGGTGCCCGGGTGCATACAAGAGCTTCGAGGTGCGCGACCCGAAGCCACGGCTGGTTTCCGCTGCGCCGTTTCGCGACCGGGTGGTGCAGCATGCGCTGTGCGCCGTGATCGAGCCGATATTCGAGCGCGGCTTCATCGACGACAGCTTCGCCAACCGCGTCGGCAAGGGCACGCATCGGGCCGTGACGCGCTACGAGCACTTCCGCAACCGCTACCGGCATGTCCTGCGCTGCGACATCCATCGTTACTTCCCCGCCATCGACCATGAGATCCTGAAGCGCGACCTGCGGCGGCGGATCGCCTGCGCGCGGACGCTGCGCGTGATCGACGCGATCATCGACGGCTCGAATCCGCAGGAGCCCGTGAACCACTACTTCCCCGGCGACGACCTGTTCTCGCCGCTGGCACGACGGCGCGGGTTGCCGATCGGCAATCTGACCAGCCAGCTCTTCGCCAACATTTACCTCGACGGGCTCGATCATTACGTCAAGGAAGTACTGCGCGCGCCCTACCTGCGTTATGTCGACGATTTCGCGCTGTTCCACGATGATCCTCTGGTGCTTGACGACTGGCGCGCGGCGCTCGCCCGCTATCTCGAGGGGCGACGGCTGGTCCTGCATCCGCGGAAGACGCTGCTTCTGCCGAGCAGCGAGCCGTCAGCCTTTCTCGGGCTGGTCGTCATGAGCGGCAATCGGCGGCGCTTGCCGGAGGAGAATGTGCGTCGTTTCCGCAACCGGCTGCGCAGCCTGCGTGACCGCTGGCGCGCCGGGACGGTGACGCAGGAGGAGGTGGAACAGCGTGTGGGCTCCTGGGTAGCCCACGCGGCGCATGCCGACACCTGGCGGCTGCGCCGGGCAATCTTCCGTGGCGGCTGGTTCGATCCACTGTACCAGTTGCCATAGAAGCCTGACGGGGTCCGTTGTGGCCGGCGGGTGGTGCGCGGCGGCTCCTGGAACAACGATCCGGAGAACGCGCGGGCGGCCTACCGCAACAGGAACGAGCCCGGAAACCGGAACAACAACCTGGGTTTCCGCCTCGCCAGTACGCTTCCGGGCCGGAGCCGGGGCGGCCAAGGCTGCCCCGGGTGTGCGTGAGAGCGTCCAGGCCCCGTCATGATGAGTACGGGTCCGCCTTGCCGCGGACCCTGGAGCCGCGCCCGTCCTGGCCTGCGGGCGACGGGCGCGGTGTCCTGCACCGTTCCGCCCCGTCCCGTGCTGCGCCCGCGTGCTTCGGCGCGTCTCGCCGTTCCTGGATTGCCGTCGCGCGTGCGGGCCGTCCCGGCGCCGGCATGAGCGCGCAGCGGGGCGGGCCCGCTGCCCGTGGCGCATGCAGGAGGGGGAACTGGCCGGCAGTTTATCAGTTGCCTTCGCGCAGGCGTCGCCGGCTGGCGGCGGAATTGCGGCGCGAGTTCCCGCAGACCGTGGTTTTTCAGGACATCGCGTCGATCGGCATCGGCGCGGATCGTGTCGACACCATGCGTCGGACGCGCGAGGGCTGTGCCGTGGCGATCGTGCCGATCGGTCCGCGCGGGCTGGGCGTGCGTGACGAACAGGACCAGCGCCGGCTCGACGACCCCGAGGACTGGGCACGGCTGGAGATCGGGGAGAGCGTGAAGCGCTCCGGGCTGCGCGTCGTGCCCCAGCTCAAGGCCCGGGACGGATGACGCGATCAGGCGCCTTCCTCGTCCTGCGCCTGATTTTTCCCGGGCTGGCTGGCGGCAGCCACGGGTAGTCGCTGTGGGTCGAATTCGGGCGCTATCTGCCTGCCGCCGAGCAGCCGCAGCAGGATGCGGCGGCCGATCGCTGGATCGCCTGGGTCGAGCGGCAGTCTTGGCTTCAGGCTCCGTCGCCAGGCATTCCCGGAATCGCGACTCTTGGCAGTGCCTGTCCGATGTGGAACATATGCAGAAGTGGCGCGGAATCTCCTATCTTATTGGCCTCCGGAGTATCGAGACGACAATGAAAGCGGCAGATTCGCAGCAGCGGTCAGGGGCGGAGTCGGAGGCAAGGCGCACCGACAGCGACGAGTTCGAGGTTTTTCCCTGGAACGTCAACTTCGAGGCGGGGTTCGAGCTGATCGACCAGCAGCACCGGCACCTCGTGCAACTTCTCAATCGGCTGGCCGGCACGCTGGTCGACGGCGATGTGTCCGAAGTGAATGGGGCGTTCGATGACCGACGAACTGATGAGCCTGTACAACCGCAGGCAACTCGACACGGTCTTCGATACGGAAGTGCGGCGTGCCCGTCGCGAAGCGACCAGGCTGACCTACTACCTGATCGACGTCGATTGCTTCAAGTGGATCAATGACTACCACGGGCATCCGCGAGGCGACGAGGTTCTGGTCTGGGTTGCGCAGATGTTGCAGCAGCTATGCCGGCGCCCGGGCGATTTCGTCTTTCGCGTAGGCGGCGACGAATTTGCGGTCCTGGTGACGAAAGGCAGCGGGAGCGGCGTGCGCGGGTTCGGCGAGATGATCAGGGCGTCGATCGAGCAGATGCACGCTCCCCATGAAGACGGCGACGCGAGCCGGCGCTTGACGGTGTCGATCGGCGCGGTAAGCCGGGTGCCGGGAGCGCAGGACTCGCTCGGCGATTACACCAAGGCGGCGGACAGCATGCTCTACCAGGCGAAGGCGCAGGGCAGGAACCGGGTCGTCAGCGCCCAGTAGCGCGAGAAGGGAGCGGGCGTCTGCCGACTTGGGCGCCGGGCCACGTCCTGGGTCGCCAGCGGACATGCCAACCGTGCTGCCAATTCGAGGTAGGCGGCATCGTAGGTGCTGAGGCCATACTCCGCCGCGATGCGCGATATCTCCATGAGCGGCACAACACGCCTGTCTGTGTTCAGCGGCAGGTGTGATGCGAGTGACACGAGGCCCAACCGGGTCTCGGCGCTGATTCTGTCGCGCCGTTCCGCGGTCAGCAGGACAGTGGGAAACTACAGATGCCACAGCGCGGGCACCTGCAAGGAGTAAGCGGAAAGCTGACTCAGCAAGCGTTCACTCCATGCGTTGGCCTCGTCTTCGAGAAACCAGGGGACGACCGCCGAGCAATCGACAACCAACGGCAATGCCATGCTCAGCGTCGTCCGGAGGAAATCAATTCGGCGAGTGTCGTGCCAGGTGCCGTGCCGCGATCCCGCCCAAGGCGGTAACTCCGCAAGCTTTCCGCCCAGTCGGCGGCTGACCAAGCACCCTTGCGCTCGTCCATGGCGACCAGCCTTGCCACCGGCTTGCCGTGGCGGGTCAGCGTCACCTCTTCACCATCCTCCACCGCTTGCACCAACTGAGAAAGCTGGGCCTTGGCTGCGAAAATTCCGACGCTACGCATGATGTCTCCCGCTCCGATCTGGTCAGAATATCAGCCATTCTAACCATAAGAGCGCCGATTGACTGTCGCCGAGCGGCTTCCGGCAAGGGACGTGCTACAGTGCCGAACATTTGGGCGGCAGGGTCTGTTGCCGGTGGCGATGCGGCGCGCGGCAACGACTTCGCCGCATGACCGGCACCCGCCGCTGCCGCGATTGCCGTGGAGACTGCCTGATGGCTACCGAACTGCTCTTTCGTGACGACGCCTACCTGCAAACGGCCAGCGCGCGGGTCACTGCGGTGCACGCGCAGGGGATCGAGCTCGAGCGGACGATCTTCTACCCATTGGGTGGCGGGCAGGTGGGGGACACCGGTTTCCTGGTGCGCGGCAGTGGCGAGCGCATCGCCATCGTCGACACGCGCCGCGATGCCGCGCTCGATGCCGTCCTTCACCTGACGGCCGCGGGGGCGCCGTCGCCGGAAGTGGGAGAACTGCTGACGCTGGCGATCGACTGGCCGCGCCGGCATCGGCTGATGCGCCTGCACACGGCGCTGCACCTGATGTCGTGCGTCGTCGTCGCGCCGGTCACCGGCGGCAACATCGCTCCCGATCGTGCCCGTCTCGACTTCGACATCGACATGAGCCTGCTCGACGCGCAGCGCATCGAGCGCGAGATGAACACACTGATCGGCCGCGGCATCGCTACCGAGACGGTCTGGATCAGCGACGACGAACTCGATGCGCGGCCCGATCTCGTCAAGACCATGAGCGTGCAGCCGCCCCGCGGCAGCGGACGCGTCCGGCTGCTGCGCATTGCCGGCATCGACCTGCAGCCCTGCGGCGGCACGCACGTGCGCAACATCGCCGAGATCGGCGGCATCCGCGTCCTGCGCACCCGCAACGAGGGCCGACGCAACCGGCGCGTCGAGATCGCGCTCGCCGACTGAAGGAACCGGCGGGGCAGGGCGGCGTCGGCTGCACCGGAGCGCCGCGATCTGCTATCGTCACACCGATGCAGACCATCATCTCGGTTTCCGGACTGGCCAAGACCTATGCGACGGG
>ERZ761607.5594-NODE-5594-length-10215-cov-3.108465_pt1 | contig 10215 bp, 9 predicted proteins | sample MGYA00511164_ERZ761607 | MGnify/ENA primary metagenome ERZ761607 (study PRJEB28899, sample SAMN02445080) | bioreactor sludge metagenome | biome: EBPR sludge | place: Australia: Brisbane, Thorneside Wastewater Treatment Plant | collected 2011-06-22 ...
GGCCGAGGGCGTGGGCATCACCCGTCCCTCCGATAACTGGACGAAGGCAAAGCCCCAGGTTGGCGATGCCTTCACGCTACCCGACCAGGCCCTCACCACGCTCGCCTACTACATCCGAGAGAAGGAAGGCTGGGTCATGGGCATGTCCTCCATGCTCAATCTCGCCGGGGCCCTGCGGACCGCACTCCGCTCACCCAAGGGCAGCCGCATCGCCACGTTCCTGTGTGACGGCGGCGAGCGCGCCACGGGCAAGATGTACAACCGGGCGTTCTTGAAAGAGAAAAACCTCGATCCGACCGTCGTTAGCGATGGCGAGCTGCTGAAGTACTTCGAGTCACTCTAGGCCCCACCGCAGGTAGGCCGCCTCGAGCGTGGGCCAGTAGGGTTCGAGCTTCATGCGCGGGTTTCGCTCGGCGGCCTTCATGCTATCGCGCAGGACGTGGGCAGCCTCCCGGTTGCGGCCCTCTTGTTGATAGTGGGCCACCAACCCGAGTCGCCCATAAACGTCATGCGGCCGAACGGCCAGCACGTGGGAGAAGAAGGCCTCCTCACTCACGTAGGCGGGCGTGTAGTTCAGGGTTTGCCAGCCGAGCACCAGGACCATCCATCCGGTGAAGACCGCCGGCGCATGGACGGCGCTGGGACGTTTGAACTTCGCGGCCAGCATGGGATAGAGGATTCCGACCGAGGCGAAGGCAAAGGGGAGAGTCAAATAGAGGTGTTGCTCGCTGACGGCCGTGTAGAGCATGTACGGTGCCGTGACGAAGCCCAGGAACGGCACCACCAGGGCGGCCTGAGCAATCAGGAGTCCGTACAGCGCGCGTGCACGGGGCCGGTCCTCGCGTCGAATCGCCAGCCAGGCCAGAAGCAAACTCGCCGCCAACCAGCCAAGCACAGCGCTGGCGCTCCAGCCACCGAGATGGGGGCCCCGAGATGGCGTGCCATCCAAGGTGAACGGCAGACTCCAGTACTCGCCAAGGTTATGAAGGATGAGTTTCCTTCGGGACGGCAAGGGTGCCGTGGAGGGAATGGGGGCGGGTGTCTCTGCAACTGTTGCTGGCGGGTCGAGCGGGGCCGCGACGTCGGCCGGCGGGGCCTCGGGGTGGGAGGCGGAAACGGGTGCCGGATTGGGCACGACAACCGCCGTGGCAGGCTCCGGCGCAACTGGTGTTGTCACCGTGGCAGGGGGGATCTGCACCTCATCGGCCAGGCGGGCCAGCCTATCCTCGGTGACGGCCGTGCGCGCCTGCACCGTTTGATTGCGCTGGATGCGCCAGGCGGAGCCCAGGGAAAGTAGGATAAACGGCACGGTGGCCAGCATGAGCCGGCGGCGCGGGGCCACCCACGGCAGCAAGAGCCAAGGCAGAAACGCAAAGGGGAGGGCGGAGGACTTGGTCGCCAGCGCCAGGAAGTAACACGCGAGCGCACCGGCGTAGTGGCGCCGGGAGCCGTTGCCCCACCATGCGAGGGCGAGATGGATGGCAGCGAGGATGAACGTGCCCGTGAGCACGGTTTTGAGCTGGATGATCCACGCAACTGCCATCACGTTCATAGGATGCGCGATCAGCGCCAGCATCAGGGGCCAGCGCCACGACGGGCGCCAGCGGGCGACGAGGTGGGCGCACCACGCGCAGTTGATGCCGTGGAGGGTGAGGTTCAGCAGGTGCCAAGGGAGCGGCTTCGATCCCCACCACTGATACAGGAGGGCAGTGAGCGAATCGAAGAGGGGCCAAATGTGGAATCGCCAGTAGACCATGTGGTCGGGTTTTTCATTGAGGCCGAAGCGCCAGAAGATGAAGGCGTTGTCGTCCCAGATGGGCGCACCGTTGAGCGCGGGCGCGTACAGCGTGAGGAGTAGGAGGGCGGCGAACGTGTAGGCCAGGGGCCGCGGCAGGCTCATCGGCGCTCCAGGAACCGCAGCAGCGCGCGAGCGTTGGCGGCGGGATCCTCGCCCATGGTGAAGGCCCAGGACTCGCCTCGCTGCCACAGGCGCAGGGCCGCGCGCAGTCGCGCGGCGGCGATGCCGCTCAACCGGAGCCAGTCCGCGGGCGTGTGCTCGAGGAACCACTCCACCACCATGGGCAGGCCCACGCCCACCACCATGTGAGTCGTCAGTCCGCGGAGTGCCGTGAGCGGGCCCAGCCGCTGGAAGTGGGAGTCGGGACGAGGCCAGCGCTGGCCAAAAATGAGCACCGGATGTTCGCCGGGGCCCTGCGCGATGGGGGATCCGAGGGCGGGGAGCGGGATGAGATACTTGTCACCGTGAGCGGCGCGCTTGAAGACGGGGAAGCTGCCCGGGAGATGTGCGGGAACCGCGTGCACGCCCACGCGAAGGGGGAACGGATGGACGCGGCCGGTAGCATCCACCAGCGGCGTGTCGTCAGAGAGGAGCGCCACTCCCGGAAGGCGAGCAAGCTCGAGCAAAAGGGTTGTTTTGCCCCCGTGCGATGGCAACATGACGAGCACGTCGCGTCCCCGATAGCGGAAGGCACAGGCGTGCACCTTGTGGAGTCCCGCTTGGTCGAGGGCCTTGCCGGTTAGCGAGAGGATCATCAGGTAGCCCAGCTCGTGCAGTCGGTCGGCGTCGGGCGACCACAGGCAGCCGTGGCGGCGTGCGGGCACCCAGGAGCTCAACGCCTGGCCGTGGAAGTCGTGCCAGCGCACGCCCTCGAAGCGATATTCGAGCGCATTGGCCGTCGTGCGCGTGGCCGCCACCGCGGGCAGCAATTCGCGCGGCACCGGTGCGTGGATCAGTTCGACGGTGAAGCGGGGAGTGGCGACCTCGGCGCGGAACGCTTGGAACTCGGCCGCAAGAACGTCCAAAACCGCGTGTTGGGACAACACCCGGATCGTGGTACCATGGAAGTCCAAATCGAGTCGGCGGGTCATTGTGATGGTCTCTGTGCTGATCATAACCTGGAAGCGCGCGGCGCTCCTACAAAAATGTCTGGCGTCGCTGGCCCCCTGGGCGCGGGAAGCCGATTTGCAGGTCGTAGTGGTGCTCAACGGCGACGACGCCGAAACCCGCTCGCTGCTGGAGTCCTATGGCCAGAGCTGGTTGGAGTGGCAGGAGATTCCCGCCACCACACCAGGCGCCGCTCGCAATGCGGGGCTCGCGCGCCTGCGGGGGGAGTGGTGCTTCTTCATCGACGACGATGCCCGCGTCCCGCCGGACTACCTCTGGCATCGGCGGCGAACGCTGGAGGAAGTTCCGCAGGTCGACGTGTTCGGCGGCCCCGATGGCCCCGATCCCGATGACGCTCCCTTGGCGCGGGCCCTGGCACTGGCATTGGCATCGCCCTTCTGCAGCGGCCCCACTGCGGGACGCCACTGTCCCCGGGGCGAGGGGCCACGTGAGGCGGATGAGACCACCCTGACTTCCTGCAACCTCTGGGTTCGCACCAAGTGGCTGCGCTCCCACAGCTTTCCGGTGGCCCCGCGCCGCGGAGAGGAGACTGTGCTGCTGAAGGAATTGAACGCGGCCGGCGCGCGGCTATGCTACGTGCCGGGACTGCGGGTTTGGCCCGCCCGCCGCGACCGCTGGTCCGAGATCGGGAGGACGAGCTTCTGGAGCGGCCACTGGCGCTCGCGGCACGGTGGCGGGCCGTGGTTTCTCCTGCCGGCCCTCTTCGTGCCCGCCCACGCACTGGCGCTCACCGGTGCGGGACAGGTGTTGGCCTTCGCGGGTGTGGCGGTGGTCGCCGTCTGGTTCGCGGACACGTGCCTCCGGGAGCGGCGCTGGGATCTGTGGGCACGCATGGTGGCGCTCCACTGGTTCGTTCCCTTCACGTACGGGCTTGGCCGCTGGCACGGGATGATGCGATGGAACCGCTGACGTGGGAAAAGGTCCAGGCCCTCAAGGCCGCGGGCAACCTACATCCCCTCAGGGTGGTGAGCGGCAGCATGGCCCCCCTCATCCCGATCGGCGCCACGGTCGTCGTCGATCCCGCACGCACACCACGGCGCTGGGACGTGGTGGTCTACTGGGACGGGCAGAAGCTGATCTGCCACGTGCTCTGGCACGTCAACCGTCACGCACTTCCCAATGAGGCGCTGCTTTTGGCCCCGCTGGTCGGCCGAAGCGTTGACCTGGCTGTGCCCCGCGAGCGCGTCTTGGGCGTGGTGGTGAGCCACCGCCTCACTTGGTTTTGGCGGCTCCGGATGCTCTGGGGAAGGCGATAGGAGACGGGGGCTGGATGCGCTCGTCGAGCAGCGCCATCAGATTGCTCTTGATCGGCAGCGGCAGCTTCGACGAGGTGTAAGTGGAGAGCTTCTTCTCGAAGAGGAATCCGTCGAAGTCCTGGTCGGGAGCGTCGCAGGTGAAGATCTCGAGGCCATGCTGGAAGGAGAGCGGGAACTCGCCGAGCTTCTCCCCGCGGAAGGTGCCGTAGCGGCCCCGCGGCATCACGTTGGCCGCCTTGGACATCATGAGGGCCTCCACCGCACAGAACCCCGTGCCGTGGTGGGTGCGGTCCAGGCCCACGAACGTGACGTCGCTCTTGCCGGCCAGCCCCTTGGTCTCGTTCCAAGTCAAAAACTCCAGCGGGCGACGGAAGTGGTGCTGCAGGCCCGCGGTCACCTCCATGCTGATGCGCCGGTCGCTCCAGGTGTGGTCGAAGATCTCGCTGCGGTGGAGGAGGAGGGCGGAGGCCGGTGCGTCCGGGTCGAACTGCTTGAGCCAGCTCGCCAGCTTGCCCTTGAACAGCGGCCACGAGAGGTACGAGTCGGTCATCAACGCATAGAAGAGGTAGCGGGAGGTGGGGACGAACGCGGGCCCGCGCAGGCGATAGCCCAGCACCTGGCCACGCCAGGCGGCGGGGACGAGGAAGGTCAGGTCGGCGGGCACGAGGAAGAGGGATTTGTTCTTGCGCGGAATCGGGAAGCGCAGGAAGAATTCCAGGATCCCGATCGCGCCGTCCTTCAGGAGGACGACGTCGTAGAAGTCGAGGTGCGCGTAGTTCCGAAAGAAGAACGAATAGATCGGATTGAGCGGGTGGTAGAACTCCTCGCTCGAGGGCCACAGGCGCCCCTGCAGCTCGGTGTCGTAGTCGTTGTGGAGCGGATTGTCCCAGCGGTGGGCGAGGAAGTTGAGGTTGGTGCGCGCGCGGCGCTGGAGGTCAGCCCACATAATGGCGGTACACTTTCATGTAGAGGTCGTTGAAGGTGCGGTTCTTGCGGTCGGCGAACGTACACCAGCGCTGGTAGACCTCGAGGTTGGCGGCCTCGTGGAGCGTTGGCAGGAAGGCCTGGAAGGTGTGGCCGTCCCGCAGGCCATCCCGCACGATGCGGGTGGCGTTCTTGAGACCCAGGTAGGCGAGGGCCTTCGTGGCAATCGGCGCGCGGGCCGGAGTCGGCGCGGTGGCGCAGGTCTCAAGGTGCGCCTCGAGGGCGCGCAGGTGGACGAGCTTGCCCCGGCGCGAGAGGCGCACGGGAACCATGTGGACGTGTTCTTCGATGCCCGCGACCCGGAAGGAGGAGAAGCCGGCCCAGTCGGTGAGGATCAGGGGCAGGCCACAGGCGAGGGCCTCGGCGCAGCTCATGCCGTAGTCCTCGTCGTTGTGAACGCTGATGTTCACGAACACGTCGGCCGCACTGTAGTAGGCCAGCAGTTCCTTGTTGGGACGGAAGCCGTGGAACTCGATCGAGTCGCGCACGTCGGGGGCGAACGCCTGCCACTTGCGCCAGAGGCGCTGGAAGTATTCGCCTTCCATCTCGTTGATGAGCAGGAAGGGGTCGCCGATCTTGTCGACGTCGCCGACGAGCACCAGGCGCGCCCGGCGTCCGGTGCGCTGACGCCAGCCGGCGAACACGTCCATGAGCTGGTGGATGCGCTTCTGCCGCGAGAGCCGGCCGGTGAAAATGAACACGGTTTCGTCGGCGGCCCACCCCTTCTCGCGGCGGAAGGCCTCGCGCAGCTGAGGGGCCGGATAGAAGTCGGCGGGGTCCACGGGGAAGGGGCACACGCGCAGCTGCTCGGCGGGGATGTACTCGGTCAGCATGTTCAACTGGCGCTCGCTGGCGGCGTACCACAGCACCGTCTGGCCTGCGAGGACGACCTCCAGTTTTTTCCACTGGCTAAACGTCAGCGAGAAGTCGCCATAGAGATGGAAGAGGAAGCGCGGGGCGTGGCCTCGCTCCTTGTACTGGCGGACCACGTACTCCAAGAGCCCCAGCGGGTGGGGGCGGTGGTCGAGGAAGATGACGTAGTCGGGGAGCGACTCCGTCAGGAGCTGGCAGGCGGCGGTGAATTCGAACTCGTCCATGCCATCCATGTAGTTGACGGGAACGAGTTCGAGCTCGCTTCCCAGGGCCTCGTAGGCCTTGAGGAGGTTGCTGACAATTTTCTGGCAGCTCACCCAGGAGGACGGGCTGTGGGAGTACACCACGCAGGCTTTGGACATGGCCCCATTATGATTGGCGGGGCGTGCGTTGGACAACCGAAAAGTGTTGGGCGAGCATGGGTGAAGGAGAAACCCATGCGTCTCACGACTCTCACTTTATTGTGGGCGCTCAGCGCCCAGGCCCAGCAGGCCGACAGCCCCTATTACCTGCGTTCAAGTGAGCAGCCCCACTTTAAGAATGACAACAACGGTCGCAACGACATGGAACGCATCGACGACAACGTCCGCCAGATCAACGGGCTAGTTGGCGAGCTGGCCGCGTTGAAGCGGGAAGTGGAGGCGCTCAAACAGCGGATTGGCGCGTTGGAAGAGGCTTCGACAAAAAAATAGCGCGTCGCCAAAGGGCGGGGCAGCATCGGGCTTCTTTGCAGACATCTTGCCCCCTGCGGGCCATCATCGTGGCCTCGGAGGTGAGGCATGGGACGATGGTTAGTGGTGTGGCTCTGGGCCGCACTGGCCCACGGGCAAACCGTGCTGGTGATCGGCGACTCCCTCACGGAAGGCTATGGCCTCGATGCCGAAGACGCATTCCCCGCCGTCCTCGAGGGATTGCTGCGCCCCAAACACAAGGCGATCAAAGTGATCAACGGCGGCGTGAGCGGCTCCACCACGGCCAGCGCCGTCCAGCGCGTGAAGTGGTTTGCGCGCGCTAAGCCCCATGTTGTGGTACTCGCCCTCGGCGCCAACGACGGCCTGCGCGGGCTCGACGTACAAGAGAGCCGCAAGCATTTGGAGGCCGCCGTCACCACGGCCCGTGGCATGGGAATGAAGGTGCTCCTGGCGGGTATGCAGATGCCTACCAACTACGGCCGGCCCTACCGGGCGGCGTTTGAGAAGATGTATGCGGACCTCGCTCGGGATCTCAAGCTTCCGTTGTTGCCCTTTTTGTTGGAAGGTGTGGGCGGCGTGCCGGCCATGAACCTGGCCGACGGGATCCACCCCAATAAGGCGGGTCACGCGCGGGTGGCACAGAACCTCGCGCGCTCGCTGGAGGGGCACCTGTGAGCCTGAGCGTGCGCGACCTCCACAAGGGGCACGTCCAAGGGGAGCGCAAGATCCACGTGCTGCAGGGCCTCGACCTCGAGGTCGCCAACGGCGAGACCGTTGCGATCGTTGGCAAATCGGGCAGCGGCAAGAGCACGCTGCTGGCCCTGCTGGCGGGGCTCGATCGGCCAGACCAGGGCCACATCGTGCTCGACGGCGGCGCCCTCGAGGCGCTCAACGAAACCGCGCTAGCGCGCCTGCGGGCACGCTCGATGGGAATCATTTTTCAGCAGTTCCAACTCGTGCAAACCCTCACGGCCCTTGAAAACGTCATGCTTCCCGCCGAGATCCTCGGTGATAGAGACGTCGAGGCCCACGCCCGGTCCCTGCTCGAGAGCGTGGGACTCGGCGAACGGCTGCACCATTTCCCGTCACAGCTTTCCGGGGGCGAACAGCAGCGCGTAGCCATCGCGCGCGCCCTTGCGGGCCGGCCGCGCCTGGTGCTCGCCGACGAACCCACCGGCAACCTCGACGCGGAAACGGGCCAGGTGGTGATGGATCTCCTGTTCCGACTCATCGGTGAGCAGGGAACGGCGCTGGTACTCGTGACCCACGATCCGGAGTGCGCCGCTCGCTGTGGCCGCGTGCTGACGCTGGCGAGCGGCCAACTGCGGGAAGGCGCCGTCCGATGAGTCCCCTGCGCTGGCTGCGTCGAGAGTGGCAGCGCTTCGCCGCCGCCCATGTGCTCATTCTCTTTACTCTCGTGCTGGGCATGTCGGGCCTCTTCCTCATCGGCAAGATGAAGGCCTCCTTCCTCTTGTCGCTGCGGATGCAGGAGCGAGAGATCCTGGCCTCGGACCTCGCCCTTCACGCGCGCCGCACTCTCTCGGTCGAGGAGACGCGGGTCTTCCGCGAGGTGGTGGGGGAGGGGACCGAAGCGACCTATCGCGTGCTCGACATGAGTTCCATGCTGTACGCCGGGTCGCGATCGCGTCTGGCGGAAGTGCGCGTGGTCGAACCCGGCTTTCCGTTCTATGGCCGCCTCGTTGACGAGGCCGGACCGCTGCGGTTCACCGCCGATCATCCCCTCTTCGCTCGCCAGTGTCTGTGGCTCTCGCTCGAGATGCGCCGGCTCACCGGCAGCCAGGTTGGGGGCAAGCTCAAGCTCGGCGAGGCCTGGTTCGAGGACTGCGGAACCGTGCTGACCGACTCTACCCAGGGGTTGCGCGGCTTCAGCCTCGCTTCCCGGATCTACCTCGGCCACAACAACCTGGCGGCCACCAAGCTCATGGGGGTGGGGTCGATCGCCACGCACGCCATCCACGTGAAGCTGCGGCCCGCATTCCAGGCCCGCGCCGATGAGTGGAAGAAAAAACTCACCGCCGGCTTCACCGAGCCCGGCATCTCGGTGCGCACCCCGCGCGACGCGAGCGACCAGATGGCCCGCTCCGGCCAGCTGCTCGGTGACTATCTCCAGCTCGCCTCGCTGGTAGGATTGTTGCTGGCCGTGGTCGGCTGCTTCTACCTCTTCCGCTCGCTCATGCACCGCCGGCTCAAGGACATCGCCGTGCTGCGGGCGCTGGGCGTATCGCCGGCGCGCGTGCGCCTGTTGCTCGCGACACCCATGCTGGCCGACTTCGCGATCGCCGTACCATCTGCGTGGCTGGTCGCCGCCGTCGCCCATCCGCTGTTGACAGGTCTTCTGGGCACCCTGTTCAACGCCCAGTTCCCACCCGTGCCGTTTCCCTGGGAGTGGGCGTGGCAGGCGCCGCTGGTGCTATTCGTAGTGGCCTGCGGGTTGATCCCCGCGGTGGAGGAAGCGCTGACGGTGCCGGTGCGCACGCTGCTGCAGGACCAGGACCACGTGGGCGTGCTGCCCCTGGGACGCGCGGCGCTGTTTGCACTCCTGGGGCTTGCCGCATTCACCTTGCTCGCTTCGGGCGTGGCGAAGTCCTGGCAGACCGGTGCCCTTTTTATGGCGGGACTGGTTGCGGCCGGACTGTTCTTACTGCTGATTGCCTTCCTCTTGCGCGCTCTACTGGCGCCCTTCGCGGCCACCGCCCGCCTCGCCTCACCCCTGGGGCTTCACGCGGGGCTGGTCGTTCGCCGCCTCCTGCGACGCCCGGTTCCCACGCTCTTGACTCTCGTGGCCCTGGGTCTCGGGGGCACGCTCGTGTCCTTGCTCTCGCACCTCGAGATGTCTCTGGGGCAGGAGTTCACCGTGGGGGCCCAGTCGCGGCCGGCGCTTTTTCTCTTCGACATCCAAGACGAACAGCGCTCAGCGCTGGAGGCGTTCCTCGCCGAGCGCAAGGCCGAGGTGCTATCGCTAGCGCCCATGGTGCGGGGTAAGATCACCGAGGTCAACGGCGCGCCCTTCCGCCGGTCAACGCCCGATGATGGGGGCATGCGCACGCGCGAGGAGGAGACGGCCTCGCGCTTTCGCCAGCGCATGATGAACCTCAGCTGGGCGGAAACAACCAACACCAGTGAGGCCATCGTAGAGGGCGAACCCTTCGCCAACGCGCGCGTGCCGGATGGGGAGTTCGCCGTCTCTCTGGAGAAGCGCTTCGCGGGCCGGCTGGATCTCTCGGTGGGTGATCGGATGACCTTCGAGATCCTTGGCGTGGAGGTGGTGGGCCGGGTCGTGAACCTGCGAACGGTAAAGTGGACCAGCTTCATGCCTAACTTCTTCATCACCTTCGCCCCCGGCGCGCTCGAGGAGGCCCCCAAGACCTGGCTCGCGGCCCTGGGCGCCGGCACGGACCCCAAGGACGCAGCCGAACTACAAAACGCGCTGGCGCTGGCCTTCCCTAACGTCTCGGCCGTGGAC
>ERZ761607.5598-NODE-5598-length-10209-cov-4.758519_pt1 | contig 10209 bp, 9 predicted proteins | sample MGYA00511164_ERZ761607 | MGnify/ENA primary metagenome ERZ761607 (study PRJEB28899, sample SAMN02445080) | bioreactor sludge metagenome | biome: EBPR sludge | place: Australia: Brisbane, Thorneside Wastewater Treatment Plant | collected 2011-06-22 ...
TGCGCGAGGGCCTCACCGCCAACCGCATCGAGTGGATCGCCGGCATCATCAACGGCACCACCAACTTCATCCTCTCGGAGATGCGCGCCAAGGGGCTGGACTTCGGCGCCGTGCTGAAGCAGGCGCAGGCGCTGGGCTATGCCGAGGCCGACCCCACGTTCGACATCGAGGGCATCGACGCCGCGCACAAGGCGACCATCATGAGCGCGATCGCCTTCGGCGTGCCGATGCAGTTCGATCGTGCCCATGTCGAGGGCATCGCCGCGCTGCAGGCGGCCGACATCCGCTACGCCGAGCAACTGGGCTACCGCATCAAGCTGCTGGGCATCACGAAGCGGCGCGACGACATCGCCGGCGGCGGCATCGAGCTGCGCGTGCACCCGACCCTGGTGCCGCGCGAGCGGCTGATCGCCAACGTCGAGGGCGCGATGAACGCCGTCGTCGTGCACGGCGACGCGGTCGGCACCACGCTGTACTACGGCCGCGGCGCCGGCGCCGAGCCGACGGCCAGCGCCGTCGTCGCCGACCTGGTGGACGTGACGCGACTGCACACCGCCGACCCCGACCACCGCGTGCCGCACCTGGCCTTCCAGCCCGGCGCGCTGGCCGCCACGCGCATGCTGGACATCGCCGAGGTGGTGACCAGCTTCTACCTGCGCCTGCGCGTGGCCGACCAGGCCGGCGTGCTGGCGCGCATCACCGGCATCCTGGCCGAGCACGACATCTCGATCGACGCCGTGCTGCAGCGCGAGAGCGCGGAAGGCGAGCGCCAGACCGACCTCATCATCCTGACCCACGACACGGTGGAAGGCCGCATGAATGCGGCGCTGGCGCAGATGCAGGCGCTGCCCACGGTGCTGGCGCCCATCGTGCGCATCCGCAAGGAAGAACTCAGTTGAAATATCTGAGTACCCGCGGCGACCCGGCGCGGGCCGGCTTCTCGGACATCCTGCTCGAGGGCCTGGCGCCCGACGGCGGCTTGTACCTGCCCGAGCGTTATCCACGGGTCGATGCGGCGACGCTCGCGCGCTGGCGCGGGCTGCCGTACGCCGAGCTGGCGTTCGAGGTGCTGTCGCTCTTCATCGCCGACATCCCGGCCGCCGACCTCAGGCGGCTGACCGCCGAGACCTACGACGAGGCCACCTTCGGCAGCGCGGCGATCACGCCGCTGCGCCCGCTGACGGCGCTGGCCGACGGCCTGTGGCTGCAGGGCCTGTCCAATGGCCCCACGCTGGCCTTCAAGGACATGGCGATGCAGCTGCTGGGCCGCCTGTTCGAATACGAACTGGCGCGCCGCGGCGAGCACCTCAACATCCTCGGCGCGACCAGCGGCGATACCGGCAGCGCGGCCGAATATGCGATGCGCGGCAAGCGCGGCATCCAGGTCTTCATGCTCAGCCCGCATGGCCGCATGAGCCCCTTCCAGCAGGCGCAGATGTTCAGCCTGCCCGACGCCAACATCCACAACCTGGCGGTGCAGGGGGTCTTCGACGACTGCCAGGACATCGTCAAGGCGGTCGGCAACGACCTGGAATTCAAGCGCCGCCACCGCATCGGCACCGTCAACAGCATCAACTGGGCCCGGCTGCTGGCGCAGGTCGTGTACTACTTCGCCGGCTACTTCGCTGCAACCAAGTCGGACCAGGACCAGGTCAGCTTCGCGGTGCCCAGCGGCAACTTCGGCAACATCTGCGCCGGCCACGTGGCGCGCAGCATGGGCCTGCCGATCGCGCGCCTGGTGCTGGCGACCAACGAGAACGACGTGCTCGACGAATTCTTCCGCACCGGCGCCTACCGCCCGCGCGGCAGCGCCGATACGCACGAGACCTCCAGCCCGTCGATGGACATCAGCAAGGCGAGCAATTTCGAGCGCTTCGTCTTCGACGCGCTGGGCCGCGACGCGGCGCGCACGCGCGCGCTGTTCGCCGACGCGCTGGCGCGCGACGGCGGCTTCACGCTGGCGGCCGACGAATTTGCGCAGGTCGGCCGCCACGGCTTCGTCTCCGGCCGCAGCACCCATGCCGACCGGCTGACGACCATCCGCGAGACCTGGCAGCGCTGCGGCGAGCTGATCGACCCGCATACGGCCGACGGCGTGAAGGTGGCGCGCCAGCACCAGCGGCCCGGCGAGACGATGATCGTGCTGGAGACCGCGCTGCCGGCCAAGTTTGCCGCGACCATCGCCGAGGCCTTCGCCGGCCTCGCCGGGGCCCCGGCGCCGGCGGTGCCCAAGGCGCTGCAGGGCATCGAGTCGCTGCCGCGCCGCTGCACGGTGCTGCCGGCCGACGTGGCGGCGGTGCGCCGCTACATCGAGGAGCACGCGGGATGAACGCGCCAGCCCGCCCGCTGCTGAGCCTGGACGAGGCCCTGGCGCGCCTGGCCGCAGGGGCCGCGCCGCACCGCATCCGGGCCGTCGAGACGGTCGCCACCTTCGACGCGCTCGGCCGCGTGCTGGCGGCCGACGTGCTGTCGGTGCTGGACGTGCCGCCGGCGGACAACACGTCGATGGACGGCTATGCGCTGTTCGCCGACGACGTGCGCGCGCCCGGCACCGTGCTGCCGGTCGCGCAGCGCATCCCGGCCGGGCAGGTGGGCCAGCCGCTGGCGCGCGGCACCGCGGCGCGCATCTTCACCGGCGCGCAGTTGCCGCCGGGGGCCGACGCCGTGGTGATGCAGGAGCAGTGCGAGGCGATCCCGCCGGCGGCCGGTGCACCCGGGCTGGGCGCGGTGCGCGTCAACACCGTGCCGCAGCATGGCCAGTGGGTGCGCTGCCGCGGCGAGGACGTGCGCACCGGCGCCGTCGTGCTGCATGCCGGCGAGCGGCTCACGCCGCAGGCGCTGGGCCTGGCCGCCTCGGTCGGCGCCGGCATGCTGCCGGTGCTGCGGCGCCCGCGCGTGGCGATCTTCTCCACCGGCGACGAACTGGTGATGCCCGGCGAGCCGCTGAAGCCCGGCGCCATCTACAACAGCAACCGCTTCACGCTGCGCGGGCTGGCGCAGGCGGCCGGCTGCGAGGTGCGCGACCTCGGCATCGTGCCGGACACGCTCGAGGCCACGCGCGCCGCGCTGCGCGAGGCGGCGGCAGCGAGCGACCTGATCGTCACCAGCGGCGGCGTCTCGGTCGGCGAGGAGGACCACCTGCGCCCTGCCGCACTGGCCGAGGGCGCGATGGAAAACTGGCAGCTCGCGATCAAGCCGGGCAAGCCGCTGGCCTTCGGTCACGTGCGCCGGCCCGACGGCAGCGCGGCGCTGCTGGTCGGGCTGCCGGGCAACCCGGTGTCGGCCTTCGTGACCTGGCTGATCGCGGTGGCGCCGCTGCTGCGCGTGCTGCAGGGGCGCGGGCAGGCGGCGCTGCCGCCATCGATTCCGATGAACGCCGGCTTCGACTGGCCGCGGCCCGACCGCCGGCGCGAATTCCTGCGCGTGCGGCTGGCCGAGGACGGCACGCTGGCGCTGTTTCCCAACCAGAGCAGCGGCGTGCTGACCTCGGCGGTGTGGGCCGACGGCCTGGTCGACAACCCGCCGGGACAGGCCATCGCGCGCGGCGACCGCGTGCACTTCCTGCCGCTGGCCACGCTGCTGGCCGGATGAGGGCCGTGATGAAGGTGCAGGTCCGCTATTTCGCTTCGCTGCGCGAGGCCCTGGGCCCCGGCGAGGCGGTCGACTTGCCCGAAGGCGCGACGGTGGCCACGCTGCGCGACGCGCTGCTGGCGCGCGGCGGCCGTCACGCCGAGGCGCTGGCGCGCGGCCGCGCCGTGCGCTGCGCGGTGAACCAGGTCATGGGCGACGAGACGGCGGCGCTGTCCGACGGCGCCGAGGGCGCCTTCTTCCCGCCGGTGACCGGGGGCTGAACGATGGCGGCGACCGCGCCCCGCGTGCGCATCCAGGCCGAGGACTTCGACCTCGGGGCCGAGGTCGCGGCACTGCGCGCCGGCGACCTGGGCGTGGGCGCCGTCGCCAGCTTCGTCGGCACAGTGCGCGACCGTCACGGCGCGCAGGCGGGTGAAGTCAGCGCGCTGGAGCTCGAGCATTACCCCGGCATGACCGAGCGGGCGATCGAGGCCATGATCGACGCGGCGTTCGGCCGCTTCGACATCCGCGCCGCGCGTGTCGTCCACCGCATCGGGCCGCTGGCGCCCGGCGACCAGATCGTGCTCGTCGTCGTCAGCTCCGCGCACCGCGGCGACGCCTTCCAGGCCTGCGAGTTCCTGATGGACTACCTGAAGACGCAGGCCCCGTTCTGGAAGAAGGAGACCACGCCCGAAGGCGCACGCTGGGTCGACGCCCGCGTGGCCGACGACGAGGCACTGGCGCGCTGGGGCATCACGGCAGGCAACGCGGGCAGCGCGGACACGGCACGGCGCTGATGGACGCCCCCGGCCCGGCCGTCGACACCCGCCACCTGCGCAATGCGCTGGGCCGCTTCGCGACCGGCGTGACCATCGTCAGCTGCCTGGACGCCGAAGGCCGCTACGTCGGGCTGACCGCCAACTCGTTCAATGCGCTGTCGCTGGCGCCGCCGCTGGTGCTGTGGTCGCTGCGCGAGAGCAGCCCCAGCCTGGCCGCCTTCCTCGCCGCGCCGCGCTTCGCGGTCAACGTGCTGGCCGAGGCGCAGGTCGAGCTGTCGCGCCGCTTCGCGAGCCGGCGCGAGGACAAGTTCGACGACGGGCTCTGGGCGCTGGGCGAACATGGCGCACCGCTGCTCGCCGGCTGCGCCGCGGTCTTCGAGTGCGAGCAGGTCTCGCAGCAGGTGGCCGGCGACCACCGCCTGTTCATCGGCCGCGTGCTGGCCTGCACCGAGTCGCCCGTGCCGCCGCTGGTCTTCCAGGGCGGCCATTACCACCTGCTGGGGGAGGTGCTGTGAACCCGCACATCGAGGCGCCCTGGATCGCGATGGCGGAGCAGGTCTTCGCGCTGTGCGGTGTCCAGCCGGGCGAGGTCTGCGCCGTGCTGTCGGAGACGCGCACGCGGCCCGAACTGCCGCAGATGGCCGCGCTGGCGCTGGCGCGGCGCGGCGCGCGCGTCTTCCACGTCGTGCTGCCGCAGCGGCCACTGGTCCACGGCATCCCCGTGCGCTCGACCGGCGCCTCGGACGCCCTCGGCGGCATCGAACCGGTGGTCGCGGCGCTGGCCGGCTGCGGCTTCATCGCCGACTGCACGGTCGAAGGGCTGATGCACGCGCCGGAGCTGCCGCGCATCCTGGCCGGCGGCGCGCGCGGGCTGTACATCAGCCACGAACACCCGGAGATCCTGGAACGCTGCCTGCCGCGCGCCGAGGACGAGGCGCCAGTGCGCGACGCGATGCGGCGGCTCAAGTCGGCGCGCGCGATGACGGTGACGTCCGCCGCCGGCACCGAACTGCGCATTGCGCTCGCCGACGCGCGCGTGGGCGGCGTCTGGGGCTTCACGTCGCGGCCGGGCTCCTGGTCGCACTGGCCGGGCGGTCTGGTGCTGGCCTTTCCGGCCGCCGGCAGCGTGGCGGGTACGCTGGTGCTGGACCGCGGCGACGTCAACCTGACCTTCAAGCGCTACCTGGACGCGCCGGTGCGGCTGCACATCGAGCACGACCATGTCGTGGCGGTCGAAGGCGACGGCGTCGACGCCGAGCTGATGCGCGGCCAATATGCCGACTGGTCGGCGCAGGAGGGCGACCGCTCGGCCTATGCCGTCAGCCATGTCGGCTGGGGCCTCAACCGGCGCGCACGCTGGGACGCGATGGCCGCCTACGACAAGGCCGACTTCAACGGCACCGAACTGCGCGCCTACGCCGGCAACTTCCTCTACAGCACCGGCGCCAACGAGGTGGCCGGGCGCCACACGCTGGGCCACTTCGACCTGCCGCTGCGTGGCTGCACGGTGGCGCTGGACGGCGTGACGGTCGTCGAGCGCGGGGTGCTGGTCGGATGAAGGTCCCCGCCTTCAGCGAAGGCGGCCGCGGCGATGTCGCGGTGCTGCTGCTGCACGGCATCGGCGGCGGGCGGGCGATCTGGCAGGGGCCGGCGGGCGAGGGCGGCACGCTGCACGCGCTGGCCCAGGCGGGCTGGCGCGGCGTCGCGATCGACCTGCCGGGGTATGGCGACTCGGCGGCGATGGGCGCGCCCGATCTCGATGCACTGGTCGCCGGCGTGCGCGCCGTGACGGACGCGGTGGCGGCGTCGCGCACCGTGCTCGTCGGCCACAGCATGGGCGGCATGGTCGCGCAGGAACTCGTGGCCCGCGACCCGAGCGGCGTCGACGCCCTGGTGCTGGCCTGCACCAGCGCCGCCTTCGGCCCACCGGGCGGCGACTGGCAGGCGAATTTCGTCGCCGAGCGGCTGGCGCCGCTGGACGCCGGGCAGGGCATGGCCGGCGTCGCCGCGGCGCTGGTGCCGGGCATGGTGTCGCCCGGTGCGGCCCCGGGCAGTGCCGATTTCGCCCGCAGCGTGATGGCGCGCGTGCCGGAGGCCACCTACCGCTCGGCGCTGCGCGCCATCGTCGCCTTCGACCGCCGCGAGGCGCTGGCGCGCATCGCCGTGCCGACCTTGCTGATCGCCGGCGAGCACGACCGCACGGCGCCGGCCGCGGTGATGCAGCGCATGGGCGCACGCATCCCGGGCGCGGCCTTCGTGACGCTGGCCGACGCCGGGCATATCGCCAATGTCGAGCAGCCGGCGGCCTTCGACGCCGCGCTGCTGGACTTCCTGCAAACGCACTTCGAACCCCGCCGCTGAGGACGCCATGGCCGCCATGCACATCGCCGGCAACCCGCAGACCCTGACGCCGCTGCAGCGCGAGCTGATCGACGTCGCCGCCACGCTGGGCCGCGAGAAATTCGCGCCGCGCGCCGCCGAGGTCGACCGCGACGCGCGCTTCCCGTTCGAGAACTACGAGGACCTGAAGCGCGCCGGCCTGCTGGCGATCTGCGTGCCCAAGGCGCATGGCGGCCTGGGCGCCGACTTCGCGACCTACGTGATGGTGGCCGCCGAGATCGGCCGCCACTGTGGCGCCACGGCGCTCTCCTACAACATGCATGTCTGCTCGACGATGTGGGCCGGCTTCATCGCCGATGCGCTGGACATGACGCCCGCGCAGCGCGCCGACCACGAGGCCAACCGCGCGCTGCACTTCGCCAATGTCGTACGGCACGGCAAGGTCTATTCGCAGCCCTTCAGCGAAGGCGGCGCCGCCGCTGCTGGCAAGGCGCCCTGGGGCACGCTGGCCACGCCCGCCACGCGCGACGGCGTCGAAGGCTACGTGGTCAACGGCAAGAAGATCTTCGCGTCGCTCTCCGGCGCGGCGGACTTCTACGGCGTGCTGTGCACGGTGGACAAGCCGGGCGCGACGATCAAGGATTCTCTGTACCTCGCGCTGCCCGCCGACGCGAGCGGCGTCAGCGTGGTCGGCGACTGGGACCCGCTGGGCATGCGCGGCACCGTCAGCCGCACGCTGCTGCTGAAGGACGTGTGGGTGCCCGGCAGCGCGCGGCTGATGCCCGAGGGCCTGTATGCCCAGGCCGCCATGCGCTACCCGCACATGTTCGCCACGCTGAGCCCCACCTACATGGGGCTGGCGCAGGCGGCCTACGACTTCACCGTGGCCTACCTGCGCGCCGAGGTGCCCGGCATGCCGCCGGTCAAGCGCCGCATGTACCCGACCAAGCAGATCGCGGTGGCCGAGATGCGTGTGGCGCTGGAGCAGACGCGTGCGCTGTTCCTGGCCAATGCGCGCGACGCCGGTCCCGACCCGGACAAGGACACGCGCCTGCGCATCTACGCCGCGCACTACACGATCATGGAGAACGCGCAGGCGCTGGCCGCCAAGGCCATCCGCACCTGCGGCGGGCAGAGCATGCTCAAGAGCCTGCCGCTGGAGCGCATCTACCGCGACAGCCGCTGCGGCAGCCTGATGCTGCCGTGGACGGCCGAGCTGTGCATCGACCGCCTGGGCCGCGAATGCCTGTACGAGCCGGGCGAGCGTGACGAGGAACTGGAAAGCTGAACACGGCGCCGGCGCCATGGTCGCCCGCTTCGAACTCCGCGCCGACGACATCGCGCGCCTGGCCGATGCCGAGGCCGCGGCGCTGCAGGCCGCCGGCCTGCGCGCTGGCGACAGCGTCGGCTGGCTGGCCCTGAACCACCCGCGCGCGCTAGCGCTGCTGGCCGCCTGCCGGCGCCTGGGGCTGCGCTGGGTGCCGCTGAACTGGCGGCTGGCCGCGCCGGAGCTCGCGGCCCTCGTGCGCCATGCCGGCCTGCAGGCGCTGTGGCACGACGAGGCGATGGCGCCGCTGGCCGCGGCCGTACGTGCGCTGGTGCCGCTGCCGCAGCCGCGCGTGCCCGCTGCCGAAGGCGGCCATGCCGCAGGCGACGTGATGCTGGTCTACACCTCCGGCACCACCGGCGAGCCCAAGGGCGCGGTGCACACCGGCGCCGGCATGGACGCCAACGTCGCCGCCGCCATCGCCGCGCAGGACCTCGACGCATCGACACGCACGCTGGCCGTGCTGCCGCTGTTCCATGTCGGCGGTCTGGCGATCCAGGTGCTGCCCACGCTGGCCGCCGGCGGCGTCGTGCAGCTGCACGAACGCTTCGACCCCGCGGCCTGGTTCGACGACGTCGAGCAGTGGCGGCCGACGACCAGCCTGCTGGTGCCGGCGGTGATGCGCGCGCTGGTCACGCACCCGCGCTGGGCGACGGCGGATCTCTCCAGCCTGCGTTTCGTCAACAGCGGCAGCCAGATCGTGCCGCCCGCGCTGATCGAGGCCTTCCATGCCCGCGGCGTGCCGGTGGCGCAGGTCTACGGCAGCACGGAGACCGGGCCGGTGTCCATCGTGCTGGGACCCGATCAGGCGCTGGCCCACGTCGGCCGCGTCGGCTGGCCGGCGCAGGGTGTGCAGGTGAAGCTCGCGGCAGACGGCGAGGTGCTGCTGAAGGGCGCCAACCTGCTGCGCACCTACCACCGTGGCGCGCCGCCGGCCTTCGACGACGAGGGCTGGTTCCATACCGGCGACCTCGCGGAGCAGGGCGCCGACGGCGGCTTCACCATCGTCGGCCGCAGCAAGGAACTGATCATCTCGGGCGGCGAGAACATCCACCCGGCGGAGATCGAGGAAGCGGTTGCCGCGGTGCCCGGCGTGGCCGAATGCGCGGTGGTCGGCGTGGCCGACGAGCGCTGGGGCGAGGTGCCGGTGCTGGTCGTCGTGCCGGCGGCCGACCGCGCGCCGCCGGACGAAGCCGCGTTGCGCGCCACGTGGGAAGGCCGCCTCGCGCGCTTCAAGTGGCCGCGGCGCGTGGTCTTCGCCGAGGCGCTGCCGAAGACCGCGCTGGGCAAGGTGAGGCGCGAGGTGCTCGCGGCGTCGCTCGGTGCTGAACCAGGCGCTGCACCAGGCGCCGCGCCGGGCGGGGCACCGCAGCAGGCGGCGCCCCGCACCGGCTGATCGGTCAGGCGCCGCCGCGCATGCGCCGGCGCCGCATCGCCGCCAGCCCGGCCACGCCGGCCAGCCACAGCGCCCAGGTGGCAGGCTCGGGCACGGCCAGCACGCCCAGCGTGATGTCGTTGGCGTTGTAGACCACGCCGAACTGCACGCCGCTGCCGAAGCCGCTCCAGGTCACGCTATCGAAGACCGAGTCCTGCAGCCGCTGCGCGAAGCTGACGACGACGAACTCGTCGCCGACCACGGGCGTATAGCAGAGGTTGGCGACGTGCAGCGTGCCGCCGACCGTGAGGTCGTCCGTCACCGCCAGCAGGTCGAAGCTGGCGAGCGAGCTCAGGTGGATCTCGAGCGTGCCGGCGCCCAGCAGGCGCAGGTCGCCGTCGACGGTCAGGGTGCCGGTGCTCGCCGGCGCGCCGGGCGCGATGGCGCCGGCATTCGACAGCGCCCACGAGGCCCCCAGCGTGCGCACCAGGCCGTCGCCGGCCAGCACGCCGGCATTGGCGAAGCTGGTGCCGGTGGCCGCCAGCACGGCGCCGGGCTTGACGTGCACGAGGCCGGTGTTGTCGAAGTCGGCATTGACCGCCAGCGTGCCGGCGTTGACGTTGACGGTGCCGGTGTTGACCAGGCGGTACGCGTTGGTGGTGCCCAGGCCGTTGCGCTCGTAGGTGCCGGCAATGTGGAAACCACCGCCGCCGAATCCCAGGGAGCGGGTACCGGCGGCGCTGGCCGCGCCGGCGTCCTCGAGGGTCGCGCTGGCAGCGACGCGGAGGCTGCCGCTGGAGGTCGCGTTGATGCTGCCG
>ERZ761607.5599-NODE-5599-length-10207-cov-3.513692_pt1 | contig 10207 bp, 9 predicted proteins | sample MGYA00511164_ERZ761607 | MGnify/ENA primary metagenome ERZ761607 (study PRJEB28899, sample SAMN02445080) | bioreactor sludge metagenome | biome: EBPR sludge | place: Australia: Brisbane, Thorneside Wastewater Treatment Plant | collected 2011-06-22 ...
CTGTTGCTGATCGCGGTGGTGGTCGGCAGCCTGTTCGGCGCGTTGATCGAGAAGATCTTCATCCGCCCGATGATCGGCAAGTCGCAATTCCCGATCATCATGACGACCGTCGGCATCGCCATCGTCCTGCGGGGGCTGGTGCCGATCTTCTGGGGGGTCGATTCCGCGCCCATCGACTCGCCGATCAAGGGCCATCTTTTCCAGATCGGGCCGGTCTTCCTGCTGGGCGACCAGCTTTTCGCGCTGGCGCTGTTCATCGCGGTTTCGGCGGCGACCTGGGCGTTCTTCCGCTTTTCGCGTCTGGGCGTCGCGATGCGCGCCGCCGCGCAGGATGAAACCGCGGCGCTGCTCATGGGGATCAATGTGCGTCGGTTGCAGGGCCTGTCGTGGATGATCGCGTCGTCGGTCTCGGGGGTGGCGGGGGTCTGTTATGCGCTGATCATCGCCCGCGCGCCGGCCATGTGGCAGCTTGGCTTTCAGGCCTTTCCCGCGACGATCCTGGGCGGGCTGGATTCGCCGCTGGGATCCGCCTTTGGCGCCGCGGTGGTGGGCATCGTGGCCAGCTTGTCGGGCGGCTACATCGGCTTCGGCCTCAAGGAAATCTCCGGCTTCGTCATCATCATCGCCGTCCTGATGGTCCGTCCCTACGGGCTGTTTGGCGAAAAGGAACTGGAGCGCGTCTGATGCGGACCGGACATGCCGTCGAAACCTACGGGCGCCTGATCGCTCTTTCCACCAACCGGGTCACCTGGGGCTGGGTGGCCGCGCTGCTGGCCGGGCTGGTGGTGCTTCCCTGGGTCGTGACGGGGCATTGGCTGGTGATGATGACCAGTGTCCTGATTGCGGCGGTGGGCGCCGTCGGACTCAATGTGCTGACCGGCACCACCGGGTTGATCAGCCTGGGACAATCGGGGTTCCTGGCGATCGGCGCCTATGCCTGCGGTTTGCTGATCCGCGACCTGTCGGTCCCTGCCGAACTGGCGGTGCCGATGGCCGGGCTGGTGACCGGGCTGGCGAGCCTGCTGATCGGCATTCCCTCCTTGCGGCTCAAGGGGCTGTATCTGGCGATCACCACCCTCGCATCGTCGTTCATCATCATCCATGTCATCATGCAGGCTGGACCGCTGACGGGCGGCCCCTTTGGCCTGCGCCTGCCGGGCGTCACCTTCCTCGGCCTGTCCATCGGCAATGGTCCGGGGATGTATTACATCGCGCTGATCGTCGTCGTTGCGGTGGTCCTGTTCGTCAACAACCTGATGCGGTCGCGCTCGGGGCGGGCCTGGGTGGCGATCCGCGAGCACGAGATCGCCGCCCGCAGCATGGGCGTGAACATCGCCCGCTACAAGCTGCTGGCGTTCTTCGTGTCGTCCACCATCGTCGGGATCGCCGGGGCGCTGATGGCCCTGCAACTTCGGTTCATCACCGCGGACGTCTTCGGGGTGTTCCTGTCGATCGAGGCGCTGGCGGCGCTGCTGGTGGGCGGCGTCGGATCGGTGGCGGGTGCCGTGCTGGGCGCGGTGTTCATCGTGTTGCTGCCCGAACTCGCGCGCACGCTGCTGTCGGTCTTCGGCACGGCGGGCGAGACCGGTTCGGCGCTGGTGTTCGAGATCCGCATCGTTGTCACCGGCGCCCTGATCATCCTGATGCTGCGCATCGAGCCCGAGGGGCTGATCGGCATCTGGCGCCGCGTGAAACGCTACTGGTTGCAGTGGCCGTTGCCTGTCTGACGGTTTCTTTGGGAGGAGAAGACAATGAACGTACTGAAATATGCGCTCTGCGCCGCACTGTTTGCCGCACCCGCCCATGCGGACGGGTCGGGGGTCACCGACACCGAGATCTATCTCGGCGCCGTCCTGCCCATGTCGGGCCCGGTCAGCTTTCCGGGGCTGGGGGGGCTTGCGGGGTCGCGGCTGGCCATTGCCGAGTTCAACGCCGCCGGTGGCATCCACGGCCGCACCGTCCGGTTGCGGGTCGAGGATGACGGCTATGTGCCCAGCCGCAGCTATCAGGGTCTGGTCAAGATCCTCGATGAAGGGGTTCTGGCCCTCGTCGGCACCAGCGGCGCGGGTGGACTGGCGGCGATGCTGCCGCTGATCGACGAGCAGCAGGTGCCCACGCTGGTCTCCACCTCGGTGTCGAATGCCGCGGTCGAACCGCTCAGGCCGTATATCTACATGCTGGGCGCCGATTATGAGGATCTGTTCTTCGCCCAGATCCAGTATATCGCCGAACACGACCAGCCGCAGGGCCCCTGGGCGATCATCTCGCAGGATGACGATTACGGCACCCATGTCGTCAACGGGTTCACCGAGGCCGTCGAGACGCTGGGCCTGCCCAGCGTGCCGCCGCTGCGGTTCGCCCGTGGTCAGCGCGATTTCTCTGCCGAAGTCCTGCGCCTGCGCAGCCAGAATATCGGTGCGCTGGTGATTGGCGGGGTCATCATGGAAACACCGGCCGTGCTGCGCGAGCTGGCCCGGTTGCAGATGGACATCCCCACGGCGCATGCGCACACCGCCGCCATCGACATGACCCTGGGGCTGGCCGCCCCGTTCGGCCTGAGCTATTACGCCGCGGATTATGTGGTGCCGATCGGCAGCACCGCCGCCGAAGGGTTCCACGAGCGGGCGCGCGCGCATCTGTCCGAGGAGGACCAGCGCAACCTGAACCGGTTCTCGATCACCTCGTACCTTGGAACGCGGGCGGTGCTGGTCGCGGCCGAGGCCTGCGGCCGCGCGCTGACCCGCGAATGCGTGGCCGCCGAACTGGGGCGGATCGACGCCCTCGATACCGGCGGGCTGTCGGCGCCGCTGGATTTCACCAATGATCGCCATACCGCCGCGCGCGAGGTGCAGGTGGTCCGCGTCGATCCGGTGGCCAACACCGTCGTGCCGCTGACCGACTTCGTCAGCTTCGACTGACCCCGTGCGCAATGCAGGCCCGGGCACCGCAGGGGGCCCGGGCCTGTTGCCGAAAGGATTCCCATGGCCAAGACTCTCGTCCTTCTGGACATTGACGGACCGGTCGCGACGGTGACGCTGAACCGGCCCGAGGCGATGAATGCGCTCAACAGCGCGCTCATCAGGGCGCTGGGCCAGGCCTTTGACCGCATCGAGCAGGACGGCGCTGTGCGGGCGGTGATCGTCACCGGCGCCGGCAAGGCCTTTTCGGCGGGCGGCGACATCGCCGAGATGCGCACCCGCCAGGGGCTCGCCTATTATCAGGAACTGGCCGAGGACGTCCACGCGCTGTTCCGGCGCATCGAACTGTCTGATCGGCCGACCATCGCCGCGGTGAACGGTCATGCCCTGGGCGGGGGCGCCGAGTTGCTGCTGGCGCTGGATCTGCGGATCCTGTCGGACCGGGCCCGGCTGGGACTGCCCGAGATCGGCATGGGCCTGTTTCCCGGTGCCGGCGGCACGCAGCGGCTGGCCCGGCAGATCCCGCTGTGCCGCGCCAAGGAATTGCTGTTCACCGGCGACGCTCTGACCGCCGCCGAGGCGGTGGCGATCGGCCTGGCCAACCGCGTGGTCGCGCATGACGCGCTCATGGCCGAGGCCCGCGCCCTGGCCCTGCGGCTGGCGCAGCAATCGCCGCTCTCCCTGCGGCTGCTCAAGCGCACCATGGCCGACGGTGCGGACATGCCTCTGGCCGCGGCGTTGCGCCACGAGCAGGCGATGATCGGCCTCGCCATGGAAAGTGCCGATGCGCGGGAAGGCTGCAACGCCTTTGTCCAGAAGCGGCCCGCTGTGTTCACCGGGCGTTGAGCGGGGCGCTTGGCGGGAAACTCATAAGGACGGCCAATACTCTCATTGATTGTGACGCTCTTCTCTTATGGGTCTCGCCATTGTCCAATGGCCCGGACACGAAGGCGACCCCGGTTACACGCTCTGCGGCTGCGCCCGTGTTCGAGGGTCCGCGCGTTCCGGGACCCTCGCAGGAAATGACACGACAGCCAGGAGAAGGCTCGACCGATGGAATACTCACGCAAGGACGCCAAGAGCCACGCCCGCAAGACGATGCGCGGCATCTGGGCCGCGGCCCTGACGCCATTTCAGGAAGACGGACGCATCGACGAGGCCGGTTTTCGCTCGAACATGGAAACATGGATCGAGGATCTGCGCATCGATGGCTTCTTCATTGCCGGCAAGCAGGGCGAGTTCTTCTCGATGTCCCTCGACGAGCGCAAGCGGCTGTTCGACCTGGCTGTCGAATGCGCGGCGGGGCGGGCGCAAACGATCATGTCCTGTTCGGACCAGAACATGGATGTCGTCCTTGACCTCGCGCGTCATGCCCAGGCGGCGGGCGCGGATTACATCGTCGTACACGCGCCGGTGCTGCACTTTCTCGAAGCACGCGACGAGACGCTGCTGAACTATTATCAGCGCATCGCATCGGCTGTGGATATCGGCATCGCGCTCTGGTCGCATCCGGATTCGGGTTATCTCATGTCTCCGCAGCTGTGTAACCGGCTGGCCGACCTGGAGACCGTCGTCGCGATCAAGTACTCGGTGCCCAGACCGATGTATTCCGAACTGACCCGGCTGGCGTCCGACCGCATCCTCGTCTCTACATCCTCCGAATCCGAGTGGCTGGACAACATCGTCGAACTTGGATGGCAGTTGTATCTCAGCTCGACGCCTCCCTATCTCTTGCAAACGCCCGGCGACCTGCGGATGCGGGCGTATACGGACCTCGCCTTTGCCGGCCGTCACGACGAGGCCCGACGGATCCGCGACAGCCTCGAACCGGTCCGCCAGGCACGAATTTCGACGCAACCTCCGGAAAAGCCCCATGCGCATCAGAAATACTGGCAGTCCCTTCTGGGACAGGTGGGCGGATTTGTGCGCGCACCGCTGCTGGAACTGACCGAGGCCGAAAAGGCCGCAACACGCGCGGCTTTCGACGCTTGCGGGCTGAAGCGCTGACCCACCCTGTGAAAGGAGACCTGCAATGAGCCGACTCGCCGCCTTCAATTTCCAGAAATGGATCGACGAACACGCCCACCTGCTGAAACCGCCAGTCGGCAACCAAAAGGTGTTTCAGGATGCCGAACTGATGGTTACCGTTGTCGGTGGCCCCAACCAGCGCACCGATTACCACGACGACCCGGTCGAGGAGTTCTTCTATCAACTCAAGGGCGACATGGTGCTGAAGATCCACGACACCAGGACCGGCGAGTTCTACGATGTGCCGATCCGCGAGGGTGACGTGTTCCTGCTGCCGCCGCATGTGCGCCATTCCCCGCAGCGGCCGCAGCCCGGATCGATCGGCCTGGTGATCGAGCCGGTCCGCCCCGAAGGCGCGCTGGATGCGATCGAATGGTATTGTTTCGAGTGCAATCATCTGGTGCACCGCGCCGAGATCGACCTCGTCAGCATCGTTGATGACCTGCCGCCGATCTACCAGGCTTTCTACGCCGACGAACAGGCCCGCACCTGCCCGCATTGCGGCACCCTCCACCCCGGCAAGGTGCCGCCGGCCGGCTGGGTCACGCTCTGAGCAGCCCCGGCGGCCCCAAGCGCGAGCAGGAGATCCCATGCTGCTTATTCTGGAACAGGTGTTGAACGGACTGCAGTACGGCGTGACGCTGTTCCTGCTGGCGGCCGGCCTCACCCTCATCTTCGGGATCATGGGGGTGATCAACCTCGCCCATGGCTCGCTCTACATGATCGGCGCGTTTGCCGGTGTCTATGTGGGGTCATTGACGGGGAGCTATGTCATGGGCATGGCCGGTGCGATCGCTGCCGGCGCGGCGGCCGGTCTGGCGATGGAGGCGCTGGTGGTGCGGCGCCTTTATGCCCGCGACCATCTCGATCAGGTGCTGGCGACCTTTGCCGTCATCCTCATCGCCAATCAGGCCATCGTGCTTCTGTTCGGACGCCAGCCGCTCTATGCGCCGATCCCGGCCGCGCTGGCCCAGCCGGTCACCCTGGGGACCGGGTTCCAGTATCCGGCCTACCGGCTGTTCGTCATCGCGGCCGGTCTTGGGGTCGCGGGGCTGCTGTATCTGCTGATCAACCACACCCGGATCGGCATGCTGGTCCGCGCGGGCTCGTCGAACCGCGAGATGGTCCGGGCGCTGGGGGTGAATATCCGCTGGCTCTATACCTCGGTGTTCGTGCTGGGCGCGCTGCTGGCTTCCTTTGCGGGCTTTGTCGCCGGTCCCATCTACTCGGTCGAGGCCGGGATGGGCGAGCGGATCATCCTGGCGACCTTTGTCGTCGTCGTCGTGGGCGGGCTGGGCTCGATCAAGGGGGCCTTCGTCGCCGCGCTGGTGCTGGGCATGATCGACACGCTCATGCGCGGCGTGCTGCCCGAGATCATGCGCCTGTTGCTGGAGCCGTCGCAGGCCGACGCCCTCAGCGCGGGTCTGGCGTCGATGGGCATCTACCTCGTCATGGCGCTGTTTCTTCTGGTCAGGCCGCGCGGCCTGTTTGCACCGGGGAGCTGAGATGACCACGCATCGCCTCGCCATCGCGGCGGCCCTGATCCTGGCCTGCCTTTTTCCGCTGTTCGCCGCCTCCATCGGGCAGACCGCGCTGGTGGGTCTGGCGACCCGCATCCTGATCTATGCCATCGCCGCGGCCAGCCTGAACATCGTCATGGGCTTTGGCGGCATGGTCAGCTTCGGGCACGCGGCCTTTTTCGGTGTCGGCGGCTATGCGGTCGGCGTGCTGGCCGCGCATCACGGCGCCGACCCGATCTTTGGCCTGCTGCCGGGGAGCAACGCATTCCTGGTGGCCGTCCCCGTGGCCATGCTCTGCGCTGCCGTCGTCGCCGCGATCATCGGCGCGCTGAGCCTGCGGACCGGCGGCGCGCAATTCATCATGATCACGCTGGCCTTCGCGCAGATCCTGTTCTTTCTGGCGGTGTCGATCAAGGCCTACGGCGGCGACGAGGGGCTGGTCATCCGCCGACCCAACGCCCTTTTCGGGTTGAACCTGCGCGACCGGGCCACGATGTACTTCGTCACGCTGGCCATCACCGCAGGGTTCCTCGCGCTGGTCTGGCGGTTGAAGGCATCGACCTTTGGCGCGGTGCTCAACGGCGTGCGCCAGAACGAGCGACGCATGGCCGCGCTGGGCTATGACACCTATGGTGTCCGGCTCTATGCCTTCATCCTCTCGGGGGCGGGCACCGGTCTGGCGGGGGCGCTGATGGCCAATGCCCTGCGCTTTGCCAGTCCCGACATGCTGCACTGGACGAAGTCGGGCGAGCCTTCGCCGAGGTCGCTGACATCGCGGGCAAGGCCAACCGTGGCGAAGGCACCCTGGGAAAAATCGTCAATGACGACACGCTGTACAACGACCTCCTGAACGGCATCAACACGCTCAGAGCCGGCTTTGAGGACCTGCGCGAGCAGGCCCCGATCACCACATTCGCTTCGCTACTGTTCCAGCTATTCCAGTAACCATGCTCGCGGACACCTTCCATTCGTTCTCCCAGCAGACCATGGGGACCTTCACGGCCCTCATGCTGCATCTGGCGATTGGAGGTTTCTTTGTCGCTGCCGTGCTGTCCCTGGCGGCCCTGCTGTTGCCCAGCCGCGTCAAATCAGGCGCGGCGGACATCACCGGTGTGGCATCCACCCTGGCCCTGGCCTTGTTCTTTGCGGGGCGCTTTGCAGAGGCTGGGACGGAACCCTTGAGTAACATGTTTGAAGTCGTGGCGCTGTCCGCGTTGTTCCTGGCCGCGGCGTACCTCGTAGCTTCGCGCCTGAAGCCCATGCAGGGCGTCAGCGCCTTCGCTTACCCGGCTCTGGCCGTCATTTTCATCGTGGACTACCTGCTGGCCCCCACCTTCGTGCGGCCCGGCCATCACGGACCCGAAGAGCCGCTGCTGGTCGCCCATATCGTGCTGGTCATACTTTCTTACGGAGTCTACTTCCTCGCGGCCGCAGCCGCCGTCATGTACCTGCTGCAAGAGCGGCAGATCAAGCGGCACAAAGAAGCCCGCTTCATGAAGGACTTCCCCTCCCTGGAGTCGCTGCGCAAGCTGGTCAACACCTGCATCATCGTTGGACTGCCCCTGCTCTCCGTGGGATTTGTGCTGGGATTTCTGGCATTCAGCAAAGAGGATTGGGCGTCGTTGCCTGCAAACCCCAAGGTACTCGCCAGCCTGGTGCTCTGGCTGGTGCTCATCGGCATTTATCTGGGCCGAGTCACAGGGCTTTTGCACGGGCGCCGGCCTTTCTATTGGGTGCTGGTGGGATTTTGTTTCGTGATTCTTTCGTATGTCGGGCTGGGCCTGATGTCTGTGCGCGCCCAACAGGCGACGCACACTGCGCTGGAGGCCCGATGAACCGATATTGCGTCATCGGCATTAATCACAAGTTCGCGCCGCTGGAAATCCGCGAGCGGGTGGCCTACCCCGATCGCCGCATTCCCGCCGCCCTGCGCAGCATGCGCGAGGCGGCCCAGTGCGAAGAGGCTGTCATCCTCTCGACCTGCAACCGTGTTGAGCTCTATGCCTTCACCTCCGACCCCGCCCCCCAAGAGCGCCTTCTCAAGCTCATGGCCGATGACCACGGCCTGCAATCGGAGTTCTTGGCACGCTACGTCTATTTCCATCGCGGCCGCAACGCCGTGGAGCATCTGCTGCGGGTCGCCGGCGGCCTCGACAGCCTGGTGCTCGGCGAAACCCAGATCGTAAACCAGGTCAAGAAGTCCTACCTCCTGGCCCAAAGTGAGAATGCCACGGGCAAGGCACTCAACAGTCTCTTTCACCGCGCCTTCAACGTAGCCAAGCGCCTGCACAGCGAGACGGGCATCTCCACCGGGCAGCTTTCGACCTCGAGCGTGGCTGTCACGTTCGCCAGGCGGGTCTTTGAGAACCTTTCCGACAAGACCGCGCTGCTCGTGGGTGTGGGCGAAGTGGGTGAGTTGACGCTGAACTACCTCAAGGACAGCGGTATCGGGCGCACGATTGTCTGCTCGCGAACGCTTGACCGCGCCCGTGAGGTCGCCACGCGCTACGGCGGTGACGCTGTACCCCTGGAGTTGATTGAGGACTATCTCCCCCGCGCCGACATTGTCATCAGCCAGACGGCATCCGAGCGGCCCATTTTCTCGCGTGAGATGTTCAAGCAGGCCCTCAAGAAGCGCGGCTGGCGCTCAATCTTCGTACTGGACCTGGCAGTGCCGCGCGACGTCGCGCCGGACGTGGACGAACTGCCGGATGTGTATCTTTACAACGTGGATGACCTCGAACAGGTGGTAGCCGAGCATGCGCTCACCCGCAGCCATGAGATCAAGCGCTGCACGGAAATCATCACGCAGGAAGTCGACGGATTCCTTGCGGGCTTCCAATCGTTCTCGGCCGCACCCATCATCAAGGCGCTGAGCGAGCGCGCACACGCCATCCGGGAGGCAGAGGTCAACCGGCTGCTGGCCCATTTCGTCGACCTGCCGCCGGACCAGAAGGCGGAAATCGCCATGTTTGCCGAGCAACTCGTCAACAAGCTGTTGCACCCCCAGATATCCGCCATCAAGGCCCAGTCTCGCCGCGAAGACGCCGCCGACAGCCTGCGCGTGCTTGCGCGGGCTCTGGGGGTGGATGACATCCCGGCTGCGCCCAAACATGAGGCACAACCGCAGCCGGAGAACCAGTCGTGAGCAACGGCGCGTCGTCAAGACTGGAGTTCCTTGGCCAACTCGCGGGCGGTTTGGCCCACGAGATCAAGAATCCGTTGAGCACGATGAAGCTTACGCTGCAGCTGCTGCAGGAGGACTTTTCGCAGGACAAGTCCGCGCTTGCCATGCGCTCACTGCGCAAGATCGAGCTGTTGCTGAAGGAAATCACCCATCTTGATGAAATCGTGCAGGAGTTCCTGCGTCTTTCGCGTGGCCACGATCTGAAGTTTCAGCGCACTGACCTTGGAGACATGATCCGTGAACTCGTGGAATTCTTGGGCGCGGAGGCCAACCAGAAGTCAGTCACGCTGCGCTCGCAACTTGAGGGGGAGCTTGACGGAATCATCGTCGACGCCACTTACATACGCCAGGCGCTGACGAATCTGCTGAAGAATGCGCTCGAAGCCACGGAGCCCAAAGGTGGCGGTGAAGTCATCATCCGGGCGCGACGTCACAGCGACGTGGTCATGGTCGAGGTCATCGACACCGGAGTCGGGGTTGCGCACGCGAACCGGGAACGTATGTTTCGCCCCTACTTCACGACGAAGAAGGGTGGAACGGGCATGGGTTTGCCC
>ERZ761607.5606-NODE-5606-length-10194-cov-3.078706_pt1 | contig 10194 bp, 6 predicted proteins | sample MGYA00511164_ERZ761607 | MGnify/ENA primary metagenome ERZ761607 (study PRJEB28899, sample SAMN02445080) | bioreactor sludge metagenome | biome: EBPR sludge | place: Australia: Brisbane, Thorneside Wastewater Treatment Plant | collected 2011-06-22 ...
GATCAAGACGATCCTCTACGACCGCCCGGCCCGCCCGCGCCTCGTCGGCAAGCGCGACGAGACCGGTGCCGAGCTGCTGTCGGACTGCCTCGAGCTCGAGCCCAACCAGGTCGCGCTGGCCCTCGCCGCGCGCATTCTGCGCTTCGCCGACCACGCCGATCTGCGCGCGCGCCGCGCCGCGATCGCGGCGCGCCAGCCGGCGAAGCTGGCGCCGGTGCACGCGCGCACGCCGTTCTTCTGCTCGGGCTGCCCGCACACCCCCTCGACCGTGACGCCGGAGGGCAGCATCGCCGCCGCCGGCATCGGCTGCCATTCGATGGCGATCTGGACCGGCCGCGCCGTGGCCTTCACGCAGATGGGCGGCGAAGGCACGCAGTGGATCGGCATCGCGCCGTTCACCGATTCGCCGCACCTGTTCCAGAACGTCGGCGACGGCACCTATTACCACTCGGCCAGCCTCGGCATCCGCGCCGCGGTCGCGGCCGGGGTGAACATCACGTTCAAGCTGCTGTTCAACGACGCCGTCGCGATGACCGGCGGCCAGCCGATGGACGGTCCGCTGACCGTGCCGCAGATCACGCGGCAGATCCACGCGGAGAACGTGGCCCGCATCGTCGTCGTCTCCGACGACATCGAGAAGTACCCGATCGGCACCGAATGGGCGCCGGGCGTCACGCTCCGCCACCGCGACGAGCTGGATGCGGTGCAGCGGGAGCTGCGCGAGATTCCGGGCGTCACGGTGCTGCTCTACGACCAGACCTGCGCGGCCGAGAAGCGCCGGCGCCGGAAGCGCGGCACCTATTACGATCCGCCCGAGCGCATCTTCATCAACGAGCTGGTATGCGAGGGCTGCGGCGATTGCGGCCGCGTCTCCAACTGCATCTCCGTCCAGCCGGTCGAGACCGAGTTCGGCACCAAGCGCCGCATCGACCAGTCGAACTGCAACAAGGACTATTCCTGCATCAAGGGCTTCTGCCCCAGCTTCGTGACCGTCGTCGGCGGCAAGGTGCGCAAGTACAAGGGCAGCGGCGGGGACGCGGCGCGCGGCGCGCTGCCTGAGCCGAAGCTGCCCCCGCTCGAGACGCCGTGGCCGGTGCTCGTCACCGGCATCGGCGGCACCGGCGTGGTCACGATCGGCGCGATCTTCGGCATGGCCGCGCACCTCGAAGGCCGCGCCTGCTCGGTTTCCGACGTGGTCGGCCTCTCGCAGAAGAACGGCCCGGTGCTGAGCCAGATCGTGTTCGCCAAGGATCGCGCGGCCCTGCACTCGCCGCAGATGCCGAGCGGCGCGGCGAAGGCGCTGATCGCCTGCGACATCGTCACCGCGACGATGCCCGACGCGTTCGGCAAGCTCGCGCCCGAGACGCGCGCAGTCGTGAACCTCGAAGAGGCGCGCACCGGCGAGTTCGTGCAGAACTGGGACAAGCCGTTCGAGGCCGGCGCGATGCGCGCGCGCCTCGAAGGCCGGCTCGACGCCGCGCAGTCGGACTTCCTGCCGGCGACCAAGCTCGCCGTGGCGCTCATGGGCGACAGCATCGCGGCCAACATGTTCATGGCCGGCTTCGCCTGGCAGAAGGGCCTCGTGCCGCTCTCGCGCGAGGCGATCGAGCACGCGGTGAAGCTCAACGGCGCGGCGGTGGACATGAACCTCCGCGCGTTCGACTGGGGCCGGCGTGCGGCCGTCGATCTCGCTTCGGTGGAGCGCGCGGCCAAGGCCGCGCCGCCTGCGGGCCCGCGCACGCTCGACGAGACGATCGCGCGGCGCGCCGAGTTCCTCACCGCGTATCAGAACGCGGCCTATGCCGCGCGCTACCGCGCGCTCGTCGAGCGCGTGCGCAAGGCCGAGGCGGAGCGCGTGCCGGGCTCGTCGGCGCTCGCCGACGCCGCCGCCCGCAACGCGTTCAAGCTGATGGCCTACAAGGACGAGTACGAGGTGGCGCGGCTCTACACCGACGGCACGTTCATGCGCCGGCTCGGCGAGCAGTTCGAAGGCGATTACAAGCTGCGCTTCCATCTCGCGCCGCCGCTTTTCGCCGAGCGCGATCCCGAGACCGGAAGGCTCAGGAAGCGCCGCTACGGGCCGTGGGCGTTCACGGCGTTCAGGCTCCTCGCCAAGCTGCGCTTCCTGCGCGGCGGCCCGCTCGACGTCTTCGGCCGCACCGCCGAGCGCCGCGGCGAGCGCAAGCTGGTCGCGGACTACGAGGCGCTGATGGGCGAGATCGCATCGAAGCTCTCGCCGGCCAATCATGCGGCGGCCGTGGCGCTCGCGCGCGTGCCGGAGCGCATCCGCGGCTACGGCCACGTCAAGGAGGCGAATCTGGAGCAGGCGAAGCAGGACGAAGCGAAGCTGCTCGGCGCGTTCCGCGCGCCCGCGCCGCTCAGCGTGGCCGCCGAATGACGCGGCTCGCGCGCATCGCCGGTGCGGCGCTCGCGTTGCTGCTGTCGCTCGGCGCCGCGCGCGCCGCCGACGAGGCCGGGTTCAGGGCCTGGGTGGAGGCGTTCGGCGCCGAGGCCCGCCAGCAGGGAATTTCGGCGGAAACGCTCGAGCGCGCTTTCGCGGCGGCGAAGTTCAATCCGCGCGTCATCGAGCTCGACAGCCACCAGCCCGAATTCGTGAAGCCGGTGTGGGACTACATCGCCGGCGTCGTCACCGAAGACGCGCTCAAGCGGGCCCGCCAGAAGCTCCGGGAGCACGCCGACCTGCTGGCGCGCGTGCAGCAGCGCTACGGCGTGCCGCCAGAATACATCGTCGCGATCTGGCGCATCGAGTCCGGCTTCGGCGCGAATTTCGGCAATTTCGGCGTCGTCGAGGCGCTGGCGACGCTCGCCTATGCCGGGCGCCGCCAGGACTTCTGGAAGAGCGAGCTGCTCGCCGCATTGCGCATCCTCCAGAGCGGCGAGGTGCCGCCGGAGCGGCTCGTCGGCTCCTGGGCCGGCGCCATGGGCCATACCCAGTTCATGCCGAGCGGCTACCTCAAGTTGGCCGTGGACTTCGACGGCAACGGCAAGCGCGATCTCTGGACGAGCCTGCCCGACGTCTTCGCCTCCACCGCGAACCACCTCGTCGTCGGCGGCTGGAAGGGCACGGCGCCGTTCGGCGTCGAGGTGCGGCTGCCCGCGAATTTCCCCTACGAGATGGCCGAGACGCAGCGGAAAGCGGTCTCCGAGTGGAGCGCGCTCGGCGTGACGCTCGCCGACGGCCGCCCGCTGCCGGCCTGGCCCGGCGCGGCGGCGATCCTGGTGCCGGCGGGGCATCGCGGGCCGGCGTTCCTGGCGAGCGAGAATTTCCGCGCGCTGCTCGACTACAACAACGCGATCTCCTATGCGCTCGCGGTCGGCCTGTTGGCCGAGCGGCTGCGCGGCGGCGGGCGCATCGCCCGCGCCTGGCCCACCGGCGACCGCCAGCTCGGACGCGGCGAGAAAGAGGAGCTGCAGCGCCTGCTCGCGGAGCGCGGGTTCGATCCCGGCAAGGTCGACGGGCAGCTCGGGCCCAATTCGCGCGCCGCGATCCGCGCGTTCCAGAAGAAGGCGGGGCTGCCGGCCGACGGCTATGCCGAATATGGTTTACTGGAAGCCATACGCAAATCTCCGAAGCCCTGAGCCGGGAACGCCCGATTTCCCGCTTGCGTAATCGATAGAGAATTGATTCTTTTCGTATTCACGTAGGGTTCCGCCTGGGGATAGGCGGCAATTCCCGGCCGATATGGGGGCCCACATGACGCACGGCACGCGGCGCCCGGCGCCGCTCGCACGTTTCGCGGCGCTCGCCGGAGTGCTGGCGCTCGCCGCCTGCGGCGGCGGCACCACGGGCACGATGGACGGCTCGATGGCCGAGCAGCTCAACCGCTGCCGCGCCGCCTCGGGGCACATCTACGAGGCCGCGAGCTTCTCCGACTATGTCGGACGCGTGCGGTCCACGGCGCAGCGCTGCGGCATCGGCAGCCGCGGTCTGGCGGCGCTCGGCGCCGTCGAGCAGCGCTCGGCGCTCGACACCGACCGCTTCCCGCCCGGGATGGCGACGCAGGAAGCGGCGCTGCCGCGCGGCGACCATCGCGAGCGCACGATCAACCCGACGCGGAAATACGTCGAAGACCGCATCGAGAAGCTTTCGCCGCGCGGCCGCGAATTGCTCGATCGCCATCGCGCGCTCTTGAAGCGCGTCGAGGCGCGCTGGGGCGTGCCGGCGGAGTACATCGTCGCGTTCTGGGGCGTCGAGACGAATTTCGGCGGCTTCATGGGCACGCACGACGTCGTGGAGACACTCGCCAATCTCGGCCACGGATCGAGCCGCCGACGCTTCTTCACCGAAGAGCTGCTCGGCGCGCTCATTCTCGTCGACCGCGGCCACGTGCAGCGGGGCTTCAAGGGCTCCTATGCCGGCGCTTTCGGGCACGCGCAGTTCATGCCCACCTCCTACATCCAGAACGCGGTCGATTTCGACGGCGACGGCCGCGCCGATCTTTTCGGCTCGCTGCCCGACGTCTTCGCCTCGATCGCCAATTACGAGGTGCAGCGCGGGCGCTGGGATTCGCGCGTCGGCTCCGCCATCTTCGAGGTGCGGCTGCCGGCCGATTTCGACCACCAGGAGGCCGACATCGAGAACCGCCGCGACGTGGGCCACTGGGTGAGCCGGCGCGTGACCCTCGCGAACGGCGCGCCGCTGCCGGGCTCGCTCGGCCAGACCGCGATCCTGCTGCCGGCCGGCTGCAACGGGCCGGCCTTCATGGTAACGCAGAACTTCTACGCGGTGATGGACTACAACCCGCTCGTCGAATACGCGATGGCGGTCACGATGCTGGCCGAGACGCTGCGGAGCGGCGAATTCCGCCTCGCGCGCGCATGGCCCGACGAAGACGCGCTCGGCTCGAGCGGCCGCGCCGAGCTGCAGCAGGCGCTCGTCCGCCGCGGCTACGGCGACGTCAAAGTGGACGGCAAGATCGGCCGCGAGAGCCGCACGGCGATCCGGCGCGCGCAAGCGGCGCTCGGCCAGTGCGCCGACGGCTACGCCAACGCCGCGCTGCTCGCGGCGCTCGAAAGCGGCGATCGCCGCGTTCTCGTGCGTCAAGACGCCGTTCCGCGGGATTTCCCGCGCCAGGACGATGCGGCCTCGCGCCGTGCCGCTGACCGCCGCGACCTCGAACGCCAGGACGCGACACCGCGGCGCGGCATGTTCCCGGCGACCGCCTCGACCAAGACCTACGCGCCGGCGCCGAAGGCGAAGCCCGCGCCCAAGTCGAAAACGGCGGCGGTCAAGACAAAGCCGAAGCCGAAAGCGAAGCCGAAGAAAAAGCCGCGCTACGAGGACGACGACTGAGCGTTCGCCCGGGCGCCGCTACGGAATCGCGAACACGGCGACCGGCTCGGCGACGCCGCGCAGCGGGCTCGGCGGCCGCGCGACCGGCGCCGCGCCGGTGCCGGCCAGCAGCTTCGCCGAGTCCGGATGGCTCACCACCGGCTGCGTGGCCAAGATCTCGCGCGAGGTGCAAAGCCCCTGCACGCGCGCCGCGATGTTCACCGTCTGCCCGAAATAGTCCTGCCGGTCGTTGAGCGTCACCGCGAGGCACGGGCCTTCGTGGATGCCGATCTTGAGCAGCAGGTCTTCGCGCTTCCGCTCGTCGTTGAGGCGGCGCATCTCCTCGCGCATGCGCAGGGCCGCGGCGAGCGCGCGGTCGGGAGTCGTGAACGTGGCCATCACCGCGTCGCCGATCGTCTTCACCACCGCCCCCGCCTCGGCCGCGACGATGTCGTTCAGCACCCGGAAATGCGCGCGCACGAGATCGAACGCGGCGAGGTCGCCCACCCGCTCGTAGAGCTCGGTCGAGCCTTTGAGGTCGGTGAACAGGAAGGTGAGGCTCGTGATCTTGAGGCGCTGGTCGGCGTCGAGCGCGTCGGTGCCGTAGATCTCGCGGAAGCTCTGGTTGCTGAGCAGGCGCTTGGCGGTGAGGAACGGCTTGCGGCGGCCAAGCAGGTCGTGGAGCGCGTCGCCGGCGACCCACAGCGCCGGGAGGACGCGGCGGCCGGTCCGATTCTCGATCGAGAGCCGCAACGGGCCGGGCCGCATCGCGAGCGTCGCCGTCGGCGCCGCGTCCTTCTCGAGAATGATCGACAAGGTCTGGCGCTCGCGCGTCGGCTCGCCCTTCACGTCGAGGAACTGCACCGAATGCGTCACCGGCTCGAACACGATGACGAACTCGGCCGGCAGCGCGAGCGAGAGGATCGCCTTCTCGCCCGCCGGCAGCTCGACCGAATCGATCGTTGTCTCGGCGAGAACGGACTCCGCGTTCCCGGGCAGGTCGATGCCCGAGCCCCAGAACACCTGGCGCATGTACTCGAAGAACGGCAGCTCGTCGGGCGCGTGGGCCGCGATGCGCCGGATGCGCGGGCTGACCGTGAACGTCACCTCGACCATCTCGTCGAGCGTCGGCTCGTAGCCGGCGGCGCAGAGCGCGCAATTGTATTCGTGGCTGTGGACGCTCTTGAGCGTGGCGCTGGCGCCGAGCACGCCGCCGCAGCCGGGGCACAGCACGTTCCACGACAGCTCGAAGACGCCGAGCCGGGCCGCCCGCAGGAACGCGGCGATGACGCGCTCTTCGTCGAGGCCATAGCGTTTCGCGAAATCGAGCACGTTGATTCGGCAGAGCGCATGATCGGGCGCCTCGCGAACGTGGCGCTCGATCGCGTCGACGACGCCGGCATCGGCGCGCTCGCGCAGGGCGGAGAACAGGGCTGCGGCTTCGGACATGCGGTCAGGATAGCCGAAATCGGCGGTCCAGAGAACGCATCGAAACGATGCTTTCGCGCGCGCCCCGCGTTCGCTCCTACAAAACCGCGCGCACCAATCCGCCGTCCACCGTCAGGTTCTGCGCGGTGATGTAGCCGGCGTGGCGCGAGCAGAGGAAGGCCACCGCGGGACCGAAATCGTCGGCCTCGCCGAGGCGCTTCGTCGGCACCGATTCGGCCATGCGGCGGCGCGCCTCCTCGACGCTGATGTTCTGCCGCAGCGATTGCTGATTGTAGACGCGCTTCAGGGCGCCGGTGTCCATGAGGCCGGGCAGCACGCTGTTGACGGTGACGCCGAACGCGGCCACCTCGCGCGCGATCGTGGACATGGCGCCGGTGAGGCCGCCGCGCGCGCCGTTCGAAAGCACGAGGTTGGGATAGGGCTCCCGCACCGAGAACGAAGTGACGTTGACGATTCGGCCCCAGCGCCGCGCCATCATCCCGGGCAGCACGAGCTTGGTGATGCGCAGCGCCGAGAGCATGTTGGTTTCGAGCGCCTTGAGCCACGCGGCCTCGTCGTGCTCGAGGAACTGGCCCGGCGGCGGCCCGCCCGCATTCGTGACGAGGATCGAAACGGGACCGCCGAGCGCCTTCTCCGCGCGCTCGTGAATGAACGGAGCCTGCGTGGGGTCGGCCACGTCGCCCTGGACGAACGCGGCGCCGGCGCCGAGCGCCTCCAGGGCGGCCGCGCCGCTTTCGGCGTTGCGGCCGTTGAGCGCGACCGCGACGCCGGCTTCGTGCAGGAATTTCGCGGCCGAGAAGGTCAGCCCCTGCGTGCCGCCGAGCAGCAACGCGCGTTCGCCCTTGATGCCGAGATCCATGCCGTTCCCTCCCCGCTGCCGCGCTCGATAACGTTTCTCGATCCGCCGGATCGAGAAATTGAATTGGACCGATCCGGCGGCCGATGTCTAGCTTGCGCGGGCGCAGGGCGGAAGCGCATGCGCCGGAGGAGTGCCGGAGATGGCCGAATACAAGTCCATGCTGTTCGCCGTGCAGGGCAAGGTCGCGCGCGTCACGCTCAACCGCCCGCACGCGCTCAACGCCATGCCGCACGACATGGTGCTGGAAATGGACGCGATCGCCGCCGAGATCGCGGCGGACCCGGCGATCCGCGTCGTCGCCTTCGCCGGCGCCGGGCGCGCCTTCTCGGCCGGCATCGACCTGAAGGCGCTGTCGCGCGGCGAGATCGGCCACGACTATCTCGAGCCCTGGGAGCGCTTCCTCCACCGGCTCGAGACGATGGACAAGCTCGTGCTGTGCCTGCTGCACGGATACTTCATCGGCGGCGGGCTCCAGCTCGCGCTCGCCTGCGACATCCGCGTCGCCACGCCCTCGGCCAAGTGCGGGCTGCCCGCCGTCAAGGAAGGACTCATTCCGAGCATGGGGCCGTGGCGGCTCGCGCGCCACATCGGCCTCGGCCGCGCGAAGCAGCTGTGCCTGCTCGGCAACCTGATCGACGGCGCCGAGGCGCATCGCATCGGCCTCGTCGACCACCTGGTGCCCGAGGACGGCGCCGCGGCGGCGTTCGAGCGCATCCTCGCGGACTACCTCGCCTGCGCCGGCCAGGCAGGCCGGGCGACCAAGCGCTACCTCAACGGCAGCTTCGACCTCGGCTTCGACGAGGCCTTCGCGCTCTACATGAAGCTGCAGGGCGAGGTGTTCGCCGGCGCCGACTTCGCCGAGGCGAAGGCCGCGTTCGCGGCCGGGCGCCCGCCGGCCTGGCGCTGAGGCGGCCCGTCGCAACGCTCGCTTCCCGCTCGGCGCCGGGCCCGCTATGCTCCCGGCGGAGAGAGGGAGGACATCGATGCATCGCATTCGCACGCTCGCACTCGCCGGGCTGGCCGCCGCATTCGCCGGCGGCGCCTTCGCGCAGGAGATCACGATCAAGGCCGTCAGCTCGTTCGCCGAGGGCACCAAGGACTCGCTCGGCTTCGAGGCGCTGATCGCCGAGATCAACAAGCGCGGCGCCGGCAAGGTGAAGGTCCAGTATCTCGGCGGCGCGCCGAAGATCATGAATCCGTTCGAGGTGGTGAAGAACCTCAAGGACGGCGTGGTCGACATGGCCAACGCCAACAGCGCGTTCTTCACCAACGTCATGCCCGAGGCCGATGCGTTCAAGCTGGCCGAGTTCGGCATCGCCGATCTGCGCAAGAACGGCGCCTGGGACTACATGAACAAGCTGCTGAACGAGAAGGCCAACGCCTATTTCCTCGGCAACACGCTCGATTTCATCTCGTTCAACATCTATCTCAACAAGCCGATCGAGAAGGCGGACCTCAAGGGCCTCAAGATCCGGGTGACGCCGATCTACCGCGCCATGGTGGAGGCCCTCGGCGGCACCGCGATCAATTCGCCGCCGGCCGAGGTCTACACGCTGATGGAGCGCGGCACGGTGGACGGCTACGGCTGGCCGACCTCGGGCATCTTCGACTATTCGTGGGAGAAGGTGACGAAGTACCGCGTGGAGCCGTCGTTCTACAGCGCCGCGCTGCACGCGCTCGTCAATCTCGCCGTCTGGAACAAGCTCGGGGTCGAGCGGCAGAAGATCATGCAGGAGGCGATGGCCGTCGTCGAAGCGCGCGCCGGCGAGCGCCTCACGCTCGACGACGCCGAGCGCAAGCGCCAGGAGGCCGCCGGCATCAAGGCGATCCAGCTGCCGCCCGCCGAAGCCAAGAAGTGGTCGGACACGGCCAAGGAGGCCGGCTGGGCCGCGGTGATCAAGACCAGCCCCGAGACCGGCGCCAGGCTCAAGGAGCTGCTGACGAAGAAATAGGGGCGTTTCGCCCGGCCCGGTCGCCGCGGGAAACGCTTGCCTGGGCCGCGCGGCGCGTTACAACGTCATCGCGTTCGAAACGAGGGAGGATTTTCCATGGCTATCCGGATCGCCGCCGGCGTCGCGCTGGCGGCCGCGTTCGCCACGTCCGCGCTCGCGCAGGAGGTCGTGCTGAAGGGAGGCAGCGGCTTTCCCGAGGGCACGGCGTATTCGAGCAAGTTCGAGGCCTTCGTCAAGCAGGTGAACGACAAGGGCAAGGGCCTCGTCCGCATCAACTATCTCGGCGGCGCGCCCAAGGTGATGCCGACCTTCGACGTGGGCAAGAGCCTGCGCGACGGCCTCGTCGACATCATCAGCAACACCGGCGCCTACTACACCAACGTGGTGCCGGAGGCCGATGCGCTGAAACTGCTCGAGATCCCGATGGCCGAGCTGCGCAAGAACGGCGGCCTCGCCTATGTCGAGAAAATCCACAACGAGAAGATGAAGGCGCACTACCTCGCGCGCCTGTACAGCTACGACGAGTTCCACATCTACCTGAACAAGGAGATCAAGAAGCCGGATTTCACCGGGCTCAAGATCCGCGTGACGCCGATCTACCGCGCGATGGTGGAGAAGCTCGGCGGCACCGCCGTCACCTC
>ERZ761607.5608-NODE-5608-length-10187-cov-4.155942_pt1 | contig 10187 bp, 17 predicted proteins | sample MGYA00511164_ERZ761607 | MGnify/ENA primary metagenome ERZ761607 (study PRJEB28899, sample SAMN02445080) | bioreactor sludge metagenome | biome: EBPR sludge | place: Australia: Brisbane, Thorneside Wastewater Treatment Plant | collected 2011-06-22 ...
ATAGAACTCACCATCGTCCTCGGCGATCTTGCCCTCGGCCATGATCTGGTCGAAAAGCTTGCCACGCGTACCCTTCCTGAATTTATCTGTATCGTTCTCGTAGCTCAAGTGAGTGAGCGTGTGGCCCATGTCGCTCACGCGCAAGAGGCCACCCGGCAACTCCTTTAGGTAAACTTGGTAGGGGTCGCCATCCGGGAAAGTGAAGGGCGTTCGGATGATCGCAAGGTCCTTGTTCTTCGGTACCACACGCACCTCGGAGCACATCGCCTTGCACAGCGACTCTTGTAGCTTCAGGAGGTCGGCGTTCATTTCACAGGGAACAACGTTGGTTGGTCCGGTTCAGTTGTAAGTCCCGAAATACGGCAGTCCGTCACCAAGCAATGAAGGGCGCCTGCAAGAGTTCGATAACGATCCGTTGTTGACGCGAAGCCCTCCGGCTTGAAACCGGCTTTGATGTAACGCTCAGTGGTAAGGTGGATGTGACACTTCGCCTCGATCCATTCATCCTCCAACCGGTTGTGGTGGTCAATGTGTGGTCCATTGTAGCGGCAGAGGGTCACCGTCTCACCGTTCGGTGCCAGCCAGCTCAGGCCACAGGAGAAATCCTCCTCCATTCCCGGTCGTGTATTCTGTCTGGTGTACACTTGGAATTTGTAGTCTGGACTATCGCCCGTCACTGAATAGTTGCGCTGCAAGCGCCCCTCAATCTTGCTGTCACGCGCACCTGGATTCGACACCCGCTTGGCCATTCCAAGCAGGCGTTTGATCTCTGCGTCGTCGAGTGATTCAAAAGCCATTGTACGAACTTACAACCTCACAACCGATCATACTTCGTCGCCACACCCTTCGCCTTCTCCACCGGGTACTTGGCGGCGTTCTTCACCAGCTTCTGGCGCACGGCGGTCTCGAGGTCCACGTCCAGGTCGTGGGCCAAGTAGGTGAGCAGGATAGCAATGTCGGCCATCTCCTCGGCAAGGGCATCACGGTGTTCAGCGGCCAGGGCGGGTAGGTCGGCATCCTTAGCCCATTGGGTGTGCTCCATCAGCTCGGCGGCTTCCAGGGCAATGCTGGTGCTCAGGGTCCGCAGGTTATGGAACTGTTCCCAGTCGCGCTCCTTGCGGAAGGCCAGCAGTTCATCGCGCAGTTGGTCGCTGATCATGGGCGGGGGGTATTACGGAGGGGCATGAACGGATGGCACACGGCTCTGCTTTTCTGCCAGCCGAGGCGCGACGATGGGAAGATACTGGATGCAGTATCTGACCGAGGAGCAACGAAGGATGGCGGAAAATGAGAGCCGTGCCCGAAGGGGCGACGCTCTGCGTCGCTGCCGCCGTGAGATGCCCCTTCGTGATACCCATGGTTATCCAACAAAGCGTTCGGTCAAGTGCCAGCGGAGGAACTCGGGGTCGGGCTGCTGGCTGGTCAGCTTGGGGAGCACGGCCAAGGGCTGGTCGTGTAAGCGGTAGTAGGCCTTGCCGTTGTACCACTGCTCCTTGATGCGGTCGCTCACACGCACCCGCAGCTCGGGCGTCACAGTCACCAGCCCGGCATCGAAGAGCTTATGGAAGTCGGAGCGCAGCAGCATCCCGTTCGTGATCTTGTGCGGCCCCTCCAGCTCATACGGCTTGATGTGCGTCGCCTCCAGCACCGGCAAGGTCGATTCGCCCGTGATGGCGCAGCGCTTCCCGTAGGCCTCGCTCACCAGCACCCGGAAGGCACCCTGCCCCAGGCGGCTGCGCGTGAGGAACTGTTCCCCGTAACGCGGTCCGCCATACTCCGCTGCCGGTTCGGCCACAAGGTCCATGATGGCCTTATCCTGCAGGCGCTGCTGCACCTCGTTCCAGAGCCAGGCGCCTTCGGTGGTATCGGTGTCGTAGGTCTGCCCCTTCACGATGTTCGGCGACCAGTTGGGCACGGGTATCCAATCCTTCCGTTCGAAGAAGAACGGTTGCACCAATACGCTGCACCCGATCTCAAGCACGCTCCGTTCCCCGGAGGACAACCGCCGGATGCGTTGCTCCACATCCAGATAGGTGGCCGCGCCGTTCTTCTGGCCAAAGGCTTCCCAGGCCATGCTCAGCGGCAGCTTCGAGAACGTGGCGAAATAGCCGCCGCCCGCGATGTGGTTGTGCGGGCGCTTCAACTTGAACAGGAAGGGTGTCCCTGCGGGCAATGTGGTGAACGGCGCCTGGCCGCTCGGTTGCCAAAAGTTCACCTCATCGAAGCCGCGCTCCGAGAGGAACGAGAACCAGTCATTGTCGGTGACGCCGGTCCAGAGCTTCATGCTTCCGAAAGAAACGCACGAGCGCCGTTACCTTCGTTGCATGTCAACCGAAAAGTCCCGCGCAGGCCGCAACCGCACCATTGAACTGAGCGCAGCAGAGCGCGCCAGCTACAGCACTCGCCTGCTGAGGCCCACCAGCCAATTGAATGAGGCAGAGGTGCTGGATCGCGTGATCCATGCCGATGTCTTCGCCACGCTCGACCTGCTTCCCGATGCCTTCGTGGACCTGCTGTTCGTGGACCCGCCCTACAACATGGACAAGGTGTTCGGCGAGGAGCGATTCAAGGAGATGAACGATGCGCAGTATGCCGATTGGCTGGATGCGTGGGTGAGCAAGTGCGTGCGCATCCTGAAACCCAATGCCTCGGTGTACATCTGCGGCGATTGGAAGAGCAGTTCGGCCATTCAGCGCGTGGCAGAGAAGTACTTCGTGGTGCGCAATCGGATCACATGGGAGCGCGAGAAAGGGCGCGGCGCGCTGAGCAACTGGAAGAACAGCAGCGAGGACATTTGGTTCTGCACCATGAGCAAGGACTACCACTTCGATGCGGAGGCCGTGAAGCTGAAGCGCAAGGTGGTGGCCCCGTACACCGACGCTACCGGCGCGCCCAAGGATTGGGAACGCAGCGAGCAGGGTTCGTTCCGCCTAACGCATCCAAGCAATCTGTGGACGGACCTCACCGTGCCGTTCTGGAGCATGCCCGAGAACACGGACCACCCCACGCAGAAGCCGGAGAAGCTCGTGGCCAAAGCGATCCTCGCCAGTTCGCGCCCAGGCGATGTGGTCTTCGATCCCTTCCTCGGCAGCGGTACCACAGCCGTGGTGGCCAAGAAGCTCGGACGTCGCTTCGTGGGGATCGAGATCGATGAAACCTACGCCTGCCTGGCCCTGAAGCGACTGGCCATGGCCGACGACGACCCATCCATCCAAGGGTATGTGGACGGTGTGTTCTGGGAGCGCAATTCGGGGCCGCAACAGCAGGCAGCAGCGAAGACCAAACGGCAGTCGGTGGACGCCATGGAACTCTTCACCGATCCAGTGCGCTGAAGCATGACACATAGTCCGCTCTTTCACCCCACAGCCTACACCAAGGTGGAAGCTGGCATCAAGAAGTTCCTGAACGCGCAGCCGGATTTCATCAGCCGGGCCACGGCCAGCAGCACCCGGGCCGTAGGAGATGCCATCCAAGGGGTTCTCGGGGAGCACTTCCAATCCATCATCGGCAAGCATGGTGGCAAATACACCGCCGATTTCGCCCGTCGCGCCATGGCCGACCTGGCCTTCGAGGACAGCTCGGGCAACTATTGCGTGGTGGACGTGAAGACCCATCGGTTGGACACGCACTTCAACATGCCCAACCTGACCTCTGTGGAGCGCCTGTCACGGTTCTACGAAGCGGACAACAACTACTTCGTGGTGCTGTCCATCGCTTACGATGTGGTCGGCACCAAGGTGGAAGTGAAGAAGGTCCATTTCGTTCCCATCGAGTTCCTGTCGTGGGACTGTCTTACCGTAGGCGCCTTGGGCTGGGGCCAGATCCAGATCGCGAACTCGAACAAGGTCCAAGTGATCCCGGGCAATCCGCGCAAGCAATGGATGCTCGACTTCTGCGACATCATGCTGGAGTTCTATCCCAAGGAGATCCTGAAGATCGACAAGCGGATGAACCACTTCAAGAAAGTGAAGGATGCTTGGTTGAAGAAGTGAGGATCAGTGGTGGTCCGAGAGGCTGCTCCTCGGTTACTCAGCCAACCTTGCCTCATGCTACCACCGGCATCGCATCCCACGTCCTACCCTCCAGCACCCGGCCCGCCTTCTTCTTGTTGGTGCCGCCCCATTGCTTGAAGAAGAAGTCCACGCCGAACACTTCGCACTGCTGCTTGATGTCCAGCACCCATTCCTCCTGCATGGGCCGGGGCTTGCGGCCGCTCTCGCCGCCCACGATCACCCAATCGATGCCCCGCAGGTCCATGCCGGGCAGCGGTCCGATCAGCGGTTCGCAGGAGAGGAACTTTACGTGGGCCGGGGTGCTGCGCAGGCCCTCGATGCGGTGCAGCACGCGCTTGTCCTCCACGCTCACGCCCATCCAGATGTTGGGCGTCCAGTCCAAGTGCTTGGCCACATCGGCCAGACGGTCGGCGCGCTTGGTGAGCACTTGGTAGGTGTGCTGCGGGGTGAGGTTCATCGCCTCGAAGACCATCATGATGAAGGTGAGCGGCACGGCCTCGTGGAAGAGGTCGCTCATGCTGTTCACGAACACCAGCTTGCCACCCTTCCACTTGAAGGGATCGGCCAAGGCATCGGGGTGTACGCGCACGGCGAAGTTGTCCTTGTACTTCTCCAGGCCCATGGCGTGCAGGCGGCGGCTCATCACCTCGGCGTAGCAGAACTTGCAGCCCGCGCTGAGCTTGTCGCAACCCGTGGTGGGGTTCCAGGTGAGCTCGGTCCACTCGATGGAGCTTTCAGCCATGGGTGGTGCGCTTGATGATGTCCTCGGCGATCTTCTTCGCGTGGGGGTTCTGGGAGGCGAGTAGGAAATGGAACATGGGCATGCCGATGGAGTTGCGCAGCTCGTGCGCGTCGGACACGTGCTTCCAGATTTCCAGCAATTTGGTGCGGTAGGCATCGAGCACGCGCCCGGTCGGGTCCTGCAGCTTCTTGATGACCGCTTCACCGAACAGGTCCTTGCCGTGATCGGCATAGAACGCCTGCTCGATCTCCATGCGGTTCATGCCCAAGGTCTTCGTCATCAGCTCCCAGTGCCTTTCAGGGATCTTCCGGATGTCGTTCTGGAGCATCCGCCCGATGCCGATAGCGGACGGGAAGAGGATCCACATGTCGACACTCAGGCCCTTGAAGACCTTCAAGGACTCGTGCGACACCTGCATACCATAGGGGTCGAGGAAGGCGAGCGCCCGGAGTCCCTTGTGCTTCTTCATGAAGGCCGCGAAGTCCTTCAGCTTGACGATGCAATCCTCGCTGACCACGAAGACCTGCTTTCCGGGGTGCCGGGCCTTGCACAACTCGCGCAGCCGTTCGGCCCGCTTGGGGTCGAGCTCCACGAGGTAATACATGTCGAACGGCCCGGGATCATCAATGCCCATCACCTGCAGTGCCACGCTCTCCATGGCGCTCTGTCCATCGCGCATCACCACATCCCCTGAACCGGCGAATCCATCGAAGTAGAGGGTCTGGAACCCATACTTCTTCATGATGGTAAGGTAGGCCCTGGCATACTTCACCACATCCTCGGCCTTGTCCAAGGTCCACTTGCCACCGAACTGCGCGGGCGGCTCACTGACCACGTTGGGCTTGACGAATTCGGCGTCGGACATGGTGTGGACAAGATAGGAGCCGTGAAGAAAAGTACCGTCTTCATCCTGCCAATTGAGGCTTGTTCGCGATCGAAGGAGCGTACCTTGGTGCCTATGAAGAAGCCGATCGGCTATATCACAGCGCCTGACGGAACGGTGGTCTCTGTGGTGGTTCCCATCGCCGACTGGATCGAACTGCTCGAGCGGATCTGTGACCTGGAGGAACAACTACGGCCAACGACCAAGTTGGACCGGCAGTTGGACGCCCTGGTTCGGCGGCGTACGCGGAAGAAGAAGGACCTGAGCCTGGACGACGTCGGCTTCATCGGCACGGGTCGGTCGCTGTCAAAAGCGGAAAGCCTGTTGATCTCCGCGCATATTCAACTTCAGCGAGGAACGCGCCCTTCAGCTAGGACCAAGGTATCAGCCCGGAAACCCTGAACAGGAACGGTGCATCCGCCTAGTGGTTGGCAAAGCACTGCCCCGGCGTAGGGCGCCAGAAGTTCACCTCGTCCAGCTTCCACTCAGCGAGGAAGGCATACCATTCGTTGTCGGTGACGCGGGTCCAGAACTTCATCGCATTTCAAAGAAAGGCATCACACGATCATCTTCCCCGGGTCCTGCCGGGCATCGAACACGTCCACGATGCGGACCTCGTCCTGATGCACCCGGTACACCACCTTGTAGTTGCCCACGACCACGCGGCGATGTCCCAGCCCTTTGTGCTCCAACCAAGGCTCCATCTGCCCACCGAAGGGGAATTGTTGCAGCAGCTCCGCTACGGCAAGGATGTCCTCCACGATGCGGTCGGCCACTGCGGGTGTTGCTTCCGTGCTGTACCATGCGTGGATCTCATCCACCTGCCGCAGCGCCCATGCCGACCAAACGACCTTCACTGCGCCCGCTTGGCCTTGAAATGGGCCTCTACTTGTTCCTGGGTGTGCACACGACCCGCAGCGAAGTCAGCCTCGGCCCTCTCCGCGCGCGCACTCATCACCGAACGCCAGAGCAGGTCATTCTGGTCGCCACGCAGGAAGGCGAGCACGCTGTTCAGTATCTGCGTATCGCGCACCTCATCCACCAAGCGCTTCACTTCGGCACGCAGCACGGGGATGGGCTCGGGCTCTTTCAGGACCAGTCCGCTGCTGTCGAGTTCATCCTCCCCGTAAGCAGCTTGGCCGAAGATGGTGGCCGCTGCGATCAGTTCCTCCTCGTGCTCGTCCCTGCCGCCGGGCTGATTGGCGCGCAGCAACTCCAGCAGCCGCTTCACCTTGGTTAGCACGGTGGCATCGTCGGTGGAGACCAACTGTTGCACCAGTTCGAGCTTGAGCGCCTGGATGTCCATGGCTCTTCAAAGTTAACGCAGTGCGGAAGGCATACCAGTCGTTGTCGGTGACGCCGGTACAGAATTTCATGCTTCCCAAAGGAAGGAACTCTGAATAGTTCAGCCCACGCTCGAGGGGGCTCACATGAACTCCTTCCTGAACGCCGCAGGCTTCAGGATGCGGGTCTTGCCGTACTTCCCGCTGATGCGGGATGAAACATCTTCAGCACGAGCAGGTCTTCATCGCCGGTGATCAGGAAGTCTGCTTTGCCCTTTTAGGCGAGGGCGAGCAGGTAGTCGTCCTTCGGGTCACGGCAGATGCGGTCGTAGGGTGGCTTGACTTTCACAAGTGTGCCATTGCGTTTTACGATGACCAAGATCTCGACCGCTTCATCCAGCGGGAAGTACTTCCTGAAATACGGCCTCGATGCGACGCGCTCGACCTCTTCCAGCATGCTTGAAGAAACCAGCAGGTCCAGGTCGTCATTCGCCAGCACTTCCCTGAACCAGCGGAGTTCACCACCAATGAGCGCGCTGAGGAGGATGTTGGCATCAACGACGAGCCGGACGCGCTTGCTCACGGGCATGGATCTTGGCGCGTTCTTCTTCGACCATGGCGGTGAGTTGCTTCTCGCTGATCTTCACCTTGCTTAAGATCTCCACCAACCGGTCGACGTCCTTCGAGCGCTGGTTCTTCTGGATGCGCTTGGCCACCTTCAGCTTATCGGCCGGGGACAATTGGTCCACCAGCTCGACCACTTGATCGAGCGTGAGGGTTACCGAAGGCTTGTTCGTAAAGGACATGACCAGTTGCTTGTTGCCCAAAGATAGAACGTCATGCGTGGTGAACAGTGCCTTGTCCGCGCGCAGTTCGCAAACCAGATACCCTTCGGCCGGCTCCGAGTAAAGTTGCCGGATGGCGCTGTTGACCACTTCCTCAGCACGATCGCCCCCTACCTTCAACCCATGCCCACCCCCCCCTGGCCGCTCCTCCTACTCCCGCTCTTCGCCTGCTCCACCGCTCCTTCGCAATGGCAACGGGCCGCTGGTGGCGCTGCGGGCGGAGCGGATGCCGTGCGCGATAGCACCCCCATCGCGGAGTACGTGGTGGGCAGCTTCGAGGACAGCAAGGGCGTGCTCTGGTTCGGCACCATGAGTTAGAACCATGTTGAGCTCACCCCAGCTCCATCACCTGTCGGTAGTCGCACAAATGGAGTCCCCCCTCAACGCAGGTAGCGCTCCGCTTCGATCACCTCCCAGTCCGGATCGGCACGCAGCAGTTGCTCGATGATGGGTCGGTGGCCGTTGCCTACGATGACCAGGACGCGCTGATCGGTGGCCCGCGTGGAGCGGCAGATGTTCGCGTACATCCGGATGTTGCGCAGGTACCATTGGCCGATGAACTCCGCACCGGCATCGTCACCGAGCGGGCCCAGCCGTGCAGCGGCGAACACACCGTTCACCGCTAACGCCGTTCGGGTCCCCTCCGCCGAGTTCAATTGCCGCAAGCCGTCGATGATGGGCTGGTGCATGCGCATCGAGTCCTGCTCCATCACCAGGTGCACCACGCTGTCCATGTAGGCCTCAAACCATGCGGTGCTTCCGCTCTTCGCGGCGGCGTAGTTGAGCGTATCGTACAGGAAGAGCCCACTGGCATCGATGCACTGCGGAGGGCCGGTATCGAAACGGCGAGCCTGGCGGTAGCCGATCTGGTACACCTCGTTCTTCCGCAACGTGAACCGATCGGCCAGATACTCGGCATACGTGCTGTCCACGTACGGTTGATCCGCCACCGCCTTCCATTCCACCATGATGCGGTCCGGCGCGAAGGCGGCCAGCTTGTCGTTCACTTCCTGGAGCTCCACTTGCCGCTGGGTGCCCAGGATGTCGATCTCACCATGCTTGATGGCGTCCTGGTTCGACGCGAAGTGAAAGGTGCCGAGCACCATGATCTGCTTGCGCGCACCCTGTTGCGCGATGGTGGATGAAGCGACGACGGCAAGAACAACCAAGAGCGGATGGCGGAGGGAATGGAGCATTGCGGAATGTATGGATCGGCTGCATGACCGTATCTGGACACGCATTCTTCAGGTTCATGTGATGTGACGGAAGCAGGCCGAATGATGGCGTCCCTACCATGGAACGGGTCGAAGGTGAGCGCTTGGTTGGCCTGTTCGAGAACCATGAACTGGGACTGAAGCCAAAGACCGTGTACGAGCTGGCGCCGGAGTTCTTCCGGAGCTTCGCGAGTGGAGCGAGGCTGGTCGGCCGCCGCACCCACTCACCCTTCGGGATGGCACTAACCGTTGCCGGGCCATCACTGAACCGCTGGGCCCTTCGCGTGTACCTTTCCCTGTGATGCGTTCCCTGTTGATCATGTTCCTCCTGGTGGCCTGCACCCAACCCGCTTCGCCGCCGGATGCGTCCGTCCCTGATCCGGTCAACGCGACGGTGGCGGAACCGCTCGTGCAGCAGGAGAAGTTCAGCGCGCAACCCATGCTGCTCGATAGCGCCGCAGCGGCACCCGCGCAAGCACCGGAACCCACCCCGCGGCCCGCGCCCGACGAAGGCTGCGTGGAGCACATCGATGCAACGTCCGCCGGTGTGCGCGTGGTGCAGTATGGGTCGAAGGCTGCGATGCAGGCGCGCGAAGCAGAGCTGGGAGGCATGCTGGCCAGCGCTTGGATGATGGCTGAACAGGCTGCACCGGTGAGCATCGCCGACGACTTCGAGCGGGGCATCACCACGGAGCACCGCCACATGCCGGATACGCTCGACGTGACCCTGGTGTACTTCGCCCGCTGCAGTTCGAAGAGCCCGCATACGGTGCGGCCTTACCGCGTGTGGCGCACGGCGGAGGGCGGGTACGGTTGGCATGAGCGATGAACGGACGGATGCGCGAACAACATTACCTCCTGCGGACCATCCTTGCGGCGCTGGGTTTGGTCCTGGTCACCACCTGTTGGGCCAAAGGGCGCTTCTGGTCCTACACCCTCACCGGTACCGCCTACGACAAGGCCACCAAGGACGTGCTGCGCAACACCGCCTTGATGATCGGCGACCAGCTGGTGACCACCGACAGCCTGGGGCACTATACGGTGACCATCAGTGGCGTCACCTGCGACAGGGGCAGCAACTGGCAGATCAAGCGGTGCAACGAGGATGCCTATGGCAAACTGGTGGTGCGGCGCGTACTGAGCGCAGCGAGCATCACCATCAACAGCCATTGGAAGCGCTACGCGTTCTGCGATGGCGGCATCACGC